>Ga0256914_1000726_pt1 | contig 31844 bp, 26 predicted proteins | sample HulkmetaG_FD_191571 | JGI IMG/M metagenome (GOLD analysis project Ga0256914, IMG submission 191571) | Hydrothermal chimney microbial communities from Main Endeavour vent field at the Juan de Fuca Ridge, Pacific Ocean - Hulk | ecosystem: Environmental > Aquatic > Marine > Hydrothermal vents ... | reverse complement strand
CGACGGCGAGCACGTATTCCCCCACCGGGGAATCCGGGTCGATCCGGAGGATACGGACGGCGAGCTCCCGGGCCCGCACCCACCGCTCGCGGTCGAGCGCCTGGAGCGCCTGCTGCTCGAGCAACGGGTTCGTCGAGGCGCTTTTCCGCGGGGCCGCCGGGGTGGCAACCGCGGGAGAGCCGACGAGGCACAGCGCGAGCACCAGCGACGTCACGAAGCGGTTTCGGAGAGCCCTGTACACGCCCGGAGGATAATCCCCGGCAGCCGCTCCGGGCCACGTATCGATCGGGTGGACAAAGGAGACACCCCCCGGTCCGGGGGGTGCGTGGCGTGGTGGTGATGTGGAGAGAGGAGAGGGGAGGTCCCCGTGGCGGGGAGGGGGGTTCAGCGGCGGGCGGTCGCGATTCCCTCCGCTGCCGGCATCGCGGCCGGCACCCGGGCGAGGCCGGGGGAGACGGTGGCGACGCGCAGGGGGCGGTAAAGGGGCTCCGTGCCCTGCACTCCCCGGTACTCGATCCCGGAGAGATGGGCGAGGCCCCGGCGGTCCACCTGGAAGACGAGGGCGGCATGAGCGCCCGCGGGCTTCCATCCGTCGGTGTCGCGGAAGAGGAGCGCGACCTGCCTTCCGTCGAGCAGCAGGGCCCAGAGCTGGTCCCCGCGGCCGACGGTCCGCAGCTCGAGGTGCCCCCCCGAGAAGACGTGACCGTCGATCACGACCGGGCCGTCGACGTGGGCCGAGTACGACTCCGCGAGGGCGGTCGGCATGGCGAGGGCAAGGGTGGCGGCGCAGGCGAGGGCGAACGCGGCGATCTTCAGGTTCCTGGTCATGTCTTCTCACCTCCTCGCCCGGTCGGGAGAGCAAGGGCGGTGCCACCGGCGAGAGCGGACGGACGCGGGACGGGGCGGAGCGGGGCGGACCGGGCGCCCCGGCGGGCCGGTTGCCATCGCGTGACCGGGGCGGCCGCTTTCCGGGCGAGGACCGGACAGGCTGTCCGGTCCCCGGACAGGGGGAGGGATCAGGGGCGAAGGGTCGCGGCGCTCGCCCGCTCGAGCACGTCCCGCGCGGCGTCCCGCAGGACCGGTTCCGGGTCCCGCACGCCGGGGGCGAGGGCGAGCCGGTGGGCGAAGAGCGGAACGAGCAGCGCCTCGAGGTCTTCCGTGCCCACCCAGTCCCTGCCGGCGAGGAGCGCCCGGGTGGCGAGGGCCGGGATCGCCTGCAGGATCGCCCTCGTCGAGAGACCCTGGGCGACCCGCTGGTCGGCGCGGACCGCCCGGGCGAGGTCGACCAGCGCTTCCCGGATCGCGGGAGCGACGTGGATCGATCGCTCGATTGCCTCGCGGGCGGCCAGGATCGCCGCGGCCGGGACCCGGGCCCCCTCGTCGAAGGACGGGTGGAGCCGGTCCCGCCACGAGGCGAGGACCGCCAGCTCCGCGTCCCGCTCCACGTGGTCCATCCGGACCTTGAAGAGGAAGCGGTCGAGCTGCGGTGCGGGGAGGGGGAACGTTCCGGCGAGGCCGAGGGGGTTCTGGGTGGCGATGACGAGGAACGGTTCCGCGAGGGGATGGGTGACGTTGTCGACCGTCACCTGGCGTTCCGCCATCGCTTCCAGCAGGGCCGCCTGCACCTTCGGCGACGTGCGGTTGATCTCGTCCGCGAGCACGACGTGGGCGAAGACCGGGCCGGGCTGGAAACGGAACGTCCCGCTCTCCGGCTCGAAGACGGTGGCGCCGGTGATGTCGGACGGCAGCAGGTCCGGCGTGAACTGGATGCGGCGGAACGGGGCGGTGGATGCCTCGTCCCCCGGCTCGAGGGCCGCCCCGAGGGCCCGGGCGAGCATCGTCTTGCCCGAGCCCGGGTAATCCTCGAGGAGCACGTGTCCCCCGGCGAGGAGGGCGATGACCACGAGGTCGATGACGTCGTCCCGGCCGAGGATCGCGCGGCGAAGCCTGTCCCGCACCCGGTCGGCGACCTCCCGGGCCGCGGCGAGGGAAGTTCCGTCCGTCCCGTGCTTCGCCGCTTCGTGCTCCGCCACGTCCGTTCCCTCCTTCCCGGGAGACTATAGGGCCCGCTCAGCGGGTGCGCCGCCAGCTCCACGGTGCGAGGAGGCCGAGCAGCCGGCGCCACCGGGGCACCGCCCGGGCCAGCTCGCGGCGGACCCGCCGGGCGAGCCGGAGCGCCTCGGGCCGATCGACCGGGTGGGTGCCGAGGACGGCGGCCAGGTGCATCCGGGTGAGGGCCCCGAACGACGGAACCTGCTCGGCGAGGCGCGCCGCGTGGGCCTCCCGGGTCTCCCCCGGGCGGCGACCGAGTCCGACCTCCCCGAGCCGGTCGAGGGTGGCCCGGTAGATCCGTCGCCCCGCGGGATCGGCGACAACCGCCAGCGGGGCGAGGCGGCGCCACCCCTTGACGGAGAGCCCGGCGAGAAGCCAGGCGAGGAGCAGGAGGGCCCCCCACCGGGCCAGCGTGCGGGGAGAGGGCAGGCGCAGCGGCGCCGGCACCTCCCGCACGAGGCGCTGGTCCCGGGAGCGGGCCAGCTCGCCGAGGAGGCGCTGGAGGTCGGGATCCGGTCCCGGGATCTCCGGGTCCAGGGAGGGCGGACGGGGATCGATCGGCAGCCAGCCGACCCCGGCGAGGCGGATCTCGCACCAGGCATGAGCGTCCCCGGCGCGGATCACGAGGGCGGAACCGCCCCCCCGGTAGGTGGCCGGGCAGGCGTAGCCCGCGGCCACCCGGGAGGGAACGCCGAGGGCCCGGCAGAGGAGGGCCGTCGCGTGGGCGAGGTGGACGCAGTAGCCGACCCGGTCGCCGAAGAGGAACGAGGCGGTCGGGTCCGGGGCGGAGGCGTGCCGGGTGTGGGTGGAATAGAGCGTGTTCCGCTCGAGCCACCTGGCGACCGCGACCGCCCGCAGGAGCGGGGAGCGACGCTCTCCTTCGGGCATCGCCTCCAGGATCCCCGTCGCGAGCTGCCGGTAGCGGGGGTCCTGCGGGACCTGGAGGTACGCCGCCCGCACGTCCGCCGGCCAGCCCGGGTCGCCGGCCGCAGCCAGGACCAGCGACGGTTCGAGGTGTACCAGGACCGAGGAGACCGCCCGAAACGCCCCGCGGAACAGCGAGGGATCCGGGTTCTGCTCCGGGGCCAGCTCGATTCCGTCGACGAGCACCGGGGGGTAGGGATGGTCGGCGAGCAGCGCCACCGTCGTCGCGAGACGTTGCCGGAGCCCTTCGCCGGGGGGCACGGGACGGCGCAGCGCTCCCGCCCCGGGCAGGCCGGGGAAGAGATCGCGGTCGAGGCCCGGCAGGAGTCCCCGGACGAGTCGTCTGCCGTTCCAGGACGAGAACGCGGCCTGCCGGAACCGGTAAACCCCGTCGAAGGGGGTCACGTCGTCGTGGAAGAGGACGACCGCGACAGGCACGTTCTGGCGGGACGTGTTCACGTCGTCCCGGAAGGGGAGCAGCTCGCGCCGTGGCCGGGCCCGGTCCTCCCGGCCCTGCTCCCCGCGAGCCCCGTCTTTCCGGCCGAGGCCGAGGGGGTCGACCGGGGGAACCCGCAGGAGGCCCGCGGAGGGGAGCAGGAAGGCCAGCAGGCCGGCGAGCAGCGCCAGCAGGACCAGGTCCCTGCCCCGGCGCCGCGCTTCCCGGCCCCGGGCGAGGGCGAGGAGCCCGAGGAGGCCGGCGGCCGCGCCCACCGTGGCCAGGACGAGCACGGGGTGCAGTCCCCGGGACCAGGCCAGTTCCGCCACGATCCGGGGGCGGTGGATCATCCCTCCCCGGTGGGGTAGCAGGGGCAGGGCCGCGACGAGGACGACCAGGGCGGTCGGCAGGGGGGCAAGGAGAGGCAGGCGCCGGGCAAGCAGGACGAGGAGAGCGGCCGCCGCGAGGGTCGGCCCGGCCGTGGAGGGAATGTCGAGGAGGGCCAGGGTCATCTCCGGCCCCGGGAGCGGCACCCGCGCGAGGAGGAGGTCGAGCGCCCAGCCGAGCAGGAGGCCGGCCGCCGCCGGGGAGAGGGCGGCGAGGATCGCGGCGGACAGGCGCAGGCGGCTCCCGGCCAGGAGCTCGCCCCCGGTGGCCCCGGCGAGGGCGGCCGCCACCGCGGCGGACACCCCGGCGAGGGTTGCGTGCCCCGACCAGAGGAGGGCCGCCGCGGCGGCGAGGACCAGCCCCGCGGGGAGGGCATCCCGGGCCGCCGACGTGTTCACGGAGGCCCTCCCGGCCCTTCCCGGACGGGGACGAGCCTCCCGGTGCCCGGGTCGACCAGGGTGACCCGGACCGGGCCGTCGGCGAGGGGCGCGAGGCCCGCGAGGATTTCGCTCTCCGTCGGCCCCGGCACGTCCTCGCGGAACATCCACCGGGCGAACCGGCCCCGGGAGGCCGGCGGGCGGGCGGAACGCCCGACCGCGAGCACCGCCAGTTCCCCGGTGTTCCCGGCCGCGGCATGGAAGCGCGCCGGGGCGGGGGGCGGAACGGCCGGACAGACGACGAGCACCGCCTCGCCGCGCGCGCCCGCCGCCGCCGCGATGGAGAGCACCTCGCCGGAGCGATCCCTGGCGGCGGCGGAGCGCGAGATCGCCGCCAGGGCCGCCGGGAGGTCCTCCACGGGTTCCGGTGACCCGTCGGCCGCGAGCCGGGCGCGGCCGGCGGGCAGGAGCTCCTCGGCGAGGAGCCGTGCGATTCCGGCCGCGTCCGCGTCGCCGGGACCGGCCACCAGGCAGACCAGCAGGGACCGGTCCCGGGGATCGAGGGCGCTCTCGGGGGCCCTGACGAGGAGTTCCCTGCGGCGGGCCCACGCCTTCCAGAGGACCAGGCGGGCGGGGTCCCCGGGCGCGTACGGCCGGGAGTCGACCCGGTCCCCCTCCCGGGGACCCTCCGGGTACGGCAGGAGGTCCCCGCTGGCGAGGGCGGTGAGCAGGGTGGACACCGGGACCGCGGGTCGGGGCGGCAGCACGTGGACCCGGCGGTGCGCCGCCACCGGCAGGCGCCAGCGAAACGCCCCGAACGGGTCCGCCACCTCGACGCGGCCCGCCTGCCGGTCGACGAGGGCCCGGTCCGTGGGCACGAACGTCTCGCGAGCCCGGTCCTTCCCGGTGAACCGGGAGCGCCCGGGCGGGACGCGCCACGAGATGGAACCCTCCTCCGCGAGCGGGATCCGGGGGCAGGTCACGCGGAGACCGGTGGGCAGCGGGCGGCCCGCCTCCCCCCGGAGCTCTCCCGGGGCATCGCCGAGGGCCGCCCGGAACCGCCGGCGCAACAGGACGGCGCGGAGGAGGGAGAGCCCTCCGAGGACGGGAAGGCTGGCGAGCAGCACGCTCCCGGCCAGGGTCAGCACCAGGTCGGCGCGGCCCCGGCCGGCCGCCAGCGTGGCCACCCCGGCAAGGAGCAGCCCTGCACCGGGCGCCCGGAGGGGACTCCGGTCGAGGAGGGGAGCGAGGCCGAACGGAGAGGAGGGCACGGGGAGAGGATACGTTCCATTCGGGGGACCCGGCACGCCGCCGGGCGAGGGGGCCGGGCCGCGGGTACAATCCCGCGCGACGCCCCGGGGCCGGCGTACCGGCCCCCGGGCCGGCGCGCCGCTGGCGCGCCCGAGGAGGATTCGATGCGCGCAAGGCACGCCGCTCCCCTGCTCCTGCTGGCCACCGCCCTCGTCCTGGCCGGTTGCTCGAAGAAGGAAGACCAACCGGCCCCACCCCTGTGGGAGAAGCTGCCGCCGGAGGTCGCCGTCGTGAAGATCGGCGACTGGGACATCTCCGGCGCGTGGCTGAAGAACTGGTGCGCCACCCAGGAGCTCCTCCTCCTGCGGCAGGGTCTCCCGCTCCAGGTCGACGAGTACTCGCTGATCCTCGAGGGGCGGAAGTTTCTCACGAAGATGAACCTGGTCGCGAAGGAGGCCGAGCGGATGGGCCTCGAGGTCACCGACCAGGAGGTCCAGGACAAGCTGGCCGAGGAGATGTCCCGCTTCGAGTCGACCGAGCAGTGGCGGGAGCGCCTCGAGAAGTCCGGCCTGACGGTCGACCAGCGCAAGGAGCAGATCCGGCGGGAGCTGCTGTTCAAGAAGTACGAGCAGGAGGTGCTCGCACCGAAGGTGCGGGAGCGGATCGAGAAGGAGCATCTCGCCAGGCAGTTCTACGACAAGTACAAGGAGCAGCAGTTCCGGCGGCCGCGGCTCGTCCATCTCCAGGTCATCACCCGCGCGGTCGCGGGGGATGCGCCGGAGGAGATGAAGGCGGAGGAGCGGAAGAAGCTGGAGGAAGCCCGCAAGCGGATCCTGGCCGGTGAGAAGTTCGCGGACCTGGCCCGGGAGCTCTCCACCGATGCCAAGGCGATCGAGGGAGGGGACTACGGCTGGCTGCCGGTCGACGAGCGCTGGAGCGCGAGCCTCCGGGAAGCGATCGACAAGCTGAAGCCGGGGCAGGTCTCGCCGGTCGTCGAGGGGCCGGTCGGCTTCTACCTGGTCCGGCTCGTCGAGGAGAAGCCGGCGGGCATCCTTCCGTTCGACGAGGTGAAGGCCGACATCGAGAAGAAGCTCTTCCAGCAGCTCCTGAAGATCGAGATGCAGAACACGATCGCCGCCCTCCGGCAGCAGGCCGACGTCCAGTACCTCGATCTCGAGCCGATTCTCGGCCCCCCGCCGCAGGCGCCCGCGGCGAAGACGCCCGCCCCGGCGGTCGGCCAGGACACGGCGCCCGCGACGCCCGCCGGGGACGGGGCCTAGCCTACCGGCCCCGGTTCCCGGTCGCGGCCCCCTCTCCCGGGGCGGGGGGGTTGCCGCGTGGCGCCGGGGAGCCCTGCGCTTCCGTTTCCCCGTCTCCGGCCTTGCGCAGGGCGGCAGGATCGATCCGGGCGGCGATCTCGTCCCGGAGAACGAAGATCGTCGGGCGCCCGGCGCGCCGGGCCCACCGTTCCCCCGCGCCCGCCGGCTTCCCGATCTCGAGGACCAGGTCCGGGTAGCGCTCCGGGTCCCGGCGACGGATGACGAGGCGCGCCTCCGGGTGGTCGAGGCCGCAGGCCTCCGGGTCGGCGCCGGGAGCCAGGCGGACGACCTCGGTGCGCGCCAGGTCCTGGACGAGCCGGTCCGCGGCATCCGGGTCGAGGGGGAAGTCGGCCGGCTCGAGGGGGATCCATTTCTCGGGGGCGCTGCCGTCCTCGACCCGGCTGACCGTCAGCCTCGTCCCGTTCCGCTCCACGTCGAACTCGAGGACGTCCCACGCCGAGTAGTCGAGCGCGAGGCGGGATCGCCACTCGTCCGGCTTCCTGTCCAGCAGCCCGAGGATCGAGGCGGCATACACCTCGAACCGACCGGGCCGGCCGGGGACCAGCGCCCAGCGGCGGCCGGCCCCGGACGGCGTCTCGCGGCCGAGAGCGAGCTCCAGGGTGCCCTGGCGGGGTTCCCGGAGGACGAGGCGGAAGGCGTGTGCGGGAGGATCGAGGCCCAGGTCCGCGTCGGTCCCCGGGGGCTCGTCGACGAACTCCTCCGCCCGCGCCCCGGCCAGGCGGCCCACCAGGTCGCCGACCAGGGTGTTGTCGGCATCGTCCTCGATCGGCGCCGTGATCCACCAGTCGTCCCCCTCGCGGCGTGCGAACGACAGGACCTTCCTCCCGTTCGCGAGGACGTCGAGGGAGGCCACGTCGACGGCGGAGACGTCACCGAGAAGCTGGCGGTCCCGCAGGTTCTCCACCGCCTGCTCCACCGCCCGCGGGAACCCGTCGTCGACCAGGAACCAGGGGCCCTCGCCGTCGACCCGCACGTAGCGGACGTTCCCCGGCGCCGGCCTGGCGGAGACGAGCAGCTCGTGGTGGAAGCCGTCACCCGCCACGACCACGTGGATCGCCTCCTTGCCGAGCCCCGCTTCCTCCGGGTCCACGCGGAGCTCGCCCGGGGCGACGGTTCCCCGCGCTTTCGTCTCGAGCAGGTCGGCGAGCAGGGAATCGACCGCCCAGGGATCCGCGCGATCCTCGAGGGGCGCCTCGATCCGCCAGCGGGGATGGGTGTCCTTCTTCGTGTCGACCCGCGCGAGGACCAGCGTCGTGCCCGGTCGCCGGATCTCCACGCGGCGGACCGCGTCCCGGTCCACGTCCGGGAGCAGCAGCCCGGCCTTCTCGAGCCGCTCCTCGGTGCCGGGCACGTCCTTCTCCCAGAGGAGGACGACCGCCCAGCCGACGAGGGCGATCACCAGCAGGACGAGGGCGGTGCGGGGCCGCATCGGCTCAACGCCTCCGGAGCCACCAGGTGAGGAGACCCGCGCCGACACCCAGGCCGGGAAGGCCGATCACCACGATGGCGAACAGGGTCCAGAGCTGTTCCTCGGTGAGGAAGAGCCGGGCGAGGGTCCGTTCCTTCGGCGGGATTCCGAGCTGGCCCTCGTCGGCGAGCAGCCAGCCGATGGCGTTGAGGGCGAAGGCCCTGTTCGACGCCTGGTCGATACCGGCGTTCGCGAACGTGTCCGCGTCTCCGACCACCAGCAGCCGCGCCGCGGGGGTCGCCTCGTCTCCGCCGTTGCCGCCCGCCGAGCCGTCCTTCGCATCCCCCGGCGAGTCGTCGCCGGCCTTCCCGTCGCCGGGTCCGTCCGCGCCGCCCACCGGGGAGGAGCCCCGGGCCCGCTCGCCGGCCACGGCCAGCAGCAGGGGGCCCTCCAGGTCGGCCTCGTCCCGGCGGGGACCGTCCTTCGCGAGGAGGTCGGTTTCGCCCCACGCGTTCGCCGTGGTCTCGACCAGGTCGTGGAGGATCACGCCGGACGGCGGGTCGGACCGCTTGCCGAGGGAGCGGGCGAGGAAGAAGAGGACCGGGCGGCCGGACAGGGCCGAGGTCACCGGGTGGAGGGGGATCGGTTCCTCCCAGAAGGTCTCCGGGCCGAAGAACGGCAGACCGTGGTCCGGGTCGATCACCACGTCGTCGTGGGCTTCCAGCCCCCATGCCGCGAGGAGGTCCTCGAGACCGGTCGGGACGAAGCGCCCGCCTCCGGCCCGCTCGAAGACCGGGTCGAGCAGCAGCAGGACCCGCCCGCCCCGGTCGAGGTAGTCGGCGAGGGCCTTCCGCTCCGCGGCGAGCCACGGGGTCCGGGGCCCGGCGACGACGACCAGGTCGGTTCCCTCCGGCACGCTCTCCGCGCCGAGCGCCTTCCACTCCTCGACCTCGACGTCGGTCTTCTCGAGCGCCTCGGCGAGACGGGAGAGCCCCGCGGAGCGCACGTCCCGGAGAGGGAGCTCGCCGTGACCGGTGGCGAACAGGACCCGCGGCTTCTCCTGCCGCGTCACCGCGACGATCGCGGCGGTCAGCGCGCCCTCGGCGGTGATGGCCCGTACCGGCGGCGGACCGCCCATGCCGGCCGAGGGGTCGAACTCGACCAGCTCGTCGAGGCGGACCTGGCGGCGCCGCTCGCCCGACTCGACGACGATCACGTCGAGGGAATCGCGCAGCGGGTCGATTCCCAGCTCGGAGAGGAGCTGCTGGGCCCGGAGCGGATCCCGCTGCCAGTCGACCCACTCGATGTCGACCCGGGCCGGGTTGACGCCCTGGTAGGCGGTCAGCAGCGTACGGATCTCCTCCACGACGTCGGGGCTGACCCGGTTGCCCTCGGTGAGGAACGAAACGATCCTCACGTCGCGCTCGAGCGACTCGAGGACATGGCGCGTCTGGTCCGAGAGCGTGTAGAGGTGCCCCGCCGTCCAGTCCCACCGGGTCCAGTACTTCGCCCCGAAGTAGTTGACGAGGGCGAACAGCAGCACCGCGGCGAGGATCGCCACCGCGAGGGACGAACCCCTCGTCCACCGGTCCCGCGTCATCTCACTTCCCCTTGGCGGCCTCGATCAGCCGCGCGGTGAGGAACACGAAGAACACGATTCCCGAGAGGGGATAGACGAGCCGCCTGGTGTCGACGATGCCCCGGGGCATCTCGTCCATCGTGCGCAGGAGGTCGAGGTACTCCCATGCCTTCTTCCATGTCTCGTCGTGCGCCATGAACGAGAGGAGGAACGGGGCGAGGAACAGGCCCATCACGGCCACGAAGCCGAGGATGGCCGCCACGATCTGGTTGCGTGTCAGGGCGGAGGCGGCGACCGCCGCCGACAGGAGGTAGCCGCCGACGAGGACGAGCCCCAGGAAGCCGCACGCCGCCGCGTGCCAGTCGATGTCCCCGAGGCGATCGACGAGGAAGACGTAGACGACGTACGGGCTCCACAGGACGAGGAAGAAGACCAGGGCCGCCAGGTACTTGCCGATCGCCACCTGGCCCTCGGTCACGGGGGCCGTCAGGAGCGTCTCGAGCGTCCCGGACTGCCGTTCCTCGGCGACCAGCCGCATCGCGATGGCGGGAAGGCTGACGAGGAGCGGGAGCCAGAAGAGGATTCCCCCGAAGAAGAACCGGAGCAGCTCCGTCGACGACGCCCCGTACGCGTTGAAGTTCCAGATCACGGCCCAGAAGTTCAGGCCGTTCAGCAGCAGCAGGGCCGTCAGGATCACCCACGCGAGGGGCTGCAGGAAGTAGGACTGCAGTTCCCTCCGGGCGACGAGGCCGATCGCACGCAGCCCGCTCATGCCTCGCCCTCCTCGTCGCGGCCGCCGGCGGGGGCCGGGTCTTCCGCGACCGTGAGCTGGTGGAAGACCTCCTCGAGCGTGAGAGCCCGGCGCGTCAGCTCCCGCAGGACGATTCCCGTGGCGCCCGCGCGGCGGAACAGCTCCTCCCGGACGTCCGCCGCCGTCTCGAGGGTGGCCCGGACCCAGCCGTCCGGGAGGTCCTCCTCCGCGGCGATCGTTCCGAGCCCCGCGACGAGGGAGGCGAGTCGCTCACGGTCCTCCCGGCGGAGCTCGAGGGTCACGGTCCGGGCCCCGGCGATCCGCTCGGCCAGCTCCTCCGTCGTGCCCTCCGCGACGATCCGGCCGCCCCGGAAGATGACGACCCGGTCGCAGACCTGCTCCACCTCCGGGAGGATGTGCGAGCTGAGGAGGAGCGTGCGGTCTCCCCGGAGGGAGCGGATCAGCTCGCGGACCTCGATCACCTGGTTCGGGTCGAGACCGACGGTCGGCTCGTCCAGGACCAGCACCGGGGGATCCGCGACCAGCGCGTCGGCCAGGCCCACGCGCTGGCGGTAGCCCCGGGAGAGGTGGCCGATCGGACGGCCGAGGACGTGACCGATGCCGGTCAGCTCGGCCGCCCTCCCGACGGCGTGGCGCCGCTTCCGCGCCGGGATGCCCTTGAGCCCGGCCCGGAACGACAGGTACTCCTCGACCCGCATCTCCGGGTAGAGAGGGACGTTTTCCGGGAGGTACCCGAGGGCGCGGCGTGCCGCCAGGGAGTCGTCCCGGACGTCGTGGCCGGCGACGATCGCCGTCCCGTCGTCCGGGGGCAGGTAGCCGCAGATCATGCGCAGGGTGGTCGTCTTGCCGGCGCCGTTCGGGCCGAGGACGCCGAGGATCTCACCGGCGCGTGCATCGAAGGACACGCCGTCCACGGCCCGCAGGTCACCGAAGCTCTTCGCGAGGTTCCTGACTTCGATCATCCGGCTTCCCCCGTCGCCCGGCCCAGGGGAAGAGTGCGAGGACGTGCGCGCCGGGCGAATCGACGCGCGCATTATGCGCCGGAGCCGCGCGACGCGCAAAAGCGGGCCGGGGAGGACGGCCCCGGGCCGGGACGGATCAGGAACCGCCCGGCGTCCACGTGAGCGGGGGGACGTGCTCCTCGACGGTCGTTCCGAAGAACCGGTAGTCGGTGTACTCGACGACCTGGACCTCCCGGGTCCAGCGGCGGTTCGGGGCGACCTGCACGAACGTTCGCAGCTCCACCCGGGTCGGGTACGTGAGCCCGTCCTTCTCGTGGTCCCAGGAGACCTCGATCTCCCGCCCGATCGGCGGGGCCGCCGTCGAGATTCCGAGGAAGCGAAAGGCGGTCAGCCAGCGCGCGAGCTCCCGCTGGATGCGTTCTTCCTGGAAGTTGGGCCGGGCGATCACCCGCACGACGTTGCCGGTGCGGTATTCCACCTCGATCGTGCCCGACCAGGCCGTGATCCGGCGGGGATCGATCGTCGGTCCCGCGGAGATCCAGGTGACCGGGATCGCCAGCTTCCACGGCGTGGTGTGCCACGTGCCGACCCGGAAGCGCAGCGTCGACCGGATGGCGGGGGAGAAGACCTGGGGCCAGAACCAGGGCTCCGGCATGGCCAGCCGCGAGCGAACGGTCCGCTTCCCCCGGGAGCCGGGGCGGGTGCGGAGGGCGCGGAAGCCGAGCGGCGCGGTCTCGTCCCGCGTGAACAGGTACTCCCGTTCGTCCCACCGCTCGTCCCGGGTCGCCCGTCCCTCCCGGTAGCTCGACCGGCGGACCCGCTCCGTGCAGGTGAAGAGCAGCGTGCGATTCCGGTAGACGCGCGCCTTCGCGGCGAGGACCTCGGCCAGCTCGGGGGGAAGCGGCCCCGGAGCGGTGGCGGCCGCGCCGCCCTCGGCACCCCCGGGGGCGGGAACGACGCGGAGCCCGGCGGCGACGAGGAGCGCGAGCGAGACGAGCAGGAAGGAGACGGGCCGACGTCTCACCGTCGCCGTCCTCCGCGGCGGCGGTCGTCCCACGTCAGGAGCTCGGCCCAGCGGGGACGCGGGGGAACCCGGCCGAGGAGCCGGAGATTCGCCGCCCCCTGGTCGCAGGAGGCACATCCCTCGGTCGTGCGCCATGCGTGACGGAAGACACAGTCCCGCAGGTTGTACCAGGTGCGGTACTTCCAGCAGTAGAAATCGTCGCCGGGACCGCGTCCGGGATGCACGAACACCACCCTCCCGCCCGCCGCGCGCGGGCTCCGGGAAGGATAGCAGAGGGAGGACGGGGCGTCAGGAACCGGCGCCGGCGATCGCCCGGATGCGCTCGAGGACTTCCTCGTCGGACGGGAAACGCCACTCCCGGTGCTTCGAGAAGACGACCTCGCCGTCGACGATCACGTCGAACACGCCACCCGACCCGGCCACCAGCTCCGGGCGGATACCCAGCTCCCGCTCGAGGAAGGCCGCGAGACTCGCGGCCCGGGGATGGTAGTTTCAGACGCGGCAATAGCGGATCTGGACCTGCATCGGCAACCTCCCGGGAAGTCGCACCACTATAGCGCGCCGGTTTCCCCGGGTCACGCCGGGGCCGGTTCGGGAAGGGCGGCGGCGACCACGCGGTCCCGTCCCTCCCGCTTCGCCCGGTAGAGGGCGTCGTCCGCCGCCTTGAGCAGCTCGTTCTCGGTCACGATCGCGCCGGGCGTGTAGGTGGAGATGCCCGCGCTGATCGTCACGACGCCCCGGGGCGGGTTCTCCGGGTGGGGAATCCCCTCGTGCCGCACCTGTTCGACCAGCCGACGGGCGACTTCCCGGGCGCCCTCCCGGTCGGTCTCGGGCAGCAGCACGACGAACTCCTCTCCCCCGTAGCGAAAGACCGCGTCCGAGGCCCGGATTCCTGCCGCGAGGCAGCGGGCGACGCGGCGGAGCGCCTCGTCCCCCGCCTCGTGGCCGAGGGAGTCGTTGTAGCGCTTGAAGTGGTCGATGTCGACCATCACCAGGCTGAGGGGGTTGTGGTAGCGCACCGCCTGGGAGAAGGTCCGATGGAACTGCTCGTCGAACGACCGGCGGTTCCCGATGCCGGTCAGGCCGTCGATCAGCGCCATCATCGCCAGCTGGCGGTTCCGCTCGGCGAGCGCCTCCTCGAGGCGCACGACGCGTTCCCCCGACCGGATGCGGAAGAGAAGCTCCTCCCGGTCGAACGGCTTGACGATGTAGTCGTCCGCGCCCGCGGCCAGGCCGTCGATGACGTCCCGTCGCTCGTTCCGCGAGGTCAGGAGGATCACGTAGACGTACCGGTCGCGCGTCGTCGCCCGGATCCGGCGGACGAGCTCGAGCCCGTCCATCTCCGGCATCATCCAGTCGGCGATCACCAGGTGGATCGACTCCTGCTGGAGCGCGGTCCATGCCTCGAGCCCGTCCTGGACGGCGATCACCTCGTGGCCCATCTCCTCGACCGTGCGGGCGAGGAGCCGGCGCGAGACCGGGTCGTCGTCGGCGATCAGCAGGCGCACGGTGCCTCCTCGCGTCGTGCGGATCAGAACGTCGCCGCCCAGTCCGCGAGGCCGCGGATCTCCTCCTCGAGGGCGGCCAGTACCGCGGGGGCCTCGGCCAGCTCCCCGTTCCGCCCCCTCATCTCGAGGTCGAAGGCGACCCGGCGGACTCCTTCCGCAGCCAGGTTGGCCGCCGCCCCCTTGATGCCATGGGCGGCCGCCGCCACCCGCCGGGCGTCCCCGGCGTCCAGGGCGGCCCGGAGCTCGTCGAGCCGGGCGGGGACGTCGGCGAGGAACATCTCCACGAGCTCCCGGAGGAACTCCCGGTCGTCCCCCGCGCGGGCGAGGGCTTCGTCCAGGTCGAGCGGGCAGTTGCCGGTCGGGTCGTGCATCGGCGGGTCTCCCGGGCCCCGCGTGGGGGCTCTCCCCGGACGTATCGGCCCGGTCCCCGGAGTCTTGAGGGACGAGTGGCGCGACCCGGGCGAATCCGCGATCATGCCTGCCCGGGCCGTGGCCCGGTGGCGAGGAAGAGCGATGCCGACCCGTCCGAGCCGAGACCTCGAGGTGGTGCCGAACCCGGCGCCGGGGCGGACCTACCGGGTCCGCGTCGTCGCTCCCGAGTTCACCTGCCTGTGTCCGAGGACCGGGCAGCCCGACTTCGCGACGATCGTGGTCGAGTACGCACCGGGGGACGGACTGGTCGAGCTCAAGTCCCTCAAGCTGTACCTCTGGTCGTTCCGGGACGAGGGGGTCTTCCACGAGGCGGTGGTCAACCGGATCCTCGACGACCTGGCCGGAGCCGCCCGTCCCCGCTGGATGCGGGTCACCGGGTACTTCCGGGTGCGGGGCGGCATCACGACGACGGTGACCGCGGCCACCGGGCCGGAACCGACGGACCTGCCGGCCCCGGCCCCCGCCCCGGGAGCCCACGAGGGTTGACGACGATGAAGCCGCTGAGCATCGAGGTGTTTCCCGGCGGGCTGATCGGGATTCGCTGGGAGGACGGCCGCGAGGACTTCCTCCCGGCGCGGGACGTCCGGCTCGCCTGTCCCTGCGCGGAATGCGTCGACGAGATCACCGGCGAGCGGACCCTGGACCCGGCGAGCGTTCCCGGCGACGTCCGCCCGCTCTCGTGGGAGCCGGTCGGCAACTACGCCGTCGCGTTCCGCTGGTCCGACGGGCACTCGTCCGGGTTCTACCACCACGAGCTCCTCCGCCGGCTGGGCGATGCCACCCACCGGCGGGAGGAGGGCTGAACGGGGGGTCAGTGCCGCCCGGCGCGGGCGGTCCTGCGGGCCAGCGCCTTCGCCCGTGCCGCGAGCAGCCGCTCCGCCTCCGGGAAGGACTCGATCGCCTTCTCCACCAGGGGAGACGCCTCGAGGAGCACGCGGTCGTGGGCGACCATCCCGTGCCGGGCGAGGGCCACCTCGGCCCGGAGCCGCAGGAGGACCTGGTCCCGCGCGGCATCCAGGTCGGCCGGCGTCACCCCCTCGATCTCCCGGGCGACGAACTCGCGGAAGGCCGCCAGGAGCTGGTCCGGGTGTTTCTCCCACCGGGCGAGCTCCTCGTCCCGGTGGGGCGTCACGAACCGGGAGAACGCCGAGACGCGCAGGAGGCGGACCACCGGCTCGGGCAGCTCCGGCGCGCGGAAGGGCACGTCCGGCGTGATTCCGCCGCCACCGAATACCGTCCGGCCGGTGTCGGTCCGGTACCGCTTCGCTCCCGGGGGCGGGCCGGGCACCGGCTCGCGCTGCTGGACCTCGAAGAAGTACTCCTCCTCGCTGGCCCACGACCGCTGGATGCACCGTCCCGCCGGCGTGAAGTACTTCTGGGTCGTGAGGGCGAGGGCGCAGCCCTCGGAGAGGGGGTAGACCGACTGGACGAGGCCCTTGCCGAAGGTCGTCTCGCCGACGATGATCGCCCGGTCGTGGTCCTGGAGCGCCCCGGAGACGATCTCGGAGGCCGAGGCCGAGCCGCGGTCGACCAGGATGACGACGGGCCAGGAGACGCGGGGTGCGTCGGACACCGCGGGGTAGTCCTGCCGGGACCCGGGAAGGCGCCCCTCGGTGTAGACGACCAGCTCGCCGGGCTGGAGAAAGCGGCTGGCGACGGCGATCGCCTGGTCGAGCAGGCCGCCCGGGTTGCCGGTCAGGTCGAGCAGGAGCTTCTCCGCCCCCCGGCGGGAGAGGTCCTCGAGGGCGCGGTCGAGCTCCGCGGCCGTCGTCTCCGTGAAGTTGGCGATGTGGACGTACCCGATACCGGGTCGCACCATGAAGGCCTGGTTGACCGCGGGCGTGCGGACCGCGTCCCGCGTCACCCGGAAGACGAGCGGCTCGTCCAGGCCGGGGCGATGGATCGTCACCTCGACCACCGTACCCCGGGGCCCCCGGAGGTACTTCACCGCCTCCTGGATCGTCAGGCCCATCGTGTCGATGTCGACGCCGGCCCGCTCGTCCCGGATGTGCGTGATGATGTCTCCCGCCCGGATTCCCATCCGTGCGGCCGGGGTGTCGGCGATGGGGGAGACGACCCGCAGCGGCTGGTACCGGCCCCGCTTGGAGATCACGATCCCGAGGCCGTAGAAGGTTCCGCGCTGGTCCTCCCGCATCTCCCGGTAGGCCTCCTCGTCGAGGAAGTTGCTGTGCGGGTCGAGGGTGTGGAGCATCCCCCGGATCGACGCGTAGATCGCGTCCTTCGGGTCGACCGGCGGAACGTGCCGCTCCTCGACGAGGGCGAGGATCTCGGTCCAGGTCGCCATCCGGGACGGCGTGTCCGCCTTCCCGCGGCCGCGGGCGAGAAGGGGAAGTGCCGACGCGACGAGCGCCGCGAGGAGGAGGAGGGAGGCCGCAAGGGGGGTCCGTGTCTTCCCGTTCATGGGGCAGAGTATAGGGACCGGCGGCCCCGGTTGCCCGCCCCCGCGCGGCATGCGTGAAACACCGGCCGGAAGGTGTAGACTCGCGGGCGAGATGTTCGACATCGGCGGACCGGAACTCCTGTTCATCATCCTGCTGGGCCTGCTGATCTTCGGCCCGCGTCGGCTGCCCCAGATCGGGCGGCAGGTGGGGGCGTTCGTCGCCCAGATGCGCCGGGCCCTCCGGGACGTGCAGGGCACGATCGAGCGGGAAGCGGCCCTCGAGGAGGTCCGCCGGGCGGCCGCGGAGGTCCGGGACCTGGGGCGGGAGGCCAAGGGAGTGGCCCGTGACCTTGCCGGCTTCGGCCCGCCGCCGTACGCCGACCCGACGCGGCGGTTGCGCGAGGCCCGCTCCGAGGAGTCCGCGCCGGGCGAGGCGGGGCGGGATCCCGGGCCGGAAGGGGAGGACGGCCCGTGACCCGGGTCGAGGAGCCGGTCCGGGAGGAAGGGACGGGCGGTCCCGGCGAACCGGCCGGGGACGGCGGTCCCCGGATGTCGTTTCTCGAGCACCTCGACGAGCTTCGCCGGCGCCTGCTGTTCTGCTTCGTCGCGGCCCTCGTCGGTCTCGCGCTCTGCTGGTTCGTCTCCGACCAGATCCTCGCCTTCCTCCTCGGCCCGGTGGCGGACGCGATGGGCCCCCTCGCGGTGATCCGCCCGGCGGAGGCGTTCATGGCGAAGGTCAAGGCGTCGTTCGTCGGGGGGATCTTCGTTGCCCTGCCGGTCTTTTTCTGGCAGCTCTGGGCATTCGTTTCCCCGGGACTCTACCCGCGGGAGCGGAGATGGGTCCTCCCGGTGATGGCCGTGGGAACGACGCTGTTTCTCGCCGGCGCGGCCTTCTGCTACTGGATCGCGATGCCGGCGGCCGTGGACTTCCTCGCCTCGCAGGGGGAGAACTTCGAGTTCCACGTCACGGTCGACTACGCCTTCTCCTTCGCGGCGAAGCTGCTGCTCGGGCTCGGTGCCGTGTTCGAGATGCCCCTCGTCGTCTTCGCCCTCGCGCGCCTGGGCCTCGTCTCCGCCCGGTTCCTGTGGCGGAAGCTGGACGTGGCGATCTTCGTCTGCTTCGTCGTTGCGGCGGTGATCACGCCGACCCCCGACGTCCTGACCATGTCACTGTTCGCCGCGCCGATGATCGTCCTCTACCTGGTCAGCATCCTGGTCGCCTTCCTCGCCGACCCGCTGGCCCGGGAACGGCGGGCGGAGCGCCGGGAGAGGAGCCCGCGGGGATGAGCGGGGACCGCCGGCCCCTGAGCGTCCTCGTGACGACGTTCAACGAGGAGGCGACGCTGCCCGGCTGCCTCGCGTCGGTGGACTGGGCGGACGAGATCCTCGTCGTGGACTCGGGGAGCACCGATCGGACGCGCGAGATCGCCCGCGAGCACGGGGCGCGGGTTCTCGAGCATCCCTACGAGAGCCCGGCCCGGCAGAAGAACTGGGCCCTTCCCCGGTGCGCCCACGAGTGGGTGCTGATCCTGGACGCCGACGAGCGGGTGACCCCGGGGCTGGCCCGGGAGGTCCGCGAGCTGCTCGCGCGTGGGCCGGTGGCGGACGGCCACTGGATCCGGCGGGTGAACCTGTTCCTCGGGCGCCCGATGCTCCACGGCGGGTGGGAGACCGACAAGGTCATCCGGCTCGTGCACCGGGACCGGGCTCGCTACGATGACCGGCTGGTCCACGAGGAGATCGACCTGCCGGGCCCGCTCCCGGTACTGCGTCATCCCCTGGTTCACGACACGTTCCGCTCGTTCGACCAGTACTGGCCCAAGGTCGATCGCTACGCGCGCTGGTGGGCGGAGCAGGCGTTCGCGAAGGGACGCCGCACCGGGGCCGCCGGCGTGCTCGGGCACGCGGTCGCCCGCTTCCTGAAGATGTACGTGCTGCGGCGCGGCTTCCTCGACGGCGGACACGGGCTGGTGCTCGCGCTCCTCGCCACGTGCAGCACGTACCTCAAGCACGCGCGCCTCTGGGAAATGACGCTCCGGGAGCGGAAAGACGAGCCGCGGGAGGACTGACGTGCGCGTTCCCCCGGGTCTCGTCGTTCATGCCGCCGGGGATGGCCGGCGAATCGTCGCGCCGCCGGATCTCCTGCCCCGTCTCCTCGAGGCGGGCCTCGCCCGACCGGAGGACCTGTTGCGCGATCGGCCGCCCGGCCCGGGAACGGGCCGCGGCCCCCGGGCGGTCGTCGAACTGGCGGACGGAGAACGGGTGCTCGTCAAGCAGTACCTGCGGGGGGGAGCGCTCGCCCGTGTCAACAGGGAGATGTACGCGGGCGCGGGGAGGTTCCTCCGGGAGCTGGCGGTCGGTGCCCGGCTCCGCGAGCTCGGCCTGCCGGTCGGCGAGGTGCGGGCGGTCGTCCTGGTGGGACGTCCCCCGCTGCTCCGGGCCTTCGGCATGGCCCGTTACGTCCCGGATGCGCCCGACCTGGCCCGCTGGTTCACCGGGTTGCTGGCCGGGGAGCGGGAGGCGGCGGCCCGGCTCTGGGCCGCGGCCCTCGCCCTGGTCGATCGGTTCCACGACGCCGGCCTCCTGCACCCGGATCTCAACCTGGGGAACCTGCTGGCGCGGCGGGACGGAGACCGTTACGCGCTCTGGCTGGTCGACCTGGACCGGGCGCGGCTCCTGCCCGGCCCGCTGGGAGAGGGCCTGCGCTCCGCCGGGCGGCGGCGGCTGGCCCGGTCGTATCGCAAGGTCGTGGGCGGGGAGCCGCCGGCGGGGAACTGATCAGCGGGACGGGGCTCCCGCGGCATGGCGACGGGCCTTGTCCCGGTACATCTCCTTGTCCGCCCGGTGGATCAGTTCCTCGAGGGTGCTGCCGTCCAGCGGGAAGCAGGATCGGCCGGCGGAGACTCCCACCCGGACCTCCTCCCCGGAAGGAAGCCGGATCGGCGTCGAGCCCACCCGCTCCTGCACGCGCTCGACGATCCGGCGCGCCTCCTCGGGGGTCGTCTCGGGGAGGATCGCGACGAACTCGTCGCCCGCGTAGCGGCAGACCGTGTCGCCCGAGCGGAACGTGTCGCGGAGCAGCTCCGCCACCCGCTGGAGCACGTAGTCGCCCGCCTGGTGACCGTACGTGTCGTTGACCGGCTTGAACCCGTCGAGGTCCATGACGACGACGGCGAGCGGCAGGCCCTTCCGGGTGACGCGGGCGATTTCCTTCTCCAGCTGGGAGTACAGGTAACGGCTGTTCGGGAGCCCGGTCAGGGCGTCGGTCATGCTGGTGGCGCGGGTCTCCTCGTAGAGGACGGCGTTGCCGATCGCCCGGGCGATCCGGGGTGCCACCGAGCGGAAGATGTCCCAGTGGTCGTGGCGGAAGGCCCCCGGTTCCCGGGAGTAGAACGCAATGACGGCCACCGGCGGATGGCCGGGATCGCCGGGCACCGGCAGCACGGCGGCGGTCCGCAACGGCGGATCGGTGAGGTTCGCGGCGTCCCCGAGGTCGATGCGCGGGTCGACCTCGAGGAGGGGCTGGCCGGTCTCGTGGACCCAGCCGATGTTGCCCTCTCCGCGGGAGAAGCGATCCCGGCCGAGCACGCGGATCAGCTCGGCGGGCAGGCCCGGGGTGCCCCCGTGAACGGCGCGCGGCTCGAGGCGTCCGCCCAGCCGGTCCGGCAGGTAGATGACACAGGCGTCCGCCGGGATCTGGGTCAGCAGTTCCTCGGCGACGACGTCCAGCACCTGCTCCAGGTGGATCGTCTCGCCGAGGCGGCGCGCCAGGTGGAGGATGAAGTCGGCCTCTTCCTGGGCGGCGCGCACGTTGGCGAAGAACTCCTCGTCTCCCTTCGTTGTCCCGGTGGGAGATGTCGTGGTCGTCTCCTGTTCCGCCAGCGCCCGTTCCAGCTCCTCGGCGTGGGCGCAGTACAGGTCGGCCAGGCGGGGGTCGAAGCGGGTGCCCGCGCCCTGGGCCACCATCCGGGTCAGGGTGGAGAGCGAGGGGTAGCTGCCGTCCGGCCGGGAGCGGTACGCCCAGTCGAGCGCGTCCGCGAGGGCGATGATCCGCGCCCCGAGGGGAATCTTCCGGCCGACCAGCCCGTCCGGGTAACCGTTCCCGTCCCAGCGCTCGTGGTGGTGGCGCACCATCGGCGCGATCGGGCGGGGATCCTGGAACCCCGCGAGCATCGCCGCCCCGAGGGCCGGGTGCTCCCGGACCCGGGCCCGGTGGCCGGGCGCCCATTCCGACTCCCGGAGCGCGTGGTCCGGCAGGCCCAGCTTCCCGATGTCGTGGAGGAGGGCCGCGTTGCCCAGCGCCTCGAGGAAGGCGTCGTCGAGGGGGCCGTCGTTCTCCCCGGCCAGCCCCGGGTCGTGTTCCATCACGAGCCGGCCGAGCAGCCGGGCATACGCCTGGACGCGGCGCGCGTGGCCACGCGCCGCCGGGTTCCGCGCGTCGATCGCCAGGGAGAAGGCGTCCAACGTCTGCTCGTGAAGGCGCTGGAGCTTCTCCAGGTGGGCCCGGTGCTCCGCGAGGCGCCGCGTGTGGGACCAGTACAGGAGGTAGAGCAGGACCAGGACGGGAACGCCGAGGAAGAGGGCGATCGGCCCGAAGGTCCGCTCGGCGATGAAGGCGCCGAGGGCGAAACAGGCCGATGCCGGAAAGCTCGGGAGCGCCCAGAGGTACCGCTCCCGCCAGGCCAGGAGGGGAGAGATTCCCTCGCGGGCCGCGTCCAGGAGCGAGACGAGGGCCGCGTTCAGCGCGTACTGGACGAGGGCAGCGAAGACCAGGGCCCCGCCGAGGGCCGGCACGTGCAGCGACCCGTCCGCCGCCGGCCGCGGGGCGAGCAGGTCGAAGGTGCCCGCGCCCCCGGCGGCCGCCAGGACGACCACGGCCGTCGAGGCGAGCCCGGTGCGCAGGCGGCGGCGGGCGCGAAGGGTCCCGGAAATCCCGTCGGCGACGCCGAGCAGGATGGCGGCACCCGGGCCGCCGAGGAGCAGCGCGGTGAAGATGGCCGGCTCCGCGAGGGAGAACCAGGCCCGCGTCCCGGGGAGGCGCACGGTGAAGGAGCCGGCGAGTCCGAGCAGGAGGGCGATCCCGGAGACGATCCAGAGGCTGCCCGGCGGGAGATGGGCGATATCGGCGAGGGCGAGCGCGAGCACGGGGACCGCCACGAGCCCGTAGAGCCCGATGAGGAGACCGTCCCTCTGTTGCCCGGTACGCATGGGTCCACCCGTGGGAAAGCAGGGGTCGTGCCATCGGCGACGAAAAAGGGAGAACGTTCGCGGAGCCTTCCGGAGACCGCCCGGCGAACCGCGTCCGGAAGGAGGTGGACCGGATGACCGGCCGGTCGTCGTCTGTCCGGGATCCGGTCGAGTTGTCCGATGGCGGCCCGGGAACCCATATTCCGCGGCGGCGGGGGTTCGTGCCCGGGAGAGGAGATGCCGTGCCGGGATCCTTCCTGGGAACCGTGAACGTTCACGGCGCGGGGGTACCCCGCGGGCGGGTGGACGCCGTTCGCCGCGAGCTCGCACTTCGGGTCGCGAACGACCCGGAGGGTGCCCTCGTGTTCCTGTCCCCCCGTGCCCCGGACCCGGTCGGCGAACTGCGGGTTCTCCTCGCGGCGGGCGCGGCCGCGGTGATCGGGGTGCTGCCCGGTTCGCGCGGGAGAGCGCGGGCCGCGCTCCTCGAGGCCGGGGCCGTCGCGGTGGTCTCGCCCCGCGCGCCCGTTCCCGAGTGGATCGCCATCGCGCGCCGGGCGGTCGAGCACGTCAACCTGGCGCGCCGGCACGCCTCCCAGGCCCGGGAACTGATCGTGCTCTCGTCGATCGCGCGGAGGATCGCGGCGGACCCGCTGCGGCCCGGGTTGGCGGAGGACCTCCTCGCCTGTCTCGGGCGGGTGCTCGCCCTCGAGGAAGGCGAGATCCTGGTGCTCGCGTCTCCCTGGCGGACCGAGGGGGCGTGCGCATCCAGGCTTGCCTGGGACCCGGATCGTGGCACCCGGAGGCTTCCCGGCGGGCGTCTCGACGAGCTGGACGTGCAGGTGATCCGCGGCCGGCGTCCCGTCCGGGGCGAGGGTCCCGGTGCCGAGGGCCTGGTCGCGGTTCCCCTCGTCTGCCGGGAGCGGGCCGTGGCGGTCTTCCGCGGGCGGCGTTCCTCGCCCGCCTGGTCCGAGGACGATCTTCGCATCCTCTACGACGCCGGCGCCCTTCTCGGGGGAGTGGTCGCGGCCCTCGGCGAGCGGGACCGGGAGGGAGGTCGGCACCGGGCGGAGATGGCGGAGCAGCAGGCTCTCTTCCAGGCGGTGGTCGATGCCCTGCCGCTCTCCCTCCATACCATCGACCGCGCCTTCCGCGTCGTCGTCTGGAACCGGAACCGGGAGGAGGGCCCCTTCGGCCGGCCCCGCGGCGAGGTGCTGGGGAAGAACCTCTTCTCGATCATCGGGGAGGACGAGGAGCTGCGCCGGGAGTACGAGGAAGTCTTCCGCACGGGCGAGCCCCGCGTGACCGAGGTGGAGGGGCGTGCCTCGAGCCCGCCGCGCATCTACCGGGTCGAGAAGGTCCCGATCCACGGGCCGGACGGAACGGTCACGCACGTCATCACGTTCTCCAGGGACGTGACCGAGCAGCGGGCCCTCGAGCGATCGATCGCCCAGACCGAGAAGATGGCTGCCGTCGGCCGCCTCGCCGCCGGGATCGCCCACGAGATCAACAACCCGCTGGCGACGATCGCCGGGTGCGCCGAGGCGATGCGGGCCCGGCTGCGAGAACCCCTCGATCCGGATGGACTCGCGGAAGTGCGGGAGGACGCGGGCGTGATCGAGGAGGAGGCCTACCGCTGCAAGGAGATCCTCGAGGGGCTGCTGGACTTCTCCCGGGCGCGGGCGGAGCGGCGGGGAGCCTGCGACGTAAGGGAGATCGCCCGCCGGGCCGTGCGCCTGTTGCGGCACAACCCGAAGGTCTCCGGCGTGCGCCTCGAGCTCGACCTCGCGGAAGACGTGCCGGAGGTTTCCGGGGGCGAGGACCAGCTCGTCCAGGTCGTCCTCGCGCTCGTGCTCAACGCGGCGGACGCGGCCGGCCCGGGAGGGAAGGTGGTCGTGCGGGCCGGGACCTCGCCCGGGGGCGACGCCGTCCTGGCGGTGGAGGACGACGGTCCCGGGATCCCTCCGGAGATCCGGGAGCGGATCTTCGAGCCGTTCTTCACGACGAAGCCACCGGGCAAGGGAACAGGCCTCGGCCTGGCCGTCGCCTACGGGATCGTCCGGGCCCACGGGGGGCGGATCGAGGTGATGTCCCACCCCGGGCTCGGGACCCGCTTCGAGATCGTGCTCCCGGCCCGGGAGCGAAGGAACGAACCGGTCGGTGCGGGCACGCCGGCGGACGGGGAACGGAGGAACTGAGGGAATGGGGGAGACGAGGCAGGCCGGGCCGGAACCCCGGGAAGGTCGGGGAGCCGGGAACGAGGGGCGGCCCCTGCGGGTGCTCCTCGCCGACGACGAGGCACCGCTGCGGCGGATCCTGGGGCGCGAACTGGTCCGGAAGGGACACGAGGTCTCCCTGGCCGAGGACGGGCAACGGGCGCTCCGGCTACTCGCGGAGGAGGACTTCGACGTCGCCATCCTCGACGTGCGCATGCCGGGACTGGACGGGCTGTCGGTGCTGCGGACCCTCCGGGAAGAGGTATCCCCGCCGGAGGTGATCCTCCTGACGGGCAACGCGACGGTGGAGGTCGCGGTCGAGGCGATGAAGCTCGGGGCCTACGACTTCGTCACCAAGCCCTGCCGGATCGACCACCTGGACGCCCTCGTCCGGGCCGCCGGCGAGAAGCGCCGCCTCGCGCGGGACAACGAGCGTCTTCGCCGCCGGGAGGAGCGGGACGATCCGTCTCCCCTCGTGCAGGGCTGGAACTCCCGGGCGATGCGCCCGGTGCTGCGCCTGATCGAGCGGCTCGCGCCGTCGGACCTGCCGGTCCTGGTGATGGGGGAATCGGGGGTGGGGAAGGAGCTGGTCGCCCGGGAGATCCACCGGAGGTCCCGCCGGGCGGGGGGACCGTTCGTCGACCTGAACTGCGCGGCGATCCCGGACACGCTGCTGGAGAGCGAGCTTTTCGGTTACGAGAAGGGGGCGTTCACCGGGGCGGACAAGGGGCGCTCCGGTCTCCTCGAGGCGGCGGACGGCGGCACGCTCTTCCTCGACGAGATCGGCGAGCTGCCGGGAGGGCTCCAGGTCAAGCTTCTCCGGGTCCTCGAGACGATGACGTTCTTCCGGGTCGGGGGGCGGCGGAAGATCACCGTCGACGTGCGCCTGGTCGCCGCGACCAACCGCGACCTCGCCACGGAGTCCCGGGAGGGGCGGTTCCGCGCCGATCTCTACTACCGGATCAACGCGGGCACGATCGTGGTTCCCCCGCTGCGGGAGCGGCGCGAGGAGATCCTGGTCCTGGCCCGGGCGTTCCTCGAGCAGGTGGACGGGCGGCTGGAGCTGGCCCCGGAGACGGAGAAGGCCCTGCTTGCCTACGACTGGCCGGGCAACGTCCGGGAGCTGCGGAACGTGGTCGAGCGGGCGGCACTCCTCGCCCGCGGGGGGGTCGTCCGGCCGGAAGACCTGCCCCGCGAGATCGTCGCCCCCCGGTTGCCCGGGCCGGGCACGGTGTCGGCGGGTGGACCCCCGGCGTCGACGGCGCCGGATCCCGGGAGCGCGGGCGGCGCTCCCACCCGGGCCACCCTCCAGGAGCTGGAGCGCCAGCGAATCCGCGAGGTGCTCGACCAGGTGCACTGGCATCGCGGCCGCGCGGCGGAGATCCTCGGGATCTCGGTCCGCACCCTCTACAGGAAGATCAAGGCCTACGGCCTCGACCGCGAGCCGGTGGGAACCTGACCGGTCACCGCGCGGGCGCCGGGCTCCCTTCCCCGGGGACGAGTCGCCGGAGACGCGCCTTCGCCCAGTCGGCCTCGTCCCCGGTGCCGGCCGCGGCCTCGCGGTAGGCCGCGACCGCCTCGTCCTTCCTGCCGAGCGCCTCGAGGGCGAGCCCCAGGACCAGCGGGTCCGGGTGTCCGAGCTCGCGGGCGCGGCGGGCCGCGGCGACGGCGTCCTCGTCGCGGGCCATTCCGTAGAGAACCCGCGCGAGGGCGGCCTCGAGGATCCCCTGCTCGTTCTTTCCTGCCGCGTCACCGCCGTCGAGGACCACGGTGCCGGCGGCGATCCTGTCGATCCCGTCGCGACAGGCGTCCGCCGCCAGGTCGAGCAGGCCCTGCCGGCGGAGCAGCGCGACGTACTCCTCCCACGCGGCGAAGGGTGGGCGCTTCGCGGCCATCGCCGCGTCCAGCTCCGCGACCGCCGCCACCGGCAGCCCCTTGCCGAGGAACCAGCGGGCTGCGTTCACCCGGGTCGTCGGGCGCGGCTCGCGGTTCGAGGCGAGCAGGGCGATCCGGTGCTTCGCCAGCTCCGCGAGGGAGGGCGATGCCTGGGGATCGTTCGCCAGCGCCTTGCGGAGGTCCTGCCAGAGCGGGCGGTCCGACCCGGGCGCGATCCTGTCCCGGGCGAGGGCCAGCCAGGCGATCCAGGCGGGCCTGTCCTCCCGCACCGACGTCGCGAGGACCCGCGACGCCTCGTGCCAGTCCCGGGCCATCGCGAGGAGGAAACCCAGTCGCCCCGTAACGTCCTCCCGCTGGGGCGCCCGGCGATGGGCCTCCGCCAGGGCGTGGATCGCGCCGCGGGTGTCGAAGCGGTCGAGGAGGACGACCGCCTCCGCCATGAATCCCTGGGGTTTGCCCGGGGCGGCTTGCTGCAGCGCCCGCGCGAGGCGGAGGGCGTCCTCCCCGAGGCCCCTGCGGAGCATGTCCTGCGTCGCCTGGAGCAGGTCATCGAGGTCCCGGTCGTGCAGGGCCCGGGCATGGGCCGCGAGGAGCGCGAGAGCCTCGTCGATGCGCTCGGCGTCGAGGAGGGCGGCCACGTTTCCCGTGACCAGGTCTCCCCGCTCCGGGGCCAGCTCGAGGGCCCGCCGGAACAGGCGGAGGGCCTCGTCCCGCTTCGCCTCGTCCCAGGTGATGCGGGTGACGTAGAAGCGCTCGGTCAGCCCGGGGGGGACGAAGGCGGTGCCGCGCGCGATCTTCATTCGCTCGTAGCGGGTCCCGTCGAACTCCCGGGTGGCCTTCCGCGCGTCCCGGACGAGGCAGTTTGCCTCGAGGACCAGCGCGTCCGGGTTCGTCGCCACCGCGTCGCCCAGGGCCCGGGCCCGGTCGAGGAGCCGGTCGCACTTTCCCTGGCGGAACAGGTCACGAAGCTCGCCGAGGGGATCGGCCGGGGAGTCCGCGCCCCGGGCGGGAGCGGGCAGGGCGCAGAGGACCAGGGCCAGGATCGCGAGGCGTTTCATCGCAGACCTCCTTCGCGCCCCGCGGGGGGCGCGGTCTCGAGGAGCGCGCGGGCCTCGTCGGCCACGCGTTGGGGAGTGATACCGGGAAACGGGTCGGCGGACCACCGGTTCGTCGGGCGCGGGGGAGCGAGTACCCGGTGCCCCTCGCCGAAGGGGGCGTTCAGGACGGGGTCGGTCGGCCCGTAGACCGCGAGGACCCGGCATCCGGCGGCCCAGGCGAGGTGCATCGGGCCCGTATCGCCGCCGACGAACAGGTCGGCGTGGGCGAGCACCGCCGCCAGCTCGCGCAGGGTCCACACGCCCGGGAACGTCACCCCGGGGCCCGCCTCCCGGGCGAGACGTTCCGCCTCTGCTTCTTCCCCGGGGCCCGCGACGATCGCCACCCGGATCCCCGCCGACGCGAGCCGGCCCGCGACCTCGGCCCACCGCTCGACGGGCCAGCGCTTCCACGCCTGGCGGGCACTGGCGAAGGGCGCCAGGGCCACGAGGGGGCCGCCCCCGGCCAGGCGGTTTCGCTCCTCGCGTCCCGCCGCGAGCTCCGCCCGCGAGAGGGCCAGGTTCGCCTCGAGCGGGCCCTCGCGGGCTCCCGCGGCCCGGGCGAGCCAGGCGGCCCGGAGTACCCGGTGGACGCGGTCCGGCGGCAACGAGACCCGGTGGGTGGCGAACAGGTGGCTGCCTTCGCGGGCCCAGGGGCCGTCGAAGGCGACCCGCGCCGGCGCTCCCGCCAGCCACGCGAGCAGGCCGCTCTTGAAGCTTCCCTGGAAGTCCAGCGACAGGTCCGGTCGGAACCCGTCGAGCCGGTCGAGGAACTCCCGCACCGGGGCGAGGAACCCGGGGTCGAGGCGCCGGGCGTCCCGGACGATCCTGCCCCTTGGAAAGACGATCACCCCGTCGACGTCCGGGTGACCGTCGACCAGCGGCCGCGCCGCCGGCTCCACGAGCCACGCGATCCGGGCCCGGGGCCAGGTTCGCCGGAGAAGGCGCACGGCGGGCAGCGTGCGCACGACGTCGCCGATCGCCCCGAGGCGCACGACGAGAATCCGCCGGGGAGGGGAGAGAAGCCCGGGGGGGACCGGTTCGCGGGGACGTGCCATCCCCGGCATTATCCCCGCCCGCGCCGCCGGCGGCACGGCGAAGTTGACCGGGGGGGGAGCGGTCCGGCACGATAGGACGCCCCCGGAAGGAACCGGGGGCTCCACGACGTGGAGGAGGGCGAATGGCTTCCCTCGAATCCTGGCTTCTCGAGATCCTGGCCTGTCCCCGTTGCCACGGGAAGGTCGAGCCGACGCCGGAACGGGACGGGCTGGTCTGTCCGGCCTGCCGGGTCGTCTACCCGGTGGAGGACGGCATCCCCCAGCTGCTCCCGGACTCCGGGAAACCGCTTCCGGGCGAGGATCCGGCCAGCCCATGAACCGGGTGGCGCCCCTCGACCCGGCGGCCCTCGGGCGGCTTCCCGGCCGGCGGGTGCTGGTCGTGGGGGACGTCATCGTCGACCGCTACCTCCACGGCCGGGTCGAGCGGATCAGCCCGGAGGCGCCGGTGCCCGTGGTCCGCCTCGAGCGGGAGGAAGTGCGGCCCGGCGGGGCGGCCAACGTGGCCGTCAACCTTCGGGCGCTCGGGCTCGAGGTGAACCTGGTCGCCGTCGTCGGCCGGGACGGCGGGGCGGAGCGACTCGGTGGCCTGCTGCGGGACGCGGGCGTCGATCCGACCGGCCTGCTGGCGGTGGCGGGGCGGCCGACCACGGTGAAATCCCGGGTCCTGGCCCGCCACCAGCAGGTGCTTCGTCTCGACGAGGAGGAAGACCACCCGGTCTCCGACGACGTGGCCCGCCGGCTCGTCGACCGGGCCGTGGAACTCCTCGGCGAGGCCGAGGCCCTGGTCGTGTCCGATTACGCCAAGGGGCTTCTCGATGGTCGGAGCCTTCCGGTGCTCCTCGGGGAGGCGGCGGCCCGGGGCGTCCCGGTCGTGATCGATCCGAAGATTCGCCACTTCGAGCTGTACAGCCCCGCGACGGTGATCACGCCGAACCAGGCGGAGCTGGCCCGGGCGACCGCCCGGGAGCTCCGGTCCCCGGAGGAGGTTACCGCGGCGGCTCGCGACGTCCACGGTCGCCTGCGCCTGGCGGCCGTGCTGGTCACCCGGGGGGAGGAGGGAATGCTGCTCGTGCCCCGGGAAGGTGAGCCCCTCGAGATCCCGGCCCTCGCCCGGGAGGTGTACGACGTGACCGGCGCCGGGGACACGGTCACGGCGGTGCTGGCGGCCGGCCTGGCCGCCGGCCTCGATCTCCCGGAGGCGGCCCGCTGGGCCAACCTGGCGGCGGCCGTCGCCGTCGGGCGACTGGGAACCGCCGCGGTTTCCCGGGAGGAACTCGCCCGGTTCCTCGCGGGGAGCGGTGGCGAGGAGGTGGGCGGATGAGCGTCACGGCACGAACGGAGCTGCCGGTACCCGGGGAGGGACGACTCGAGGGGATCCCGGTTCCCGAGCTGGTGGCCTCCCTGGGGAGTGCTGCGTGGAACGGATCCCTGGTCCTGGAGCGGGACGGGGTTCGCAAGGTGCTCTACTTCCGGGAGGGACGGCTCGTCTTTTCCGCGTCCACCGACCCGGATGACCGCCTGGGAGCCCACCTGCTCCGGCAGGGGGAGACCTCCCTCGCCGACCTGGTCGAGGCGAGCGGGGAGGTCGCCAGGGGTCGCCGCCTCGGCCAGATCCTGGTCGAGCGCGGGGCGATGGACGCGCGGGCCCTCACCCGGGCCGTTCTCGAACAGGTGAGGGAGATCGCGCTCTCGGTCTTCGCCTGGGAACGGGGTTCGTTCCGGGTCAGCCGGGCCCGGCTGCCGGAGGAGGAATCGATCACGCTGGACCTGCCCTGGGAGGAGCTCGTCCTCGAGGGGATTCGCCGGGTGAGCGACTGGGGCCGGGTCCGGCAGGCCGTGGGCGGCCCCGGGGCGACCTGGCGCCTTGCCCCCGACGTCGAGGTCGCCGGCCCCCCCGGGGCGGGCCGGGTCGAGCGGGCCCTGCTCGCCGCGCTGCGCAATCCGCGCCGGGTGTCGACCCTGGCCCGCGAGGTCTACGCGCCGGCCCTCGAGGTCTATCGCTCCCTGTGGGGGCTCGGCCTGCTGGGCCTCGCCGTGCGGCTCCCGCTCGAGGAGATCCCGCCGGCGCTCCTCGACGTGGGCGAGGGACTGATCGACGACGAGGGGCCGGTCCGGTTGCTCCTGGGCCTCGCGGACCGGGGCGTCGACGCGGCGGTCACCTTCCGGGACGGGGACCGGGAGGTCGTCCTGCATCTCCTCCGGGGAAGGGTCGTCCACGCCTGGCGTCCGTTCGATCCGTCCGCGTTCCTCGACTGGCTGCTGGCCCGCGGCTTCCTCTCCGACCGGGACCACGCCCGGGCCCTTTCCCGGGCGGCGGCCGGCGGTTCCTTCCGGGACGAGCTGCTCCGCCGGGAGCGCATCACCGCCGAGGAGCTCGGGTTCCTCTTCCCGGAGTTCTCCCGGGAGGTCGCCCGGGAGGTGCTCCTGTGGCGGCGGGGGGAGATCGCGATCGCCGAGGGGGAGCCGGTGCCCGAGGTTCCTCTTTTCGACGCCACTGTCGAGGACCTGGTGGTGGAGGCGTACGAGACCTCCGCCGCCTTCGAGAACGTCTGGCGGGCCCTGGGGAGCCTGGACACCCTGTTCCGGCTTCGGCCGGAGTACCTGGACCGGATGGACCGGATGACGCTGCGCCCGGTGCTCTGGGAGATCGTCTCCCTTCTCGGGCAGGAGCGGACCCTCGCCGAGATCCTGGCGGCGCGGGACGAGCCGGATGCCCTGCTGCTCCGGCTCCTCCGGGCGATGGAGCTGGTCGGGATCGTCGAGCGCGTGCCCCAGGCCGAGCTGGTGGCCCGGCTCCGCGAGCGGGCCGCGGTGCCCGGACCTTCCACGCCCGAACCGGCGCCCGGGCCACCGCCGGCGGTCGAGCCGGGTTCCCGGGCTGAGCAGCCGCCGGTCGAGGAGGAGCCCGCCGCTCCCGCGGTCCCGGAACCCGCACAGGAGCCCTCCCGGGAGGTGCCGATCGAGGCTCCCTCTTCCGCCTGGGAGATCGCTCCCGAGCTGTTCGGGGAGCAGGAAGCAGGGGCGTCCCAGCCACCCCCTCCGGAAGAAAGGGCGCCCGCGTCACGGGCCGCCGCAGACCCGTCCCGGACCCTCGAGGTCCCGCGCGAGGTGGTCGAGCGCGCTCTCGCGGGGGACGTGCCCGCGTTCCCGGAGGAACCGGTGACCGGCGAACCGCCGCCCACGGAGCCGGCGGTGGAGGAGCCCGTCGAGCCGCCCGCTTCCCCGGCGGAGGAGCCCTCCGCGGAAGGGCCGGAGGGGCCGGTGGCCGGGGAGCCGCGAGACGTCGAGGAACCGCCGCCCACGGAGCCGGCGGTGGAGGGGCCCGTCGAGCCGCCCGCTTCCCCGGCGGAGGAGCCCTCCGCGGAAGGGCCGGAGGGGCCGGTGGCCGGGGAGCCGCGAGACGTCGAGGAACCGCCGCCCACGGAGCCGGCGGTGGAGGGGCCCGTCGAGCCGCGAGACGTCGAGGAACCGCCGTCCACGGAGCCGGCGGTGGAGGAGCCCGCCGAGCCGCCCGCTTCCCCGGCGGAGGAGCCCTCCGCGGAA
>Ga0256914_1000725_pt1 | contig 31848 bp, 37 predicted proteins | sample HulkmetaG_FD_191571 | JGI IMG/M metagenome (GOLD analysis project Ga0256914, IMG submission 191571) | Hydrothermal chimney microbial communities from Main Endeavour vent field at the Juan de Fuca Ridge, Pacific Ocean - Hulk | ecosystem: Environmental > Aquatic > Marine > Hydrothermal vents ... | reverse complement strand
AGTGCTGAGAGGGCTTTGGAAAGGGGATTCGTCGACGCGATTATAGAACCGGAGTGGACGAGGAGCAGGATAATAAACGCTCTCAGAATGCTCGAAACGAAGAGGAGAAGACTGCCACCCAAGAAGCACGACACGTGAGGTGATCCAATGTCTCCCGAGGAGTTCTTGGCGATTGTCGTTGCGGTAAAGAGGTATCTCGAGGACAAGAGGAAGATGCCGAACGAGATCGTCAGGGGTGTGTGTTATTGGCGCTACGCTGGGAGGGTTAGGCTATGAGGTACAGGGTGAAGGTCATGGGAAAGGAGTACGAGGTGGAGGTGGAGGAGGTCGACGAGGGGGTGTTTGAAGTCACGGTGAACGGTAAGAGGGCGATCGTGGAGGTTTCGAAACGTATTTATTAATCGTTGAAAAAGGTGGTCGGATGCTCGAGATAATGATTCTCAGCTTCGGCGGGCAAGGTGGTGTAACGGCGGCGAGGCTGTTGGCAACTGCGTCGCTTTACGAGGGCAAATACGCCCAAGCTATTCCCCAATTCGGGGCGGAGAGGAGGGGGGCTTTGGTAAGATCTTACCTCAGGATATCGGAAAGGCCTATAAGGAGGCACTCTTCCGTAAGGAATCCCGAAATGGTGGCAGTATTTTCCGAGAAGATAACGAAGATGACGAGCGTGGATGCGAAGACGATCGTGATAAATTCCAAGAAACCAAAGCTCGAAGGGAGGGTGTACTACGTCGACGCTTCATCGATCGCCCTCGATCTCGGGCTCGTTTCCGCCGGTTGGCCGATCGTGAACACCGCCATGGCCGGAGCGATGGCTAAGGTGCTCGGATTTTCTTTCGATTCCCTCAAGAGGGCGATAGAGGAGACTTTCGGCGGGAAGCTCGGGGAATTGAACGTCGAAGCTGCGAAGAGGGCTTACGAGGAGGTGAGAGAGTGGAGTGCATGATAGCCCGACCATCCGAAGGGGCGGCGGGAAAAACGGGATTCTGGAGAACGTTCAAGCCAGTTTACGATGTAGAGAGGTGCAACCTCTGCCAACTCTGTTGGCTTTATTGTCCCGAAAACGCGATAGACGTTGGGGAGGAGGGAATATCCATAAACTACGATTACTGTAAGGGTTGCGGGATATGTGCGAGGATATGTGCCAAGAACGCGATAGAGATGGTTAGGGAGGAGGAGGCATGAAGAAGGTTCTGACGGGTAATTATGCTATTGCCGAAGCGGTAAAGCTCGCGAAAACCGAGTTCATTGCTGCGTATCCCATAACACCCCAAACCACGATCGTGGAGAGGCTTGCGGAGATCGTTGAAAGGGGAGAACTGAATGCGGACTTCGTGAGAGTGGAATCCGAACATTCGGCGTTGGCTGCGGTTTACGGAGCTTCAGCGGGAGGTTTGAGAGCTTTTACGGCCACATCGAGCCACGGTCTTCTGTACATGTATGAGATGTGCTGGTGGGTTGCGAACTCCCGTTTGCCCGTCGTTATGGCTCTGGTTACGAGGACGATCGGCCCTCCTTGGAACATCCACACCGACCACACGGATTTGCTCACCCTCAGGGATTCCGGCTGGATACTGGCAATGTCCGAAAACGCTCAGGAGGCTTTAGATCTTACGCTAATAGGTTTCAAGGTTGCAGAGCAAATCGATCTTCCCTTCGCGATTGGATTGGACGGTTTTCAGGTTAGTCACACCGCCGAAGTCGTTGACGTTCCGGAGCAGGAGGAAATCGACAGATTTTTGCCCGAAAGGAGGAGGGACAGACCGTTCGTGATAGAGCCGGGGAATCCCATAACGGTCGGAGGGCTTACGACGAACGAGTGCTCGATGCGGATTAGGAAGGACATGATGAGGGACATGGAGAGGGTTGGAGATCTCGTTCGGAACTCCGGTTACGTAAGGGATTACGATTTGGTCGAGAGGTACAGGCTTGAGGATGCGGAATACGTCGTTGTGATGATGGGGGCTTGGAGCGGGGATGCGAAGGACGCGATAGATATTCTCAGGGACGAGGGCGTTGGGATTGGGATGCTCAGGCTGAGGTTCGTCAGACCTTTCCCGGCGAAGGAGATAGCGGAGCTCGACTGCAGGAAAATCCTCGTCGTGGAGAGGGCGAGTTCGATCGGAAAGGGTGGAATAATCGCAACTGAAGTAAAATCCGTGGCTAACTCCCCGGCTCAGAGCGTCGTGGCCGGGCTCGGTGGTGTTGACGTCGGTGTTGATGATTTCGTGGCGATGTTCAGGAGGTTCGTGGAGGGGGAGTTGAAGGAATGGTGGCCGTGAAGGATTTGCCGAAGGAGAAGTACCTACTACCCGGAACGACCGCTTGCCAAGGATGTCCCCACGCTTTGGGATTGAAGGCTTTGGGGATGGCTTTGGGGGAGAAGGCTGTGCTCGTCGTTCCCGCCGGGTGCACGACGATAATATCGGGGATAAGGGAGAAGGCGTCGTTGAAGTTGCCTCTGCTTCACGTTCCTTTCGCATCCGCTCCGGCGGTGGCGACTGGCTTGGGTTCCGCTTTCAAGAAACTCGGTAAGGACGGGATACCAGTTGTATGGATGGGCGACGGAGGTTCGGACATAGGATTCGCAACGCTCAGCGGTGCTTGCGTTAGGAAGGACGACATGATAGTCGTAGTCAGCGACAACGAAGCTTACATGAACACAGGAATTCAGACGAGCGGGACCACGTTTTGGAAGGCCAGAACGACGACTTCGCCGACTGGAAAAAGGGAGGAGAAGAAGGATCTCGCTTTGATAATGCTCATGCACAAGGCGGATTACGTCGCAACCGCGAGCGTTGGATACCTGCAGGATTTCATTGAAAAGCTCAAGAGGGCGAGCGAAATTGAAGGATTCAGGTTCATTCACCTCCACAGCCCATGCCCGCCGGGATGGGGTTTCGACAGCGCCGAAACCGTTGAGGTCGCGAGGATGGCGGTCAAGTGCGGAGCGTGGATTCTGTGGGAGTTCGACGGAAAGTTCAAGATCTCCGCCCAGAGCAAACCTTACAGGGATAAGGAGAAGAGACTACCGTTGGCCGATTATCTCAAAAGGCAGAGGAGGTTCAGACATCTAAGCGACGAGGACATTGCGGAAATCGAAAAGAGGATAGATGAACAGTGGAGAATAATTTCGGCTTTGGAGAAAGTTTTTTGACCTCGGAGCTCCTATCTCATCATTTTTCAGGGGGCAAGGGTATCCTCATCGGTATAGTCACTTCACCCTTCCCCATACTTATCGGTTTTTCCGATACGCTCCCATCTTCTTAACTTCGATGTCTTAACGTTACCCGTATCTTAGGGCTTCAACAAAAGTGTCATAAATCGAAAACGTTCACGACGTTTCGATGCGAATCAGGGATAGGGATCTGCTGATAGTTCTCCTCGTCGTAGCGATAGCCACTCGACTCTTTATGCTAACCGCAAGGCCAGTGGATCACGACGAGAGCATTCACGCTTACCTGAGTTACGTGCTAATGAAGGATCACGTTTACAGATACGATCCCAACTACCACGGCCCCTTCCTCTACTTCGCCACCGCATTCCTCTTTTCCATTTTCGGCGATTCGATCTTCGTCGCGAGGATGTTGCCAGTAGCGTTCAGCCTCATAGCGATCGTTACCGCGTTCGAGTTCCGTAGGTGGATAGGTAAGGGAGCGTACGTCTTCACGTTCATAATGATCTTCTCCCCCTCCATCCTCTACTACTCCCGATACTTCAGAAACGACATGATACTCGTCGGCTCCTTTTTGGTGGTGGTTTACAGCTACTTCCGTTACTTGGAGAGCGGGAAGGAGAGGTTCGTCTATTTGGCAGTGCTCTTCTTTACCGTAATGCTCTGCTCCAAGGAGAACTCGTACGTATACCTCTTCATATTCGTCAGCTTCCTCGTCCTCTACGGCCTTTGGAAGGAGGGGTTGGGTTACGTTAAGAGGAAGTTGACCGAGTGGGATGCCAAGAAGGTCAGGATGGTTTTGGTATCCCTCACGATATTCCTAACGATATACGTAAGCCTCTACACCGCCGGATTTACGGATTGGAGCGGTTTGGAGAGGGCAACGGTCGGAGCGGTTGAGAGGTGGTTCATGGTCGGAGGGCACGGGGATCACTGGAAACCCATCTACTACTACTCCCTTATCCTCGTTCAATACGAGTTCATGCCCCTGTTCCTCGCTGCGGTATCGATTCCGGAATTCGTTAGGAGGATAGGAAAACTAACAAGACTCGAGGCCTTCGCGTTCTACTGGATGGTCATGACCCTACTGGCCTACCACGTTCTCACCCACAAGGTTCCGTGGCTCACCGTTCACCTCGTAACCCCCATGGCTCTCTTCGGCTCGCTCTACGTGGAAAAGCTCGACTCCAAGTACTTCAGGGCGATATTGGCCATTTTGGCAGTGGCGACGATATACACGTCGTTCTACCTCTCCTACGTCGATTACAACGATGCTGTCAATCAGATGCTGATATACATACAGGTTCAACCGTCCGCGGTCGAGCTCGCGCACAGGATTATTTATCTGTACGAGCACCATCACAGCGTGGTGGTTTACGAACCTACGAACGACTACTGGCCTCTTCCGTGGTATCTCAGGCACTATCCAATCCCGTTCATGAGTCGCGGAAACGTCAGCGGGTTCGAATACGTAGTAACGTCGGAGAGGATGATAGGCGTCGTAAAGGGGAAGATCGTCGGAAGATACGAAATAAGACCGTTCTACTACATGGTTCTAATCAAGATGCGCTGAGATGAACCTCTCTTCAAAACCAAGCGGATCGGAGGAGTAGGATTCGAAGATCGCGTTCAGGAATTCCACGTCCTTGTTTTCGAAGAAATCCTCAACAACCCTTCCGAACTCGGTCTTAGCCCCCCTCACCCTCAGAAATCTGTAGGTTCCGTATGCGGACATGAGAAGGTTTGCGGAGTTCAAAACGACCTTCAGATCGTAGGCCTTCTTCATCCTTCCGTTCAGACTTTCCCTTACCGTTAAACCTATCCTCAAAGCCCTTTCGCATCCCAAGTCGCAGGGGTAGAAGTTGGAGGTGAAGAAGACGAACAGATCCTCGTCGGGTTCGGAAGGATTCTTAAGGAGCTCGTATATCCTCTCAAGAACGCCCTCCTCGATGCATCTCCTTATCAACCGGGTTTCGGGGGGATCGTTCCTCAACTTGCCCCCGACGAATCCTTCAACACAGCACTTCGGATAGCCGAGAATCCTTCCCTCACTCCTAACGATCTTCGCCCACCTCCTCTCATCCCCGCTCCTCAAAACGATTTCCTCGTCCCTCCTAATCCTTTCGAGCGATTTTTCAAGCTCTTCCTTCCATTCCGAATCGCACACGAAAACCTGAATGTCGGGAGCGAAGGTTAGCTTTAGAACTCTGCTCAAAAGAATCGGAAAAACGACGACCGAAAGACCGAGTTTCTCCATCTCCTCATAGCAGGGATGTCCCTTTACAGCCCTCTCCGCCAACGACTTCGCGAGTTCTGGTGCTTCGGGAATTAGAGTGATGAAATCCCCTATGGGAAACGGGTGGTTGGGCAGAACGCACCTCGTCACACCGGCGAATATCCTCTCGAGCTCCACTCTGAACGCGATGTTCATTCTTTTGATAAAAATGAAAAGATTTAAAACTTTTTTAGGAGATTTCGGAACATGAACATAATCCTGTTGGGGCCTCCGGGTGCGGGTAAGGGGACGCAGGCAAAGAGGATCGTGGAGAAGTACGGTATTCCACACATAGCCACCGGAGACATTTTGAGAGAAGCAGTCGCCAAGGGAACGGAGTTGGGCAAGAAGGCCAAGGAGTATATGGACAGAGGAGAGCTCGTTCCGGATGAAATAGTCATAGGGATAGTTAAGGAGAGGTTGCAACAACCGGATTGCGAGAAGGGTTTCCTGCTCGACGGATTTCCGAGGACTTTGAAACAGGCGGAGGCTCTGGACGAGATGCTCAAGGAGCTCGGCAAGAGCATAGACGCCGTTATATACATCGACGTTCCCGAGGAGGAGATCGTCAAGAGGATAGTGAACAGGAGGACGTGCAAGAAGTGCGGTGCGGTGTATCACCTGATCTACGCCCCTCCGAAGGAGCCGAACAAGTGCGACAAGTGTGGCGGTGAGCTCTACCAGAGGGACGACGACAAGGAAGAGACGGTGAGGCAGAGGTTCAAGGTTTACATGGAGAACACCGCCCCGCTGATTGATTACTACGAGAAGAAGGGAATACTTTACAGGGTGGACGGCACGAAGAGCATAGACGAGGTCTGGGAGCAGATAGACGCCATCCTCCAGAAGTTCGCCAAATAATTCAATTTTTGATAAAGCTTAAATTCGATCGAATCCTACTTAGCGCATGCCCGGAATAGTTCCGCACAGGCATTGTATAGTTTGCGGTAAGGCGATAGAACCGGACAAGACTTTCTGCAGCGACGAATGCAAGCGGGAGTGGGATAAAGAAAGAAAGAGGCAAAGGAACTTTACGATATTCATGTTCGTTATGTTCGTCCTGCTGTTCCTGTTCCTGATGATGACCACGCCGCGCTGATCACTCTATCTTTATCTTCTTCCCCTTCTTTTCCGGATGCTTCTTCTTGAAAACGACCTCGAGCACTCCGTTGTTGTACCTCGCCTTCGCGGACTCCGGCACGACCTCGCACGGCAGTTCTACTATCTCGTGATACCTCCTGTTCTCACCTTCGGCCTTTATCTCCAGAGACCTCTCGGTCGCGTTGAGGTCTATGTCCTCCTTTCTGACCCCGGGCATCTCCGCTATAACCTGAACCTCATCATCCGTCTCTATCACGTCTATCAACGGCTTCCTCTCTTCAACTCCCTCCTTAACCAGAGCCTCGGGCTTCGTTCCGAACTCCTTGATCTCCGGCTTACCGTCCGGCCCGATCCTTATCGAGAATCCCCTGACTATCGGCTTCGCCTCACCCCTCTCCGCGAGCTTGAACATCTCCTCGATGTCCCTGACCATCCTCTCCATCAACTCGTCGAATATCTCGAACTCCCTACCGAAGAACTCCTCGAATATGTCGTCCCAATCCCTCTCCCTTCTTCTCCTCCACCAAACCATTCACACCACCTCCTTCAAGCGTACATCTTCCTGAACGTCTCGGCTATCTGCTCGTACCTCTTAAGATCATCCTTAGTCAAACTCGGCTTAACCCTTTCGACCGCCTTCTTGAGGTGCTCCTTGGTTATCCTCACGTTCTTGGCCACCTCTTTAGCCTCCTCCTTGCTCATACCCGGCTTAACGACCTCCCTTATGGCGAGCATTCCCGCCTCCCTGCAGACCGCTTCGATGTCCGCTCCGGTGTATCCATCCGTAAGCTCGGCGAGCCACTCGCATATCACATCTCTCAAAGCCGATTCGACCTTCCTCCTCTCCTCCTCGGACAACCTCTCCAAGTCCCTGACGCTCTCGACCTTCACTCCTACCCTCTCTCCCGCCTTCTTCACGTCCTCGTCGTCGTAGGCCAAAGGCTTGCCCCTGAGGTGGATCTTGAATATCTCCTTCCTACCCTCCTTGTCGGGCGGAGGTATGTAGATGTGCCTCTCAATCCTTCCCGGCCTCAGCAGTGCGGGATCTATCATGTCCGGTCTGTTGGTCGCGGCTATGACGAAAACGTCCTTGAGCTCCTCTATGCCGTCCAACTCCGTCAACAGCTGGCTGACGACCCTCTCGGTGACGTGGCTGTCCGCACCCATGCCCCTCCTCGGAGCCAAGGCGTCGATCTCGTCGAAGAACAATATGCACGGAGCGACCTGCTTCGCCTTTCTGAACATCTCCCTGACGTGCTTCTCGCTCTCACCCACCCACTTGCTGAGAAGCTCCGGCCCTTTAACGCTTATGAAGTTTGCGTTCGCCTCGTTCGCTACGGCTTTGGCTATTAGGGTCTTACCCGTTCCCGGTGGGCCATAGAGCAGAACACCCTTAGGAGGTTTTATACCAGCCGCCCTGAACAGGTCTGGGTACTTGAGAGGCCACTCCACCGCCTCCCTGAGCTCCTGCTTGGCGTTCTCGAGCCCTCCGACATCGTCCCAAGTGACCTTAGGAACTTCAACGAGCACCTCCCTCATTGCAGAAGGCTCTATCAACTTCAGAGCCTCCAAGAAGTCCTCCTTCGTAACCTTGAGGTTTTCGAGCACCTCCTCCGGGATCTCCTCGGCCTCAACGTCGATCTCTCCGGTCTCTATCCTCTTTCTCAACGCGTGCATCGCAGCCTCTTTGGCCAAAGCCGCCAAGTCCGCTCCGACGAAACCAACCGTCAGATCCGCGAGCTCTTCGAGCATCAGGTCTATCAGCCTGCTCCTTACCTCGTTGAACACGTCCTCCCTTTCCTTGAGTATCTTCACGATCTCCTCTTCGCTCCCCGCCTTCTCGACCTTCTCAATTAGTTCATCGACGTTCTTGCCCTCCTCCTTCATCTGCCTAAGCACCTTGAGGACGTCGCTCCTGTTGTAATCTGGTTCTATCGGCATTCCTCTCGTGTGAATCTGCAGGATCTCCTTTCTACCCTCCCTGTCCGGCACACCGATCTCGATCTCCCTGTCGAACCTCCCCGGCCTCCTCAAAGCGGGGTCGACTGCGTCGGGTCTGTTCGTAGCTCCTATTACTATGACATCCCCCCTTGCCTCCAATCCGTCCATCAGGGTAAGTAGCTGAGCGACGACCCTCCTCTCAACTTCCCCGGTAACCTCCTCCCTCTTCGGAGCAATAGCGTCGATTTCGTCTATGAATATTATCGAGGGTGCGTTCTCCTTCGCCTCCTCGAATATCTCCCTCAGCCTCTGCTCGGATTCACCGTAATACTTGCTCATTATCTCCGGCCCACTTATGCTTATGAAGTGGGCGTCAACCTCGTTCGCTACGGCTTTGGCTATTAGGGTCTTACCCGTTCCCGGCGGGCCATAGAGCAGAACTCCCTTGGGAGGTTCGATACCCAAGCGCTGGAATATCTCCGGATGCTTGAGCGGGAGCTCTATCATCTCCCTTACGAGCCTCAACTCCCTCTTCAAGCCACCTATGTCCTCGTAGGTGACGTTCGGAACGTTCCTCTTCACCTCCTCAACCGGCTTGTCCTTCAACTCTATCTTCGTGTTCCTGTGGACTATTACGACACCCGTCGGCTTGGTGGATACTATAACGAACGTTAGAACGTGTCCGAACACCTCCACCCTGATCTTCTGTCCCCTCTTGACCGGTCTTCCCTCCAAGAGCCTCAGAAGATAAGCTTCACCACCCATGAACCTTATGGGCTCCGTCGGAGCTATTACGAGCCTCTCCGCCGGCTTGGCCTCCACCTTCCTTATCCTCACCTTGTCATCGATGCCCACTCCGGCGTTGCTCCTCAGACTACCGTCTATCCTTATTATCCTCTTACCTCTGTCCTCCGGATATCCGGGCCACACTATCGCCGGAACTGAGTCCTTTCCTATTATCTCTATGATGTCACCGCTCTGAAGTCCTAACTCCTCCATCACCTCGGGATCTATCCTCGCTATGCTCCTCCCAACGTCCCTGTAATAAGCCTCAGCCACCCTCAATACCGCTTCCTTCTTATCCATACCCATCACCTCACCTTATCCTCCAAACCACCTTTCCGTTCGCCTTAACCCTCTCTACCAAACCCCTCCTTTCGAGATCGAACAACACCCTCTCAACCTCACCGTAGGGCAGACCGAACTCGTCCGCAAGCTTCGGAACGGTGTTAAGTCCTTTGGCGAGTCCCAAGAGCACCAGCCTCTCGGAACTGCTGTAACACAGCCTCTCTATTTCGTCGAGGATGTTCTCGAAGAGCTCGTTCATCTTCGAATTTATCGCGGATTGGATCTTCGAGAAAGTCCTCTGAATCTCCTCGAACCTCTCCAAGGCTCTGTTTATCTCGGATATCCCCTTGGCCTTCAGGTCGAACCTCAGCATCCCGTTGAGCTTTTCGAAAACCCCCTCGAGGGGAGTGTTGTTCTCCGCTATCAGATCCGCTCTGAACCTGTGTGGGGAGATCGTTATCTCGAGCCTTATCGTCTTGTCTATGTAGTAATACCTCCTCCTCCCTTCCTCGAAGCTCTTCACGAGCCCCGCCCTCTCAAGCTTCTCGAGGTGCTCTATCACGGCCTTTGGTGCCATCTTTAGCGAATATGAGATCTCGCTGACGTAGCAGGGCTTCTTCGCGAGCAGAGAAAGTATCCTTCTCCTGCTCTCGTTCCCGAGCACCTCCAAGATCTCGTCGATGTCCATGGTCTCACCCTGTGCGGTGAGGTTACTAACAAAAGGTTAGTATATCGAGTATATAAAAATTTCGGTCACTTGAGGAAGATGTCGCCGCCCCTCCTAAGCCTATCGACGAGCTTTCTGACGAACTCCACGACGTTCAGGGAATCTATCTCCTCCAGCGGAACCCACCTCGCATCGAGCGCATCGCTGTCGGGCTTTAACTCCCCACCGACCACGTCGGCGAAGAAATCTATTATGACGTAGTGAAACCTGATCCTACCGTCCTCCTCGATTATCTCCTCGCTCACGCAGGCCACGTCACCGACCTCGACTTTCAAACCAACCTCCTCCTCCACCTCCCTTTTCAAGGCCTCTATAAGGCTCTCCCCGACCTTAACTATACCACCGGGAATCGACCACATGTTTCTGTTCGGTTCGTTACCCCTCTTGACCAGCAGGATCTTTCCTTCCCGAACTATGACCGCTCCGACTCCGACCACCGGTTGAGAGGGATATTCGCGCATCCTAAGGGATGTGAACGCGGAAATATAAAACGGTTTTTCAGCAAACGTTAAATACTCCCCTCGACGACCCTATAACATGGCGAAAAAGAGGGACGTCAAGACCCCCCCGCTGATGTCTTCGGCCGGAATAATGAGGTATTTCGAGGAGGAGAGGGCTTTAATAAAGATCAGCCCCAAGAGCGTCGTCATATTCGGACTTCTGACCGGGGTCATAGTGATAATCCTCAACGCCTACTACGGTCTCTGGCCTTAGCATGCCCGAAATAGTGTTCGTAGGAAGGTCGAACGTCGGCAAGTCAACCCTATTTTCCGAGCTGTTTGGGGTAAGGGTTAGGAGGGGTAAGAGACCCGGAACGACGATAAAGCCCAACAGGATAACGTTTAAGGATCTCGTAGTAACCGATCTGCCGGGATTCGGGTACATAGCGGGAGTCAGCAGGGAGTTCAACGAGAGGGTGAAGGACTTCGTGGTAAGATACATAGAGGAGAACGCGGACAGAATAATCGCGGCCGTTCAGGTGATAGACGCGAAGTCATTTTTGGAGATAGTTGAGAGATGGGAGAAGAGGGGTCTAATACCCGTTGACGTTGAGATGTACGATTTTCTCAACGAGTTCGGGTTCGACGTGCTCGTGGCGGCGAACAAGATGGACAAGGTGAAGGACAGGGACGCAACGCTAAACGGGATAGTGGAGAAGCTGGGGATGCACCCGCCTTGGTATCTGTGGAAACACGTGGTCTATCCGATATCCGCCAAAAGGGGAGAGGTGGACAATCTTAGGGAGGGATTGAAGAAGGTGTTCGTCAAGAACAAGAGGCACGATCTCGTTCCGGTTCTCAAGGGGAGGCAAAAACGTTAAGATACCTCGGATAAACCAGATTTTGGGATGTTCGCGGACAAACTTGCCGAATTGAAGTTCAAGCTTGCGGAAACCTTCGTCCAGAGGGAAGCTGAGATAACGGCGGTACTGGCTGGGTTAGTGAGTGGGGAACCTGTGATACTGGTGGGGGAGGTAGGGAGTGGGAAGACGGCGTTGATAGAGGGTTTAGCGAAGATGATAGAGGCGAAGTACTTTTACTATTTGATGACGAGGTTTACGGAGCCGGAGGAGATATTGGGGGTATTGGACATAAGTGCGTTGAGGGAAGGGAGGTACGTGAGGAGGGTGGAGGGGAAGCTACCGGAAGCGGAGATAGTGTTTCTTGACGAAATATTCAAAGCCTCGTCCGCTATAAGAAACGTCCTCCTCGACATAATACTAAACAGAAGAATATTCGACGACGGTAAGTACGTCCCCATTCCCATGCTAACCCTCTACACCGCCAGCAACGAAATCTCCTCCGACTCCGACGATACCCCCTTCTACGACCGCCTCACTATAAGGTCTTTCGTCAAGAGCGTTTCGGAGGACTCTTGGGAGGAGCTAATAGAGAAGGGTGTTATGCTCGACGGAGGGTTCGAAGCTCCGACGTTGCTCAGCGTTGAGGAAGTTAAGGAGTTGCAGAGGATCGTGAACGATAGGTTCAGGAACATAACGAAGAACACTACCCTCGTGAGGAAGTACATTGAGGCTTTGGCTGTTTTGAGGCAGAGGGGGGTTAAGATTTCGGACAGAAGAAAGATAAAGGTTCTAAAGGTGGCATCAGCAATATCGGTCGTTTACGGAGAGCGGGACGTTAGTCTGGACTCCCTCGCCGAAGCTCTAAAGCTCACCGCAGTGCACGACGAGGACGATCTCAAGAAGGTCGATCAGGTTATCCTCGAGCTCGGGTTGAGTAGCTTCTACCAGCACGTTCAAAAGATACAGGTGGTAACCGCGGAGTTGCAGAACGCCCTCAACGCGAGCGTTGCCGGGGGTATGGAGGAGCTCAGGATGTTATCGACCGTTTACAAGAGGGCGTCGTCGGTTATGGCGGAGATACCGCAAAATCCGAGACTGATTCCATACACGAGGCAGTTAAAACAGGCTTTGGGTAGGGCGAGGGACGTTTTGGAGAGGAAGAAGGCCGAGTTGTTCGGAGAATGATGGAGAACAATCTAATAAATATAAGGAACACGGACTTCGTATACACGCTCGTGTCCAACAGGATAGGGGGACATCTGCCGAAGGATCTGAAGGCCGTATACGACTCGTGTGAGCACATTCGGATCATAGCAACGGACTGCTACTTCCTCCACTACTCCCTTTACCCCTTCCTGAGGGCAAAAAACGAAGATCCCATCCTCGAGGAGGTGAGGGGTTACCTCTCGGAATACATGAGCGAGGAGAGGTATCAGAGGATAAAGATGTTGACAACCCTCGACGACGAGATGAGCCTCGTTTACAGCATAGCTCTCGCGAAATCGATTATAGGGAAGGTTCTCGGAAAGATTCTGGGAGAGGTCGATCTTGCCGAGTTGATGAGCCCTAACGAGAGCGTTAAGGCGAAGGTCTTCAACGCCGTCAGAGCTATGGCGGAGGCGGGGGAGCTCGGGTTGATCCTCGAAATAGCGACCGAAGAAGCGGAGGAGGTAACCAAAAACGCGAACGAAATCAGGGAGTTGATAGGGGGAAAGAAGGCGGGGAAGGAGGCGGGAACGTTCAAGAAGGTGCTCGACTTGGCGGAACACATGATGTACGTGAAGTTCATGAAAGATATCGTCACCATGTCGAAGAGGCTGTCGAGATACGTTCCAAAGGCGTCCAAGATCCTCAAGAGGAGGGGTAGGTTCGGGGACGAACTTTCCGGGTACGCTTTAACGAAGAAGGTCGAAAGGGCTTTGCCGAGAGAAATAGCGCTCCCGGAAGAGCTATTTCTGAAAAAGCTCGTTGACGAGGGTTTTCTGATGAAGGAGAAGCTGAGCGTTGCGGAGGGTGCATACTACCTTCTAATCGATAAGAGCGGGTCGATGGTAGGAGAAAAGACCGTTTGGGCGAGATCCGTTGCAATGGCGCTTTACAGAATGTCGATGACGAAGAGGAGGAGGTACTTCCTAAGGTTCTTCGACACCCGCGTTTACCCACCCGACGCACCGCTGAACGATCCGGAGGATATCGTCGATGCGATTCTGAAGGTCAAGTCGAACGGGGGAACGGACATAACCAACGCGATATCCGTGGCTCTGAAGGATCTCGTGGAAAGGGGATTTTCGGATTACACGAACACGATCGTGATAATAACGGACGGGGAGGATGTGGTTCGGGATCTTTCGAAGGAGTTGAAGAGGGCGAACGCATCGTTGGTTTCGGTGATGATTCAGGGGGACAACGAGACCCTAAAGGCGTTGAGCGATCAGTACATGAGGGCTGAGTTAAGCGAGAGTGGTGGGGCGAGGTTACTCAAGATCGTTGAAGTAACGTAACGCCGTTTCCGTGAGATAATCCCTTATTGCCTCTATCGCCCTCCTAAGAACCTCCCGATTATCGTAATCCCTTACGATGGCCTCGAGCTCCTCCCTCGGCGAATCCCTTAGCTCCTCGGCGAACTCTATCATCTTCGGAATAGCCCTAACGATGTTGTCAACTATCGTCACGTCCGCCATCCTCGCCGTTCTCGAGAGGGGGTTGAGGTCTATGGCTATCACCCTCTTTCCGTGCCTCTTCAAAACTTCACACCTGTCCCCGTCCTCCAACGGAACCAAAACCACGTCGGCGACGAGGATACCCCTGCTGTCCACGATCCTCCTCCCGTGATTTAGACCCTCCAGCTCGGCATCGCATGAGGCGAGCACCTCCGCCCCGAACTTGCGAAGATGGTCGGCGATCTTCCTGACCCTATCCCTGCTGAAGTGGAATACGTTTACCTCCAACGGGGCGTTCAGAATCTTGGAAAGTTCGGATATTTCCTCCGGCACGAGCACGGCGGTGTTTCCGTTCACCGATATTACCGGTCTCTTAGCGAGAAGCATCATCGCAACCGCAACCCTCTCCGCCCTTAGAGCGAAGTCGTGCGTTCTCTCCCCCAAGATGTAGTCGAACATCTCTCCCCTGCCGTGGGCTATCAACCCCTGCATGGCGGTTATGCCCTTCTTCACCCCCTCCACCAACTTCTCCCTCATCATCAGGGACTCGTACCTCGGATGACTCTTCGGAATCATGATACGAACCCCTACCGAAAGCCTATAAACGTTAATTTTATCACTTGAAATTATAATTGTATCTTAAACTCTAACGGAGTTTAATTTTAACTTTAATTTTATAATATTTTAAAAATTTTTAATTTATTTTTAAATTTTTAAAATAATAATAATTAAAAAATATATATTCTAAAACACTTAAAATCTTTAAATTATAATTTAAATAAAATAATTTAAATTAAAATTAATTGATAATATAAATAAATTTTAATAATTTAATCGAACACAATATATTCCAAATTTTTTGGAATAAATATAAAAGTTAATTTTTACGTTTTCACGTCGGAAAGGTTTCGGTGGGATGAAGAAAACCTATACGCGCAAACGCCCCCATATTCCAGCAATTTTTGGAATGAATGAACCGCGAAACCCGACCGTTTTCGGCTTGCCGAAAAATATGTATTTCAAGATTTTTGGAATAATTGTTTGCCAATATTTAAATTTTAAATATTTTATTTATAAAATAAATAAATTATTTAATGTTATTTATTTTATAATTTATAATATATTTTTAAATAAATTTTAAATAAATAATATTTTTAATAAAATTTAAATTAGATTATCTAAAATTAAAATATTATAAAATTTATATTTTTAATTTTAAAACTATCTTTGGGAGAGTAAAGCATAAATATTGATGATGATAAGTATGGTAATGGTGAAAAGGGCATGATGGTAGTGGACATAAACAAGCTCGCAGAGGTGATAAAGGGAGCCATAATGGAAGATCTGACCAAGGAGTTCCTCACCTTCAGGGAGGAAACTAAGGGCACCATCGACACCTTCAGGTTGGCCGTGGAGGATGCGGAGAGGAGGTTGGATCTTCTCGAAAGCAGGCTGGAGAGTCTCGAATGCAATTTGGCGGAATTGAGCGTTAGACTTCAAAACGTGGCCAACGATGTCGCGAAGAGGGTGGACGATCTGGGGGTGAAGGTGGAGTCGACGCGAACGGACTTGAAGTCGGACATATCCAACATGAATCTGAGCTTGGACAAGAGTCTCAAGACGATAGCGAAGAACGTGGACAATACTTTCAGACTCGTAAGCGACGCCAAAGGGAGTTTAGAGGAGCAGTTCGTGAACGTGGCGAGGTACATAGAGATCGTCCACAGGGACATCTCGAGATCTCTGAACAACATTCAGAAGATGATAGAGCAAGAGATGAGAGTGGTCAGGGACGTTCAGACCAAGATGACCGAACTGTCGAAGGTGGTTACGGAGACCACCAAGAGGATAAATGAGGTTCAGGAGAGGATGAGCAGAATGGAGGACGAGGTCGGAAAGAGGATCTGCGAGATATCCAAGGAGGTGGAGAAGTTAAAGTCCGACGTTAAGAAGATAAAGGTGAGGGACGAATACCTAAAGGAGATAATAACGAAGATAAACAGCGTGAAGAGAGAGGCGAAGGGTGAGGTATAGGAGGTTCAGGTTCGGGTTTAAGGAAACAGTCGTCACCATTCTCGCCGAGGACGAGAGGTATTACGAAATAGCGGTGGATGCTATACTCGATGCGAGGAGGGAGATAGAGAGAAAGATCAAGGAGGATCCTCTATTTTTAACGAGCTTGGAGCCGATGGAGTGCGAGGGGAGGATCGTTGGGAGGATGTGCTACGCGTCGAAGCTTGCCAGCGTTGGCCCTATGGCGACCGTAGCGGGGGTTATCGCCCAATATGCGGTTGAGAGGATGGTAGAAGCTGGAGCCGAATTTGCAGTAGTTGACAACGGCGGAGACATAGCGATGTTCTTGGACAGACCTATAACGGTCGGAATCTTTACTTATTCCAACACTTTAAGCTTCAGAATCGAGGAAAAGGGATTTTACGCGGTTTGCACTTCGAGCGGAACCATAGGACATTCCATCAGCTTCGGCTTCGCCGACGCCGCGACGATCTTTGCGAGAGACGCTTGCGTTGCAGATGCCTTTGCAACGGCATTGGGTAACATGATCAAGCAGGAATTTGGTAGGATAGAAATCGAAGAAACGCTCAGAAATTTCTGGAATAAGGCTAAAAAACATATCGAGGGTGCGATCGTGGTCAAAGGCGACATAGTTGGCTTCGCCGGAAGGATTCCGAAGATAATTAAAGCTGACGTAAAGCCCGAGTTAATAACGAGAGGTTGAAACGTTCAGGATCCAGTTAGGTATCCAAATACGGCAAATACAATTGTACCCACGACGTATATAGCAAAATAGATAATCAACGCCGATTCCATAGCTCTTAATGCATTTTTGGTAAGTAGATAAGTCGATCCGGCCGATAGTGTGAGCACGGACACAGCTTCTGGAGTTATTATAACTGGCCATTCAGCAATTATTGGATGTGCAATTATATCGTAGATGTAGTCCGACGGAGTGTACCAAGGTACCGAAAACTCTATCACTTGCCGCACGTAAGGAGTAAGAAGAGAAATTCCAATCAATTTAAATAAGCGGGAGAATAGATCTGGAAATACCAAAGTAGCAGTTAGTTTAAACGTCAAAGCCAAAAACATAGAAAGAGCTCTGTTTTCATCTTTCAGAATAAATTTTGAGAGAATAGAGAAAATAATTGATAGAACCAATGCTACAACAAGTAGCCAAACGTAACGGGTACCCCAAAACGGCGTGTATAATCTCATCTCCGGCGGTGATACGTAGGCTTTGAAAGGTGCGGATTGAATAAAGCCTGGTAGAATGAAAATTACCAAAAATACACCAGAAATAATCGCTTCTCTCAACTTCCTACGATGGCACACCAAATAATTTAACAACCATACAAAAATCGCCAACAAACCGAGATTGAAGATGTCAAAAGGTTTTATCGTGCTGTAGTATACCCTCCTCAATAGAGCGCCATCATCTGGACTAAGAAATATCAGAATCGTCAATAAAAATACAGAAATTGTACCAAAATATAGAATTCCTAAATTGTCAATGATTTTTCTTGGATATTTTTTAACAAGGTAGAGTATGTAAAAAACAAATAAAAGCAGTAGTAGATATGTTAAAAGTGCTGGGGCACACAGCCAATCAAACTGTGGTTCAGACATATATCGTTTATACATGCTAAGTTACCTCATTGAAAAGAAAAAATTAAAAAATTAAGAAGGTGGTATGACTTTAGTATACATTTCTAAGTTTACCGCTCCAAGGGCCCACCATAGGTAATATTCACAGTTCGGGTCATTAACGATGTAGTACTCATCCCACGTAACTATTCCATCAGTAGTATACTGATATCCCACACCAACGACTGAATGTCCTTGACTGTATCCCGGAAATCCATAGGGTGGAGCACTAATCATTACTGGACGTCCTGCATCAATTTCTGGAATATAATCACCGAAGTAACTGGCACCATAAACATTTACAGCATCGAAGCTGTAACCATGATTAGACGCTACAGTTTCAATTCCATCATCAAAGTTCCACCACCAAGTAAGTCCAGTCTCATTGTCTGTTCCCATTGCGTAATGTAGCTCTTCTGTTAGATCAGTATGCTCGTTAGGAAGATCATCAAATTGAGTTCCATCATTCACATCTGTTGGCTCACTATACCACCGATCGGCATAATCGAGATTGGGATATCCATTTTCACCCCAATATTCCAATATCATGGCAGCTGAAGTTGGGGAACAGCCGTCATCCCACGCAATGTGATCTACCCACAATATTTTACTTCTAACTGATGAAGTAGATGCGAGAGGTGTTACAATATTTGATATACTACTCTCTAATAATTTTACATATCTTTCCCACAAATTCTTCCTTTTTTCAGCAATCGTTTTACCGTGTATCTTATGCTGTTTAAGGTAATTTTCAGACGCATCGAAAAGCGGTAGATATTTTGTTTTTCCAAATGATATATTTTTATTCAAGCTATACTCAACTATTGGAACACCTGCTTTTCTAGCATTGACAAGAATTTGACCTACGATTTTATCATCCTTTACAACTTTGAAATCGTATGCTGTTAGAATACCATCTGATGTATATTTTTTCTCCATATCTCCGATTTTTGCTCCTTTCCATACTTTAAAAGGTAGAAAATCGATCTCGTCACTAAGTTTGACAAGATACTTCAACTGATACTCTGCAAGTATCCTTGCTTCTCTTTCTGTCACCTTTTCAACAACTGAACACTCTATGGCTATTGCTGGCATAATTAAGCTCATAGACACAGCTACAATTAGTAATACACCAAATATGTTTTTCCAAACTTTCATTCTACCACCTTTTCCTTCGTTTTTCTATTTAGACATCATACTATAAAAATTTTCTGACCATATAATGAGAATAATATTTATAGTCTATATAATTTGCAGATCATACCAATGTTGTCTAAACAATATATTGATTGTGCGCTCGTTCTATTTGATACGCATGTATTCCGATCCAGATTAAGCCGAATACAATTTATGGCGGCCCAGATCTTTCTCATTCCCCTTAATCCTTCCTCCTCGAATTTTCCCGTACAACGAAACCGATCGTCCTATAAATGCTTATACCTATAAATGCTTATAATTGTGCTAAGACTGATCAAACTGGTAGTTTTTAATATCTATTAATTAAAATAATAAAATAATTATAAAATTATATTCTAAATTCAACCCAACCTTCAGAGGTGTATGTCCACCATAGTATGTTCCATTTACCGTACTTTACACCGTAATGTTCCTTCCAGTCCATAGCCGCACCGTTTGGCACTCTGATCGTTGCTCCTGGTTCAATCTGATAGGTGTCAGAACCTACAGCTTTACCTTCATCTACATCGTGCCACCATTTCGCCAATTCTTTAGAGTAATCACTTTGATCGTGGACGAATACATCTGGAATCGTATAGCTCCATGACTGAGATGCCGAAACTTGTGCTCCGCTCTCGCCAGCTGAAACTCCGATCGAAACGGTTACAGTCGTTGTACCTGAGGTAGTCGTTGGAGAATAATCTGAGAGGAAATAATTGCTGTGATAATAGTCAGCATCGATCCACGTATACATATCTGCAGTTTTCCATCCAGAAGACCATAGCTCTTCACCGGGAACCGATTGCTGTCTTACGTGTATGTCGTACCAGTCATAAGTTCCAGAGCCATCATTATAGAGCTTGTAATACAAAGTTCTGATATTTAATCTCCCGTAAGGCTTCCAACTATCTCCGGTTGTGTAATCAAGTTGGTATATCTGGTTCCAGTAGGGTGTATCTTTAATCGTTACCGTTTTGTTTGGTATATTGCTTCTTGCCCACTCATACGCTTCCAAAATCGCCTCAAAGCTTGGATCTGTCGAGATAAATACCTTGGTCATCAGCGTTCTGTTATCTATCGGGTAAACGATGTAACCGTATACAGTTTCGTTTCCGATCGGTTTACCGTCAGGAGTTTGACCTGCAACGACTTCAGGGCAAAATTGATCCTTAAATAAGTTTTTTACTATCTTCGTATTACCATTTACAACTATCACCGGAACTCCCGAAAGAATTTCCTTCTTTAAAAACGCTTTAACTCTGCTGTCCCTCTTTGCGTATTTCCCATCCACTACAAGTATATATTTTTTATGAACGTTTTCAAGTTCTTTAATATCCATAGCTTTGGTAAAGTATTTTGTTATATTCTTTCCAATGTAGTATACTGGTATCGAATTGTTTATCTTTTCATATTGTCCTTCTACATTTTTCATTGCTAACGCCTCAGTTGCTGTCGCCATTGCAATATAGCTGACCGTAGCTAACACTATCAATAGACCAAGCAGCCTTGTATTCATTTTCATCTTATCACCTCCCATCTTTGAATTACATTTAGACTTCACATTATAAATATCTTCTGACCATATAATGAGAATAATATTTTAAGAAAAATATTCATTAAGTTATAATTCTCAAGATATGGTCAGAAAGTTTATATATAATTTAACCATAAGTTAAGATATGAGGGTTGTTAAATTGATGACCATGCTTGCAATTCTATTGATGATTACACCAGCGGTGGCGAGTGCTAAAAATGTTTCAATTCAGACGGTTTACGACACGATAACCCAAGGAGAGGCGGACTGGTATTGCAAGTATATATCGTCGTCGAGCTTTAGCGTTTACTTAGTTTGGAACGATCCGTCCAACAGCTTAACGCTGACTATCTACTCACCTAATGGCGACGTGTATGGCCCATACCACGATGCTGATGATGGCAGAATCGACGGAAAGATAACTCTAAAAGTGGAAGATGCAGAACATGGCACTTGGTTCTTCAAGGTTTATGGCGAAGATGTTAGCGGTGTTCAAATTTACACACTAACGATAACATGAGTAGTCTTAGATTATTAGCACTATTTTTGATTTTCTTAGCTTTAACACATCTTTCGTTAGCTGCCAAAATCAAACCGGCCAACATAAGTGATGATGAGCTTAAGAAAATAATAGAAAGAGATCCGGCGGATGAGATAAAGGTTTCATTCTGGGATCTTCCACTTTGGATCAAGATTTACGAGATCGTTGCAGTAATTTTGAGCATCTTCGGCATTTGGAAATTTCTGCCAATAGTCATAACTAAAATCAAATCAGCTTTAGAAAATGCAAAGAGACTAAAAATCCTTAAAATAGTAATGGAGAACCCCGGAATAAGCTTGAAAGAATTAGAAGAATGCACAAAGATGAACAGAAGCACTCTGAGGTTTCATCTTGACATTCTGGAAAGCGAAGGTTGGATTCGTTCCATCAAAATAGGAAAGCATAGACTTTTCTTTGCAAGCTGTGGTGATGTTCATCCTATAACGTTTATAAAATCAGAGAGAAAGAGGCAGATAATCGAATTGCTAAACCAGAACAGAGAGCTAACGATTAAGGAAATCGCCAATAAATTGGGAATTAGTTATAACACTGCACACAGACACATCTCTCAGCTTCAAAAAATTGGGATAGTTACAATAAATAATGGGACGGTAAGAATTAAAATTTAAAATTAAATTTAATTTTTGTGGAAAATACTTTAAAGTTTAATTGCTTTGAATCGCATTGATCTTTATTCTCTTCAGATTTCATGCGATAATTTCCGATAGATTCAGAGTTGCCATCGATTGTTGCTTTAAATGTATTCTAATCGATGACCATAAACGTGATATATTTTTGCCCTCAACTCAGCATGATGGATATCGACTACATATTCGAGGATGTCGTCGTCAAACCCTCAAACGCCCCCAAGTTCATTTTGAACGGCGAGGAAATCGATCTTTGGAGCGAAGAGTTCTTGCCGTATCATTCGAAGAGCATCGTCGATTACGTTCGCGAAGCACTTCTCGAATACGAGAGGAGGGGAGAGGATCCCTTCCCCGAAATCGTTGGTAAGGCGGTTGAGAAGGAGATGGTAAAGAACGCGCTGATGAGCGGTTCGAACATACTCTTCAAGGGTAGGAAGGGTTACGGGAAGACGACTTTCAGCAAGGCCATAGCGAAGCTTTTGCCGGAGAAGCTTTTGGCGATAAAGGGGTGTAAGATTCACGACGATCCCACCCATCCTACATGCTTCGCATGCAAGAAGAAGGTGCTCGAAGAGAACGTTGTAGAACTTACGTGGGTGCCGAGGAAGTGGATAAGGATCCCCGGAGATCCCATGATGACCACGAGACAGCTGATAGGGGGCATAAGCATTCAGAAGATCAGGGAGGGCTACGATTTGGATCATCCCGAGGTCTTCACTCCCGGAAGGGTTTTGAAGGCTCATAGGGGGATAGCGTATTTCGACGAGCTCGGAGCGATCCCATCAGCCCTTCAGACCCTTCTCCACGAGCTTCTGGAGGAGAAGCAGATAACAACGCCCGAGGGGGACATAGTTCCGATGAAGATAGACACGATATTCATAGCCTCGACGAACCCGGCCAACTACAAGGGTGTTGCGGACATAAAGGAGCCCCTCATGGACAGGGTCGAGGAGATTCCGATAGGCCCTCCGGAAACTCTTGAAGAGGAGATAGAGATCGGGCTGAGGAACATGAGCCTGAAGGAGGGAGCTATCCTTCCGAGCTGGCACCTCAAGATACTGGCGAGGGTCGTTAGGCTTGCGAGGGACAAGAACTGCAGAATAGCGAGCAGAATCGAGCTCGAACCCTCGTGCAGAGCGACGATAAAGCTGTTCGATCATCTCAGAGCTTCGGCAACTCGTAGAGGGCATAGGTGCGCGATGCTGATAGATTACGGTAGAAACTACGAGATCGTAAAGCTGGGATTGAGAAGCAGGATAGAGTTGGACTACGAAGACGATATGACGAAGGACGATGTGATAGTGAAGCTTACGGAGGAGGCGATAAACAGGACGTGCTCGGAAATATACGCCATGATCCCAAGGGACGCCTTCGGAAAGCTAATGGAGGACATAGCTCAGATATGCGGTGAGGGATTCCACGTTGAGGACGAGGTGGACTTCAAATCCTACGAGAACCTTTACGGAGTTCTCGTCCTGCTCGCAAAGAGTCCCGACGAACTTCGCTCAGCGTTCGAAATACTGCTCGAATCGATCAGACGTTGCACGGGGTTGATAGACAGGCCGGAGTTCGGGAGGTACGTATATGAGGGTTACGAGTGGGAAACCTGAATGCGGTCTCTGCGCGGAGGAGGGCGGGATAGACCACGAGCTCGCCAAGGATCTTCTCTACTCGATCTTCAACCCCTACCATAGGGAGAAGGGCAGGGTCGATCTTACGGAGTTCATAAAGAAGCATCTCAGCAACGAAGAGCTGAAGCAATCCTTCGAAATGTTCTCAAGCCTGTTTAACGAGATTCTGAAGAACTTCAGCTACGTTAACACTTTCTGGATGGACAAGATCGAGGATTACAGGAGGGCGAGACAGAAGGCTTGGGAGGAGATAAAGGACATGCTGAGGAACGGGGAGTTGAGCAGGGAAGAGGTGAGCGCGAGCGAGCTCGTGAACTACTTCTACGAGGAGGTAGTTCAGGATCTGATGGAGGAGGGCTACATCGAAGGGGTAATCGAAAGAATACACAGAAGGGTTCTGCTGTTCAGCAAGCTCGCGGAGAAGCTCTTAGGTGAGAAGATCCTCCAGCTGTCTCTTCAGGATTTGGGAAAGGGCGATTTCGGAGAGCACGAAACTGAAAAGGAGGGCATGTCGATATTTTTAGGTTACGAGATCGTGGATTACGATCCCTTCCTCCACACGTTCGACATGATCGACATACAGGAAACACTCGTCAGAACCGCGATGAGGGATCCGTCCCTGAGGTTGGAGGAGAAAGATTTAGTGGCAAGGATGCCGAGACACGCGGAGAAGTGCGTTTACGTCATGCTAATAGACGTCAGCGACTCGATGAGGGGTAAGAAGATAATAGGAGCAATCGAGGCTGCCTTAGCTTTAAAGAGTGCAATCAGGAAGAACAGCTTCGACGAGCTACACGTAGTTGCGTTCAACCACAACGTTAGGACGATAAAGGAGAACGAGATCCTAAACTTGGATGCGAGGGGTAGGACGGACATAGGTTTGGCCTTAAGGAAGGCGAGGGAGATTCTGAAGGGGAGAAAGGGAAGCCGTAGGGTTTTTCTCATAACCGACGGAGAGCCGACTTCGAGCTACAATCCCTACCTAACCCCTTGGAAGTGCGCGGTCAAGGAGGCGGAAAATCTGAGGAGCGTAGATGCCCATCTGACCATAATAATGCTCGGAAAGGACAGGAAGTTCTTGGAGCTTTGCAACAGAATGGCCAAAGCCAGCGGAAAGTCGCACATACTCTTCTTCGCGGATCCTCTCGATCTAAAGCGTTACTTCGTGAGGAGCTACATGAGGAGGAGGTGATCACGCGATCTCTTCGAGAACCTCGACTACCTTCATTATCGGCAGTCCCGTCAAATCCGCGATATCTTTTGGGTTGCATTCTCGGGGGAGCTTCCCCAAAACCTTCAAAGCCCACATAACCGCTTCTTTTGGCGTTGCGTAGGCGACCTCCCTTCCCACCCTTATCCTACCGATCAGACCCTTGGCGACGAGGGTGTTCATTATCGAACTCGCGTGACTACGATACTTGAAGCTCGCGAACCTATCCGCCAAAGTCTTTAAATCATCGAAAGTCACCACCCCCAACCTCTTTACGAGTTCGTAAGCCTCCCTTTCCGCCTGAGTAAGCCTGACGCAACCGTAGGAGTCTATCTCCCTCTTCAGCGATACGAGGGTCGCCTTCAAGACGTTGCTCAGCCTATCGTCCGATAGAAATTCGAGGAGTAATAGGGCAAGCCTTTCCCCGTTCTCGTGCCGTCTCAGGACTTCGCAGAGATCCTCCACCGCCCCCATCCTCTCAACCCCAACAGCACGGTTGCAACCGCATCGAACCATTCGAATCCCGGAATCTTACGTTCCTCCCTAACGACGATGGGTATCGATATCTCCTTTACGGTCACGTTCCTCCTGTCCCCGTCGAAGTAGTAGGCTATCAAACCCTTTATGGTGTAGTTTCCCGGTTCGTTGGGAAGCACGTCTATGTTTATCTCCCTCATCTCTCCCGGACGAACCTTGAATACGCCTTCGAACTGTCCACCTCCGCAAGGGGAGAAGTACGAGGACGTTATGGACATTCCCGATGGCGGAATTAGGATCACCTGAAGGGTCATGTTCGGATTTCCTATGAGGTTAACGACCGATAACGTTAGACTGAACTCCTGACCGACGACCGCCTTCGTAACATCGCTTCTGAGATCTATGGAGACCCTTTCAAAACCTCTGACCACCACGCTCCTCTCTACTACGTAGGAAACTTCCGGTGACTTCAGGATTATTACGATATCGAACGTCCCGCGTTTCTCCGGAACGACCGGAACGCTGAAGGATACGTTATCGTTTGGCTTCAAATCCCGCACGAATTCGTGGAGGTTTAAGGGTAAATCGGACTTTACCACAACGTCGAGATCCCTTACCGGGACATCCCCAGAGTTTTTGATCGTTATCCTAAGAACGTTCGTGCTCCCGACCTTCAAGACGTTCGGGCTTAGGAACACGTCCAACTTGGGGTTAGGTGGTTTTGGTGGAGCGGGAGGTGGCGGAGGGTGGGGTGGTTTCGCTTGCGCGGGTAGGATGAGAAGGAGGAGTATCAGGAATATCGGTCTGACCATATTTCGACCACCACCGGTCTTCCGTTCTCGTCGAATATCGCCACCTCGTGCTCCCTCGTTAGGGATCTCCACACTATCCTATTCCCCCTCGCAACCGGCTCTCTTCTCCTTCCCAACTTCTCCTCCGAAAACGCGTGAACTCCGAAATACACTTTGACGCCCGGAATCCTCTTCCTGAAAGCCTCAGCTACCTTCTTCATATTCCTCCTATCGTCTTCGGATGGCTCCGCAACCCCCAAAGGATGGGTGTGAACGTCCACGACAATCTTCGGCTCGTCTTCTCTCTCCCTCAAAACGTGCTCGATCTTCCTTTCGGTTACGGCGTATACCTTGGTCTGCGTGGCGGAAATTATGACGTCAGGGGCCAGCTTGTGCAACGTATCGATCACGTCCACACCGCTGAGAACGTAGGCGGTTTCGAGATCGTTCATGGGGCTCTCCACCCTTATCTCCATCTGATCGATCACCCGCCTCAAAAAAATTAGGGAATTCTTTCCCCTTCTCTTTATCGTAACATCGCACTCCCCCTCCACGGTCACCTTCCTTCCCATTTCCGGTCACTCCTCTATTCTCACCTGCGGTGGTTTTCTTCTGACGGCGAATATCACCGCAATACCCCCGAGCACCACAGCGATCAGCACTATAAGCGTCGGATCTACTCTCGGAAGTCTAAACGTTTCTATGGGTTCAACGACTTTGAACGGATGAGTCAGGCTTATCTGCTTGTAATCGTTCGTCTCGTTGTCGGCATAATACACCGCAACGGCGTGAACGAAGTACTCGCCCTTTTCGGCTCCTATTACCTCGGCGTGAATAACCCTACTGCTTCCCGGTGGAACAACGAAACGTCCGTGCAGGGTTCCAGCCCCCGAATCGGATGAGAATCCTTCCGCGGATATGTGAACGCCCGATGGAACGGATATGTAAGCTTCCACGGTAAGGGGAACGTCGTTTAGCGATGGGTTGCTGAAGTAAAACTCGATTAACGTCGGTTGCCCTCTCCTTATTACGTCGTTGAGCGGTCTTATCTTCACTATCGGCGCCATCTTGAACTCCGTCGCGTTGCCAGCTGAGACGACCGTGAAGAGTAAGATCAAAAGCGGTATTACCTTTGCCCACTTCATTGATTGTAAAGTTACAAACAAAACTATTTAAATTTTTCTGTAACCGCGGATGGATGGTAAAGCATAATACGGATGGTGAGATACGACAGACGATGCTCGAGCTCCTGATCTTCGCGATCACCTACCTCCTCATCGCGTTTCAGAAGATGTTTCCCAAGTTCGACAGGGCATCCATCGCGCTCATAGGCGCCACCGCGATGATAGCCTGTGGGGTTCTATCCCTGAAGCAGGCGGTGGAGAGCGTCGATTACGATACGATCGTGCTGTTGTTCGGAATGATGGTCGTGAGTTCCTACCTTGGCAAATCGGGATTCTTCGACTTCGTCGCGGGCAAGATGGTTTCGAAGGCCAAGAGCGGGAGGAAGTTGCTACTCGCAGTCGTGCTCATATCCGGATTCCTTTCGGCCTTTCTCGTAAACGACGTCGTATGCATATTCATGACACCGATAGTAGTCAGGATGGCTGTTCTTTCAGAAATGAACCCGATTCCCCTCCTCCTCGCCCTCTCAACTTCGGCGAACATAGGAAGCTGTGCGACGATAGTGGGCAATCCCCAGAACATGCTGATAGCTATGAAGCTCCACATACCATTCACGGAATTTCTGAGGGTTCTCCTTCCCGTATCCCTCGTTTCCCTCTTTATCTGCTACCTCACCCTCCTCGCAATATTCGGATCCGACGTAAAGGCGATGAAACCCAAGAAGTTCGAATTCGAGCCGGATAAGCCGATGATGATCAGGATGCTCGTAATCCTCGGAATAACGGTTTTTCTGTTCGTAAGCGAGGTTTTCCCACCTCCCGTCGCGGCTCTGATTGGTGCGACCCTCGCGATGGTTTTCGGCGGGCAGAGGCCTAAGGACGTGATGAGAAACATAGATTGGAACCTTCTCGTCTTCTTCGCCGGACTGTTCGTCGTCGTTGCGGGTTTTGAGAAGGGAGGGTGGATGAAGGGGCTCGAGGGGATGAGGGTCGTGACCCTCAAGGATTACGTGATGTTCAGCGGGGCGACGGTGATCCTGAGCAACCTGATAAGCAACGTCCCCTTCGTCATGGTGGCTCTGCCGATGGTGAAGACGAAGAAGCTCGCGTACCTTCTCGCGATGGCCTCCACGTTCGCGGGCAACCTCACCCTCATCGGTAGCGTCGCCAACGTAATAGTCGCCGAAACCGCGGACAGCTTGGGGGTCAGGATATCCTTCGGGGACTATCTTAAGATCGGACTGCCCCTGACGCTGATAACAGTCGCTTTCGGAACGGTGGCGATATACTTTTGGGGATAGGTTTATATGCTAAACGACGAATTTCGCGTAGGGTGGTTTCGATGGTGAGGGAGGTTAAGATTCCGGACGACGTTTACGAGAAGATCGAAGAGAGGTTGAAGGAGACGGAGTTCGAGTCTGTTGACGAGTACGTGACGTTCGTTCTGAGGGAGGTTTTGGCGAGTTTGGAGGAGGAAGAGGAGCAGGTTTTCAGCGAGGAGGAGGAAGAGAAGGTAAAGGAGAGGCTAAGGGCTTTGGGCTATCTGGACTGATGACGACCCTCATAATCCATCACTGGGATACGGACGGAATTGCTTCAGCGTCTCTCGTAGCTCTGGTGCTCGATTATTTGGGCGAAAGCTGGAAGAACGTAACACCGCCGATAGGCAGATTCGAGTTCGACGAGCGAATCTGGAAGGAGATAGAGAGGTCAACGGACGTATTCGTAGTCGATTTGAACGTTCCGGAGCTCGTTGAGAGGATAGATAGGAAGGTCACGTTCATAGACCACCACATCCAGCCCAAGATCGATAGGCCGAACGTGGAGCAAATAAATCCGATAATAGAGGGGAGGAGCGAGAGGGAGTTTCCCTCCGCAAGCTGGGTCGTGTCGGATCACTTCTCCGTTTGGAGCTACCTCTCAACCCTCGGAGCTATTGGAGATGTTGGAAGGAGGGTCTTCGACTGGAGCAGGAAGGCGATGGAGTTATTGGCCGAGTTCGGGCTTAAGAAGGAGGAGGCTATGAGGCTCGTATCCCTTCTCGACTCGAACTACATCGTGATGGATAGAAAGGGTGTGGAAGATGCCGTGCAAACGATCCTAAGTTCGGAGCCCAAGGAACTGCTCGAAAACGAGAGGTGGCTAAAAAATATGAGTATCATAGAGAAGGAGATTTGGAGAGCTTTGAACAACGTAGAGAACGCTGGAAGATTCACCAAGATAGAGTTCAACAGCGATCTGAACATAATATCGAAGGTCGTGAGGAAAGCCGTCTGGGTTATGGGCTACGACGTCGTTTTGGCGGTAAACAGGGGTTTTGGGGAAAGGGGGCAGATATACCTAAGGGTAAAGCCGGAGTTGGCTAAAACGATCGACGTTCCCGCCATAGTATCGGAGCTCAGGAGGAGGGGATTCAACGCGGGGGGGAAGAGGGAGGTTATGGGGCTCGTATGCCCCAAGGAAAGAATAGACGAGGCTTTGAGCGTTATAGAGGGGATGTTATGAAGGTATTCGTGATAGGTTTGGATTCCGCACCGCCTGAATTGCTGTTCAACGAGTTTTTGGATAATCTACCGAACGTTCGAAGGCTCCTGCGAAGATCGATATACGGGCCTATGAGGAGTTGCATTCCTGCGATAACCATTCCCGCGTGGATGGTGATGGCGACCGGCAAAACGCCGGGGGAATTGGGGCTATACGGGTTCAGGCACAGGAAGGGGAACAGCTACAGGGACATATGGATTGCCCACAGCCTTATGGTTAAAGAGAAAGCGGTATGGGATTATGCTGGAGAGAAAGGTCTTAAATCCGTCGTCTTGGGCGTTCCCCCCTCCTATCCACCGAAGAAGATTAGGGGATGGATGGTCGGATGTTTCATCACCCCGGATTCGAGCACGAACTACACATACCCCCAAGAGCTCAAGAGGGAGATAGAAAGGGTCGTGGGCGAATACATTTTCGACGTCGTTTTCAGGAAGGAGGAGAGGGACGAGGTTAAGGAGAAGATCTGGGAGATGACGGAGAAGAGGTTCGAGCTAATCCGTTACCTCATCGAGACCAAAGATTGGGATTACTTCGAGTTCGTCGAGATAGGGCTTGACAGAATTCACCACGCATTCTGGAAATACTTCGATGAGAAGCATCATTTGCACGAACCCAACAGCCCGTACAAGAACGTGATTCCCGACTACTACAAGTTGCTCGACAGGGAAATAGGAAAAACTCTTAAGCTCTTGGACGAGGAAAATACGGCCATAATCGTAGTCTCGGATCATGGAATAAAGAGGATGAAGGGTTGCTTTGCCGTAAACCAGTGGCTTATAGAGGAGGGTTTGCTCAAGGCCAAAGTCGATGGGGTAAAGCCGGGAACGAGGTTCGAGCAGGTTGAAGTGGACTGGAGTAACACCATAGCTTGGGCTTGGGGTGGATACTACGCGAGGGTGTTTCTGAACGTTAAGGGAAGGGAGCCGAAAGGTGTGATCAGGCTTTCGGAATACGATAAGGTTAGGGTCGAGATCGCGGAAATGATAAGGAGCATAAGGGGGCCGAACGGGGAGAAGTGGGACACGAAGGTGTTCTATCCGGAGGAGATCTATCCCGTCGCTAAGGGGGACAAGCCGGATATGATGGTTTACTTCGACGACCTCTACTGGCGTTCAGCCGGAACCCTCGGCTGGGACACCAACTACCTGCTGGAAAACGACACCGGGCCGGACGATGCAGTCCATTCTGAGTACGGAGTATTCGCCCTACACACGCCGGATATGGAGGAAAGCAAGCACGTCCAGTGCACGATATACGACTTCGCTCCGACCGTGCTCAACCTGCTGGGTTTAAAGGACGTTTCGAAGACGCTTAGAGGGAATCCTTTGATAGCGTAGAAAAGGTTATATCTAAACTTTTTTGAGGTATTATCGGATGTTCGTGATCTGGCTCACCGGCCCGAGCGGTGCTGGAAAAACTACCCTCGCAAACGCTTTGGCAAAGAGGTTTGAGGATATGGGTTACAGGGTCGAGGTTCTCGACGGCGACGGCATAAGGAGCAAGCTCTATCCCGATTTGGGATTCAGCAAGGAAGAGAGGGAGATGCACAACCGCGTGGTTGTTGAGATGGCGAAGCTGTTGGCGAAAAATGGGGTGATAACCATAGTTTCAGTTATAGCCCCCTACAGGGAATGGAGGGAGTATGCGAGAAAAGAAATAGGTAAGTTCGTCGAAGTCTATCTGCGATGTCCGGTGGAGGTTAGAATTCAAAGGGATCCGAAGGGGCTTTACGCCAAGGCTTTAAAGGGAGAAATAAGGGGTCTGACGGGGCTGGATGGTGAGTATGAGGAGCCCGAGAATCCGGAGCTGATCTTGGACACGGACAGGATGAGCGTCGAGGAGGAGGTCGAGGCGGTAGTTGGAAAGGTGAGGGAATTGGGTTATTTGGAGTAGAGAGACCTTGCAATGATCTCCTTCATTATCTCCGTCGTTCCTTCCCCGATGTCCAATGCTTTGGCATCTCTGTAGGCTCTCTCAACTGCCGAGCCTTTTATCAATCCGTGTCCTCCGTAAATTTCAACGGCCAAATCCGCAGACTTTTTTGCAACTTTCGCAGCCAGAAGCTTACACATCGCACCGAGCTCGGTAACGTCCACTTTCTCCGCAAGCTCAGCTGTTCGGTATACGAGCGACCTAACGGCTTCGATCTCAGCCGAAACCTCCGCAAGCATCCACCTTATCCCCTGAAACTCCGCAACGCATCTTCCAAATGCTTTCCTCTCTCCGGCATACTTTACCGCGAGCTCTAAGCACCTCTCCG
>Ga0256914_1000724_pt1 | contig 31860 bp, 31 predicted proteins | sample HulkmetaG_FD_191571 | JGI IMG/M metagenome (GOLD analysis project Ga0256914, IMG submission 191571) | Hydrothermal chimney microbial communities from Main Endeavour vent field at the Juan de Fuca Ridge, Pacific Ocean - Hulk | ecosystem: Environmental > Aquatic > Marine > Hydrothermal vents ... | reverse complement strand
ACGAATCAGCGTATATCTGCCTCAGCAAACAAGCACCCTCGTCTCCTAATTTCAGGAGACGAGGGCGCAAACCCATCGACGGGGCAGCCACTCGACCCGGCCGGGCGCGATCAGTCCCGCGCGCTTACCAACAGGGTCAAGCCGAAGAAGAGGGTCGCGGTCAACACGATGGTCGCGCCCGAAGCCGTGTTCAGCCCATAGGCCAGCAGCAGCCCCACCACCACGCTGGTCACGCTCAGGGCCACGGCCCACGCCATCATCCCGCCCACAGTGTCGCTCAGGCGATAGGCCGCGGCCGCGGGGGTCACCAACAAGGCCGACACCAACACGATCCCCACTACCTTGAGCGCCACCACCACGGTCACCGCGACAAGGGTCAACAGCAAATAGTACAACGCGGCTTCGGGCAGCCCTGCCACCCGAGCCCCTTCAGGGTCGAAAGCGATGAAAACGAATTCTTTGTACAGCGCGAACACAGTCAGCAGCACCAGCAGGCCAACGCCGAAAATCCAATACAGATCCGTGGTCGAGATGGCCAGCACGCTGCCGAACAAATACGCGAACAGATCGACATTGTAGCCTTGACGCAACCCCATGAGCAGCGCACCCAAGGCCATGGTGGCCGCAAAGAAAATGCCAATGGCCGTGTCCTCTTTCAGCGCGCCGCGACGAGTGACCGCACCAATGCCCCAAGCCACGGCCAAACAGAAGGCCAACGCGGCCAGCACCGGGTCGACGCCCAAGAGCAGGCCCAAAGCGACGCCGCCGAAGGCCGCATGCGCGATGCCCGTACCCATGAACGACATGCCCCGCAGCACGACATACACGCCGATGACCGCGGTGAGCACGCCGACCATGATGCCACCCAACATGGCCCGCTGCATAAAGGCGTATTCCCACCAGTTCATGACCCTTCCTCCGCGTCGTCAGGACGCACCACCATGTGGGGCGTCGCGCCCGGCATGTGGTGGAAGAACACGGCTTGGCAACCGTACATTTCGTCCAGGGTGTCGTTGGTCAGCACCACATCGGGGCGGCCGTGGGCCACCAGCCGCCGGTTGAGGCACGCCACGCTGTCGACGAATTGGGCCACGACGCCGACATCGTGCGAGACCATGACCACGGTCATGCCTTCACGATGCAACTGCCGCAGCAAGTCGTACAGGCTTTGCGACGCGGCCACATCCACGGCCGCGGTGGGCTCGTCCAGCAGCAACAGGCGGGGCCGGGTCACCAGCGCGCGCGCCAAGAAGACCCGTTGCCGCTCACCGCCCGACAGCGCACGCAGCGGCCGCTCGGCCAAATGCGCGATGCCCACCCGCTCCAAGGCCTCGGCCACCAGACGCCAATCCTCGCGGCCAGGACGCCGAAACAGCCCCAGCACGCCATAACGCCCCATCATGACCACATCCTTGACCCGCACCGGAAAACGCAAGTCCACATTGTGGAACTGGGGCACATAACCGATCGCCCGCCGCCAGGGCCCCAAATGCCATGGCTCACGACCAAACACGCGCACCGTGCCACGACTGGGCCGGATAAGGCCCAAGATCACCCGCAGCAACGTGGTTTTGCCCGCGCCATTGGGGCCCAACAAGGCCCAAAACGACCCTTGTTCGATGCGCAGGTTCACATCTTGCAAGATCACCCGGCCCTGCAAGCGCACTTCCACCGCTTGCATTTCCACCGCAGGCACTTCGGCCGGGATGTTCAGTGGCTCGGACATGGCTCACTCCTGGGGTTCAGGACCGTGCAGCAAGAGACGCTCCACGCGTTGGGCGTTGCCGTGTTGGGTGTACACGGTCAAGCGATCACCGGCTTGTAGCAACGTATCCCCATGGGGGAACCACACTTTGCGGCCCCGGCGCACCGAAACCAACAAGCACTCATGCGGCAACTGTAGTTCGCGCACATATTTGTTCACGGCCCAGGCATCGCGCGGCAGTTCGACCTGCACGAACTCCAGGCCTTCGTCTTGGGCTCGGGCCATGATCTGGCGGCGCTGTCGTTCCTCTTCGCGGCGGGCCAAGGCCACGTTGTATGCCGAGATGATGTCTCGCCGGCGGATGATGCCCAACAGGCGCCGCGGGTCTTCGCGCGCCACCACGGGCAAACGGCTGACATCGCGCAACCCCATCTTACGCATGACCTGCCACAAAGTCTCGTCGGGGTAGGCAACGACCACGTCGCGGGTCATGATGTCGCGCACCCGCAGGGTTTCGCCGCCCGGCTGCTGCAACGCGCGTTGGTAATCGCCCAACGAGACAATGCCCACCAGTCGCCCGGCCGCATCCACCACTGGGAAGCCGTGCACATGGGCCTCTTCGAAAGCCTTGCCCAGCAGGGTAATGGGCATATCTTCGGGCACGGTCTCAGGATGGGGATCCATGGCTTCGGCCACGGTCACGCTTTCCATCACGTCCACTTCGCGGCCCTGGCGCAACACAATGCCGCGACGGGCCAGTTTGAGGGTGTAAATGGACTCGGGATGCAGAATTTGGGCAATGAACGTGCTGATTACCGTGGCGAACATGAGGGGCAGGATCAGCCGATAGTCGTTGGACATCTCGAACACAATGAGGATAGCGGTCATGGGCGCGCGGGCCGCGCCCGCGAAGGTCGCGGCCATGCCCACCAGCGCGTAGGCGCCGGGGTTGATGTCCAACCCTGGCAGGGCGTTTTGCAACAGCAGCCCCACCGCGCCCCCCAGCGCCGCGCCCGAAAACAGCGCGGGGGCGAACACGCCGCCCGAGTTGCCCGCGCCCAATGTGAAACTGGTCGCGATCAACTTGACAATGGCCAAGAGCAGCAGCGCGCCCAAAGTCAGAGGCACGTTGGCGGCGATGACCTCGCCGATGAAGTGCAGGCCCGGGCCCAACACCTCAGGGAAGAACAACCCCACCACCGCGGTCAACAACATACCAACGGCCGGCTTGATCCACTCGGCAATGCGCCAATGGTCGAACACATCCTCGAGCGCGTACAGCATCTTGATGAACAGCACGGCCAACAATGCGCTGAGCAGGCCCAGCACGGTGTAGAACGCAATCTCCACGGGCGCGTTGAGCCCGTAGGCCGGCACATGGAACGCGGGCGCGCTGCCCAGGTAGGTGTGGCTGACAATGCTGGCCGTGACCGCGGCAATGACCACGATGCCAAAGTTGGCCATCTCAAACTCGCCCAAAATGACTTCCAGCGCGAAAAGCACGCCCGCAATGGGCGCGTTGAACGTGGCCGCGATACCGCTGGCCGCCCCCGCGGCCACCAAGATCTTCAGCCGCTCGGTCGAGACCTTCAAAGCCTGCCCGATCACCGAGCCCAAGGCCGCGCCGATCTGCACGATGGGGCCTTCGCGTCCCGCGGACCCGCCCACGCCGATGGTCACAGCCGAGCCCAACGCCTTTGCCACCACCACCGCGGGACGAATGCGCCCGCCGTTCAGGGCCAAGGCCTGCATCACTTCGGGCACGCCGTGCCCTTTGGCCTCCTGCGCGATGTAAGTCACGATCAGGCCGGTAATCACGCCACCGACCAACATGGAGCCGAACAGCCCCACCGCGCCCCACTGCGAACGCAGCGCGGTCGCCGCGGCTTGCACCCCTTCCAGCAGGCGAATGAACAGCACCGCGCCGTAGCCCGTGGTCAAGCCAATGACCATGGCCATCAACGAAAGACGAAACAACATCGCCGGAGAGCCCAAACGGCCGATGACCCGTTCTCGCCATGACGAATGCGTGGAGACAAAGGTGCTGTGAGTCATGGTACCAACTCCTCCATAAGGCGATGCGGCCCCCTCGTTTGGCCCGAGCGAGCCGGGGCGTCGTTCATCCAATTTCGTGTTGGTCCTCCCCGCCTTCGACTGCGGCGACGCGTTCCCGATACACGCCACGATAGCGAGGCGGCAGCAGACGGGCGATGGCCAGCATGATGCGCTCGGTGCCCTCCTGCAAAGCCGCGCGAAAGCCCGGACCCGACGCGGGCAAATCATCCAAGGTAAACGGTGGCCCAAAAGTGATGCTCACCCGCGGCCGGCGTCCGCGCTTGAGGTGGCCGAAGACGTTTTCGTCCTCCGTGCCGGTGAGGGCCACGGGCAGCACCGGCACGCGCGCCTTGAGGGCCAAGAACGCCGCGCCTTCGGTGCCTTCCTCCAGCGAGCGGGTCACGCTCTGGCGCCCCTCCGGGGCCAGGGCCACCACGCGACCCTCGCGCAACGCCTGCAGCGCGGCCTTCAACGCCCGGCGGTCCGGGCGCCCCCGATGCACCCAGATCGCGCCATACAGGTTCATCAACCAGCGCACAGGCAGGATGTCGTACAACTCCATCGCGGCCAACACCTCGGGTTGCCAAGGCAAATGAGCCAAGACCACCAACGCGTCTGCGTCGCCCAAGTGGTTCACCGTGAGCAACAAGGGGCCGTGCGCGGGCACGTGCTCCAAGCCGCGCACCTCGCACCGGGTGAGGGTGCGGACCGCGGTCCGGGCCACGGCCTGCAACAACCGCCGACGCCACCGCAACCCCCGGCTCAGGCGCGGCAAGCGGGTGCGCTCGGGCCAATAGCCCTGCGTCACCGGCTTGGGCGGGAGCGGCGCGCCCTCCGGAACCAACGGCGTGCGCCCGGTCATTCGATGTCCTCCAAATAAGGCCGCAACTCAGCCGGCGGCTCGGCCGCGTACACGCCCCGATATTCAGGCGGCAGCAAGGCCGCGAGGCGATACATCATCAAATCCGTGTTCAACCGGCGGGCGCGCTTGCGAGGGCCCGGCCAAGTATGCAGCCGCGGCAGCGTGAATGGCTTGCCCACGCGCATCTCCAGCCGCGGGCGTTGGCCCCGCCGCGCGGCCTGCAGCGCCGCGTCGGTGCTGCCCACCACCCCCACCGGCACCACCGGCACCGCGTCCACTTGGTCCAGCACATACGCCAACCCCGTCCAACCCTGGCGCATACCGGGCGTGTGCGAACGGGTGCCCTCCGGAGCCAGCAACAGCGGCCACCCACTGCGCAATACCGTGACCAGGCGGTCCAACTGGGCCCGATTGGGTTTACCCCGGTCGATGGGCAAGGCCCCATACAGCCAGGTGATCACATTTTGCCCTTTGCCCCGGCGAAACACCTCTACCGCGGCCACCGTCTCAATGCGGTGGGTGGGCCAGAACGCCAGAATGAAAGGCGGGTCCACGGCAGAGACGTGATTGTACACCACCACATATGGCCCACGCGGGGGAATGTGTTCCAACCCCTGCAGCCGCACTCGATACGCGGCCCGAAACACCGCCCGAAACACCGGACGCAAACTTTTGCGAGCCGCTAAGTTCCACCAAGTCGGGCGATAACGCGCGGTTGTGCTCATGGGACCCGCTCCGCGGGGGCCGAGTTGCGCTGGCGAATCAGATCCATCACCCGCGCGAACACTTGGTCTGCGTCCAGGCCATCGCTGTGGATGACCACCGCGTCGGGGGCCGGACGCAACGGCGCCACCGCGCGCGACGCGTCCATCTGATCTCGCTCGCGCAGCGCGGCCAAGATGGCGTCGTAGTCCGCGTCTTGCCCTCGGGCTTTGGCCTCCAAATAGCGGCGGCGGGCCCGCTCCTCGGCCGACGCGTCGAGGTAGATCTTCAAATCCGCATCGGGCAAGATCACCGTTCCGATATCACGGCCCACCATGACCACGCGCCCCGCCTGACCGATGCGGCGTTGCACATCCACCAAGGCCCGCCGCACGCCCGGATGCGCGGCCACCACCGACACCCAAGCATCGACCTCGGGCGTGCGCACGGCCCAAGTCACGTCCTGCCCGTCCACCCACACATCGTTGCTGCGGCCGTCGTTGCGGCTGGGCGGACGCACGGCAATGTCCAGCGTCTCAGCCAGCCGCGTCATGGCTGGCTCATCCGCGGGCGAAAGCCCCCGCTGCAACGCGGCCCATGTCACGGCCCGATAGAGCACGCCCGTGTCGAAATAGAGATAATTCAGGGCACGCGCTAAACGGCGGGCCAAAGTGCTCTTGCCCGACGCGGCCGGGCCATCAATGGCAATGGTCAACGGCTTGCTCATCCAAGAGCCTCCTGTGCCCAAAGTTGGGTTTGCTGGGGGATGGGCTCCGCGCGGGCCGAGGCGCGTCACGGAACCGTGTTGGTATGGGCCGCGAACACATCGTCGCGCAGCCAAAGGACAACCGCGGTGGCCTGGAGGTCGGCTTGGCGATAGACGAACCAGCGGCTCCACGCCCGCCAGCCCTGCAGCCGAAGTCGTTCGGTCAAGCGGTAGGCTTGTCCCCGATAGCCGGGGCCGGGGTCTTGGCCTAAGGCGGTCAACACGACCGGGGGTTGTTCGCCGGGCAGCAGCGCGGGGCGCGAAATCAGGCCCGGAAAACGGCGCGCCTGTAGCCAAGCCAAGGTTGGATGATCGTACAGACGGACCGCGGGCAAATCTTGCGCCGCGCCGCGGGTCAGGCGGTTGCCCCACCAAGTCAGGCTGGCTTCCAGGGCCCGCACGTCCGCGGCGCTGGCGTCGCGCTGCCAAAACTCATCGCTTGCAGCCGCGTGCCAAGCGTGCACGCCACTGCGTCCGGCCCACAGCGCGGTCAAGCCCAACAAGGCCCAGGCAAGCCCCCGGTGCACCGCGGTGGTGCTGGCCAACCCACGGGCCACCACCACGAGCAGGCCCGCGGCCAACGCCGCGAGCCCGGCCAGGCTCAGACGCAACCACCAGGGCACCGCGCCCAAGCCGTCGGCGGCCAGGGTGAGCAAGCCAAACAAGGTCAGCACCAACAACCCTGCGGCCAGAGTTCCGGCCGCAACCCACGCGCGCGTCCGCTGGGCAAATCGCGCCCACGGTTGCGCGGCCCAAGGCATGATGAACGCGCTCACCCACGCCAAGTCCGCGGCCTGCCGCGCGGGGTAGGCCAACCACAAGCCCGCGATGAGGCCAGCCGCGGTCAAGGCCCCGCCCGTGGCCGTTCGCGAGCCCCACCGCGGACGCAGCCACGCGCCCCACGCAGCCCAAAGGAGCCCTGCGGCGGCATACCACAGCCCCGCGACCGCGGGCACGCCACCTGTTTGGCCCCAACCTTGCGCCCAAGCGACCAAGCCCCCGGCCCACCCGTTCAGCAGCCCGGCCGGATATCCTAAGCCCAAGGTCGTGACCAGCACCAACGCCAACCCCAGCGCGACGAGGCCAATACGGCCGCGCGTGCGAGTCAGCGGCCGCGGCTCCCACACGACGATGGCCAACAAGGCCAGCGCGGCCCACCCCGCGGTAGGGCCGGCCGCGAGCGCGGCCAAGGCCAGGCCTGCGGCCCAAGCCCACTGCCCGCGGCGATAGACCGTCCACGCGGCCCAGGTCAGGGTGATGGCCACGGCTGGGCCCCAGGCCAAGCGCGCGGCCGCCACCAGCATGGGGTCCACCGCCCAAAGCACCGCGACAAAACGGGCCACCCGACGGCCCCAAACCGGCTGCCACGCGCGGGCCAACAGCGGCAACCCCGCGCCGAACAGCGCGGGCAACAGCCGCGCCCAAAACGCGTGCGGACCGGCCAAAAAGAACACGCTGGCCATCCACGCGGTGAGCCATCCCCCCGCGGCCGGGTCGGGATTGAGCCCCTGCACCGCATGCCAGGCGCGCACGGCCATATCGGCTTCCAGCGCGCCCAAAGGCGTTTGGCCCAGCCCGACCAAACGAATCAGCGCGGCCAACAGGAAGACGCCGGCCCAAAAGGGCCAGTCCGCAGAAGAGGAGGTGGCGCGTTGGGCGTCCATACGCTCGGATTATACCAAAGGGGCGCTCGAACCGGCCGAAAACGAGCGCTGCACAGCCGTGGCGAGAGCCAAAAAAGCGCCGACCTTGGCGGTCGGCGCCTGCGTGTCCGGTTCGTGGGTCACGAGCCATCGTTGCCCGACGCGGGCGGCGATGGCGTAATGGCGGGCTGTTGCATGGTGAGCAGCAACTGCTGTAATTGCAACTTCAATTGCGGATCCAGGTCCGGCTCGGTGGGCACGTGGTCTTTCCACCAGTCGTAGATCTCAACCTCGGCCTCGGCCCGCACTTGGCGCAACCACTCGCGAAAGGCCTGCTCTTTAGCCGCCTCCAGCCGGTCCGCGGGCATGGGGCGCTCTTCGTGCCCCAACACCTGGATGATGTGCCAGCCAAAATCGGTTTGCACCGGTTCGCTGATCTCGCCAATGTCGAGGCTGAAGGCCGCGTCTTCGAACGGTTGCACCATCATGCCGCGCCCAAACCAGCCCAAATCACCCCCTCGGGCCGCGCTGCCAGGGTCTTGGGAATATGTTTCGGCCAAAGCCGCGAAATCCTCGCCGGCCTGCAGTTTCTCCCGCACCTCGCGCGCGGTGGCTTCGTCCTGGACCAGAATGTGCCGCGCCCAGACTTGCTCTTCGGTGGTGGGCACGTTCGCGGTCACCTGCTCGGCCAATTTCTGGCGATACAGTTGCACGCGAATCACCGCGCGCAAGTCGTCGTAAGAAATGCCGGCTTGGGCCAGCCATTCGTCCAAGCGTTGGCGATAGGCCTCTTCGGTGAAGGGGGTGGCGGTGGGCTTGGGCGTAGGGCTGGCCGTGGGTTCGGCCTCGGTCGTGGGCGTGGCCGTCGCGGCCAGGGTCGCGGTGGGGCTGGGCGTGGGCGAGGGCCCCAGCAACGCCTGCTGCGTGGGCGACAAGGTGGAAGTCGGCCACGGGGTTGGGCTGGGCGCAGGCGTCGGCGTTCCCGCGGCGTAGTAGCCAAAGGCCTCTTGGATGGCCTTGTCGACCTCGGCCTCGGTCACCTGGATGCCCCGCCGCTGGGCCTCTTGCACGATAAGGCGCTCGTCGACCATGGCATCCAACACTTGCTGGCCGAGCGTCTCTGTGTCCTGCAAACGGCTCAAGATGCTTTGCAGCGGCGTGAGGAACTGATTGAGCATCTCGGGCTGGTCGCCGAAGATCTGGAAGAAGGTTAAGTAATAATTGACCTGGTTAATTAGGGTCATGCGTTCGATGCGCACCCGCACCTGAAACTCGTGCAAGGTAATAGGCTCACCGTTGACTCGGGCCACGGCCCGGTCAGGCAACAGGACGTACTGCCACACCAGGCCCGCAAGCAGCAACAAGAGCACGATGCCCACGATGCTGCCGATGATGATGTGCAGGAGCCGCTGCTGGGCTTGCACTCGTCGGTTGAAGTATTGGTATTTTCGGCCTTGCTCCAAGACTTTGCCATGCTTGCCCATGAAGACGCCTCACCTGGGGGATGACTGGCCAGGGGCGACCGCGCGCGGTCGCCCCTGGGAGGATTCGGTCCAACGAAGGCGCGGACCCGGCCGCGCTCAACGCAAGCGGACTTCGGCCACAAACGGCAGCAGCGCCAGATGGCGGGCCCGCTTGATCGCCCGAGCCAATTGCCGCTGATGCTTGGCGCATGTGCCGGTTTGCTTGCGGCTTTTGATTTTGGCGTCGTCGGTCAGATACCGCTTGAGCAGGTCCACATTCTTATAATCGATGTGCTCGATTTTCTCGACGCAGAAGTAGCACACGCGCGGGCGGGCGTAGAAACGCCGCCGCGAAGAACTTTGACTGGCCACCATTCACCTCCTAAGTCACTGCCGGGTGCCGGGTCAGAAGCCCGGTTCTTCCTCGCCGTCGGTCGACATCGACGCCTCGGCCGAGGAATCGTAAGTAGATTGCTCGTCGTGCCCGTCGCCGCGTTGCAAGTCGTCGGTGTGCCCGGTGAAGCGGCGTCGGTCGCCGAGGATGATCATTTCGCTGGCGACGATCTCCACCGAATAGCGGCGCTGCCCGTTGGCGTCTTCCCACCGTCGGGTCTTCAGCCGGCCTTCGATGTAGACCTGTTCGCCCTTGCTCAGGAATTGCTTGCAAATTTCGGCCAGGCTGCCCCAGGCCACCACATTGAACCATTCGGTTTCACTGCGCCGTTCGCCTGCCGCGGTGTTCCAATAGCGCGTCGTAGCAACGGGAAAGGTCGCCACGGCCTGGCCCGAAGGCGTATAGCGCAAATCGGGATCGCGGCCCAACCGGCCGATGATCATGACTTTGTTCAGCCCTCGCCGCATCGTACTTTCTCCTTACAAACAGGCACGAGAGAACCGACCAACTCCTACATGGTGAGACGCTGCTTAGTGTTCGTCACGACGCACGAAGAGGAAGCGCATCACCGGCTCTTGCAAACGCAAAAACCGCTCCAATTGGGGCAAAGCCGCAGCCGGCATGTCCATATGCAACAGCACATAGTAGCCCTCGCGGCGCTTGCGAATGGGATAAGCCAACGTCTTCTTGCCCCAAATCTCGACCTTGGTAATGGTGCCGCCGGCCTTGGTAATGGCCTCTTTCACCCGTTCAACCACGCTTTGGAACGCGGCTTCGTCCAAATCGGGGTGGGCAATGAAGACCAATTCGTAGGGCCGGACGCGCGCGGGAGTGGGAATAGGGAGCGGGATGGATGACATGGAGAGACCTCCTTTCCACGGATAGATAGCCCCCGATCACCGTCGGGAGCGGAAAGGCACGCCGAAGCGCAACACAAGGCCAAGTTTAGCACACTTGCCCCGGTTTCGGCAAGGGTGAACGGGCGTGCCGAGGGTGGAGAAGGCCCACCGCCGCGCCTTTGCGGTCCAACCGCGCGGCTGCGCGCCCGGCCGTCCCAGCGGGTGCGCGTCGGGTGCGCTGTCGAGCCCGAAGCACACCCCGACCACCGCGGCCAACTTTCTGTGCAGAAGCGCGTCAGTTTGTGGTACAATAGGCTCCCGCCGAGGGCGTCGAGCCATGCCCTGGGCGGTTTTGCTGTGATACACCCCCGCGGGAACGCGCTCCCGCGCAAGATTGGCTTCTCAGGAGGAACGCTCTCATGGTGCGCATTCGGTTACGACGGGTGGGCGCCCGCAATCAGCCCAGTTTTCGCATCGTCGCGGTCGACAGCCGGGTAAAGCGGGACGGCAAATATTTGGAAAATTTGGGCTTTTACAACCCTCGCACCGACCCGCCCACGGTGGTGGTGCACGAAGACAAAGTCTACCGCTGGCTGTCGCACGGCGCGCAACCCAGCGAGTCGGTCGACCGGATCTTTCGCATGATCGGCCTGTGGGAACGCTACCAGCGCTTCAAGGCCGGCGAAGACCTTGAAACGCTGCTGGCCGAGGCGCAGGAGGCCCAAGCGCCCTATGTGCCCGGTCGCAAGACCAGCGCCGCGGCCATGGTCACCAGCAGCGAATGAGTCGCTTGCGAAACCGAAGCGGGGCCTCCAGCCCCGCTTTTTTGCCTGGCACGGCCGGTCGTTTGGAGGGAAGCAACCATGCGCGGTCAAAGTAGCCGAGCCAAGGCCTTGGTGCAGTTCATCGCCCGCAACCTGGCCTCCCAGCCCGAGCAAGTGTTCGTGGTGGAAGTGGCCGGTGGGCCAGCCAACCTGATCGAACTGGAAGTGGCCAAAGAGGACCTGGGCCGGCTCATCGGTCGCAATGGCCGCGTGGCAGACTCGATTCGCGCGCTGCTCCAAATCCTCACCCTGCAAGAAGGCCGCATGTACGAGTTGGAGATCGTCGATGCGGCCCGCCCCTTGGACGCGGGAGAGGTGACGCCATGAGCCCTCGTGCGCGCGGCGCATCGGGACGTCGTCGCGGCGGCCGTCGCATCCACGTGGACGATGCCCGTCGGGCGCGCGGGCGGGTCATCATCGGCCGCCTGCGCAAGCCCCACGGCATCCGCGGGGAGATGACCCTGGAGGTGCTCACCGACCATCCCGAGGCCCGCTTTTATCCGGGCGCGGTGATCTTCGTCGGCCCGCGGCACGTGCCCCTCACCTTGCGCAGCGTGCGCCCTTTTCGCGAAGGGCTCCTGGTGGCCTTCGAAGGCTACCCCGACCGCAGCGCGGTGGAAATCTTCCGCAACCAGTGGGTCACCATCCCCGCAGAGGAAGTGGCCGCGCCCGAAAGCGAAGACGAATATTACGACTTCGAAGTGCTGGGCTTAGAGGTGGTGACCGAAGAAGGCCGCGTCTTGGGCTCGTTGGTCGAGATCTTGGAAACCGGCGCCAACGATGTCTTCGTCGTCGAACCCGAACAAGGGCCGCCCATCCTGCTGCCAGTCATTGATGAAGTGATTCGCAAACTGGACTTCGAGGCCGGGCGGATCATCGTGCGCTTGTTGCCCGGTCTGCTACCCGAGTAGGGAGGCCCCTGATGCTGCTGCGCTCCGCGGTCCGTCGTCCTCGGATCGTGTTCATGGGATCGCCCGAATTCGCACTGCCCACGCTGGAAGCCCTGGTACGCCACTATCCGGTCGTGGGCGTGGTCACCCAGCCCGACAAACCCGCAGGACGGGGCAATCGGCTGAAGCCCCCGCCGGTCAAAGTGCGGGCCACCGAATTGGGCCTGCCCGTGATGCAACCGCGGCGCCTGAGCGACCCGCAGGCCATGGCCACGCTGCGCGCGTGGAACCCGGACTTGATCGTAGTCGCGGCGTTTGGGCAAATTCTCAAACCCGAGGTGCTGCGCCTGCCCCGCTTTGGCTGCCTGAATGTGCACGCGTCACTGCTCCCGCGCTGGCGCGGCGCGGCGCCGATTCAGTACGCGCTGTTGCACGGCGACGCGCAAACCGGCGTCACCATCATGCAGATGGACGAAGGGCTGGACACCGGCCCGATTCTCAGCCAGCGGGCCACCACCATCTTGCCCGACGATACCGCGGCCAGCCTGAGCCAACGCCTGGCCCAAATGGGCGCGGAACTGCTCCTCGACACGTTGCCCCCCTACTTGGAAGGCGAGTTGGAGCCCCGCCCCCAAGACGAAAGCCTGGCCACCTACGCGCCTCGGCTCAAACGCTCGGACGGCGCGCTGGACTTCACCCGCAGCGCGGCCTATTTGGCGCGCCAAGTGCGGGCCTTCTACCCTTGGCCTGGCACCTTCTTGCCCTGGCGCGGCGGGCGCCTCAAGGTGCTGGCCGCCCATCCTGTGGAAGACGAGCCCAGCCCGGGCCCGGGCGTGCGGGTCCTGTACCGCGGATGGCCGGCTGTGGGCACCAGCGACGGCTTGCTGGTGCTCGACCAGGTGCAACCACCGGGCAAACGCCCCCTGCCAGGGGACGCCTTTGCCCGCGGCGCGCGGGATTGGGTCACGGCCTAAGCCTGACGGTCTGCCGAAGGCCCCGCGTAGCGGGCCAGCAGCCACGCGGCCACTCCGCTCAGCCCGGCCACGGCCAAAAACGCGTCGATCCAAAACCGCTCGGGGAACAAGCGAATCAACGTATCACTAACCGGAAAGAGCCACGAATCACCCTCGAAAAACAGGCGGTGGAAGAACACGAAGAACGGGCCAAAAGCCACCACCACGGTCACCCCAATGGCCACCATCAACCCCAACGTCAGCCACCCACCACGCGCCACAGCCCGCCGATAGGCGTCCCACGCCTCACCCCCACGCCGCCAAGCAAGCCCGCCCATCAGCCCCAAGACACCCCACGCGCCATAGCCCACCCGCAACGCAGCCTGCACCACCGCCTTGACATCCTCCAGGTGGCGGATCTCCCGCTCGTTGAACACGGGCCGATGGTCGGCAAAACGCAACGCGGTCAAGAACGAACGATCCGCATCGTTGAGCAGATATTGACGCGCCTGCTCGGCCCAATAGAGCCGCTCCGCGGTGGTGAAGCCATAAGGGTCAGGGGGAAACAGGGGCAGGCGATACTCGATTTGGATGAACAGCGGCGTGAGCAACAAACGCACCGCGGCCAAGACCAAGGCCACAGGCACCAAGCCAGTCACCAAGAGGGTCCACCAAGGTGTGAGGCGCATAAGGGCTCCTTGTCAGGGGGAAGGTTTGGGGGCCAGCAAATACCGCACCGCGATGGCATCGGTCAGCCAATCCACCGGCGCGCGGTCATCGGTGAACACCAGGCCGGGGCCCGGCCGTGGCGCGGGGTAGGCGGCCGCGTGCCGCACGGCTTGCACCAACCAGGGATGCGCATCCGCTTGGGCCAAGGCCTCGGCATTGGCGGCCAACGCGTGCTGCGGCGCAGGCACGGGCTCGGCCGTCGCATATAGCAGCGTGTTCCACGAGCCCGGCACATCCATGCCATACACCGTGGGGAAGACCTGCCGCAACGTGGCGACGAACGCGTCGACCAAGCGGCGGTCGTCGGGCGTGCGTACCACATTCAGCGCGACCGCGCCGCGAGGCGCCAACCGCTGCCGCACCAGGTCGAAGAATTCCACCGTGGTCAAATGGGGCGGGATGTAGGGCGGCCGGTACGCGTCCAAAATGATGAGGTCATAACGCGCGGCCGTGTTGCGCAGGCCCCGCCGTCCATCGTCCACCCACACCCGCAAGCCGGGGATGGCATCCAAACCAAAGAAACGCCGCCCCACCTCGACCACGGCTGGGTCCACCTCCCAGCCATCCACCTGCACGCCGGGGAAGAACGCGGCCGCTTGGCGGGCCGCGGTGCCGCCTGCCAAGCCCACAATGGCCACCCGACGCACCTGGTCAGGCGTCATCGCGGGCCAGAGGAAGGGCGCGGCGTGAAAATGCACCCACGTGCCACCCAAGGCCAAATGCTGCGGATGATATACCGACTGCACGCCCTGCCCTTCGTTGAGCAACAGCCATCGCCACCCGTCGGGCGTCTCAACGACTTGGATGTAATTGTAGGCCGATTCGGTCTCATACAACAATCCCGCGCGAGCCTTGATGGGGCCGCGTGCTCCCCAGAACCACACCCCCGCGGCCAAACCCAACAACACCACCGCAGTCAACCCGCGCGTGCGGCCGCGCGGCAGCAGCAACACGCCCAAGCCACCGGCCACCAAGCCGGCCAATACAAACGTGCGGGCCGTGCCCACCCAAGGTATCAACACCAACACCGCGCTGAACGAGCCCAGCACCGAGCCCCACGTCGAGGCCGCGTAGATGCGCCCGCTCACTTGGCCGGCGATGGTTGCGTCACGCAACGCTAACCGGATGAGGTAAGGCGACACCATGCCGAGCAAGGTGATGGGCAAGGCGAACAACAGCAGCACGGCCACGAACGCGGCCGCCAGGACCCCAACCGCCCAAGACGCGAAAGCCGCGTCGGCCCAGCGCAGCAGCGGCCGGGCCACCATGGGCACCACCATCAAGGCCGCGCCTGCCACGACCAGCGCCCATCCCAGCACCCCGGGATCGGGCCGTGCGTCGGCCAAACGTCCGCCCCATGTGTAACCAGCAGACAGATACACCAAAATCAGGCCAATGACCGTGGCCCAGACGATGTTCGTCACGCCGAAATGTTGCCCCAACAAACGCCCCGCCGTCAGTTCGACCACCAAAGTGGCCCAACCCGCCAAGAACGCCACGGCCAAGACCCCGCGCCAGGCCAAAGGAGAACGGTAGGACGTGCCTTGCCTCATGGGCCAAAGTGTACCACGCCCCATCAGCCTCGCGCCCAGGCCCACGACGGCACGACGCGCCCCACCCCGGCCCAGTGAGGATTGTCCCTTGGCAAGCCAGACGACTCGGGGTATGCTGAAAGATAGCCCTATCGGATCACAAAACAACCGCATGAGGAGGCGTCGCATGAGCGACTATCGCATTGAGAAAGACTCGCTGGGCGAGGTACGCGTGCCCGCGGACGCGTATTGGGGTGCCCAAACGCAACGCGCCATCGAGAACTTCCCCATCAGCGGCATTCGTTTCCCCCGGGTTTTCATTCAAGCGTTGGGGCTCATCAAGTATGCCGCGGCTAAGGTGAACCGCGACTTGGGGCTGCTGGACGAAGAGCGGGCCCAGGCCATCATGCGGGCCGCAGAAGAGGTGGCCGCAGGCAAGTGGGATGCGCACTTCCCCCTGGACATCTTCCAGACGGGTTCGGGCACCAGCACCAACATGAACGCGAACGAGGTGATTGCCAACCGGGCCAACGAACTCCTGGGCCAGCCTTTGGGCACCAAACATCCCGTTCACCCCAACGATCATGTGAACATGGGGCAATCGTCCAACGATGTCATCCCTACGGCCATTCACGTGGCGGCCTACATTGAAGTTGACCAAGTGCTGCTGCCCGCGCTGGAGCACCTGCGGGACGTGCTGCGGGCCCGGGCCGAAGATTGGGACCATCTGGTCAAGACCGGCCGCACCCATTTGATGGACGCCATGCCCATTCGGCTGGGGCAGGAATTCTCTGGTTGGACCCGGCAGATCGAGTTGGGCATCGAACGGGTGAAGGCCGCGCTGCCGCGTTTGGCTGAGTTGGCCATTGGCGGTACGGCTGTAGGCACGGGCATCAACACCCATCCCGAATTCGGGCGCCGCATGGCCGAGGAACTGAGCCGACTCACAGGCCTGCCCCTGCGGGAGGCGGTCAACCACTTCGAGGCTCAATCGGCCCAAGACGCGGCCGTGGAACTGAGCGGCGCGCTCAAGACCGTGGCGGCCAGCCTGATGAAGATGGCCAACGACCTTCGCTGGATGAACAGCGGCCCCATCGCGGGCCTGGGCGAAATTCGCCTTAAGGCGTTGCAACCGGGTTCGTCCATCATGCCGGGCAAAGTCAACCCCGTGATCTCTGAGGCCGTGCGCATGGTCGCGGCCCAGGTCTTTGGCAACGACGTGGCCATCACCTGGGGCGGCGCCTTGGGCGATTTCCAACTGAACGTCATGCTGCCCGTCATCGCCCACAACCTGCTCCAGTCCATCACCATTTTGGGCAACGTGGCCCGGGTGTTCGCGGACAAGGCCCTCACCGGCTTCACGGTCAATGAGGCCCACATCCAAGAACTGGTAGGCCGCAACCCCATCTTGGGCACGGCGCTCAACCCCATTATCGGCTATGACAAGGCCGCGGAGGTGGTCAAGAAGGCCTTGAAAGAGGGCCGCACGGTCAAAGAGGTGGTTGTCGAAATGGGCTTGCTCACGCCTGAAGAGGCCGAGCAGGTATTGGACCCGCGCAAGTTGACCGAGCCTGGCCTGCGCAAGAAGTAGTCGGCCATGGTACCGTGAGCACACCGCCCCCGCGGCGGACAACACCCCTGGCCGACCAAACAGCGGGGCGCGTCGACGCGCCCCGCTGCAATTTTCACGCTGGGCCTCCGTCATGCCAAGGCGAGCCCAGGCGCAAGGTACTGCCCGCATCAGCCCCGTGTCGCGTCGGCCCTCACAAAGCCACCCGGGGCCGAAAACGGTGCAACCGCAGGCTGTTGGTGACCACGAACACGCTGCTCAAGCCCATGGCGCCCGCGGCCAACATTGGATGCAGCAGCCCGGCCGCAGCCGCGGGAATAAGCAAAACGTTGTAAATGAAGGCCCAGAACAGGTTTTGCTTGATGGTGCGCAGCGTGGCCCGAGCCAGTTCCACCGCGCGGGGCACCCCGCGCGGATCGCCGCCCACCAACACCACGTCGGCCGTCGCGATGGCCACGTCGGTGCCGGTGCCAATGGCAATGCCCACATCGGCCTGGGCCAAAGCCGGCGCGTCGTTGATGCCGTCGCCGACCATGCCCACCACCCGGCCTTCCCGCTGCAACTGCTGCACAACGCGACGCTTCTGACCGGGCAGCACTTCGGCATAGACTTCGTCGATGCCTACTTCGCGCGCGATGGCCTGCGCGGTGCGTTGGTTGTCGCCTGTGAGGAGGACGACCCGCAGTCCCAGCGCCTTGAGCGCGGCCACGGCCTCGCGCGCCTCGGGCTTGAGGGTGTCGGCCACGGCCAACAGCCCCACCACCCGGTCGGCCATGCCAACCAACATCACGGTGCGCCCCAATGCCTGCTGCTCGGCCACGGCCTGCGTCACCGCCTCGGGCACCACAAAGCCCTGTTCGCGCACAAACTCAGGCGTGCCCACGACCACCCATTGGCCTTGCACGCGCGCGCCGACGCCTTTGCCCGCGTAGGCTTGGAAATCGCGCACCGGCTCAGGCAGAGACAGCCCGCGCGCTTGTGCCGCCTGCACCACGGCTTGCGCCACCGGGTGCTCGCTCAAACGCTCGACCGCGGCGGCCCAGGCCAAAACTTCGTCTTCGGGCCACGCGTCGAGGGTCTGCCACGCGACCAGCCGGGGTTCGCCCCGGGTGATGGTCCCGGTCTTGTCAAGCACGACGGTGTCCATCTCGCCCGCGCGCTCCAGCACCGCGGCCGACTTGAAGAGCACGCCCATCTCCGCGCCCCGGCCCGTGCCCACCATCACCGCGGTGGGCGTGGCCAGGCCCATCGCGCACGGACACGCGATGACCAGCACGGCCACCGCGTTCACCACGGCACGGGTGAGCGGGTCGGGCACTGCGATGAACGCGGGCAAAATCCAATACCACGCCACAAAGGTCAACCCCGCGATGGCCACCACCACGGGCACAAACACGGCCGCGATGCGATCAGCCCATTGCTGAATGGGCGCTTTGGAGCCCTGCGCGTCTTCCACCATCTTGACGATTTGGGCCAGCACCGTGTCTTTGCCCACCCGGGTGGCCCGAACCTTGAGCGCGCCCAGCCGGTTTAGCGTCGCGCCAATGACCTCATCGCCCGGGCCTTTGTCCACTGGCATGGATTCGCCCGTAAGCATCGATTCGTCTACCGACGAGCGGCCTTCGAGCACCACCCCGTCGGTCGGAATCTGCTCGCCCGGCCGAATCAGCAGCACGTCCCCCACTTGCACCTCTTCGACGGGGACCTCAACCTCTTGGCCCGCGCGCAGCACCCGCGCGGTGCGCACTTGCAGGCGCAGCAGTTTGCGAATGGCATCGCTGGTGTGCCCTTTGGCCCGGGCTTCTAAGAACTTGCCCACCCGAATGAGGGTGATGATGACCGCCGCGGTCTCGAAATAGAGATGACCAGGCAGCCAACCCAACAGCACGGCCAAAGAATAACCATAGGCCATGGACGAGCCCAGCGCGACCAGCACATCCATGTTTGCGGCGCGGTTGCGCAAGGCCTTATACGCGCCGGTGTAGTAAGGCCCCCCCACGATAAACTGCACGGGCGTGGCCAACGCGGCCAAAAGCCAGCCAAACCAGGGGGCTTGGCGCCACGCAAGAGGCCAAAGGCCTAAATCGCTCCCCATAGAAAGCACGAACAGCGGTCCCGTGAAGAGCACGCCCAAAAGCAACAAGCGCCGTTGCCGTGCGGCTTCGGCCTGGCGGGCCTGGGCTTCGATGTCGACGGCTTCGTCGGTGAGCAGAATCGCCTTGAACCCCGCGCGCCGAATGGCCCGCTGGATATCGGCCGGCTGGGCCAATGTGGGCAGGTAACGCACTCGCGCCCGTTCATTGACAAAATTCACTTGGGCCTCGACCACCCCATCCACCGCGCGCAGGCGCTCTTCCAAGGCTCGGGCGTCGTTGTCGTCGCTCAGGCCCCGCACCAGCAGATCCACCTCGCCCAAAGGCACCTGATAACCGGCCTGCTCGACTTGCCGGACCAACACCTCCAGCCGGGCCGCTTCGGGGTCGTCGAGCACCACGGTCGCGCGCTCGGTGGTCAGGTTGACCACCACCTCTCGCACGCCGGGCGCTTTTTTCAAACTGCGCTCGACGCTCAACACACAATTCGCGCAGGTCATGCCCTGCACGGGCAACGTAATTTGGCGAGTCATAGGGCTCCTTGGGTTGGGGAAAGGCTCCGCGCGGGCTTAGTTCAGCCGCTGCGCAGCCGGATAGTGAATTTCGGCCAAACGCTGACGGATTTGCTCTTCCGTCGCCGGTGCCTCAAAGGTCACTTCCACTGTTTTGCCGGGCACTTCCGCGTACACATCCAGCACCCCGTCCAGCGCGCGCAACTCCCGCTCGATGGTCATCACGCAATGATGGCATGAAATGTTAGGCACCAGATACTTGACCGTGGGCATAGGGACCTCCTGCAGAATGGCACGAATTCTCTTAAACGCATTGTACCCCGCGTGAGGCGCGCGGGATAGGCCAAATGGCCTATGCGACCATACGCGGGCCGCGCTATTTGGGGTCTGCAATCAAAATGAGGAACTCCCCACCGGCTACGGAAAGCCACCGGGCACGAAAGCCAAACTCGTGCGGCCGGGCCACCAAGGCCGCGCATTCCTCCTGATGGTTGCGACAGAAATGGGTGGCCGTGGGCTCTGGGCCTCGGAAGATGAGCATACGCACCCGCTGCTGACGCAGAAAGGCCAACAACGAACCCTGGCTGTGAGCCCATTGCTCGTCCACCGCGATGAAGTTGGGCCCCAAATACACATCCAAAGCCCCTTCCGCGCCCAGCACTGGCACCGTCCCGGCCAAGGGGAGGTCGCGGGCGAACGCGGCCAAGGCGGGCACCACCCGTTCCGCGGGCGCGTGCAGCCAGACGTCCACCCGGTGGTTCTGGCCGTAGCGCGCGAGGCCGAGCACCAGCAGCACGCTCAGCCCCAGGTTGGCCCAGGCCCCCGCACGTTGATGTGCGGAGGGCACATCGGCCTCTTGCGGAGCCACGGCTAACACGCCGGCCACGCCGCCCAAAAGGCCCGCGATCCAGGCATAATGACTGTGGGGGAAGATGAACAGCATGGCACCCAACGCGGGCGTCATGGCCAATCCCGGCCAAGGCCATGGCCCCGCGCCCAAACGGCGCAGCACTGACCGGGCCCGACCACGACGCCAACGCCAAAGCCAGACCACCGAGCCCAGCGCGACGCCGAACAAAAGTCGCGCCCGAGTTGCGGCCCACAGGCCCGCGCCCACGCCGTCGAACAAGTCCAGCAGCCCAGCGTCTTGCGCCGCGGCGTGCGCGTTGGCTTGGATATGGGCCCAAATCGCGGCGGGGTTGGCCCGCAAAGCGTCCCAAATGGTATGCGTGTCAGGGCCGAAATAGCGGGCAATGGTCGGCTGAATGCCTGTACCACGCCACGGATCGGGGATGTCGTCACCCAGCGCCGCGCGGCGCACGGTGAAGTGTTGGGCAAAGGCGTTCCACGAGCGACCGGGCTGCAAAGGCGAGCCCCACACCAGCAGCGGGAACAAGGCCACAGCCGCCAAACCCAGCCAGTCCGCCCGCCAGGCCGGCCCGCGACCGGCGCGACGGTCACGCCAAACCAAGACGAAAGCCACCAGCCAAGTCAGCCCGGCTGCCAACGCCATCTCGGGACGAATGTAGGCCGCGGTCCACAGCACCACGCCCGCGGCCGCCCAGCGCCAACCCAGCGGCCGGCCGCGCGCGCCCCATACGGCCCCCAGACCGGCCAGGATCCAAGCCACCGCGAAGGACGAAACACGCGGCCAGACCAGCGCGTTCCCGCGTGCGGTGAGCACCCACCACGCGCTCAGTCCCGCGACCCACGCCCACACGCCTGCGCGGCGCAAGGCCCAATAGGCAGACAGGGCCACCAGCAGCGCGACGGCCCGATAAGCCATGTAATACAGCCGCAAGGGTTCGGGTTCCACCCAAGCCAGCAGGCGGTAGAACAACGCGTACAGGGGGGCATACTCCGGCGGCAGCGCGTGCCACGCCAGCCGCAATCCCCGCCACATGTAGGCGGACTCATCCCACACCTCAATGGCCGCGACCCGTTCCAAAGGCGCGAAGAACAGGCCACCCAAGACGATCAGGCCCAGGGCCCAAATGGCATCGGCCAAGGCCCTGGGCCCACCCTCGCGGAGTCGGCGACGAAGTGCGATCATGATTCCCGCGCTCCGCGGGCCGAAGAGGGTTAGTCCCCCTTGCCCAACCCCATGCGGCTCAGCACATCGCCCTTGGTGGCCTGGTAAGAGAACACGCCCACCACGTGAATGAGCACCAAGGCAGCCAAGACGAACTTGAACGTGAGATGCGAACCCACGGCCCGCACCTCAAAGTTCAAACCCCGAATGTCGAAGAACGGTGACAGGCCCAAGCCGCTCTGGGTCAGAATGCCCACGCCCGTCACGACCATGACCAGAATGAACAAGTACAGCAGCGCGTGCACCGCTTTGTAGAGCAGCAGCCGCGGACCACTCATGCCCTCCGGCGGCGCGGGCTGGGGCGTGCGGAATTTGAAGTACAGGCGCAGCACGGTCATGATGAGCACTGCATACCCCAAAACCGCGTGGAGCCGAAAGAGGGGTTGCTTGAGGGGGGCGTTGAAATCCAATCGGGTCATGATCAAGCCGATCACGAACAGGCCCAAGAGGGCCGCGGCCGTGAGCCAATGCAACCAAATCATGGCTCGGCTGTAACGCGTCGGGGACATAAGCACCTCCTGTTGCCGGGGAATGAGCCTTGTCGGGTAGGCTAATCATACCAAAAAGCGTTCTAAATCGACCACGCAATAGCCCCCAAGCCTTGCAATTTGCCGCGCGTTTGGTACAATTGGGAGTGGCGCTGGGGGCTCGTCTAAGCGGCAGGACAGCGGACTTTGGATCCGTACGTGGTGGTTCGAGTCCACCGCCCCCAGCCAACGCCCCCTGATGGGGGCTTTTTCTTTCTACCCCGTTCTGCGGAGGCAAGCGCATGTACACCGTGGCCGTACGGCGGGACTTCATCGCCCAGCATTATCTCATCGGCGGCGATTGGGGCCCTGAAAACGAGAAACACTCCCACCACTATGTGGTCGAAGTGCGCCTGGAAGGCCCCACCCTGGACCAGCATGGGTATTTGGTGGACATTGTGGCCATTGAGCAGGCCCTGGACGCCCTCGTGGCGCGCTATCGCGACCGCACTTTGAACGACTTGCCTGAATTCGCGGGGCTCAACCCCAGCCTGGAGCACTTTGCCCGCATTTGGGCCGAGGCCTTGGTGCAGCGCTTGGCTTTGCCCACGGTGCAGCGCCTTACCGTGGTGTTGTGGGAACACGACCAGGCTTGGGCTGCCTATACTTGGGAACGCCCGGCCTCCTAAGCCGGCCATGCACATCGGCTTGGTCATTTACGGCAGCCTGGAAACCCTCTCAGGCGGCTATCTCTACGACCGGCACTTGGTGGCGCGTTTACGGTCTTTGGGCGCGCGCGTGACCGTGTTTGCGCGGCCCTGGCGGCACTACGCCGCCCACTTGGCCGACCACTTCGTGCCCCAATGGCGCCGCGCCCTGCTGCACGCGCGGGTGGACCTGTGGCTTCAGGACGAACTCAACCATCCCTCGCTCTTCTGGCTCAACCGCACCTTGGCCCGCACCCAGCCCCATGTCCCCCGGGTGGCCATCGTCCATCACTTGCGCGTGCAAGAACGCCACCCCTGGCCCGTGCGTGGGCTCTATCGTGCGGTTGAGCGCACCTATTTACGCACGTTGACCGCGGCCGTCTACAACAGTCGCACCACCCGAGACGCGGTCACAGCCTTGCGCGGTGCCCCCCTACCCGGCTTGGTAGCCTACCCGGGCAAGGATAGCCTGCCCACCCCCCGCCTGGATGCCGCGACCTTGTGGACGCGCGCCCATGAACCTGGCCCGCTACGCGCCCTGGCCGTTGGCAACCTCATCCCCCGCAAGGGGCTGCACGTGCTGTTGGACGCGCTGCGCCGTTTGCCCCTCGGCACCGTCACGGTGGACATCGTGGGCCGTGATGATGTGCACCCGGGCTACGCGCGGCGCCTGCGCGCCCAAGTGCGACGGTGGGGGCTGGGCCAAGTCGTGCGGTTTCACGGCCGGGTGGACGGCTCCGCGTTGGCCGGGCTGTACCGTCGCGCGCAGGTGTTCGTCTTGCCCTCGCAGTATGAAGGCTACGGCATTGTCTACGCGGAAGCCCTGGGCTTTGGGCTGCCCGTGCTGGCCAGTCGCGCGGGCGCGGCCCACGAGATCATCACCCCCGGCCGCGAAGGCGCGCTGGTCGCGGTGGACGACGCAGCCGCCATTGCCCGGCATCTGGCCGCATGGGCGTCCCAGCGGGACCGTCTGGCCGCGCAGGCCATTGCGGCTCGCGCGCGCTACGAACAACTGCCCACGTGGGATGAAAGCATGGGTCAAGCCGCGCGCTGGCTGCTGGAGATGGCCGCGGCCGCCCGGTCCTCGGCCGCGGCTGCCTGAGCCCCCAAGGCAAACGGAGGCGCGTCGCGCGCCTCCGTTGCTTCGGCGTCGATTGGGGAACCACGCGCGAGGCTCAGGTACCCTCTTCCCACGAGTGCAGGTAGCGCTCCTGCTCTTCGGTCAGGGAGTCGATGCGCACGCCCATGGCATCTAACTTGAGGCGAGCGATGTTCAAGTCGATTTCGCGCGGCACCGAATACACGCGCGGCTGCAACTCAGCCCCGTGTTGGACCAAATACTCCGCGCTCAGGGCCTGATTGGCAAACGACATGTCCATGACGCTGGCGGGGTGCCCCTCGGCCGCGGCCAGGTTGAGCAAGCGCCCCTCCGCCAGCAAGTAGATGCGGCGGCCATCGGCCAACGTGTACTCATCCACAAAAGGCCGCACCCGCCGCTTGCGCACGGCCAACTCTTCCAGCGCGGGAATGTTGATTTCCACGTTGAAGTGCCCCGAGTTGGCCACCATCGCGCCGTCTTTCATCACTTCGAAATGAGGGCGGTCAATGACGTGCAGGTCCCCGGTGACGGTGATGAACACATCGCCCTCACGCGCCGCGTCGGCCATGGGCATGACCCGATAGCCATCCATCGCGGCTTCCAGGGCCTTGAGGGGGTCGACCTCGGTAACGATGACCTGCGCGCCCATGCCCGCGGCCCGCATGGCCACGCCTCGCCCGCACCAGCCATAGCCCGCGACCACGACCGTGCGACCCGCGAGCAGAATGTTGGTCGCCCGCAACAAGCCGTCGATGGTAGATTGGCCCGTGCCATAGCGGTTGTCGAACAAGTGCTTGGTGAGCGCGTCGTTGACCGCGATGACGGGGTAGGCCAAGGCCCCATCTTCGGCCATGGCGCGCAGCCGAATGACGCCGGTGGTGGTCTCTTCGGTGCCGCCGATGATGTTGGGCAACAGATCACGGCGCTCTTTGTGCAGCGTGCTCACCAGATCCGCGCCGTCGTCCATCGTGATGTGGGGGGCCAGATCCAGGGCGGCCCGCAAGTGGCTGTAGTAGGTCTCGGTGTCTTCGCCCTTGATGGCAAAGACAGGAATGTCGTAGTGCTTGACCAGCGCGGCCGCGACGTCGTCTTGCGTCGACAGCGGGTTGGACGCCGTCAGCACCACCTCTGCACCACCGGCCTTGAGGGTGCGCATAAGATTGGCCGTTTCGGTGGTCACATGCAAGCACGCGGCAATGCGTCTGCCGGCCAAGGGTTTTTCCCGCTCAAAGCGCTCGCGAATCATGCGCAAGACCGGCATGTCGCGATCCGCCCACTCAATGCGCAGTTTGCCGTCGTCGGCCAGTTGGAGATCTTTGACATGGAACTTCATGGGGGGCTCCTTGAGGAAGAAAGATAGCAGACAACCAAAAGCGAGAGGAAGAAGCACGAGGTTGGGGATCACGTCCGTATGGAGTGGGGGAAAGGCTCGCCAAAGGCCTCTTCATAGCGGGCGGTGAACATCTCCCAGGTGAAGGTGTGACTTTGCGGCCCGCGCGCCTCAACACAAAACGAGGCCGCGAGCGCGCCCATCCGTCCGGCCTGAGCCGGCGTGAGGCCCAGCAGCATGCCCTTGATGAACCCGCCCCGATACGCGTCCCCCGCGCCGGTCGGGTCGGCCATGTGGCGAATGGGCGCGATGGGCACCTGATACTCGTCCTCGGCCGTGTAGATGTGCGATCCCAACTCCCCCTTGGTGATGACCACCATGTGGGCGCGGCGGCGCATGGCCGAGACATCCCAACCCGTTTTCTGCTGCACAATGCCATACTCGAATTCGTTGAAACACACGGCCCGCGCGCGCTCGATCCCTTCCCGCAAATCGTCCCCAGACAAACGCACCACCTGCTGACCAGGGTCATAACAGAAGTCCACCCCCATGGCCTTAGCCTCCCGCACCCGTTTGCGCATGGTCTCGGGGTCTTCGGGCGAGATGACGACCACATCCGGCCGTTGGGGCAGGTCAAACAACGACAGATCACGCGCGTGGGTCATGGCCCCGGGGTAGAACATCCCCAGTTGGGACTGACGCAAATCGGTCACGCCAAAGAAGGCCGCGGTGTGCTCACCGGGGATGACCCGAATGGCCGAGGTATCCACATTGTGGGCCTCGAGCCACTCGCGATACTCGTCAAAATCTTCACCCACGGCGGCCAACACTTGGGGACGCTCTCCGAGCAGGGCCAAGGTGTAAGCGATGTTGGGCGCAGTGCCGCCCCGACGGCGCACCATACCGTCCACCAAAAAGGAGAGCGCGAACGGCTCATCGTGATTGCGGGGCAGAAAATCGTGGAAATCGCCCGGAAAGCGCATCAAGAAGTCAAACGCGACCGAGCCAGAAATCACCACGCGCGCCATGGGCTCCCTCCCCAAGGGGTTGGTCAGGCCGCTCCAATGATCCGAGCGATGTTCTGCTCGAAGGGGGGGTAGATGATCCCCCGATCGGTGACGATGGCCGTGATGAGGCGGTGCGGTGTGACATCAAAGGCCGGGTTGCGGGCCGAGGCTTGCGCTGGCGTGGCCGGACGCCCCCGATATTGGATGTCCAGCACTTCCACGGGGTCGCGCATCTCAATGGGAATGAGCCCGCCATGGGCGAGGCTCAGGTCGAACGTCGAGGTGGGCACCACCGGATAGAAGGGCACGCCATTGTCGTGTGCGGCCAAGGCCAACATGTAGGTGCCGATCTTGTTGGCCACATCGCCATTGGCGGCCACACGATCCGCGCCCACGAACACTTTTTGCACTTCCCCGCGGCTGAGGAAGAAACCGGCCGCGTTGTCGGTGATGATGTCGTAGGGAATGCCGTATTGCTCCAGTTCCCACGCGGTCAGGCGCGCGCCTTGCAGGCGAGGCCGGGTCTCATCGACCAGCACGTGAATGCGCTTGCCTTGCTCGTGGGCCATGCGAATGACCCCCAGCGCGGTGCCCCAATCCACCGTGGCCAGCGCGCCCGTGTTGCAATGGTGGAGGACGGTGTCGCCATCTTGAATCAACGCCGCGCCGAACTCGGCCATGCGCTTGTTGAGGGCCACGTCCTCGTCCGCGATGCGCTGGGCCTCCTCCAACACCGCGGCCCGGATGTCGTCGGCGCCGCCTGATACGCTTTCAGCCACCCGGAGCACCCGGTCCACAGCCCACGCCAAGTTCACCGCGGTAGGGCGTGCGGCTTTGAGCACCTCCGCGGCCTGGTGCAGCGTGGCCATGACGTCTTGCCGCGCGCCTCGGGCCTGTTGGGCTGCCAACGCCATGCCAAAGGCCGCGGCCGCGCCAATGGCTGGCGCGCCGCGCACCACCATGTCACGAATAGCCGCGGCGACCTCCTGATAGGTACCCAGCCGCACCCGGCGGAATTCCGCCGGCAGCAGCCTTTGGTCGATCAGCAGCAATTGGCCGTGGGCGAAATCCCATTCAACGCTGCGCATGGCCTTGCCTCGCGAAGAAAATGCGGCGCCCGCATCGCGCGCCGCCCCGCAGTGTATCACAGATGGCGGGGGGTGTCAAAAGCCGCGGCGGGTCCTCCGCGCGGCGCACCCGGCCGAGGGATGCGGTATAATCCTCGCATCTTCGGCAAGGACAGGGTCATGCTCGGCAATCTCGCGCCCGAAACGCTGCGCCTCGTGGCCATGCTCGCGTCGGCTTGGGCCGTGGCCTTTGGCGTCGCGCTGTGGGTATCGACCTTGGTGTGGACGTTTCGCGACATCCGCAGCCGCACGCGAGACCCCTTTTTGCGCCTTTTGGCCGTTCTGGTCGTGGCGGTGCTCTTCCTGCCTGGGGTGGTGGTCTATTGGCTCTTGCGCCCCCCTTTGACCTTGGAAGAAGACTACCGCCGCGCGCTGGAGGAAGAGGCCTTGCTGCAAACCTTGGACGAGGCGCGACGCTGCCCTGGCTGTGCGCGTCGGGTCGAGCCCGATTGGATCGTATGCCCTCATTGCCACACCAAACTGCGCAAGACCTGTCACCACTGTGGCCGACTGCTGGAACTGCCCTGGAATCTGTGCCCCTATTGCGGCACCCCCGTGCCCGGCATGCGCCGTGAAGACCTGACCTTGGACGAGGTGTTGGAGCAAACGAGCCCGCCATCGCCGCCGGACGATGCCCCAGACAAGGCCGCAGAAGCGCCTGCTCCACCGTCTGCTGAGGCCTCGTCATCATGACGCTGGAATTTTTGCCCGCGCGCGTGCGCCGTTGGATGGATAAATGGTGGTATGGTGAGCCCGCGGCCGAAGACACGGTCGCGGTGCTGGATACGGTCTCAACGGCTTTGTGGCTGGCAGGCCTCACCCCGGCCCAACTGCTCGCCACGCATCAGCATCAACGCGATGGCCGCCAAACCACCCCCAATGATTGCGCGGTGGTCAGCATGGCCATGGTCATCCATCAGGCCTTGCTGCTCGCGGGGTACCACCGCGTCCATGTGCCCTACCCCGACCTGGCTCGGGCCATGGACCTCGCGCCCTTCTTCGGCTTGGGCTTCTACCGGGTGCCGTTCGTGGGCGCGGTCCCCCCCGGCCGGGCCGCGGCCGCGCTGCGTTGTTTGGCCCGCGCGTTCGTGGCCCACGGCTACCCGCGGCCGTGGCGGGTGAAGGTGCAGGGGCGCCTGCGCCTCGCGGATCTGGTGGAACGGCTGCGCCTCGGCCACCCCACCATCCTCTACGGCGTCTGGCCCGACGGGATGCCCCACGCGGTAGTGCTCGCGGGCTATGACCCCCTCACAGACCAGTGGTACTTGTTGGACCCCGGCTACCCTCTGCCCTATCGGCCGCAGCCCATGTTCGCACGCTGGCCCACGGCCACGCTCTTGGACTGGTGGGGCCGACGCTACTTCGCCTATCAGCGGTACACCGCGGTGTGGTTGAGCGACATCCCCCGACCTCATCTCGTGGCCGAAGCGGAGCCCGTCCCCCAACCCCTGCCCTTGGCCCCTGCGGCATAGCGCCCAACCACCAACCGCCAACCTCCCCCTCACTCGCAACTTGAGAGTTTTTGAGAGAAGCGCGCGCCTATAACCAGGCTGCGCGGAGAGCCGCGCAGGAGGTGAGCGATGGAAGTCCCTCGACATTGGCGGTTGAAGCGCCAGCGTTACGCGCTGATCGGCGAGGTATGCCCCTCGTGCGGGGCCAAACTCTTCCCCCCGCGGGACGTGTGCCCGACCTGCCAGGCCGAAGCCAAGACCCTGTATCGGTTTTCGGGCCGGGGCGAGGTCGTCTCGTTCACGACGGTGACCCAACCGCCCGCGGAGTTCGCCGCGCAGGCGCCGTATGTGATTGCGCTGGTGCGGCTGGAAGAAGGCCCTATGCTGACCGCGCAACTCACCGACTTGGGCGACCAAGAGCCTTACATCGGCATGCCCGTGGAGATGGTCACCCGGCGTCTGCGCACCGACCAGGGCGCGCGGGGGGTGATCTTGTATGGCTACAAGTTCCGGCCTCGCTTGCAGGCCACGGCGCGCGCCTGACGCCTTCTGAGCCCGCGCCTTTGCCGCGCGTGACGCGCGGCTTTTTCTTTGCCTGGGGGAACCGGCTCCGCCGCGGCCGGCCGGCGTCACCGCGACGGTGTTGGCTCGGCGAGTTCCTGCACGCAGCGATAGCCATGGCGGGGGTTGCCCCAATCCTTAGGCCGAGCGTTGACCTGCCCGCTGTAGCCCACATACCACGCGCGGGTTGCGTCGAATGCTTCGCCGGACCAATAGTAGATGGGCGGCTGGTCAGGCGCCCAGAGGGGCGTTTCTTTGTCTGGCCGCAGCAGGCACTCGGCCCGCCCCGGCAGGCCGTTCCACACGCAGCCCGCGGGTTGGCCGTGGTGCACCAAAGCCGCGACCAACTCGGCCGTGGTGGGCATGCGCCAGAAGTCCTGCCGCGTGGGCAACAAGCGGGTGCCGGTTGCGTCTAAGTAGCGGCACAAGCCGGTGCGCAGCATGTCGGCCTGCTGCGCGTGGCCGGCGGGTAGGGCCGCGCCTGCCTTCAGCCCCACGGGCGGGCGACCATACCAGGCCAGCGCGTCCCAACTGGGGTAGCCGCCCCACGGCTGTTGCCAATTCCAACCCGGCCCCGCGGGCGCCCAGCGCAAGGCCGGGCCTATGGCGGGCACGATGACCCGCGCGCCCCGGTCGCCATCGTCGACCCGGCGCAGCACCCGCGGCAGCATGACCGCACTCACGGCCAGCGAGACCAAAACCGGCGGCAGCAGGGCCCAGCCCCAGCGCCGGCGGGCCGCCGCGGGCGAAGGATCCCACGCGACGGGGCCGCCCCAGGTCAAGGCCCCGCCCAGCAGCACCGGGCCCAAGGTCAAGGGCAGCCAAGCCAACAGGCGCGCGGGCGGCACCCGCCCCCAACGCGAGGCGAACACCCACAGGCTGAACAGGCCCGCCGCGATCACGCTCAAGAGACCACCCCCGCGCGGCCAACGCAATGCCACCAGCGCCAGCGCGAGGCTAATGCCCGCGGGGGCAAAGTAATACAGAGGCTCGGGCCAGGGCAACCCCCAGGCCTCATAATAGAACTCGGCCCAGCCCCAAAACGTCCACGCGGTGGCAACGAGCACGCTCGCCACCGCGGCAGCGCGCCCCACCGCGACCCGCAACCGCGGTTTGGGTCCCATGACGACCTCCTGCGGCCATGCCAAAAGCCACGGCCCCGGCGTGTACACCGGGGCCGCGAAGCGCAGCGGTTCATTCTGGATCGGTGGGCGGGCGTTGGCCCTTTTGCGATTGCAGGGCCTGCCACACCTTTTCGGGTGTGATGGGCAAATCGTCAATGTGCACGCCCACCGCGTCGTAAATGGCGTTGCCCACCGCGGGCGCGACACCGTCCATGGGAATCTCAGCCACGGCCTTGACGCCAAAGGGATGGCTGGGCTCGAAGGTCTCGACGAACGCGACTTCCAGTTCGGGCATCTCGTGGGCTTGGTAAATGTGGTAATCGCGGAAACTGCGCTCGCGTACCCGGCCGCGCTCGTCAAAGGTCATGGCCTCGCTGGTAGCATACCCCAAGGCTTGGGTCATGCCGCCCTCGATTTGCCCCGATGCGGTCACGGGGTTGACAATGACCCCCGCGTCGACGACCATGAGCAGCCGGTCCACGGTGAACGCGCCGGTTTGGGTGTCGACAGTGACCTCCGCGAATTGGGCGGCAAAGGGCGGCGGCGCGACGGGCGACATGTGCGACGCGACGGCCATGATCTGCTCTTGGTCCGCGTGGTGCAGCGCGTGGTGGCCGATCTCGGCCAGGGTGACGAACCGACCGTCGGGCGCGATGGCCTTGCGGTCTTCGAGCAGAATGTCGTCGGGCCGCACCTCGGGCCCATCCCCGCGCGCGTTGAGCATGGCCGCGGCCCGCTCCCGGAGGCGCGCGGCGACCTGCTCCGCGGCCTTGACCACGGCCGCGCCGCTGATGTAGGTGGTGCTGGACGCATACGCGCCTTTGTCGAAGGGCGTGAAGTCGGTGTCGGACGAGTAGACGATGATGTCGTCCAAGGGCACGCCCAAAATCTCCGCGGCCATTTGGGCCAACACCGTGTCGGACCCGGTGCCCAGGTCGGTCGCGCCGACCAGCAGGTTGAACGAGCCATCTTCGTTGAGTTTGATGCTCGCGCCGCCCATATCTAAATAGGGGATGGCCGTGCCTTGCATCACCAGCGCGACACCAATGCCCCGTCGCAAATGCGGCTGGCCCGGCACCGTGTGCCACTCAGGGTTGCCATACTTGGCATCCCAATCGATCAGACGCTTGCCCAAGGCCACGGCCTCGGCCAGCGCGTTGGTCTCAATGGTCTCGGGCCGCGGTTCCCGCCCTTCAGACCACGCGGTGCTGAAGGGATGCAGTTCGCCAGGCCGCAGCGCGTTCTTGAGGCGGAACTCGATGGGGTCCAACCCCAGCGCGTGCGCGATTTTTTCCATGTGGCGTTCGACGGGCCAAAAGCCCTGGGGCACGCCATAGCCGCGAAACGCGCCGGACGGCGGCGT
>Ga0256914_1000723_pt1 | contig 31885 bp, 32 predicted proteins | sample HulkmetaG_FD_191571 | JGI IMG/M metagenome (GOLD analysis project Ga0256914, IMG submission 191571) | Hydrothermal chimney microbial communities from Main Endeavour vent field at the Juan de Fuca Ridge, Pacific Ocean - Hulk | ecosystem: Environmental > Aquatic > Marine > Hydrothermal vents ... | reverse complement strand
CAACTTACAGTCTGCAACTTCATTGAACCTCTTGAAGGGATCGCGTTTGCTATCTATCTTTCCCATACGAAATTCCAGGTCAAACAGGCCTTTCAATCAGCATAAATTTCATCACTATTTGCTATTATTCCAATGAGTTATTATAAAGGTTGTGACCAAAAATTGCCCGATTTTTTTTGATCCTATAGGCAGACAACACGAACTCAACAGAAATTAACTTCGAGTGGAAAAGCTTTCAGTACTATAGTATTATCCATTTTCGTTTCAAAGCTCAAAAAGAGATTATAAGGAGAACTAATATTCAAATGGCTCTCAACGTTACAGAAAAGATAATAGCAGCGCACATAGTAGAAGGACAGATGACTCCTGGACAACCCATTGCCATAAAGATCGACCAGACCCTCACGCAGGATGCCACCGGTACAATGGCATACTTGGAATTCGAGGCAATCGGGATCGATAGAGTAAAGACCGAACTGTCTGTCAGTTATGTAGATCACAACCTCATTCAATCTGACTTCAGAAACGCAGACGATCATAGATTCCTCCAGTCCATAGCAGCAAAATATGGACTCTATTTCTCCAAACCGGGCAACGGAATATGCCATCAAGTGCATCTGGAACGGTTCGCAGTACCTGGTAAGACCCTTTTGGGCTCAGACAGCCATACCCCGACTGCCGGCGGGTGCGGAATGCTGGCAATCGGTGCAGGTGGACTAGACGTTGCCATGGCCATGGCTGGTCAGCCGTTCCACCTGAACATGCCAGAGGTCATAGGGGTTTATCTTACAGGTTCCCTCAACCCATGGGTATCGGCCAAGGACGTTATACTTGAACTGTTGAGACAACTCAGTGTCAAAGGCGGTGTTGGGAAAGTGATGGAATATTTCGGCCCAGGAGTGAGGACCCTGTCGGTAACAGACAGGGGAGCCATTGCCAACCTTGGAACCGAGCTTGGAGCCACCAGTACGGTCTTTCCTTCTGATGAGGTGACCAAGGCCTTTTTGAAGAGCCAGGCGCGGCAGGATCAGTGGATAGAACTTAAGGCAGACGAGGGTGCTAACTATTCAAGAGTAATTGAGATGGACCTCAGCGCCCTAGAACCCATGATCGCATGTCCTTCCTCACCAGACAACGTCAAAAAGGTGAAGGAGGTGGCTGGAAGGCCTGTCGCCCAGGTGATTATTGGTTCATGTGCCAACTCGTCTCTCAGAGACATAACGGTTGCCGCAAAGGCCTTAGAGACCAGACAGATTCACAAGGACGTAAGTTTTGAGATAAATCCAGGAAGCCGTCAGGTCCTGGAAAATGCGGACACCCTAGGGGCGCTGAAGTCACTGATACACGCTGGGGCCAGGATCCACCAGTGTGGATGCCTCGGATGTATTGGCATGGGTCAGGCACCAGCCACAGACACCATATCGCTTCGAACCTTTACAAGAAACTTCCCCGGAAGAAGTGGTACCAAAAATGATCAGGTATATCTTTGCAGTCCAGAAACAGCGGTTGCCTCTGCCATAAATGGCGTCATCACTGACCCGAGGGATCTGGGCCAAGCCCCTGAATTTTCTATGCCTGAAAGTTACGTCATCAATGACAACGGCATCATTCCTCCAGTGGAAGACGGCTCAGGTATCAAGGTTGTAAGAGGGCCAAACATCAAACCTCTGCCGGAATTCGATCCCCTGCCAGAGGACCTCACTGGACAGGTGGTCCTGAAAGTCGGGGACAACATCACCACTGACCACATAATGCCTGCAGGCAGCAAGATACTGCCACTAAGGAGCAACGTGCCAGCAATAAGCGAGTATGTCTTCTCTGCCATAGACCCTTCCTTCCCTCAAAGGGCAAAAGAGGCAAAATCGGTTATAATCGTTGGGGGAGACAATTATGGACAAGGCTCCTCGAGAGAACATGCAGCCCTTGCACCGCGCTATCTTGGGGTAAGGGTCAAACTGACCAAGAGCTTTGCGAGGATCCACAAGGCAAACCTCATCAATTTCGGAATCGTACCCCTCACCTTTGAAAGCCCTGAAGACTATGAAAAAATCGACCAAGGAGATAACCTATCCATACCAGGCATCAGGCAAGCTATCCTTTCCGGGGCCAAGACGGTTACGGTCAGGGACGAAAATGGTTACACCTTCCAGGCACGACTGGACCTGTCTCAGAGAGACAGATTCATCCTTGCCGCAGGCGGGCTTTTGAACTGGGTGAGGGCAGAACTTGCAAAGGACAATGACGAATAGTCCATCCATAGACACCAAAACCGAGCTATACGGAATAATCGGAAGCCCCGTGGGACACAGCCTCAGCCCTGCCATGCACAATGCAGCCTTTGCCAAGGCCGGTATAAATGCCGTCTACCTTGCCTTTGAAACAGACGATGCACTCTCCGCTCTCAGTGCCATGAGGTGCCTTGGAATAAAGGGCTACTCTGTCACCATTCCAAACAAGGAAAAGGTCATGGAGGGCATTGACGAGCCCGACGAAACAGTGCTCAAAATCGGAGCATGCAATACAGTAAAAAATAGCGGCGGGATACTCCAAGGAACCAACACTGACTGGATAGGGGCCATAAAATCACTCAAGAGGCTCACGGATCTCAGTGGCAAGGACGCTGTCGTCCTCGGCGCTGGAGGCTCTGCCAGGGCAGTGGTCTATGGCCTTGTGAGAGAGGGAGTGAGTGTGACTATTTGCAATCGCACCGTTGAAAAGGCCAAAGGACTTGCCGATGAATTTGGGTGTAAGGCTGCACCACTTAAAGATGCAGAAGGGATAGAGGCAGAGATACTGGTAAATACCACCTCTGTTGGAATGGGCAGGCTAAAGGATTCCAGTCCCCTTTCAAAAAAGGGAGTTGAACACTATGATATAGTCATGGATATCGTTTACTCGCCACTTGAGACGAAACTACTCGGTCTTGCACGATCTTTAGGAAAAAAAGTGATAAATGGCCTGGAAATGCTGTTACTTCAAGCTACGGCCCAGTTTGAATACTGGACTGGGCAACAAGCCCCAGAACATACCATGAAAAAGGCCCTTGAACATGCATCGGACAAAAACAATTGAATTTGAGCTACCAGGCTCCAAAAGCATAACCCAGAGGGCCCTCATCACCTCGGCCCTCGCTTGTGGTGACTCACGCCTTGTTTCGCCTCTGGACAGTGAAGACACCCGACTTCTGAGAAATGCCCTCCGTGCCTTTGGGGTGAAGATAGACGATACCAAGGAAACGTGGCACATAACTGGCAATAACGATAGGATCTTTGCCCCTACAGACGAAATTTTCATGGGCAACAACGGTACCGGCATAAGATTCATGATGTCCTTTGCGGCCCTGGCGAGGGGAGTCACTGTTCTAACTGGAAACAAACGTATGGAAGAAAGGCCTGCAGCTCCTTTGCTTGAGGCCCTAAAACAGTTGGGGGTGAAGGCTGAAAGTATCAAGGGCACAGGTTGTCCACCTGTCCGAATAGAATCTTCTGGCCTCAAGGGAGGCGAGGTGACCCTCTCCGCCTCCATCAGCAGCCAGTTTCTTTCATCCTTACTACTGGTTGCCCCCTATGCCTCTTCTCCCATCACCGTCGCCCTTGACGGAAAACTCGTATCGAGGCCCTATGTGGATGTCACCCTGAGGGTGATGTCCGACTTTGGCATTGAGGTAAAAGAGGAGGATCACACCTTTCTTATTCCCAGAGGTTCTTACCATCCAAAGGATTACGTAGTGGAGGCCGATGCATCTAGCGCATCCTACTTTTTTGGAGCGGCAGCCGTGACTGGATCCAGGATTCGCATCACCAATATGCCTTCAAAGCCCATACAGGGTGATGCTGCATTTGTGGACCTGTTGGAAAAGATGGGCTGCGTTGTGGACCGTTCTTCCAGAGGCACCACGGTCCAAGGGCCTGGGCTAGGTAGGCTAAAGGCCATAGAGGTGGACATGTCCAAATGGCCAGATATCGTGCCTACCTTGGCTGTTGTAGCAGCATTTGCCAAGGGCAAAACCATAATCACCAATGTGGAACATCTGCGAGTCAAGGAAACAGACAGAATAACAGCAGTAGTGAACGAGCTAAATAGGCTTGGCTGCAGGGCTGAAGAACTACCCGACGGTCTGGTGGTTCATGGCAATGGCGGTGCCCTCAAAGGTGCAGTTGTCCGGACCTACGACGATCACAGAATTGCCATGTGCTTTGCAGTGGCATCGCTGCTGGTTCCAGGCATTGAATTCGACGACAGGGATGTGGTCCAAAAATCCTTCCCTAAATTCTGGCAGTACTGGGAGAGGCTTAAACAGGAGCTCGATAGGACGGAACATGAAAAGTAGAACCAGCAAGATACTTCTAATCGGTTACAGGGCTACAGGAAAGACTGCAGTTGGACGGGAATTGTCCAGGATGTTGGGATGCCCCTTCAGGGATCTCGACCAGCTCATCGAAAGGGAAGCAGGCACCACCATTGCCAAGATAGTCGCACAGGAAGGTTGGGAAGGATTCAGAAAGCGCGAGCGTCAGCTCTTCGAACAGATGGCCGAAAGCCCCAAAAAATTTGTGTTGGCATGTGGAGGTGGTGCGGTCCTCCATGAAGACGTGATGGAAAAGTTCAGCAAAAAGGCTGCTATAGTATGGCTCAAAGCACCCTTAGATGTGATGTTGAAAAGGATGAGCTCAGACAAGAATACACCAAGTACTCGACCCTCCCTTACGGAAATGGACACCAGACTGGAAATGGAGCAGGTATACAACGAAAGAAAACCCCTCTACGAGAAATTTGCCCACATAATAGTGGACACCAGGGACAAAAGCCCCTTTCAGATAGCCCAGGAAATAAACGAGGCATTGAAGTATGGCTGGTAACACCTTCGGAAAGGCCTTCTGCGTCACCACATGGGGTGAATCCCACGGTCCGGCTTTGGGAGTGGTCATTGACGGCTGCCCACCCAGGCTCAAACTGGATGAGGGGCACATTCAGGAAGCCTTAGACCGGAGGAGACCAGGCAAAGGAGGCCCCATTGAAACGGCCAGAAAGGAACCAGACAGGGTGCAGATACTCTCAGGGACCTTTGAAGGGCTTACCACAGGTACGCCCATAAGCCTACTAATATGGAACAAGGATGCCAGAAGCAAGTCCTATGACCATCTAAAAGAGGTCTTCAGACCTGGTCACGGAGACTATACCTATCTAAAAAGGTATGGCATAAGGGACCACAGGGGCGGTGGCAGATCCTCCGGCAGGGAAACGGCTGCACGAGTTGCCGCCGGGGCAGTAGCCCAACGGATACTCGACCTTTTTGAAATCAAGGTGCTGGCATACACCATATCCATGGCAGGAGTGGACACTGAGAAACGGAACCTGGACGAAATAGACCAAAACAGGCTGTTCTGTCCCGACAACGAAGCGGCCCAGAGGATGGAGAAGGGCGCCCTTGAGGCCAGATCCAAGGGTGACTCCGTCGGGGGTATCGTAGAGATACTGGCCACCAACGTTCCTGCAGGGCTGGGTGATCCGGTTTTCGACAAACTCGATGCAGAAATAGCCAAGGCCCTCATGTCGGTGGGTGCCATCAAGTGCGTTGAGATCGGCTCGGGCCTTCAGGCTGCCTACTCAAAGGGTTCGCAAAACAATGATCCAATATCACCAGAAGGCTTCTTGTCAAACAACGCCGGTGGCATACTGGCAGGAATTTCCAATGGAGAACCCATAGTGGCACGAGCTGCAGTAAAGCCCATACCGTCCATCTCTATGGAGCAGAATACTATCAACACCAGAGGTGAGCCTTGCAAGATAAAGGTGGGGGGACGTCACGATGCGTCGGCGATCCCTAGAATAGTCCCTGTCCTAAAGGCAATGATGCAGCTTGTACTGGCAGACCACCTGTTGAGGAGATTTCAGTTGGAGATAACTGAACAACACCGCCTTATAAGGGACAGAAAAAATGGAAAGCTCATCTAAACCCCAAATAGGCATCATTGGCGGCAAGGGCCGCATGGGACAGTGGTTCCATCGTCTTTTTTCTCAAACAGGACATAATGTACTTATTTCAGATATAGGCACCGAACTGTCCCCAAAAGATATTGTCCAAAGATGCCAAGTAATTATGTTAGCACTGCCAATGGAAGTATTTCCTGAAATGGTCCAACAGGTTGCCCCATTGATACCTAAAGACCATTTTCTAACAGATATTTGCTCGTTAAAGGAAAAACAGGTTGATATAATGCTTAAAGAAAGTCAATGCCAAGTCTGTGGCACCCATCCGCTTTTTGGTCCAGGAGAAGAGAGCCTTGAAGGAAGAAGGGTAGCCCTATGCCCAGGCAGGGGGCAAAAGTGGTATCGATGGTGGAAGGAATATCTTAAAAAAAATGGCGCCTTGGTAGCTGAATTTACTCCTTCAGAACACGACAGGACAATGGCATGGGTACAAGCCTTGAACCATTTCATCCTGCTCTGCCTTGGTAAATCCTTAGAAGAAGACGGCATTGACTTTGGTCATGTCCTTAAACTTGCAACACCAAGTTTTGAAAGACAACTCAACATCGTTGCAAGACTCTGCCTACAAGATCCACAACTCTACGCCACCATCCAGCTAGGCAATCCCTACACTAAACAAGCTATTGAGACATTTACAAAACATGCTCAAAATCTCCAAAAAATACTAAAAGAAAAGGATCGCCAAGGTTTTATAAAGATCTTTAAAGAGGTGCAAGAACTTGGCCCCTCTCTTTTAAAACATTGTAATAGAAAATTAAAGTAGCTGTCAGAAAAATCCAAAAAAACATGTCTCAACAAGTGCCTTCCTTTATAAAGAAAACCAAGGACGGAGTGGTCTTAAAACTCCATGTACAACCAAGGGCGTCCAAAAACAAAGTGGTTGGGCTCCACGGTAATAGACTCAAGATTGCCATCCAGGCTCCTCCCGCCAATGGCAAAGCCAATAAGGCGGTACAACAACTTCTTTCAAAAATTTTAGATCTGCCCAAATCCAACATAGTGCTAAGATCTGGTATTACCAGCAGAAAGAAAACGTTTTTGATCTCAGGTATCTCATCCAGTGAAGTTTTATCTAGATTAAAGATGTAGCTATTTTATCACCAAACACTGCTACACTGCTAATAAAGCATAAAGGCTTTATTGCCGATAGAGATAGAAATAGGTATTCAGCCTACTTAATGGCACTTTTTTTGTAGAGTTCATTCCTAAAAATACAAAAAAATCGAGGTGTTTAAACATGCCGGTTTATGTTTGGGCAGGAATAGACCCATCAGGACAGGAAACAAAAGGAGAAATTGAAGCAAAGGACGAACAGACAGCGCGTCTGCTTCTTTCCAGAAAAAAAATACGTTTAAAAAAAATTAAGACAAAACCTAAAGATCTTTTCGAGAATATCAGCTTTCTTCAACCAAAAGTAAAGACAAAAGACATCGTGATCTTTACAAGACAGCTATCAACAATGATAGATGCCGGTTTGCCACTTGTAAGGGGTCTTGAGATCCTCGCAAGCCAGCAGGAAAATCCCACCCTTAAGAAAATGCTCACCCAGATAAAGACAGATGTAGAAAGCGGATCAACCTTTGCTGATGCCCTGAAAAAGTATCCCAAACACTTTGATAGGCTGTATCGAAACATGGTGGCTGCAGGAGAAATAGGTGGAATTTTGGATGATGTCTTGCGGAGACTTTCAGATTACATGGAAAAAGCTCAAGCACTAAAGTCAAAGGTAAAAAGCGCCATGACTTATCCTGCCATAGTTTTGGCAATATCTGCCGTTGTTCTTAGTATAATTCTTATATTTGTCATACCCACCTTTGCAAAAATGTTTTCCGAATTCGACGCTGCCCTTCCAACCCCAACGGTCATGGTAATCAAGATCAGCAACTTTTTGAAATCCTATTTCTTAGCAATTATCGGCGGTATTTTTGTCTTTGTAATCCTATTTAAAAAATATTATTCAACAGAAAAAGGAAAGCTTTTGATTGACAAACTTCTTTTAAAGGCACCTGTTTTTGGCCCTTTGATAAAAAAGGTAGCGGTGGCCAAATTCAGCAGGACCCTTGGGACCCTTATTAATAGTGGTGTGCCCATTATAGAAGCCTTAAATGTAGCTGCTGGCACAGCAGGAAATAAAGTCGTTGAAAACGCTATCCGTGCAGTCAAAGCAAGCATCAGCGAAGGACGCTCCATTGCCCAACCACTCATGGAAAGCAAGGTATTTCCTAGCATGGTGGTACAAATGATTTCTGTTGGCGAGACTACAGGCGCCTTGGATGCTATGCTCAACAAAATTGCCGATTTCTACGATGAAGAGGTAGATTCAGCAGTCGAAGCCCTTACAAGCATGATAGAGCCCTTTATGATAGTCTTTTTAGGTGGTACAATCGGCTCCATCATTATTGCCATGTATCTACCTATATTCAAGATGGCTGGAGTCGTAGGAGGAGGTTAAAAAGGGGCTATTGCTATCTAGAAAGGGAGAAAAAACAAACCCAAAACCAATATATTTTATAGGAGCAGGACCTGGCGACCCAAAACTCCTTACTATAAAAGCAAGAAAACTTCTGGACGATGCGGATGTTATAATCTATACAGGTTCGCTCGTCCCTGAAAAACTTCTGCAGGGATGCAAGGCCAAATTGTTTAACTCTGCCAATATGCACCTTGAGCAGGTGATGAAAATCCTTACAGATAGCTACAAACATGGGCTGAGAACTGTTCGGCTACATACAGGTGATCCAAGCCTCTACAGTGCAATTGCAGAACAGATTGCACTGCTAAAAAAGGATTCTATACCTTTCAAGGTAGTTCCCGGCGTAACCTCGGGATTTGCTGCCTGTGCAAGCCTTGGAGTTGAGCTCACCATCCCGGAAAAGGTCCAGACAGTTATAATTAGCAGGATATCAGGCCGCACTCCGGTTCCTGAAAAAGAATCCCTAGAAAAGCTTTCAAAAATTCAAGGGTCTCTTATTCTATACCTTAGTATCAACCATATAAAAGAAGTGACTCAACGACTTTCAAAAGGCTACCCTCCAAATACACCTGTTGCGGTGGTAGAGAAGGCTACTTGGCCAGAGGAACGGATTATAACGGGTACCTTAGACGACATAGTACAAAAAGTTGAACAGGCTGGGATAAAAAAGACTGCCGTAATCATAGTTGGTGAGGCCCTGAAAGGTATAACCGATCCGGAAAGATACCGTTCCAGGCTATATCACAAGGAGTTCAGCCACGGGTATCGCCAAGGCGCCAGACATGATAACGACGACCTATTGGCCACATTCGCAACAGGCGAACCAGAAAGGAAAGATGCCTACATCGTCTATCTTGGCCAAAGTGGCAAGCTCATTGCTGAAACACTTCAAAGGAAACTCCAGTGTCACACTCAAAAAATTTCCTTCAAAAGACTCCAGGCAGAAAAAATCCTGGCCAAAAAATGGCAGAAAATCAAATGGATAATCTTTATTGGAGCATGTCAAATAGCCATCAGGACCATTGCACCACATCTACAGAACAAATATGTCGATCCAGCAGTGGTTACAGTGGACGAGTCGGCAGAAAACGTAATTTGTATCCTATCTGGTCATATTGGAGGCGGTAACGAGCTTGCCCGCGAAATAGCACACATACTTGATTCGAGGGCTGTCGTGACTACCCAGTCGGACCTTTTGGATTTGCCTGCCCTTGATCTTTGGGCGCGTGCAAACCGTCTTGTTCCAGCCAACAAAGATGAACTAAAAAACACCCAGGCACTTTTCAGAAACAAGGGGAGGCTCAAGGTCTTTCTTCAGCGCTTTGTCAGTGCCAGGCAAATTCCGAAAGGCTTCATACTGGTAAACGAACAAGATGAGGCAGACGTTGTGATAGGACCCTTTGTCAGGGATTCAAAGGCTGGCCTTCATCTGGTGACGCGTAACGTCAGTCTGGGGACAGGATGTCACAGAAACTTTTCACCAGCTTCATTGATTGAGATGGCCAAAGACTTTTTGAAGGAGCATTGCATCCACCCCTTTGCAATAGAAAGAATCTGCACCATTGATAAAAAGGCTAAAGAACCAGCAATCAAACGTCTAGCAGAAGAATTATATGCCGAGCTGACCACGTTTTCTGCAGAAGAACTCAATGGAGTTCAAGGCGTCAACGAGTCGGAGGCCGTCTTTAAGGCTGTGGGGGCAAGGGCCGTTGCCGAACCCGCAGCAGTTCTTTGCTCAAACGGCGGCGAAGTGGTAGTCGAAAAACAAAAGTTTCAGGGCTACACATTTTCCATCGCCATCAAAAGGCTGGAGCTACAGCCATATGTCAGGGAGTCGTGATCTATGACTTTGGTTGGATGATGGAGGTGCTAAAACAGATGAACCTGACTGTGTCGGACTAACTGTCGCTTTTGGCCTGTTTCCAGAATCTCAGAACCCGCTTTATGTACTGAATCGTCTCTGGGTATGGAGGAATTCCTCCATATTTCTCAACCGTACCTGGCCCCGAATTGTATGCAGCAAGGGCTGCAATTATGTCTCCGTCGAAACTTTCCATAAGCCAGCTGAGGTACCTGCTTCCACCCCAAATATTCTCGGCTGGATCAAAGGGGTCGTAAACCATGAGTTCACGCGCTGTCGCGGGCATTAGCTGCATTAGTCCAAGGGCCCCTTTAGATGAGACTGCCCTTGGATCTCCTCCTGACTCTGCCCTTATAACAGCCTTTATTAGAGCAGGATCAAGCCCAAAATAACCTGCTGCCCGTTTTATTTCCTGCTCAAAGACATCAATCCTAGCCCTTACGCTGTAGCTGTGCAAACCTTGGTCTCTCGTCCGATAGCCACTCCCGCCATTACCCTTTAAAGTAACGGACTTTTCATCTATCTCTATCTTTGAGAACCTCGAATCAGTTGGCACATTGGTAAAATGATATATACCATTTTTATCAACATAAGAATAAATGCCACCCGCCAAAAGGATAGAATAGGATAATGTGGCAGTTAAAAAAAGGGCAGTTAAAAAAACAAGCTTACCAGGCCGTAACGGCCTGGTAATAATAATTGAAAAAAATTTTTTAAATAGATTTCTTTTACACTTCCTTTTTCTTTCCATCAATCAACTTTTCGGAACCTTCTGCCAGTCACTTAAAAACTTCTCAAGACCAATATCCGTAAGGGGATGTTGTGCCAGTTGGGCTATCACCTTATAGGGGATTGTAGCAATATCTGCGCCCAATCTTGCAGATTCAAGCACATGCATGGGATGACGTACGCTTGCCACAATTATCTCGGTAGAAAAGTTATAATTATCATAGATCTGAACAATATCAGAAATCAATTCCATGCCATCAGTAGAGATATCATCAAGCCTGCCAACAAAGGGACTAACAAAGGTTGCTCCTGCCTTGGCCGCCAATAGTGCCTGAAGAGGAGAAAATACCAGGGTCACGTTGGTCTTTATCCCCAAGCTACCCAAGGACTTGGTAGCCTTAAGGCCTTCTGTGGTCATGGGAATCTTAATAACGATATTATCTGCTAGCCTTGCAAGCTCTTTTGCCTCACTTATCATCCCCTGAGCATCAACACTTACCACCTCTGCACTGACTGGCCCATCTACAAGAGAACATATATCCTTTATTCTCTCTTCAAAACTGCATTTTTCCTTTGCAATCAGCGACGGATTGGTTGTAACTCCGTCTACCATGCCCATCTCCGATGCCTTTCTTATCTCTTCGAGGTTAGCAGTATCGATAAAAAATTTCATTGTTCTTCTCCTTTTAAAAATTTTTCTAATAACCAAACAACTTGAAGTCGATAATAAAAGCAGAACCCCGCGTTCACAACCGGTTTTTGAGCCAAGGTCGCTCATGCTTCACCCAAGGCACAAGATATTTTAAGAATAAAAATGCTGAAAAATCATTATGCTTGATTTAGAAAAACTCTATAAGGGAATAAAAATAGGTGACACTGGTGCGATATTTAAGATTACCAGAGACCACCTTGCCGCTTATATAGAAGGAGTGGATAGTGCAAACATCGTCTCTGTCAGTAGCCTAATGTTGCCTATCCTTAAAGAAGCTGAAATATGCTTTGGCCTTCTTAATCCGCCAGAATTACATGGAAACAAGCTCTTGATCGCAAGGGGAATTGAACCCAGGCCTGGAAGGAACGGTAAAATCAAAATAGTTGCCAAGTCTTTTAACGAAAATAGAAGATCTACAAAAACCGAAAACCCTAGAAATCTTGGTCTCATCAAGAACGTATCAAAGGGAGAAATCATTGCTAAAAGAATACATCCTACGCCAGGAACTCCGGGGAAGGATATCTTTGGAAATGATATAGAGCCGAAGCACGGGGAATGGGTCCCGTTTAAGCCTGGAGAACTTGTTGAAATAATCGATGAAGACACCATGGTAGCTTCATCTTCTGGTGCCATTGTAATAGATCACGATGGCACCATTTCTGTATCAACAGAATGGACAGTGGACGGAGACGTAGATTTCTCGACAGGACATGTCGAGTTTTATGGCAAAAAGCTCGTAATTAAGGGTTCGGTTCTTGGAGGCTTTACAGTCGAGACAATGGGAGATCTATATATTGGATGCAACATAGAAGATGAAACCATTGTCCTTGCCGGAGGAAATATTTACGTAAAGGGCATTATCAGATCCCAAAATACCATGGTAAAGGCTGGAGGCGGCCTTGAATGCGACGCCATAGAATATTCACGAGTATTTGTAGGGAAGGACCTTGTTGTTAAGGATTATATTTTGAACGGAGGATGTCAAGTACACGGCACAGTGACAATGGACCAGGGGAAAGGACTTGTAGCTGGAGGACAAGTCATGGTGGGAGGGTCTCTAAAAGTAAAAACTGCAGGGACCAGTGCAAACGTTCCAACATATTTATCTGCTGGCCGTGATCCCCTTTTGGAGATACACCATAATGCGCTGGTAAAAGAACAAGAAAAGCTATCTGGTAAACTTGAAAAAATCCAAAAAGGCCTATTGAAGCTAAAAAACCTTCAAGCTACAGGCAATAAGCTAGACCCTGGACTTGAAACCGTGAGGCAAAAGCTTGAAGCTGCAGCCTTGGACATATCTGCCCAAATGGAAAGCAACCGAGAAAAAATAAGGACCATTGAAAAAAACTTTGGCCTTATGGAAAAAGCCACCATATCTGTAACTGGGGTCGTATATCCAAACGTAAAAATCAAAATCTGTGATGCTTCCATAAGCCTATCTAATAGGGCAGAAAACATCATCTTCTTTTTTAAGAATGGAGAGATAGGAGCCAAGACTCTAAATTAGATAAGCCTAAACGAGGAATTTCTTTCAGCCCTTATCAAGAAATTATTTCATCCCATAAGTATCTACAGGCCCCATTTCCCTATAAAAGGCTTATTAGCACCGCCAATACAAAAACAAGGCTCCCAGGACCTTTTTGGCAAACCAATTGCTTTGCTAAAAACGGAAAGGAGAAACAGCTATGAATAAAAAATTAATCCTAATCCTCTTTATTAGCATAAACCTTATTATGCCTTGTGGATCATCCGTTCTGGCTGAATGTAAAGAAGGGGTAATCCACAAACTCATTAGAACGGTCTTTGAAATTCCAGAAACGGTCCTGAGATCGTTTCGAGGGCCAAGCTGCAATGATAATGGCAGTGGATTCCCAGAGGTGAGATACCCCGACCTTAGAATGGTTTACGGACCAGAATACAGGCTCAATTCACAAGAAATATATGAACCACTGCCATCTCCACCCGAATATGTAACTTACAAGATCGTATTGCCACAGGGATCAAAGGCTATACATGAAAACAGGACAAATCTCCATGTGTACAGTTCCATTCCTTTTTCTAACAGGTAAAAATAGAGCCAAGACGCCTTGGGCTCAAGCACTAGTCGTCATTCTTTTGACGATCATACTTCTCCCCATGACAATATGGGCAGAGTCTGTCCCTAGCTCTCCCATCGACCAGCTGGCCCAAGAACTTGCAATAAAGTTATCCCAAAATACCATGGCAGCACGTCATCCCCGGACACTTGTTGTAAACATAGTGGATGCAAATCAGCTTCACTGCACATCTCGCTTTGGCCAGATATTGCCTGAAAGGCTCAAAAACTATTTGCAGGCAAACGGCTGGAAAATAATGGAAGCGCGGCGTGCCCTAAAGATCAAGATGCAAAAAGGGGTGGGGCAGTTCATACTTTCTGATGAATTGATGGATTTGGCCAGAAATGTGAGGTGCGAGGCCATACTGACAGGTACGTATCTTTTCCACATGGGAACTGTTATGGTGAACATGAATCTTATACGTTTATCCGACAATGAAATAATCTCTTCGGCTGGTGCCGAGATAGGGGTAGAACCCTGGATATTATCTCTTTTGCAACCACATGGATATGGATGCAAAAGTCCCCGGGCCTTTTTGAAAATAAGGCCTTGGAAAGACGAATTTCTTGAAGAAGACAAATCTAGCTTTTTTAGCAAGGAGGAACAATTTGATGATACATTTTAAATGGAGAGACCTTTTAGTCACTTCTTGTCTGGCAGGTCTTGCTATAGGGATAGGGGCATGTTCCAAAAGCCCTCCCCCATCCCAGCCACCTGTTGTGATTAATGTCAACAGCGGTACTGCAACGGCCTCTAACGAGGCCCAGGCAAAACCAGCTATACAGAATCCAAGTCCAGCATCGGTTCACCAGCAGGCACCTGCTACTACAACGGCTTCGCCCACCTATAACCATAATCAATTTGTCCAAGCACATACCTCTGGATCAGAAAAACAATGTTTCCAACCTGCAGAGCTCGATGAAGCATCCTTTCTAAACATGCAGATACATGAGATAGCCTTGCAACTTCTCAAAAACTTTCGGGACGGAGCAGGCCCAAATGGACCTGTTGCAGTTGCAACCTTTGTTGACTTGAACAACCTTTACAGGACTTCCCCATTTGGCAGGTATATTGCAGAGCAACTCATGGGTGAACTTCAGAGGGCAGGGTTTAACGTAGTGGAAATAAGAAAGGCAGATTCTATAATGGTGAAGCCCAAATATGGCGAATACGGCCTTTCAAGGGATATCCAAGAACTTGCCAGACAATCATCGGCAAGATATATCCTGACCGGTACCTATGTAACCAAAGGAAGATACATATTAATAAATGCAAGGTTGGTTTCCAATGAAAACAATCTCGTGGCTTCATCAGGTCTCAAGATACTTAGAAAGGACCCTTTTCTTGAAAAAATGTTGTGGCCCTCTGCCTCTCCAGGCACAGTACCGGCGGTCAGAGTACCAGTCAAAGAACTGGGCTCACTGTCTGAAATGAAAATATTGTCAGGATCTTGACATAGGATTTGAAATATCTAGAGATTATGTCTAGCTTTTTGACTCAAAAGGCCATTTTCTTCTTCCTCCTCCTTTCTCTAACAGGGGCTGGCTGCACTTATACCTCCCCAATTGCACAAGAAAGCAGCCAGCCTCCTGCATCTTTGAAACCGGTTAGTGCAAAACCTAGAAACTTGGCGCTGGTTTCAACCAGTCTGTTTCAGGTGGCCCAGGCTATAGCGGTGCAACTTAAAAACAATGTAAAAGAGGGACAGATTGGAGACTGGCCCTGCATCGTTGCCACTTTTGTAGATATAGATAATTTAGAACATTCAAGCCGCTTTGGAAGAGTCCTCGCAGAAGCCGTAGGCACAGAAATGTTTAGATACGGTGCAGACATTAAGGATGTTAGGCCTGCCAAGGCCCTCTATTTTCAACCAGGCACAGGAGAGCTTATTCTGAGTCGGGACGCCAAAAAACTTGCTGATAGTGTCAGCGCCAGGGCAGTAATAACTGGTACCTATACAGATAGTGCAACCTCAGTCATTGTGAACGTAAGGCTTATAGATCTATATAACGGCAAAGTAATATCTGTGGCTGGAGAAGAAATTGCCAAAACGAAATCTATAGACGTCCTTCTTGGAAGCACCGGTTCCCAGGAAGAATCAGAGCCAGAGCCAACAACCTATGACATTCAAACTCTTTAAGACACTTGTCTATTTCCTTCCTCTTTTCTTTTTAACAGCCTGTGCCAGAAATAACGATTACTTTTCTGTTGAACTAAACAGACAGACCATAAAACCTCGACCCCGACTCAATGTATATGTAATGCCAAAAAAACCAATTAATCTTTCTCAAAAAAAGATATTAATGGTACCTGCCTTCATGGCAGGCAACCAGGAAGAAATATGGGGCGAGTCTGTAACCAGTTTGGTCCGTTCTATTTTGCTTCAAGAAAATGTCTTTGGCACACTTGCATTAAATCCGAATAATCATCAAGATAGACACGATATGCTAAGAATTGCAAGAGAAAAAGGCTTCGACTACCTATTAGAAATAACTCTACCAGGTATAATAGAACCAGCCGGCGATTCACCAGGTTGGGTTGGGCTAAACATTCACATAATCAGCACAAGAAAAGGTTACAGTATTTGGCAAATATATGGTGAAAGCCAGCTTATACCAAGGCCAACTTTCCATGGTTTCTTCAAAAAGGAAGATTACGTACCAGCACCTACTGTAGGGCAAGGCATAGAGGCCATAACTAGAGCTGCTGCCAATATCCTTAAAATCCACTCTGCCAGATTGGCAAACAAGACTTTGTAAATCTTCATGCCACCTCCTAACTTATTCTCCTAGCTTATTGCAGATAGTATCTCCTGGTCGGTTACATCGTTAACAATAACAGTATCTCCTATTCCCTTGGCCAATATAAAATGTACCTTGCCGTCCTTGACCTTCTTGTCCCGTTTCATATTTTCAACTATCACGCTTGCCGGAATAGACTCTGGAATAGAGACGGGAAGATCAAACCGTTTCAGGAGGGCCACGAGCCTGTCAAGTTCCTCTGGAGAGAGCAGCCCCCTTGCAACTGATATCCTTGCCACTGCAACCATACCCATGGCCACAGCAGCACCATGGGATATCTTGTAATCAGAGGCGGCCTCTACTGCGTGGCCTATGGTATGCCCAAAGTTGAGTATTCGCCTGTATCCACCTTCTCTTTCATCCTTGGACACTACCTCTGCCTTTATCTGGCACGATCTTTTTACCAAATAAGCAGTTATATAAGGCTCTAAATTCACCACATCCCACCATTCCTGCTCCAACCGCTGAAAAAGTCCAGCATCTTTTATCATACCATATTTTATGATCTCTGCGATCCCATTCCTAATCTCACTTGCTGGCAAGGTGCAAAGGACTCCAATATCAGCTAACACCAACCTTGGCTGTGCAAAGGTGCCAAGAAGATTCTTTCCCTCTGGGAGATCTACCCCTGTCTTTCCTCCAACAGAGCTGTCAACTTGGGCCAAAAGGGTAGTTGGAATCTGAACAAAATCTACTCCCCTCATGTAAATGGATGCCAAAAATCCGCAGATGTCTCCTGTAACACCGCCTCCAAGAGCAACTAACAGGCTAGAACGGTCGGCTCCAAGTCCTACAAGGGACCTTGCAAGCTCAACCAATGTCCCCATATTTTTTGACTGTTCCCCAGCCGGAAAAGACAAGAGTCTGGCCCCGTCATAACCACCTTGTCGAAAGATTGTCATAAGATCGTGTCCTATGTAATCCTCAACATTAGAATCGGTTACTATAAACGGACCAGTAAAGGGCTTGATTTTCTCAAAATACCTCACTGCATCAAGGAGCAGTCCTGGACCAATCAAAATATCGTAGCTCCGGCCCTCAAGGGGGACTCTTACCTCTTCCCATACATGCCTTATTTCAGACTCTGGGACCTTTTTACACTTACCAAAACCTGCTGTTTGTACCATGATGCAACCAATTCCTTTTAAAATTTCTTAGAGCATAGATAACAACTTGGCCCTGATCTGTTGGGCAGGCACTGCTCCTACTATGGTATCAAACAAGTTGCCATCTTTAAAGAACAACAGGGTTGGAATACTCCTAATCTGGTATCTCTGTGCCACAGCAGGATTTTCATCTACATTGAGTTTTCCAATAAGCGCCCTTGAACCAAATTCATTGGCAAGCTCCTCTATGACAGGGCCTATCATCCTACATGGCCCGCACCAAGGCGCCCAACAGTCAACAAGTGCCGCATTTGCAGAGCCAACCATATTATCAAAATTGGCATCAGTAAGCACAACAGGAGAACGCGGACTGGAAGAAACGGGTAACAATGTCTTACACTTGCCACATATTGGCCTAAGAGAAAGTTTATGTATTGGCACCCTGTTTTTGATTCCACATGAAGGACATTTGATTATTGTGGCATCAGTCATACGACAATTCCTCCCTATTTTCAGATTTTAGATCAAAAGATAGGTCCAAAAAATGACAAAGCAACCAGAGCCAACCAACAAAGTAAATATTTCTCTTATTAGTCTCTTTACCTGCAAATAACCAAGACTTGACACAAAATCCATAAAACAAGTATCTTGCACCTCAAAAATAAAAATAACGGCAAATAGGGAACTGTAGCCAAGCTTGCAGGAATCTCCCAAAAACGTTAAGCTCCTATTTGGTATGGTTAAAAGTAACGGAACAGAATCCGAAGCCCCATCAAATGTGTCAATTGCCAAGCACATTAGGCGTCTTTCAAACAAGGAACGCCTTAAACACTTCTTATCACTTTTCAAACGGGAAGATTCTGTCCTTATCGTCATAGTGGCTGATCCAGACTCTATGGCCTCTGCCTTTGCAGTAAAAAGGCTATTAAGCAGGCGTGTAAGCGAGATTACCATTGTTCATCCTAATCAGATAAAACGGCTAAACAATATAGCCATGCGCGATGTATTAAAAATCCCTCTCCAGTCTTTGAGAGGGATCAAGAGAGATGACTATACCAAGTTTGTCCTTTTGGATTCTCAGCCACCTCATCGGCCGGAATTTACAAATATGAAATTCGATGCAGTCATAGATCACCATCCACTTACTGAGGGATGGACTGCATCTTTTATTGACATACGGGAAGACTATGGCGCAAATTGCACCATGCTTGCAGAATACCTTAAATCTGCCAGGATAAAGCCTTCTGCGGCCCTTGCAACTGCCATGTTCTATGGCATAAAAGTAGATACTCACAACTTTACCCAAAAGGCAACTCCTGCAGATATTCTCTGTTTTCAACACCTCTTTAAGAGAATAAACAAATACTGGTTAAACAAGATAGAACGCTCTGATATAAGAAAGGCCGAGCTTAAATATTTCAGGGCGGCCTTTTCTAACCTTAAAGTACGAAAAAACAGAATCTATGTACACATAGGACGTATCACAAATCCAGACATACTTGTGGTTGTAGCCGACTTCCTAACCCATGTTCATGATATAGGATGGGTTATTGTCTCAGGACTTGCTGGAGAAAAATTGGTGGTAATCTTCAGATGCGACGGTTATAAGAAAAATGCAGGCAAACTTGCAGAGCGGGTCTTTGGCCCTTTTGGACCGGCTGGAGGGCACAAGGAAAGCGCAAGGGCAGAGATATCCATCAAGAACCTGCCGCAAAAATTTGCTTTCAACTTTGACACCACTATGTTGATACAACTTTTTATGAAACATCTAGACTAAGGCGGGGGGCTTTAATTTATGGCAAGGACCTTGGCCATGATCCTGGCTGGTGGAAGGGTTGACGAACTTGGGATTCTCACCTACCTTCGGCCTAAATCTACTGTGCCTTTTGGCAGCCTCTACAGATTCATCGACTTCCCCTTGAGCAATCTTATGTGCTCTGGCATTCAAAGGGTGGGCATACTTAGCCAGTACAGATCAAGCTCACTGGTAGAACATATTGGTACCGGGGCCTCATGGGATATGATAGGCCGACATAGAGGAATCACTATCTTGCCTCCCTTCAAGGCATTGCAGGCTTCAGACTGGTACAAGGGTACAGCCGATGCAGTCTATCAAAATCTCGATTTTATTTCGTCTTATATTCCAGACTACGTATTAATCCTATCTGGCGATCACGTATACAATATGGATTACAATGAACTCATCCGCTTTCACGAAGATATGGATGCAGATGTAACAGCAGCCTTTGTAAACGTTCCCCTTTCAGGATGTTCACGATTTGGTCTTGGACAAATTGCCCATGACGACCCAAGGGGTGGAAGACTAATCGGATATGTGGAAAAACCAGAAAAACCTATATCAACATGGGCATCAATGACTATTTATCTTTTTAATTATAAGACCTTGGTGGAAGTGCTGCTAGAAAATGCAACAAAGGAATCGCATGAATTTGGCAAAGATATAATCCCGGCACTGGTATCTTCTTATAAGATATATGGATACAAGTTTAATGGATACTGGGCCTATTGCCGAACCATTGACGAATACTGGAAGGCAAACATGGATCTTCTTGGTGATCATCCGAGAATAGACCTCAACAAATGGTGTCTCCGCACTAACTTGGATCACGAAGCCATAAGAGACAGAGGACCAGCAATCTTTGGCGCAAATCCGCAGGCTCAGGGAACCGTATCGAACAGCCGCCTGTATCATGGAGTAAGAATAGAGGGCCATGTAGAAAGATCGATCCTATTTCCTGGAGCACACATTGGAGAAGGCGCAGTTGTAAAAGACTCCATCCTGTTTTTTGATACCCAGGTTGGGCCAGGAGCAAAAGTCTATAGAACCATAACGGATATAGGAGTAAGCATAGGTAAAAATGCTCAAATAGGCAAAGAAAGTGGGAAAATCCTTACAGTGGGCATGCATGCCCAGATACCCCAAGGTCTAGCCATAGACGAAGGCTCTAGTATCCATCCTAAAACTATTGCTCCAAACTTCACCCAAAAAAGCTATCCTGCAAATTCCGTCATTGGCCGTTGCTAGAGCATTTGATACAGTCTCTCCCGGATTTTTTTGCCACATAAAGCATTTCATCTGCATTCTCAAGGATTTTTTTGACATCGGTATCAGAACTTCCTTCAGAAAGGCCAAACGATGCACTTAACCTTATTTTTATCTTACCACCCATAGCGACAAAAAGGGCACTTGCAAGTCTATTTCTTAAATCCTCAAGCCTCTTTCTAACAAAATCAAGACGGTATCCTTGAACAATTACAGTAAATTCGTCACCCCCGTATCTATAGACCGCCCCCAAATCACTAAAATGCTCCTTCAGCAATAGGGCGAATTGCCTAAGAACGGCATCGCCAACAGGATGCCCATATTTATCGTTTATATCCTTAAAGTTATCAAGGTCTGCAATAACTATACAATAATACGGAGGGCCCCCTTCCTGACTTTGGCATGACAGATGCTGGAGATCCCTTTCCCATGCTCGCCTATTAAGGACTCCTGTAAGAGGATCTTCATGGACCTTTTGGACAAGCTCCTGAAGCATGTTCTGTTGCCTGGTGATATTTTCTATCACCAAAGATAATTCTTGCACAAACTCGTTACTACAATTCTTAAAAGACAAGGCCGTATCAACGACCTCTTTAAGCCCATTCTCATCCATCAGCTTCAGATGACTATTAAGGATATCCAAGTGCCTCTCCATTCGGCCGAGCTCCTTACGGGCATCTTTGTCAAAATTTTTGAGAAAGACCCGCGCCTGGCCTATTCTTTCGCTCGCTTTTAAGATGGCAGTCCTCATGGTGACGGCCTGTCTTTCGCTGTCTACCCGCACCATATCGAGCACCTCATTCTTACCAAGATGAAGAGCAGCCTGTTCAAACTCCTGCTCGTAACACCTAGGCAGAGGAGGTGTGTTACTCCCCACCAGATTATGAAGACATAATCTGGCTACTTCACAAATATCCTTCAATGTATCTTTCCACCTTTTGTCATCTTGTTGAGATTTGTAGGCAAGCTGACTGTCGTTCATTCCTCCAGGACCCTTTTGCATTCGTTTGGTCCTCCTGTAGAACGACCTGCAACCCTGTACGGATTCTTGTAGCTCCTAACCGGGAACATACCAAAATACAGGCTATTCCAAGGAAGACCAGTATTTTTTTTGAATTCTAAGAGCCTCTTCCAGGCCTTTTATACTTACATCGGATTTTTTCAGATCATCTACAATATTTTTCTCATTTTTTTTCATTTTTCGTGCAATTGCTCTTAAAACCGCCGCCACGCCTTCACTTAGACCTGTAAGATCATATCCACCCTCAAGGCAAAAGAGTAAACGCCCGTTGCTCAGCTCATCAGCAAGGTCCAGGAGTTTTGCTGCCAAAAAGGCAAAGCCATTTGTATCAACCCTCATACCACCAAGGGGATCTCTTTCATATATGTCAAAACCTGCCGAACATAGAATGACATCTGGTCGAAACTGCTTTGCTATCGGATCAAGCAACCTATTAAATACTGAGGCAAAATGCTCATTCCCTGCACCGGGCTCCAAAGGACAGTTGACTGTAAAACCCTCACCCTTACCTTCTCCACACTCTGTGGCCAAACCCGTTCCTGGATAGTATGGAAACTGATGGGTTGAGAAATACAGGACTCGATTTTCCTGGTAAAAACTGTGCTGGGTACCATTTCCATGATGAAGATCCCAATCCACAATCAATACCCGTTGACAGCCAAGCCGCTTCAAACAGTAATGTGCACCAAGGGCCACATTATTAAAAAGGCAAAATCCCATGGCATGATCCATCTCTGCATGATGACCAGGAGGCCTGATAAGGGCAAATCCACCTGCAAAATCGTTACTGAAAATGTCATCTAAGGCTGTAAACACACCACCAACTGCGTAACAGGCGCTCTCCCAAGACCGTTCAGATGTTGAAGTATCTGGGTCAAGCTGATAATGAGAAATCCCAGCAGTTCGTGCTATCCGCTCGATATAGGCGGCGGTATGATTCCATGCCAGCTCCTGACGGGTAGCCATACGAGGAGCCCTAACCTTATAAAGGGCCTTGATATCATCCTTTTCAAGACGCTTATATATGGCCTTTAGCCTCTGCGGAGACTCTGGATGGCCAAAACCTGGATCATGTTCTAAAAAAATATCATCCTTCACAACTATGGCAGACATTTCTTGCATCGACAGTATCCTTTCATAAAGGCATCTTCTCTTTTGTGAAAAATCACCCTGTTTTTCCTAGCTGTACTCCTGCCAAGGGGACACCAAGGCCTGTGAAATCTCAAGGATCTCTTATTTCCTATGTAATATGGCTCTCGAGTCGTAAACTCTATTCCCCATATCCCTCTTTTAAACATTATGGCACTCTTTTGTGCAGCGAGAAGACGTTTAGCATATTTGTCTGGCCTGGAAAAAAAACATACATGGGCCAAGCCGTTTCTGACAAGAAGCTCACTGACAAGTTTCCCGTTCAGCAAGAAAACATGGGCCAAGACCCTGCCAAACCGGTCATAGGGCCGCTTATTTGAAACAAGAATTTCTATCTTCTTACCCTCCACCAGACCCTTATTAAATCTGGCTGCTACTCTCCCAAGAGGCTCGCCCTTGCTATCTTCGTGAGGAATCTCAGGGGCGTTTATCTCTTTGTATCGGACCTTTCTTCCATCTCTAAGAATAATGGTGTCTCCGTCTATCACCCTTTTACAAAAGACCCTTTGCCTGTCTGCATTACCTTGGCCTGTGCAACCAAAGATTATCACCGACAAGATGGCTACTAAAAACCATAGACGACAGATTTGGGCCGAACAACACTGCATATTTTTCTACTGTATTAACTTCTTGCCTGTTATTCTCTTGTAGGCCTCGAGATAACGTTGTCTCGTTTTTTCAATAATATCTTCCGGAAGCTTAGGTGCTGGTGGCCTTTTGTCCCAGCCGATGGATTCCAGGTAATCTCTCACAAACTGTTTATCAAAACTCGGTTGCGAACGGCCTGGCTTATAAGAGTCAAGCGGCCAGAACCTTGACGAATCCGGTGTCAACACTTCATCAATAAGACAAAGAGTTGAATCAACGAACCCAAATTCAAACTTTGTATCGGCAATTATTATTCCTCTTGAAAGGGCATATTCAGCAGCATCCTTATAAATAGAAAGACTCAACTCTCTGACCTTTTCTGCCGTTTCTTCTCCAACTATTTGACAGGCCCTTTCAAAATCTATATTTTCATCATGCTGACCTATATCCGCCTTTGTAGAAGGGGTAAATATCGGCTCTGGTAATTTTTCAGACTCCTTTAGCCCTTCAGGGAGCCGAATGCCACACACCTTCCCTGTGCGTTGATATTCCTTCCAGCCTGAACCAGTTATATAACCCCTAACAATACACTCAATCGCAAGGGGTTTGGCATTTTTCACTATCACGCTTCTCCCTTGCAAGATCTCCTTATAAGGAGCAAGCTTAGCCGGGAATCTATCCACATCCCACTCTATAAGGTGGTTAGGAACAGTATCCCTTAACCTGTCGAACCAGAAAAGCGATATCTGAGTTAAGACCTTGCCCTTGTCTGGTACCGGTTCATTGAACACCACATCAAAAGCAGAAATTCTGTCAGTTGCCACCATGAGTATATTGTCTTCACACCTGTAAAGGTCCCGCACCTTGCCACGGTGAATAAGCTCGAGTTCCTTTATGTCTGTCTGATATACCGTCTCCATATTGATCTCCTTTCAGCTCACCGAAATCATGAAAAACAAATAGGATAGGGCTGTAAATATGACAAGAAAAGCCACCATAACCGCCCTCCACAAGGGCACCATGCCTTCAAATTCCTCTGCAGCCAACCGATACAACACATAATTACAGGCGACCACAGAACTTGTCAGGATAAATATATTCATAACAGGAAAGGTAACTGCTGGCACTTCAAAGGTCATTTCCATAAAAGATTCGATGGAAAACTGTCTTCCAATGGTAGGAAAAAAATCAGGTGCATATCTCACTGCATAGTCAAGCCTGTAAGCAAGCTCCCCTGCAAATGCCATCGGAACCAAGATAGGCACCATCGGCGAAAACTTACCAAAAAGCTCGTCCTCTGTAATTCCAAAAGACCACGCACCTAATCTAATAATAAAAAAGATGTAAAAAAAACCAACAACCAACAGACCAGAGTAAATCATCATGGTCTCAAGACTGTTCAACTGCCTTAACCATGGGAAGACAAAAATACTGTCTTCAAAGAATCGAACCAGTTGCGACCCCATAAGAAAAGGTATTATGTAGGAACAAGTTATAAACCTGCCTTTATTTAAAATTAGCTCCTTAAAAGGGCTTCTAAAGTTCAGTTTGGGAGAATCTTTGTCGCACAAGGCAAGACAATGTCCGCAAATAAGGCAATCCAGATTGTTTCTCACATTGAAGGCACCAAGATATACTGGGCAACCGGTACGCCCGCCAATACCCTTTTTGCATGCAAAGGTCTTACACGTCTTACACTTTTCAAAATCTGGACGAAACTCCAAGATCGACAAGGTCGAACCAACCCCTATGAGTCTTCCCATTGGACATAGGTAACGACACCATGCCTGTTTTGGGAAAATCATGGCCGTTATCGTTGCACCAGCCAAGATTGCCAAAATCAAAAGTGCTGTACCCCTTGGAGAATCCTTGATTCCTGTTGACTCTTCTACCCATAGAATCAGACATAAAAGGGCCAATGACATATATGGAGAGTTTTTTTTGATAAAACGAGGAACCTTTATATTAAGACTAAGGCCAAAAGATTGGGCAAGCCGGCCTGCACCAGGAAATGGGCAAAAACCGCACCACATCCTGCCTACAAAAAACCAGGTCAGAACGATGGTGGGCCACCAGATACCCCAGGACAAATAAAGTATGCAGTTTCGTTTAGGGTCTTGTGGCCCAAAGAGACCGGCTACGATTATGAAAGCAAAGACCAAATCTCCAACCGTGCGCAATACGGCATGGAGCCGTCTTCTTTCAAAGAACTTCTTGAGGCCCGGAAATACCTCAAACAGGTCAATGGTGTCATCAGGGGTCCTGTCAAATACTATCTTTAAGGCTCTTTTGACAGACAAATTACACTTCTTCCCCTTTCAAGGTGGCCTTTTTCAAATCAGAAACGAATCTTCCGACTGTCTCTACTGCACCAGTACGGCCTTTTTTGACAAAGGTATCATGGAGCATCTTTACTATGGCACTCCCCACTATAACTCCGTCTGCAACATCCCTAAGCCCCCTTACCTGCTCAGGCCTCGATATGCCAAAACCCACTGCCACGGGTTTAGATGAACAGGCCCGGGCCCTCTTCAGCCCATGGGCCAGTTCAGGGGGAAGCTCAGTGCGTGCCCCTGTTATTCCAAGAACAGAGACATAGTAGGTGAATCCCTTGGATGCCTTCACTATCTTCTTGAGCCGTCTCTCCGGTGTATTGGGAGCAACCAGCAAAATATTGGCAAGACCTGCATCTCTGGCCTCTTTCCTCCATTCATCTGCCTCTTCCAAGGGAAGATCTGGTATTATGGTTCCATCTATACCCACTCCTGCTGCCTTGGCAGCAAAGGTCCTAAGCCCCATCTTCAACACTGGATTATAGTAGCCCATTAGCACGAGGGGGATTTCAGTCTCTTTCCTTATGCGAGTTACTAACTCGAAATAGACCTCTGGATTCATACCGCCTTCCAGAGCGCGAAAACTGGCCGCCTGAATGGTGGGGCCGTCTGCCAAAGGATCGGAAAACGGCATACCGAGCTCCACTATGTCTGCACCCATTTCAGCCATGTTCACCACCACATCCACTGTGGTGTCCGGATCAGGGTCTCCCGCGGTAACAAAGGGGATCAATGCACATTCGTTGCGCTTCCTGAGCTTTCTAAAGACCTTGTCAATCCTATTCATCAGCCTCACCCCCCTTGAATATCTGGCGTACCGTGGCCACGTCTTTGTCCCCCCGTCCTGACAAGTTTACCAAGACAGTGCTGCCCTCTTTCAAAGTAGGAACCAACTTTCTCAGATATGCGATGGCATGGGCACTTTCAAGGGCAGGTATGATGCCTTCGGTTTCAGACAGGAGTTTGAAACCTGCCAGGGCCTCCTCGTCGTCGATTGTGTAATACTCTGCCCTTCCAGAATCCTTGAACATGGAATGTTCAGGCCCGACTCCTGGATAATCCAGGCCTGGAGCTACAGAGTGGGCTCCCTTTATTTGACCCCACTTGTCTTGCAGAAGATAACTCATCGTCCCGTGAAGCACTCCAGGTTCTCCGCAGGTGAGAGTAGCCGAATGGTGTTCCGTGTCGATACCATGACCAGCCGCTTCAATGCCTATCAGCCTCACGTGGCTGTCTTTGGCAAAGGGATAGAATATACCCATGGCATTGCTGCCACCTCCCACGCACGCCACCACCACATCTGGTAATCCCACACCGATTCGCTTCAATTGGGCCTTGGACTCCCTGCCAATCACACTTTGAAAGTCCCTCACCATCATTGGATAGGGATGAGGACCCACAACTGAGCCAATAATGTAGTGGGTGGTCTCGACGTTGCTCACCCAGTCGCGAATGGCCTCATTGATGGCATCCTTCAAAGTCTGGGTCCCAGAATCCACTGGTATTACCTTGGCTCCGGTAAGCTCCATGCGAAAGACGTTCATGGCCTGGCGGACCGTGTCCTTCCTTCCCATATAAACCAGGCACTCGAGACCCATGAGGGCTGCCGCTGTGGCTGTTGCCACTCCATGTTGCCCTGCCCCGGTCTCTGCAATTATACGCCTCTTACCCATCTTCTTGGCCAGAAGTATCTGGCCGATGGTATTATTTATCTTGTGAGCTCCTGTATGGGTGAGATCCTCGCGTTTCAAGAAAATACGGCATCTCCCACCCAGTGCCTTGGAAAGTCTCTTCGCCTCATACAATGGTGTCGGTCTTCCCACATAGTCCTTCAAAATCTGATTGAACTCTTCCTTGAAACGCCCATCTCTCCGGGCCTCTTTGTAGGCCTCTTCCAACTGGGTTATGGCTGGCATCAAGGTCTCTGGTACGAATCGGCCTCCAAAAATCCCGAAATGCCCCCTTCTGTCAGGCTGACTTACAAACTTTGCTTGTTTCACTTTGATGTCAACTCCTTAAAGAATTCACACAAATTAAAGAATAATGCCTCAAGAGGCCTTGTGCACTCTGTATATAAATTCTTTCACAAGTTTATGGTCCTTCTTGCCAGGAGAAAGCTCTACACCCGAACTTACATCCACTCCGTATGGCCCGACCCTCTCTATTGCCTCTCGAACAGTAACGACGTCCAGACCTCCTGCAAGGATGACTGGAGAAGTTACACTTTTAACAATCTCGGATGCAATAGTCCAGTCAAAGCGCTCTCCCGTTCCACCATGTGCCTTGGGAGACCATGCATCCAGCAATATTGCTCGAACTGCTCCCATGTAAGCCTTTATCTCGTCAATGGCAGATTCGTCCTTCACCCTAAAGGCCTTGATGGCGCGCTGCCTGAAGCTGGCACAGTATTCCGGTGGCTCCTGGCCGTGAAATTGAAGCATGTCCAGCGAGCAAAAATCCCTAATTTCAACCACCTTGTCCATGGGTTCATCAACAAAGACTCCAACGGTCTGAACCAAAGGCGGAAGAGAAGATATAATGGAGCGTATCTTCTCAGGTTCCACATATCTGGGACTTTTTCTGACGAGGATGAATCCCAGGGCATGGGCACCTGCCTCCACTGCTGCAAAGGCATCTTCGATACTGGTTATGCCGCAAATCTTTATTCTGGTCATTAGGACCTTTGAATCCCCTTCAATTCCCTGATCTTCTCTTGGCGGTTAGAGGCCTTTACCAAAGTTTCACCTATCAAAACCCCTTGAATGTTACCCTCCATGAGTCTCTGAATGTCGTGATAATCTCTAATACCACTTTCACTCACAACCGGAATGGATTCTGGAATCACTCTCCTGACCCTCAAACTCGTATCAAGGCTTACGCTAAAATCCTTGAGATTTCTGTTGTTGATGCCTATAAGGTCTGAACCTGCATCCAAGGCCCTTTCTGCCTCGGCCTCGTCATGGACCTCAACCAGACAGTCGAGACCTCGTTCCTTGGCGTGATGCAAAAGCTCTTTCAATAACGAGGGTTCCAAAACGGCACAAATGAGCAAAATAGCATCTGCACCCCACAGGTCTGCCTCTTCCACCTGAACGTGGTGTATCAGGAAATCCTTTCTCAGAACCGGCAAATCGCAACCCTTTTTCACCGTCGCTAAGTATTCCAGCCTGCCCTGAAAAAAATCCCGATCGGTGAGAACGGACATTGCATCTGCTCCTCCTTCCTGATACTGCTGACAAAGGAGTTCGGGATCGAAATCTGGGCACAATAACCCCTTGGACGGGCTGGCCTTTTTGGCCTCTGCTATCAGCCCCAAAGGATTCGCCTTGATCAAACTATCCTTGAAGGGTCTTCTTGGCCCTGGATCTGATGCCGGAGGCCTGATGCCATTTTTCAGAAGACGGGAAACCTCGTCCCTCTTTTTCTCCACTATCTTTTCAAGGATATTCATAAAAACACCTTCATAAAAACAGCCAGTTGCCCAATAGTCTTCTCGAATTCACTAAAAAATCCAAAACCACCTCAACAACATTCATGACAAAGCCTCAAGGTCTGAAAGATGGCAATGGTCAAGAAACACTGTCATTGGTGAGGGCAACCAAACCCTCTAGAACCTCGCTTGCACGGCCAGAATCTATGGCCTCCTGGGCAATGGATGCAGCCTCAATCAAATCCTTGGCCTTGCCGGCCAAGAATATGGCCCCTGCCGCATTCACGACTACCATATCTCTCTTGGGACCCGGTCGTCCCTTTAGGACCTCCAAGGCGATATGAGCATTTTCACTGGGACTTCCTCCGGAAATCTCAGACAAGGGCGCCTCTTCAAGGCCAAAATCCTGGGGTGTAATCTCAAAAGTCTCGACATAGGTACCATTCCAGTAGGCCACCATGGTAGGACCTGAAATGGAAATTTCATCCAGACCTCCATAGCCATGGACTACCCAGGCCTGTCTTGCGCCCAACCTTCCAAGCACCATGGCCATGGTTGCACACAGTTTCCCGTCATATATGCCCATTAATTCCAGTTCAGCAGAAGCTGGATTGGTCAGAGGACCTAACATATTGAATATGGTGCGAATACCCATTTCGCGCCTTGGCCCAATGACATTTCTCATGGCTGGATGCAGGCTAGGCGCAAATAGGAAACCAAGTCCGATCTCATCTATGCACCTTTCAACAGTAGCCGGGTCTACATCCAGTCTCACCCCAAGGGCCTCAAGAAGATCGGCGCTGCCGGATCTGGACGACACGGACCTGTTTCCATGCTTTGCCACCTTGATCCCTGCTCCAGCCACAACGAAGGCAGCAGTGGTTGAAACGTTAAAGGTGCCTGCAAGATCGCCTCCTGTACCTACGATATCGAGGATGTATTCCCCTTGAGCTCGCCGTGGTGAAATCCTCAAGGCCTTGCTCCTCATCACCTTTGCTGCCCCAAGGATCTCTTCCAGGCTCTCTCCCTTCATGCGAAGGGCAGTGAGCAGCGCCCCTATTTGGGCATCCGTGGCCTTGCCCTCCATAAGCTCATCCATGACTGCCTCCATTTCAGCAGCAGTCAGGTCATGCCTTTCCACAACCTTTTTTAGTGCATGGGCTACAGCAGACATAAGTCCCTACCTTGTCTCCAAAAAGTTCCTCAGCAACGCACCACCTTCTGGAGTTAAAATAGACTCGGGATGAAACTGCACTCCCTCTATCAAAAACTCTCTGTGCCTGATTCCCATCAACTCGTCCCTCTCTGACCATGCAGTGGCCTTTAGGCAGACAGGAAGACTCTTCTCCTCCACTATCAAAGAATGGTAACGCATGGCCTCAAACGGATTGGAAAGCCCTCTAAAAACTCCCTGCCCATCATGTCTGATCATGGATGTCTTACCGTGCATGAGCCTACCTGCCCTTACAACGTTCCCTCCAAAGGCATATCCAATGGACTGATGCCCTAGACAAACGCCGAGAATAGGAATTCGACCGGCAAAATGCCTGATGGCCTCTACAGATATTCCTGCCTCCTTAGGGGTGCAGGGACCTGGTGATATGAGCAGATGAGATGGCCTGAGTCTTTCCATCTCTTTTATGGATATCTCATCGTTCCTGAATACCTTAAGTTCTGCACCCAGCTCTCCAAGTACCTGAACAAGATTGTACGTAAAAGAGTCGTAATTATCTATGAGGACTATCATATGTTTTTCTGCTTCCTAAGGATTAATATAACGTGCCTTTCTTTACATATTCAATAGCTTTCATAAGGGCCTTTCCCTTATTAAGGGTCTCTTGCCACTCGCGATCAGGGTCGGAATCCGCCACTATTCCAGCACCGGCCTGCAAAAACAATTTATCTCCCTTTTGACACAGGGTTCGAATGGCTATCGCCAGATCCATATTACCTGCAAAGTCGAAATATCCTACGGCCCCTGCGTAGGGTCCGCGTCTGGCGTGTTCAAGCTCCTCGATGATTTCCATAGCCCTTATCTTAGGAGCGCCAGATACAGTACCAGCAGGAAAACAGGCCCTGAATACGTCGAACATGTCCAGGCCCTTCCTCAACCTGCCTATGACATTGCTGACGATGTGCATTACGTGGGAATAGCGTTCGATCACCATGAAGTCTGTCACCTTTACCGAACCCATCTCAGCCACTTTACCCACGTCATTCCTGCCAAGATCCACCAACATGACATGTTCGGCCTTCTCCTTTGGGTCGGCGAGAAGCTCCATTTCCAAGGCTATATCTTCCTCATGGGTCTTGCCCCGAGGACGCGTGCCAGCTATTGGACGAAGCTCTATAAGATTGTCAGTAAGCCTAACAAGTATTTCTGGAGAAGAACCTATAAGAATTTCATCTCCGAGCTTTAAATAATATAAATACGGAGACGGATTTATCCTGCGTACCGCCCTGTAAAGCTCAAAAGGTGGAATAGTTGAATAACCAGAGAATCTCTGAGAAAGCACCACCTGTATTATGTC
>Ga0256914_1000722_pt1 | contig 31912 bp, 24 predicted proteins | sample HulkmetaG_FD_191571 | JGI IMG/M metagenome (GOLD analysis project Ga0256914, IMG submission 191571) | Hydrothermal chimney microbial communities from Main Endeavour vent field at the Juan de Fuca Ridge, Pacific Ocean - Hulk | ecosystem: Environmental > Aquatic > Marine > Hydrothermal vents ... | reverse complement strand
AGAGGTGATGCGAGAAAACAGGCTGATTGCCGGTAGCGATCAGCAGGTGATTATTGATGCTTACAAGCTGTTACGAACCCGGGTGTTACACCGTATGCAGCAGAACAATTGGCGTGTGCTCGGGATTACCAGCCCCGGAGCCAATGTTGGTAAAACGCTGACATCGGTAAACCTTGCTATAAGCATTGCCATGAAGCATGAAAATACCGTTGTTCTCGTAGATGCGGATCTGCGTCGGCCCAGTGTCCATAAGTGCTTGGGAATTGAACCAGAGTATGGATTGCTAGATTATCTGGAAGGAAACATTTCCATTGACAAGATGTTAATAAATCCTGGTATTGATGGATTTGTGGTAATCCCCAGTCACAATGACAGTCATACCCGTTCTTCCGAACGTCTCTCTTCTACGCGAATGGAACGTCTAGTCAGTGAGCTTAAAGCCCGCTATCCTGACCGGCTCGTGTTGTTTGATTTACCACCGATTTTGGTGGGTGATGACGTGGAGGCTTTTTCTCCTTACGTCGATGCTTTTCTATTGGTGGTGGAAGATGGGAAGACCGATGTGCTGGAATATGCCAAAACCATAGAAATTCTTGAAAATAAAGATATTCTGGGGACGGTATTGAACAAGTCGGATGAAATTGGCCACGGATATGACTATTACTATTAGTTCAAGGCTGCATTTTTCCCGCAACAGAAAAAGTTATACCAACCGGGGAGGGGGCCGGGTGGCTGACGGAGATAGTCACAATGTATGAGTCCTACTATGGTTTTCACGAAAAACCTTTTGCTCTTTCGCCGGATCCCGCTTTTCTGTTTCCAACGCAAAAACACCATCGGGCGTTGACGCTGTTGCAGTACGGGCTGATGAACCAAGTGGGATTTTCAGTAATAACTGGCGCCATTGGCTCTGGAAAAACCTTGTTGCTTCGAAAATTATTGCAGCAACTTGACGACGATATCACGGTTGGAATGGTATCCCATGTACAGTGTGACACCTTTGAGGAAATGTTGCGCTGGATACTGCTGGCGTTCGAGCTGGACTATCGTGGTAAGGATAGTGTAGAGCTTTCAGAATCTTTTGTTGAGTTTCTGATCAAGGAGTATAGCGAGGGACGCAGGGTTGTTCTCATTATTGACGAAGCACAACATTTGGGACCTGGGGCGCTGGAGCAGCTCCGTATGTTATCAAACGTCAATGTAGACAAGCACCAATTGCTTCAGCTGATATTGGTGGGGCAGCCGGAGCTTCTGGAACTGCTGCGCAGGCCGGAGCTCGAGCAGTTTGTCCAGCGTATTGGGGTGGACTATTATTTGGAACCTCTCGATCAAGAGGAGGTTAAAGGATATATTCAGCACCGGCTCAGAGTGGCGGGCGGTGATCCGGATTTGTTTGATGAGAATACCTACGAGCTCATTTGGAAGAGTACGGGAGGCATCCCGAGACTGATCAACCTCCTTTGTGACATGGCGCTGGTATATGGGTTTGCCGAGCAAAAGAGCAGGATCGATAAGCAGTTGGTAGAAGAGGTTATCCACGATAAACAGCGGGGGCTATCGCCGATTGGCAAGGTGGCTCAAGCTGTGGTTGAGGATGACGATAGCAAGATAAGCGAGGCCAGCAAGGCGACCCTATGGAGAAAATAGTGGACAAAGACTTGTGATTTTTTGAAGAGAGCATTCTGTTTTTTGGTGTTGCAAAGGGTCTTCTTCAGCAAGATTGCAATCTAAAGTTCGGTGCGCCGTTACCCATGTTGGGTCTTGATATCCATGCAGCTCATCAAAGTATTGGCTCGGATTGTGTACGGGTTTTGCAAACGCTTCTTTTTGTACGACTGAAATGAAGGGGGCTGTGGATTCACATACGATTTCATAAAGTTGTATATTGGCGCCCCCATCTTTATTAAAAACCATATTTTTCAACAGACTTAAATGAGCTGGGCAACTTTTCCGGCAAATGACATCTACAATGGAACCATCGAAAACAGACAATACACCGATTGTCCGGATTAGGCCCCCGGCCAAGTGGGAGATTATCGATTTTCAGGAGCTGAAGGATTATCGGGATCTCTTCTTTTTCTTGGTGTGGCGGGATATCAAAGTGCTTTATGCCCAGACCATCATGGGTTTTGCCTGGGCCATCTTGAATCCGTTGATCCAGATAGTGATCTTTTCCATTATTTTTGGAAAAGTGGCAAAACTGGATACGGATGGTATCCCATATGTTCTGTTTTCTACAGTAGCCATTATCCCTTGGACCTACATGTCGGAGGCAATGTCCAAGGCGAGCCAGAGTCTGGTGGCAGGACAAAGTATGCTGGGCAAGGTCTATTTTCCTCGCGTGCTTTTCCCGGTCACGCCGGTACTGGCAAAGCTGGTGGATTTTTCCATATCATTACTTCTGCTACTGGCAGTGATGATCTATTATCAAATTGCACCCACCTGGAATCTGTTACTGTTACCTTTTCTGATAGTCTTAATGATGTCTGTTCCGGCGGGGATTGGATTTTGGCTGTCTGCTCTCTCCATTCGTTTTCGTGATGTAAAATTTGCTATGCCCTTTCTTATTCGGATGCTGATCTACTCTGCGCCGATCCTGTACGCAGCCTCTTCTATCCCGGATGGATACCGTCTGCTGTACTCGCTGAACCCTATCGTGGCGGTGATAGAAGGTTTCAGATCCTGCTTGCTTGGGACCGAAATCCCCTGGCAATTTATTCTTCCAGGAACACTTGTTTCAGCAGTTCTTCTTATCAGTGGCGCCATCTATTTCCGAAAGATGGAGCGAGTGTTTGTCGACGTTATCTAGATAAATAATTAACACATTAGAAACAATGGGTAATATTGCTGTCAACGTTGAAGGGGTGTCCAAAATCTTTCGTCTTGGGGTGAAAGAGCAGGGAAGCGACAATATTGCCGGAATGGTATGGGATTTTGTTCGAAGTCCCATGAAGAATTTTCGTAAATATCGCTCCCTTTACCGTTTTGATGAAACTGAACTGAAAGAGACGTTGGCAGATAATGGACGGGCTGGTGATATTCTTTGGGCGCTGCGGGATGTTTCGTTTTCCGTGACCGAAGGTGATGTGGTGGGCATTATCGGAGGAAATGGTGCAGGTAAATCCACGTTACTCAAAATCCTTTCCAGGATTACACCGCCAACCAAGGGTGAAGTGATCATTCGTGGCCGCGTTTCTAGCCTGCTGGAAGTGGGAACAGGTTTTCACCCCGAGCTGACAGGCAGGGAAAATGTTTACCTCAACGGTACCATCTTGGGAATGCGTAAAAAAGAGGTGGATCAGCGTTTCGATGAGATTGTTGCATTCTCGGAAGTGGAGAAATTTCTTGATACCCCGGTGAAGCGCTATTCGAGTGGTATGCGGGTGCGACTTGCCTTTGCGGTGGCAGCGCATTTGGAGCCGGAGATTCTGATTGTAGATGAAGTGCTGGCAGTGGGTGATGCGGCATTCCAGCAAAAGTGCATGAACAAGATGCAGGACGTTGGTAAACAGGGACGAACGGTGCTGTTTGTCTCTCATAACATGCCTGCGGTGACCTCTTTGTGTGATCGAGTGATTTGGCTTGATCGCGGTAAAAAAATAAGCGAAGGGCCTGCCCAGGAGATTGTTGGCAGCTATTTGCTGGCTGGCAACAAAACCACGGCTCATCGTATCTGGAACGACCCGGGCTCTGCTCCGGGAGGAGAGTTTGCTCGGCTACGGGCAGTCCGGGTTGTGGCGGAAAATGGAGAGATAAAGGAACATTTTGATATCCAACAGCCAGTGGGATTGCAGATGGAGTACGAGGTTCTCAGGGGAGGAGAGGTGATGTTGCCTCATTTCCGGGTCAAGAATGAGAATGGTGTGCTGGTGTTTGTTACCTTGGATCACGATCCGAAGTGGTACCAGAAGCCTCGCCCAGTTGGTCGATATGTCAGCACGGCTTGGATCCCGGGAAATCTGCTCAATGAAGGCCCTCATTTCGTAGATTGTAATTTGATAACTCGTCATCCTGATATACCGCAGTTTAGTGAATCTGAAGCAATTTCCTTTGCCATCGCAGGGAGTATGGAACCTGGAACAGCAAGGGGTGATTGGCCAGGCAGGCTGAAAGGGGTGGTAAGTCCAGTATTGGAATGGAAAACCGCTTACAGTAGTGCAAATTAGCAGCTGGATTTATAAAGCCTCGGCTCTGAGATCATGAGAGGTGCTGGAAGTAACGGCTACTTTTGCAAATTGGCCAGTGGATAGATTAGAGCCGTTTTCAATATATACTAGGCCATCGACCTCCGGTGCATCGGCAGCAGAACGGGCCAGAGCCAACCCGGAGGGGTCAACTTCATCTACGAGAACTGTCAGGGTTTGTCCTACCTTTTTGGCAAGTTTTGCTGTGCTGATCTCTTCCTGGACATTCATGAGTTCTTTCAAGCGCTGCTGTTTTATCTCTTCTGGCACCGGATTTGACAGAGTATTGGCTAGAGCACCTTCTATGGGTGAATAAGCGAAGGCTCCTACCCGGTCCAGTTGTGCTTCCCATAAAAAATCCAGTAGGCGACGAAAGTCGTCTTCCGTCTCTCCTGGAAAACCCACGATGAAGGTGCTCCGTAGGGTGATGTCTGGACAAATTGAGCGCCATTGCCGAATTCGCTGGAGTAGATGTTCACTGCTTCCAGGCCGTCTCATTGCTTTCAAGATAGAGGGACTGGCATGCTGTAAGGGGATGTCCAGATAAGGTAATATCTGTCCTTCTGCCATCATTGGAACAAGCTGGTCCAGATGTGGATAGGGGTAAAGATAGTGCAGTCGTATCCATATACCCAATGTCCCTAGGGTTTGAGCCAGAGTGGTAATTCGACTCTTTAGTGGGCGCCCCCTCCAGAAACCTGTACGATACTTGATGTCTATTCCATAGGCGCCGGTGTCCTGAGAGATGATCAATAGTTCTTTCACTCCTGCGGAAACCAGGTTTTCTGCTTCTGTCATGATTTCCCCAATGGGGCGACTGATCAGCTTGCCGCGCAACCGGGGGATGATGCAAAAACTGCATTGCTGATTGCATCCCTCGGCGATCTTAAGATAGGCGTAATGGCGAGGAGTCAGTTTAATGCCACCCGGCGGAATTAAACTGGTAAAGGGGTCATGTTTTGGTGGGAGATGCTGGTGAATGACATCCATTACTTGATCCGCAGCATCCGGGCCCGTCACTGCCAGCACGTTCGGATAGGCTTGCTTCACCTTGTCTGCATCTGCACCAAGACATCCCGTGACGATTACCTTGCCATTTTCACTCAGGGCCTCACCAATGGCGTCAAGAGATTCCTCTACTGCTGTTTCGATGAATCCACAAGTGTTGACTACCACTATGTCAACATCCTCGTAGCTACCTCGGATCTCATATCCTTCAGAACGCAAGCGGGTAATAATTCGTTCAGAATCAACCAGTGCTTTGGGGCAGCCCAAGCTGACGAAGCCGATGGATGGATTGTTATGGTTCATGGGCAATAGGGGATTTGCTGATGGCAGGTGCTGCGTAAGGTGTGAGTGAGTTCTCTTGCAACGTCTATTTTACCGAATAACTTGGGTATCAATAAATGGTTGTCCCACCTGGGGTTGAAGATTTCCCTTCTTAAGGGAACCTTTGCTGGGGTACGGACGTGTTAATGGGGAAAAGGTAACCTTTTTATATAGATGAAACTTTTTTTGGAGAACTGCCAGGTTACCAGATGCTGCTTAATAAAAAATAAATGATTGACCATTAGTGGAATATGCAGGAGAACAAGCAATGAAGGTGTGTACATGGATAACCATTCCATCACTTGCTGTATAGCTGATGGCATGCAATCCCACAGATACTACGTTGTCACAGGGGGTGTGCCGGTTACGGTGCTAGCTACCATTCAAGGCTCGGTACCGGGAACGATTATAAGCTTATGGAGATAATGGCTCTTATTATGTCGTGGAATCCGAACAAAATGGAACTGCCTGTCATCCCTTCATTATGGCGATCGCCGTGATCATGACGATTACGATGGGGAGCGACATGGAGACGATGAAGATCATGGCAGAGATTGGCATGATGATCGCGACAATGAGGGTCGAGTAGGTGGCCAGGTGCTTTCCTCTCCGATCCCGACTCCGGTTCCAATGACAGGTGAAGCGTTCTTTGCTACCCTGAGTGGGCGTTCCGCTACCGCTATCTCCTTGGCAATCAGCAATAACCGTGGTGGGATGGGATTCCTCTCCTCCCTGACCGCAACGGAGATCCGGCAGATAGCCGATTATCTCAAGCAGTGAGGTAATAAAGGGGAAAAGGGCGGTACCTTCAAAGAAGGTACCGCCCTTTTTTGTCGTGGAGTTATGGGAAACCTGCCAGGATTCGGTTTGACAATGGCTCTTCCACCTTGATTCAATCTTTTTTCTTGTTCCGATTTCTGGGCTGCTTCGGGGAAAGGAGGATATATACCGGGGGAGAGGAAGGTTTCAAAGGAAAAGGGAAAATCGATCGGGGACGGTTCCAATTTTAAGCTGCATTTAAGATTCGGGAGGGTATCTTGGGGCCCGACAGTCCACGGGGTCATCAATGAAAATCGGTATTTTTTCACGCCATCGCGGGCAAGAGCCCTCGTTTGAAGAGCTGGTGGCTCCCCACATGGAACGCCTGTATCGGCTCGCCTACCGCTATGTGGGAAACCAGGCAGACGCCGAAGATCTCATTCAGGATCTCCTGATCAAACTGGTTCCCCGCGTGGATGAGCTCCGCAAGGTGGAGCAGCCTTTTCCCTGGCTGGTCAAGGTTCTCTACCGGCTGCACATCGATCGGTTTCGCCGCTCCAGGCGCAATCCAGTGGAGGGGGGCCATGACGACCACATCGACCGGACAGCGGAAAGTGAGTCCGGCGAGATGTCGCCGGCCCGCATCGGCCTGATCCGGGATCTGCAGGCCGCCCTGGATCAGCTGACAGAGGAGCAACGCGCCTTGATCATAATGCACGACATGGAGTCCTATACCTTGACCGAGCTGGAGAAAATTCTGGATATTCCCGTTGGTACGCTAAAATCAAGGCTCCACCGCAGCCGGGCCAAGCTGAGAAAATTGCTGAAAGAGGGAACGGTTTCGTTGCAACGAGCGTGTTAACGGGTAGCAGGTAGGAAAAATGAATTGCGAGCAACTTCAAGATCGACTCGACAACTATCTGGATGGGGATTTGCCGAGAACGCAGCGAGACCGGTTTGAAGCCCATCTCGATGAATGCGAAGATTGCCGTGAACGGGTTTCCCAGGCCCGGAGCATCCAGGAGATCCTGCGGGAAATTCCGGTTCCTCCGATGCGTCCCGGATTCGCGGCCCAAGCCATCCGGCGGGCCACCGAGCATCACAGCCATCACCGACGGGGATTCATCGCCGGCTTTTCCACGGCGGTGGCGGCAAGTGTACTGCTGGCACTATTCGTGGGGAAGATGTTGCCCGAGATGGAATCATCCCCCACTCTTGATACGACGCCGCCGGTGGTCATCTCCATGGAACATCCGCAAACGGTCAATCTGGTCTTCGACGTGACCACGGCGATGGAAGACGCCACGCTCTCCATCGAGCTTCCCGAAAACGTCGAAGTCGTTGGCTTTCCCGGACAACACATGATCACCTGGAAAACCAGTCTGCAACCAGGCAAGAACATTTTGCCGCTGCCACTCAAGGGGATCATGCACAGTCGCAGCGATCTGGTCGCCAGCGTCGAACTGGGCGGAAGGAAAAAATCCATCCGCATTCCCATCCGGGTCGATGGAGGCGAAGCAAGCTCCCGAATCCAACCGGTCGGTCCTCCAGTGGCTTGAACCGACCGCTTTCCAGTAACAGGCAGAGATATTGGCAATGAGCATTTTGAAAGGCAACGTCATCGGCGCACTGTTGATGCTGGTCGTCCTGCCGGTATATGCGGTCGATATCGACGATCTGGACGAAGTAACCATCCAGGTCATCGAATCCCTCGATGACGACGAGCTCGAAGAGGGTATTCATTTCATTGAACTGCCCCACTTGGATACGGAGGAAAAAGAGGAAAGAACCCATGAGCGCAAGGGTCATGAGGAAGACCACAGCGAAAGGGACGACGATGACGAATCCCTCTATGGCGACGGACAACGTTCCGACGGGGACCGTGACCGTGAGGAAGACGACGATCACCACGAATACCGTTATGGTGGGGATGCAGATCGGGATGACGACGATCGCGAACATGAGGAAGATGTGGATGAATACCAAAGCGATCGGGAAAATCTGCGTGACTCGGAACGGGAAGAACAGGAGATGGAAAAGGAGCATCACGGAGAGGATGAAAAAGAAGACGATGATGAGCGCAATGACTCCAAGGATGAGTACAAGAGTGACAAGGATGACGATCTAGACTCACGAGGGGAATGGAACGACGAAGCGGGTCTCGACAAGGAGATGCACCGCGACACGGATGAAGTCAAGCAGGATGCGGAAGACGACAAGGCCTCCCACCGGGAAGAGGAGGAAGAAGACGATGACGACGATCGAGACAAGGATGGTGACGACAAAGAGGATGATGACGAGGATGAAGACGACTGATTGCTGATCCCGGACATGCACAACAAAACCACATCCCCCAGGGCGTCGGCAATGCTGCTCGCGTTGTCGGTTTATCTCTCCTCGGCAGCGGCCGCGAGCGAAAGAATGGCCTTCGACAAGGGTGTGCGGCTCTTTTCCACGGGAGAGTATGAAAAGGCCGCCGCATTGTTTGAGCAGGTGCTGGCATCCGATAGAATGAACGCCATCGTCCATTACAATCTGGGATCGAGCTATTACAAGCTGGGCCGCTATGAGCTGGCTCGTGAACAATTCCGGGAAATCAAGGCGAACCACAAGCTTGCTCCGTTGGCCTACTACAATCTTGGGCTCATCGCCTTTCGCCTGGAAGGAAAAGAAGCTGCACTCCGGTGGTTCCACAAAAGCATGGAAGCCTCTGACGATGATTCGCTCAGGCTTTTGGCTGCCAAACAGATCGCACGACTCGAGGAAAAAACGTCCTCACCGGAGGCTCATTCCCGAGGCATTCGTCTGTCCGGCTACTTCAGTGTCGGAGCCGGTTATGATGACAACGTTGCCCGGGTTCCCGATGGAGTATTGCAGATTTCCAACCAGCGCTCGAAGCTTCTGGATCTGTTTCTCAGTACCACCTATTGGATGAACGGAAACCACCACCGAGGGAATGCACTCAAATTCAACGCTGGCGCCACTCGTTACGACCAACTGGCCGAGTATGACAGTACATTGCTGGGTTTCGGTTTGTACCACTATCGTCCATTGATCGGATGGCACAGCCGATGGAGCCTTCATTTTTCTCATTCTGAACTTCATGGTGACGCATTTCAGCAACGGCTTCGTTTTCAAGTCCGGACCGGAAAAAGGTATTCGGCCAATCAATGGCTACGCCTCCAATATGAATACAGCCAGATAAAGGAGCTCAACGCTGCTTACAGCTACCTCGGGGGAAATCAACAGCGAATCCGGGTGGAGAATCGTACCCGATTGAACCACGCCCGGCTGCGAGCAGGTTATCTTCTGGAATGGAACGACAGAGAAGATTACCGTGGAGCGGACACATTCAGCAGCTATTCCCCAGTCCGCCATACGGCATATCTGTGGTACAAGCCGGCGTTCGGAGAGAAATGGGCCGGTCGATTGGGTCTGGAATATCGATACAGCGATTACATCGAAGAAAATGTTGCTGCCGGTATTCCTGAAGGAACACGCGAGGATCGGCGCCTGCGGATTACATTGGGAACCCTGTACAAATTGTCTCCAGACTACGAACTGGAGATTTCCCTGCGGCGTACGGAAAACGACTCCAATTTCACCAGGCGCGACTATATCAGCAATCAGCTGATGATTTCCGTCGGTGGCTATTTTTGATTTTTTCTTTTTTATTCAAAAGGAGGAGCATATGCGAAGCTACTATCCATTGGGACTGGCAGCCCTGCTGTTGCTCAGTGGGTGTAACTTGGGGGGGAGCTCGACCGACGGGGACGGCAGTAACCGGTATCCTGACGAAGTGAGTGAAAGCGGATTTCGCCTGCTTGCCTGGAACGATCTCGGAATGCATTGCATGGATGCCGACTATTCGGTTTTTTCCATTCTGCCGCCCTACAACAACCTGGTCGCCCAGCTGATCGAAAAAGGCAGTGAGCCGCGCCATATCACCCGGGGCGTCCAATTGACCTACGAGGCCGTTCCCTCACTGGACGGGAAATGGAACACCCGTAGTACCGGCAAGACCGATTTCTGGGATTACGTTTCCAGATTGTTCGGCGTGACGCTGGATCCCGATGTCGGCCTGAAGGGCCGTCACGTTCAGAGCCAAACGCCACGCCCACTGCAATATGACAGCGAGTACAACTGGTGGATAGCAGAGGGGATCCCAGTCACCCCCCGAAATGACGATGGCTCATACAACATGTACCCGATGGTCAAGGTGGTGGCCAGGGACGACCGGGGCACCGTCCTGGCCGAAACCACCACCGTATTGCCGGTCAGTGACGAAATGGACTGCAAGGCATGTCATGGTTCATCATCCGGCTATGACGCCGCCAAGCCTGCTGGGGGGTGGGTGAACCACGGTGACAGCGAGAAGGACTACAGGTTCAACATCCTGCGCCTTCATGACGAGAAACATCCCGGTGCCGTCTCGGGCCACGCCAATGCACTGCGTGCAAAAGGGTGGGATTACGACGATGCAGGGCTTGAGGCTACCGCCGCGGGCGGCACGCCGATATTGTGTGCCGCTTGTCACTCGAGCAACGCCCTGCCGGGGACCGGTGTCGGCGACATTCCTCCGCTGACGCAGGCCATCCACACCCGGCATGCAGAAGCCGCCGATCCACGGAACCTCGCTGTCACATTGGATGACGGTACCAATCGGAACGCCTGTTATCTCTGTCATCCCGGCGCAACCACCCAATGCTTGCGTGGCGCGATGGGCAAGGCGAAACATCCCGATGGAACCTCCAAGATGCAATGTCAGAGCTGTCACGGTGCGATGAGTGCAGTGGGTCGTGCCGATCGGGACGGTTGGCTCGACCAGCCCAATTGCCAGAGCTGTCATCAGGGAGGAGAACGTCACACCCAAGCGGTGGCCGATATGACGACGGGAGCCCTGCGTCAGGTCACCGATTTCCGCTATGCAACGAATCCGGATACGCCGATGTCCGGCAAGAGCCTCTACCGTTTCAGTGTCGGCCACGGAGAACTGCAATGCTCCGCCTGTCATGGATCGACCCACGCCATCTACCCAAGCAACAAGGAGGAGGACAACATCCAGAGTGTGGAGGCCCAAGGGTACGCCGGCACCATCCGGGAATGCACCAGCTGCCACACCAGGGTGCCGTTGACCGAAGACGGGGGACCGCATGGCATGCACACCATCGGGCAGCGCTGGGTGGATGAACACGAGGAATATGTGGAAGAAAGCGATCCGGTGCGCTGCACGGCCTGTCACGGGGACGACTACCGCGGCTCTCCCCTTTCCGCCGTGAAGACCGCTCGCAGTTACGCCACGGAATGGGGAACCAAACGCTTCCAGGCTGGCCAGCAGGTGGGCTGCTACGATTGTCACAACGGTCCTCACGATGATGACTGAACCCGCTCGGGCACAGCAGGGCGCAGGTGCCCCCGTCACATGGAGGTGACGAAGGGTTCACGCCCCTTCAACCACGACATCCCGGCGGATCGAGCGGGAGAATCGAAAAACAACTTGAACAGGGGGAAACATCGACATGAAAAAATCGCTATGCCTGGTTTCGGTACTGGGACTGCTGCTTCTCTCGGGATGCGGAGACGATTCGACATCCTTGACGAGCGAACCACGGGCAACGGGAAATTATGATGTCACGGTGGAACGAGGGCCTCTGTTGAACGCCTTCGTGATGGATGCGGGAGGCCACCGCGCAACGGAGGTCGGGAGAGGTGTGTATCGATTCGACGGTACACCGGCATTTCCCGTTTCAGCAGTGGGAGGGATCATCGATCTGGACCGTGATGGCACGATCTCCGCTGGTGACGCAGCAAACCCAGTGGCCCTTAAAGCAGCGAAGGGGAACGCGGTGACCATGCTTTCCACGCTCGCATCCACGGCCCCCGTACGCACATGGCTCAAGGAGACGTTCAGTCTCACCGACGAACAGATCGATCAGGCGACACCCTCCACCGATCGTGTGGTCGCCGCCATCGGTGACGAGCTTTTCGCATATTGCATCGAGAACGGTGTCACCGATCCTTCCCGTTGGGATGTGGAGCAGTTACGCACCAATCTGCAGAATCGAATTTCCATGAGAATCCAATCCTATGTCGGAAGCGGACAATCCGTGGCCGAGCTGGAAATTCAGCTTCTGGAAACGTTGGGAATGGATCGCCTCACCACCGACATGCTGACCAATCCACCCTCGGGAGAAGGGATGGATGGCTTGATAGCCATGGTTACGGAGTTGCCGGCCTACGAGCTGACCAGCGCACAAAAATACACGCTGGCATACATGTGGAACGAGGAAAAGATGGCCAAGGATCTCTACCTGACACTCAACGGGCTCACCCCTCACAACACGCTGGTCAATATCGCCACACGCTCGGAAACTCAGCATCAGGCCGCAGTGGAAGCCTTGCTCAGGAAATATGATCTCAATATCGAAGATCTCGAGAATTACGCGGGAGGATTTTCTTCCGATGCATTGAGCCGATACGGAAGTGGGCAATTCAGCATCATAGAGGTGCAGAACCTGTACGACTCTTTGTACCAGACCGGTCGGCAATCGCTACAGCATGCACTGGAGGCTGGATGCAGGGTGGAAGTGACCGATGTCGAAGATCTCGATAGGGATATCGCCACCGCCGAAGGTGTGCTCGATCTGGTTCTCGTCTACAGTGCCCTGCGAAGCGGCAGTTACAATCATTACTGGGCTTTCGATAGAGCATTGAAAAACATCGGGGTCGAGGCAGGATGCTGCTCTTTGGGAGAAAGATACTGTAAAACAGAAAACGAATTTCCCTTGAGCAAAGATGATAAGAGAAAAGGATTCTGAAAGAAGCAGAATCACTGACTTGAAGATCTCCTGTTTTCTGCTGGTGAGATTGCTTTGATGGTATGAGAATTAGTACACCGTTAAGGAAATTCTATCTCTTGCAATAGGCAAGTCACACAAAATCGGAGCCTGACCGCTTGTTGGTAGAAAGGATTCGCTTCTAGGCACTTGCTATGTGATTAACTTCCTTTTGGAGTGCAGGTGTTACTTTTTGTTTGCATTTCCTGCTCGACGTATCCTAAAGAGATGCGTTATTCTTAGGGTCGGAGTAGGGGGGAGCTGACATGTTGCTTGGCTTTGTAAGCCGGCAAGATGTGCGGTCGTTTCCTCCAATAATGAAACACTCCTTGATTCGTCTCGTCTTTCAGGTGTATGGAAAGCTGAAGCAGGGAAAGAAGACATGCATGCGAGAAACATGTCACTGGCAGGGGAGTTTCGTGAGGCTGGCCCGGAAGCAGACCTGCTCCTTTCCATGCTTTGTCTCAGATATAATCCCGCTGGGCTGTCTCGTATTGTTGATCTTCTTGACAAAGGGATCTGCTGGAAGCGATTTGTTACTCTGGCTTTGAGAAATGAAGTCCTGCCGACGATTTCTCCAATTCTGAAGGATCACTGCGCGGACGCGCTTCCGAGTGAGATGTTAGCTTTCGTTGATGATCGGTTTCACCGCAACGTTCAGCGGAATGCTGTGTTGTGCCAGGAACTGCTCAATTTGAATGAGCAGTTCCGTATGCACGATATTCGAATCATAAATTACAAGGGCCCTGAAACAGCACACAGAATCGGGCTGGAGATCGACTGTTGTCAATTTAATGATCTTGATTTTTTGGTGCGGAAAGAACAAGAGGCAATCCTTAAGGAGGTATTGCTGTCACTTGGCTATCGACTAAGCGAGGAAAGAAAGAGCAAAGGGCAGATAAAGGATTTCACTTATATACGAGAGCGAAATCACGATGGCTCTGCTTCTATTGCAGCTCTGCCGGGAGATATTTACGAGACAGGGCGAATCATCGTTGAGCCACATCTTCAGATTACAGAATATAGATTGCCAATAGCGATTGAAAAAGAATCTTTGTGGGAAGCAGTTGAATTCATGGAGTTCATGGGAAAGCCTTTGCCGGTTTTTGCAAAAGATGATTTGCTTCTGGTGCTCTGTATAGCGGGTTGCAAGGCAAGCTGGAAAAATCTGAAGCTAATAAATCATATCGCCGCCCTGTTGAACACCCTTCCTGATTCCGTCGTTGATCGTTGTATCGACAAAGCGAAAATTGCAGGTTGTGAGCGCATGGTGCAGATGGGGTTGTTGTTGGCCAACGGGCTGTTTCTCACAGAAAAAAATCCGGATAGAATGGCGCGTGCCAGATTGGATGAGGGATTGATGAAGTGTGCAAGGGAGGTGGTGATTGCTCGATCTCGGAATATTTCCTCGATCGATTATCATCCTTTTCCTTGGCGATATTCCTCTGTCATCATGCAAACACTAGATCGTCCCAGTGATAGAATACGCTATTTATGGAGAACCACTACGGTACCTTATCCGGTTCACTACAAAAGATTTCCATTACCGGGATTTCTGCATAACCTCTATCGCTTTATCGTACCATTCCATGACTATGTTCTGGTACCTGCAGGTCAGTGGTACAAGTGGCGCTTTCGCCCCTCAGGTTCCGGCGCATTTGAGGTCCACAGGGCCCTGCAGGATTTTCTGAATCGTAGGAGAACAAAAGTAGCAAAGGCCGAAGCTGGCTGATGATGGGTAAGCCCATAGAAGACGGAGGGGGTTTTGCTGTACTGGTGGATGTCTGTCAAGTCAATCGAACAGGACCCGATGGCTCTCATCAAGGATGAAATCGAGAAAGGTTTGGGCAACCAGTGACAGGCGTTTCCCCTTTTGATGAACCGCATACCAGCGTCGCTTGATTGGAAAACCCTCAACATCCAGCACTACCAGCTTCCCTGTGCTCAATTCGAGACGCAGGCTGTGGATGGAAATGACAGCTATGCCGAGCCCCGCAAGTACCGCCTGTTTGATAGCCTCGGAGCTGCCCAGTTCCATATAGGGTTCTACCTGTAGTCCCTTTTGATCCAGCAAACGGTTAAGTGCCATACGTGTACCGGAACCTGCTTCGCGGCCGATAAAGCGCTCCTGGATTACTTCTTCCAGCGGCAGATTTTTACGTCCCGCGAAGGGGTGATCTGGTGTGGCGATAAAGCCCAGGATATTTTCCAGGAAGGGATAGCTGATGAGCCGGTCATTGTCTTCTGGTACCTGTCCCATGACGACAAAGTCATCGTCGTTGCTCATCAGTCGTTCCACTACCCGTGCGCGGTTAGTGAACACAAGCTTGGGTTCCACCTTGGGGTGTTGTTGCAGAAAATGGCCCAGCAAGTGGGGCATGAAATATTTGCCCGTAGTGACCACCGATAACTGCAACGGGCCAGTGATCTCCCCTTTTAGCGCCTCCATCTCATCTTTCAGCTGCGCCAGACGACCAAGGATATCGCCAGCTGCTTTGTAAACCGTTTTTCCAGCCGTGGTGGGGAAGATTTTCTTACCCATTTGTTCCAAGAGCGGAAGTCCCAGCTGCTCCTCCAACCTCTTGATCTGAATAGAAACAGCGGGTTGTGTAAGATGCATCTCCTCTGCTGTGCGAGTGAAGCTGCTATTTCTTACCACCGCCTCAAATAGCTTGAGTTGCTGCAAGGTCAAGTGCATCGGAAACCAACCATTTACATTTGTTAATACAGATAATAACAAGGATTAATTTTTTTTTGAAACACAAAGAGAATATAGTTAGCCACACCGTAGTTCACGGGGCCCGGCGGAGAGCCGGGGTGATGGAGGTGCCAGGGCGGAAACCCCTCCCTGAGCCGGAATTCAATGACAAGTGAGGATTAGCAATGGCTGACAAGACCTACAACGCGGGCGTAAAAGAGTACCGCGAAACCTACTGGGACCCTAACTACACTCCGAAGGACAGCGACATTCTGGCCTGTTTCAAAGTCGTGCCCCAGCCGGGCGTGCCGCGTGAAGAGGCAGCAGCAGCAGTGTGTGCCGAGTCCTCCACCGCTACCTGGACCACCGTCTGGACTGACCTGTTGACTGATCTGGACTATTACAAGGGCCGGGCCTATGCCATTGAAGATGTGCCTGGTGATGATGAGTCCTTCTATGCCTTTATTGCCTATCCCATGGGCCTGTTTGAGGAAGGTTCCGTGGTCAACGTATTCACCTCTTTGGTGGGTAACGTGTTCGGTTTCAAGGCGGTGCGTATGCTGCGCCTGGAGGATGTGCGTTTCCCGCTCTGGTTTGTGACCACCTGCCCGGGACCTCCCCACGGCATTGAGGTCGAGCGTGACAAGTTAGACAAGTATGGTCGCCCGCTGCTGGGTTGTACCATCAAGCCTAAATTAGGCCTGTCTGCCAAGAATTACGGCCGGGCTGTATACGAGTGTCTGCGCGGCGGTCTGGATTTCACCAAGGACGACGAGAACGTCAATTCCCAGCCCTTCATGCGCTGGCGTGATCGCTTCCTGTTTTGTCAGGAAGCCATTGAGAAGGCAGAAGCCGAGACCGGAGAGCGCAAGGGTCATTATCTAAATGTTACTGCCCCCGATGTGGAAGAGATGTACAAGCGCGCCGAATTTGCCAAAGAGATCGGCTCTCGCATCATCATGTCGGATTATCTGACCCTGGGCTGGGCGGCGCATCAGAGCCTCTCCAAGTGGTGCCGTGACAACGGCATGTTGCTGCACGTTCACCGCGCCATGCATGGTGTGATCGACCGTAACCCCAAACACGGCATCAACTTCCGTGTGCTGGCCAAGCTGCTGCGCCTGCTTGGTGGCGACCATCTCCACTCAGGTACCGTAGTTGGCAAGCTGGAGGGCGACCGCGAGGCCACTCTGGGCTGGATTGATCTGATGCGCGAGCGTTATGTAAAAGAGGATCGCTCCCGCGGTATCTTCTTTGACCAAAACTGGGGTCACATGCCGAGTGTTATGCCGGTCGCTTCCGGTGGTATCCATGTCTGGCATATGCCGGCCTTGGTCTCCATTTTCGGTGACGACTCTGTGCTGCAGTTTGGTGGTGGCACCATCGGCCATCCATGGGGCAATGCAGCCGGTGCTGCGGCCAACCGGGTTGCGCTTGAGGCCTGCGTCCAGGCACGCAATGAGGGCCGTGAGCTCGAGAAGGAAGGCAAGGATATCCTTACCACGGCCGCCAAGCACAGCCCTGAGTTGAAGATGGCGATGGAAACCTGGAAGGAGATCAAGTTCGAGTTCGAAACCGTGGACAAGCTGGATGTAGCGCATAAGTAAGCGTTCGGCAGTCTGATTTGAATTGAACGGAATGATTTTGAGGAAATAAACATGAGTGAAGTAACTGATTATTCATCCCGCCTGTCGGATCCCCGCAGTCGTAAGTTGGGTACCTTCTCCTATCTCCAGGAGATGGATGCCGATCAGCTGCGTAAGCAGGTGCAGTACATCGTGGATAAGGGCTGGAACCCGGCCATTGAGCACACTGAGCCTGAGTATGCATCCAGCCACTACTGGTATATGTGGAAGCTGCCCATGTTCGGTGAAACCGATGTGGACCGCATTTTGGAAGAGATCGAGTTGTGCAAAAAGGCCAACCCGGGCAACCATGTGCGCCTGATCGGCTATGACAACTACAAGCAGACCCAGGGTGCCAATATGGTGGTTTACCAGGCTCCGCTGGATCAGAAAAAGCAAGACAAAATGGAGATTGCCGCTGCGGTGAACTCCTACGGCATGGTCCACAAGTAACCATCTTGTCGTTTGTGGTGCGGGCTGTCTTATTTGGCGGCCCGCATTCTTCCCCGAAAGGGGGTTTTGTTGAGGTTCGAAGTCGACCTCTTCGGGTTTCAACAAAGCTTTCCTGCATGAGTTTCGTTATTCAACCGGCGAAAGGTGACCATCATGACCGATGTCAACAAAGAAGATTTCCTGATTAAAGAAGAGCCCTACTATCGTTCTGTTGCCGATGAAGTGGAGCGTTACCAAGCCGCCTATGACGTCCGTATGCCGGTGATGCTTAAGGGACCAACCGGCTGCGGTAAGTCCCGTTTCGTGGAATATATGGCCTGGAAGCTGCAGAAGCCACTCATCACCGTGGCTTGTAACGAGGATATGACCGCTTCTGACTTGGTAGGTCGTTTCCTGCTCGATATCAACGGTACCAAGTGGCAGGATGGGCCACTGACCATTGCTGCACGCATCGGCGCTATCTGCTACCTGGATGAAGTGGTGGAAGCCCGACAAGACACGACCGTGGTCATTCATCCGCTTACCGATCATCGGCGTGAACTGCCTCTGGAGAAGAAGGGTGAACTGGTCAAGGCGCACCCTGATTTTCAGATAGTGATTTCCTACAATCCTGGTTACCAGTCGATGATGAAGGATCTCAAGCAGTCCACCAAGCAGCGCTTCGGCGCCATGACCTTCGACTATCCGGAAGCGGAGGTGGAGAAAGAAATCATTGCCCATGAGGCGAATGTGGATGAGGCTACCGCGGAAAAGTTGGTCCAGGTGGCACAGCGTTCACGCAACCTTAAGGGGCATGGCCTGGACGAAGGGATGTCCACCCGTCTGTTGATATATGCCGGCCAGTTGATTGCGCAAGGGATCCCGGCGGTTAACGCTTGCCAGATGGCGCTGGTGGAACCCCTGACTGACGATCCCGACATGCGTGATACGCTGGAGGCTGCGGTGAGCACTTTCTTTGGTTGAAGGTAACCGGCAGCAGAGATTTTTCTGGCCTGCGCTGAAATGCCAACCGTGAGGAACCCATTATGAGCGTCAACCTGGACGATTACCGCGATGAGCTGATCGCCGTAGCTCCCGAATTGGCCGACACACTGGAGGCTATCTTCCATGAGGCGGCTCGGGTGATGTCTCCTGCCGGCCTTAGTGATTACCTAGATGGAGCACGGGGGATGGTCAGTCTGGGCAAAGGGCCGGCGCTGCTAACCGCATGGCTCGATGAAGTGCCCCAGGTGGCCCGGGAGTGCGGGGAGGATGTCATTCGGGATATTGCCGCTGCTGTCCTCAAGCTGGCATCCATGGTTTCCGGAGAAGTGCTGGTACTGATGCTCTCCACCTTGCCTACGGCGGCGCGACGGCTGGGAGATCCCGATCTACTGCGCGCCTACCTGCAACTGTTACACCGTCTCTCGGCCAAGGCCCCGCGCGGAGTTCGCCCCATGCTGGGCGTGCTCGATGAGCTACTTTCCAAGCTGACCTTGAGTGGTCTGCGGCGTTGGGTGGATTTTGGGGCTGAGGCCTACCGCCGGGATTTGCCCAAGCAGGCCGCCTATTTCGGCTTGGAGAGTGAAGACTCCAAGGCTGTGTTGCAGCAGGAGCGAAAGGGGACCTTGTTCATCGACGAACAGCGCCGGCTCAATTTCTATCTCCGGGCTTTTTGGGGGCGGGATTTTTTCCTGCGACCGGCTGCTGCTGATTATCTCGGATTCCGGCCTTTTATCGAAGGTTACGCCATGCATCTGCCAGATGCAGTGGATGATGTGGGAACGGTTTCCGGGCATGAGTTCTACCGCGCCATGTGTGCCCACATGGCTTCCCATATGGTTTACACGTCGGAGCCGTTGAACGCTGAGGCAATGTCGCCGGCGCAACAGTATTTCATCGCGTTGTTTGAAGATGCTCGGGTGGAATATTGTGCCGTCAGCGAATTTCCGGGCATGAAGGGGGTTTGGCGCTCACTTATGACCCTGCCGGGAGAGCGCAGCTACGAACATGAATCCATGGCGCTGTTGGAAAGGATTGCCCTGGCATTACTGGATGCCGGAGAGAAGACCGGTGATGTGGAGGTGGATACCCTTGTGGAACGCTTTCACACTAACATCGCCAATAATAAAAACAATACCTTGTTCTCCATGAATCTGGGATTGGACCTGTTCAACCTGCTCAATGCCCGGCGTGCGGTGCCCAGTCTGCGCATTCTGGAAGGATTGAATATCCCTTATCGGGACGACAACCGTTTTATCTGGTCTGCCGAGGAGTTCAGTTGGGAGCAGAGTACCGCCTATCTGCCGGAGAGCCAACGCCAGGTGCGCAAGCATGTGAGCGTGATGGAAATGGTCAACGAGGTGGAGGTAGAGACTGCGGGGGATGATGCCCAGGAGGTCTGGATTCTTTCCACCGAGCTATTTCCTTACGAGGATGAGGGTGTCTCCTACAATCAGATGGAGGGTAAAGAACCGGTTTCCGAACCCATTCACTATCCCGAATGGGACTACCATGTACAGCTGCACCGGCCAGCCTGGGTTACAGTATTCGAACGGCGCCAAGGGCGGGGTGATCCGGAGTTGATCGACAGTGTGCTCACTGAGCATAAAGGCGTGAGCCACCGTATCAAGCAGATTATCGATCGGCTGCGTCCGCAAGGGGTGGCTCGCCAGCGCCGTTTGGAGGATGGTGACGAATTAGATATTAATGCTGCAGTAGATGCCATGGTGACGTTACGGATTGGGCTGCAGCCTGATCTGCGTATCACCATGCGTCATGTGATAAACCGGCGGGATCTGGCCGTGCTCATCCTTCTGGACCTTTCTGAGTCTACCAACGAGACGGTGCGCGGCACTGACAAAACGGTGTTGGAACTGACGCGAGAGGCGTGCGCCTTGGTGGCTACCGCCATCGATGGTATTGGTGATCCTTTCGCCATCCATGGCTTTGCCTCCGATGGGCGGCATGATGTGCAGTACTATCGTTTTAAGGATTTTGAGCAACGTCTCGATGACGACGTAAAAAGTCGTTTGGCAGGAATGAAAGGGGGGCTTTCCACGCGAATGGGGGCGGCCATGCGTCATGCTGGTTGGCACCTCATGCAGCGAAGTGAGAAACATAAACTGCTGTTGATCGTCACCGATGGTGAGCCAGCTGATATCGATGAGCGTGATCCCCAATATCTTCGCATGGATGCCAAGAAGGCGGCCGAGGAGCTGCGTCGTACCGGGGTGTTGAGCTACTGTTTGACCCTTGATCCGGAGGCGGACCGGTACGTATCTCGTATCTTCGGCGGCAATAACTACACGATTATCGATAATGTGAAACGGTTGCCGGAGAAACTGCCCACCCTGTTTGCCAGCCTCACCCGTTGAGCCGTGGGCCACTGGCTGGAGGATATACCAGTATTCGCCAAGCGTCCCGATGAGGTGGATGCCAGGCTTTATAACCTTTGGCGGCGAGCCCGGTTGCATCTGGACCTGCCCGTTCGCCTGTCACTGCCGGGGCTTTCGGGAATGGTGATGCTGCTTGAGGAGCATGACTGGGTCTGTGTGGACGAGCGACAGAATGATCTGCCGGTGTTGGCGTGGGTGGAGTTTGAAGACCAGCATCGGGATGCGCTTCACCTTCCCGTCCGTTGTCGACTTAACTACTATCATTATGCGGCTTCCAAAATTCGGGCCGAAGCACTGACCATAATGGAAGCGGCACTGGAAGAAGCGGTACGTGATGCGGTGGCGAAGGGACGCTGAGACCATGCTGGGCAGGCACAGATACTGACGGAGAGACGCAGATGGCACTGGTGGATATGCGGGACATGCTGCATCATGCATATGAGAACAGTTATGCCGTCGGGGCCTTTGACCTGGTCAGCCTGGATTTTCTGGAAGCGGTAATCGGGGCTGCCGAGCGTTGCCGTGCACCGGTCATCTTGAGTATCGCTGAGCCCCATTTTGCCTACTACGATTTCCAGCTCATGCTCCCTGCCGTGGAAGCAGCTGCCCGCCGAGCAGCTGTACCGGTAGCGATTCAGCTCGATCATGGCAGCGGGGTGGAGTCGGCGATTGAAGCGATCCGGCTCGGATGCAATGGAGTGATGCTGGATGCCAGCAATATGAGTTTGCCGGACAATATCAAGGCTACTCGGGCCGTGGTAGAGATGGCCCATTCTTGTGGGATTCCCGTGGTGGGAGAGGTGGGTTATGTAGCGGGGGAGGAAGGCGAGGGTGCCAAACAGCATCCGGGGGCAAGTTCCTTGACGCAACCGGCCGAGGCGAAAGCTTACGTGGAGCGCACAGGTGTGGATTTTCTGGCGGTCTCCATCGGTACCGTACAGGGACGCATGAAGGGGCGGGCAAAGCTCGATTTTCAACGCCTCAAACAGATTCGCAAGGCAGTGCATGTTCCTCTGGTGATCCATGGAGGCACCGGGCTTAATGAGGATCAGTTCCGTCGCCTGACTGCCATGGGGATTGCCAAGATAAACTATTTCACAGCCTTGTCGGATGTTGCTGCCGAGACCATGCGTCAGCGAATGAAGAGCGACAAACAGGGTGGATTTACCGATTTAAAGCGGGGAGTGAAAGAGGCCATTGGCGAGGAGGTGGAGCGTTGCTTGCGTCTGTGGGGGACTGCTGGCCGGGCTGCCGAAGTGCTGACCCAGTGTAAGCCTATGGTCCCTGTGGAACAGGTTATGGCTTACAATATCGACGATGTGGATGGGGAGCGGGCTTCTACCCTGATGCGAAGGGCGCAAGAGATTATTTCGACTATTCCAGGGGTGCGGGACGTGTTTGTCGGCGAGGCATTAAAGGAGGGGACAGGTTATCGCCTTTACTGGTCGGTTCGTTGCGTTACCGAGGTTGCTGCACGCTCTTTTCAAGAACACCCGGACTATTTGGCATTTCTTCGGAGCTATTTTTATCCCTATGTAAGTGACTCCTTTTCCATGGGTTACCGTTCCGTAGCCACGAGCATGGAGCTCGGGAAATCATCGCGGCAGCCGCTTTCAGTATCATTGGCTACGCTGGGCAATAATTGAACGAGGAGTGAGGGAACCAGATCGAGGGTTTCATGCTGGCCTGTTGCCTGGTGGTCAATAATCAATAAACAGTAAAAGCCACCGAGAGGGTGCGCCGGTCCTTGATGACTGCGTCCCCCACATCACTTTTTTCTTGCGGCAGGGTTACTTTTTCGCCTTCTTGCGGGATTTCTTTCTCAATCGGTGTGATGTTGGTGATATGTGAGAAGGAGGAGATATGGCTTTCCAGTTCTTGAACCCGGAGTATTTGGAACGGGATGTAGGGTAGTCTTGTAGTTGCTCAATGACGCCAAAAGGGGTGCTAGTGGGAGGGCGAAGGTATCATGAGGCATGTCCTGTAGTCGCCAACAGACGCTGGGAAGCCCGACCTTATGCCCGGTTAACAATTGCCCATCCATGAATTCTCGACCGGTTCCGGATTGTCCGTGTAATAAGGTTTCATTTGATGATACTGCTCGACGGTCAGGTCTCTCCTGATGGTAAGATAGGCGAATAGCGGGACTTTCCGGTGAGAAAACGGGATATCGAATGCAATACCGAGATCTGCGAGACTTTATCGCTCAGCTGGAGCAGCAGGGTCAGCTGAAACGGATCGCCCTGGAGGTGGATCCTTGTCTGGAGATGACAGAGATCTGTGATCGCACGTTGAAGGCGGCTGGGCCGGCATTGCTGTTCGAGAATCCCAAGGGGTATGAGACGCCAGTGCTGGCCAATCTGTTCGGCACCCCTGAGCGAGTGGCGCTCGGCATGGGAGAATCGTCGGTGAAGGCGCTGCGCGGTGTGGGCGAGCTGCTGTCGTCGCTGAAAGAGCCGGAACCCCCGAAAGGGATGCGTGATGCCTGGGAGAAGCTGCCGGTCTATAAACAGGTTCTGAACATGGCACCCAAAGTGGTGAGGAATGCACCTTGCCAGGAGGTCGTGCTGGAAGGAAGTACGGTGGACCTCGGTGGATTGCCGGTGCAGACTTGTTGGCCGGAAGATGCCGGACCCTTGATCACCTGGGGGCTGGTGATAACCAAGGGGATTAGCAAGCAGCGGCAAAACATCGGGATCTATCGCCAACAAGTGATTGCCCCCAACAAGGTGATCATGCGTTGGTTGGCTCACAGAGGAGGAGCGCTGGATTTCCGGGAATGGTGTGAAGCCCGGCCGGAAGAGCCGTTTCCCGTAGCGGTGGCGCTGGGTGCGGATCCCGCCACCATGCTGGCGGCGGTGACCCCGGTTCCAGACACCTTGTCGGAATATGCCTTTGCGGGCCTGTTGCGGGGATCGAAGAGTGAGGTGGTGAGCTGTGTGGGATCCCCGCTGCAAGTGCCCGCCACCGCAGAGTTCGTACTGGAGGGGGTCATCCATCCTGGTGAGACCGCCCCGGAGGGGCCATTTGGTGATCACACCGGTTACTACAATGAAGTGGACAAATTTCCGGTTTTCACCGTTGAGCGAATCACCCATCGCCGGCAGCCCATCTATCACAGCACCTATACCGGTCGCCCGCCGGACGAGCCAGCCATTTTGGGGGTGGCGCTCAACGAAGTGTTCGTGCCGTTGCTGCAGAAGCAGTTTCCGGAAATCGTGGATTTCTATCTTCCACCAGAAGGGTGCTCCTATCGTATGGCGATAGTAAGCATTCGCAAACAGTATGCCGGGCATGCCAAGCGGGTGATGCTCGGCGTATGGTCCTATCTGCGCCAGTTCATGTATACCAAATTCGTGATCGTCACTGATCATGACATTGATGTGCGTGATTGGAACGATGTGATATGGGCAATGACTACGCGGATGGATCCGGTCCGTGACACCACTCTGATTGAGAACACCCCCATCGACTATCTTGATTTTGCCTCGCCCGTCTCGGGGCTCGGAGGAAAAATAGGATTTGATGCCACCAACAAGTGGCCGGGGGAGACCTCTCGGGAGTGGGGGCGCCCGATCCGCATGGCAAAAGAGGTGATTCAGCGCGTGGATTCCATCTGGGATGAACTGGGTATTTGACATCTGTGGACAGCTGTCAGATAGTTATTGGCTTTCATAGAACAGGGAACAACGAAATATGAAAAAGTTACTGTATGCAACGTTCGTTATCTTTCCGCTCGTTTCCGCCTGCTCATCCAACCATGATGCGGGTGGGAAAGAGGAGAAAAAACAGGAGATGGGTCATTCTGAAGAACATGCCAAGGAGCATGAGCACGCCAAGGAACACGAGCATGCCGACGGTGAAGGGCATGCCGAGATCCATTGGGGCTACGAAGGTGCCGGCGGTCCGGAACATTGGGGTGATTTGAAACCGGAGTTTGCTACCTGTAAGGAAGGCAAGAGCCAATCCCCCATTGACATCGAAACCGGTAAGGTAGTCAAGGCCGAGTTGCCCGCTATCGAATTCCACTATCAGGAGGCTCCGCTTTCCGTGGTCAACAATGGCCATACGATACAGGTGAACTATCCTGCCGGTAGCTCCATCAAAGTGGGGGACGCTACTTACGAGCTATTGCAGTTCCACTTCCATACGCCCAGTGAACATACAGTCGATGGCAAGCCGTTTGCCATGGTGGCACACTTGGTGCACAAGAATGCTGATGGTGGTCTCGGGGTAGTGGGCGTGCTGATGAAGGAAGGAAACAGCAATCCCGCCATTGAGACCATCTGGAAAGTGATGCCAAAGAAGGCGGGTGAAAAGGTCGAGTCCGCCGAGATCAAGATCAGTGCATCGGCGATTCTGCCGGAGAACCACAGTTACTACAATTACAGTGGTTCACTCACCACTCCGCCGTGTACGGAAGGAGTAAACTGGATGGTCTTGCAGACGCCCATCGACGTATCCAAGGAGCAAGTGGCTGCATTGGCTGCACTGTTCAAGAACAATGCCAGACCTGTACAACCGCTGAACGGTCGGGAAGTGAAGGCCAATTGATCGAGGAAACAAAAGTGCAGGGATGACGAAATCCCTGGCCGTCAAACGATGGAAAGTCGCCGGATGATTAAACCGGCGACTTTTTGTTTGTGGCAAGGAGGAGTGTAAGCAGGTTGAGCTGCGAGTCTCATCGGTTCCCCTTGCCACCACGCTGTGAGTTTTCCACTTGTGCACAGCGGAGGGCGGGAGAGACTATAACTTCGAGTTAAAGGACAGGGTGTGCGGGCGGGAAAGAAGCAGTCCCCGCCCGCGCTTTAAGGTTTAACCTTCGGATGCCGAAGGAAGGGGCTTGGGTGATGATTCTTTTTCACCAGGAGCCTTTTCCTCAATGGCCTTGGTTTCCTCCGGGGCCGTAAGAACGGCGGCCTTTGCCGGCGGTCTGCCTAACGCTAGCCGCATTCCCTCCCGGTAGTATTCCACGGCGCGTTCCCGATCCCCCTGTTGCTCCAGTAGGCCAGCCAGCAGCTGACAGGCTTCCGCATTGGGAGTGACAGACAGGGTGGACTCCAAATAACTTTTTGCCTTGTTCCATTCTTGATCGCGCAAGGCCAGTTTTCCCAGGGTGAGCAGCAGATCTGCGTCCTTAGGGTGGGCTTGCAGCCAACTTTCTGCAATGGAGAGCTGGCGTTCGGCATTCGCTCCTTCGATGTCACCGTACAGCCGAACGAGTTCAGGAGCCCACTGTTTGCGCAAGGCGCTACGCAGAACCGCTTCTGCCTCATCTCCCAGCTTATGCTTCGCCAGTGTGGAGGCATAGCGGGCCACCAGGACCGGATTGCTGCGGGCATCCTTGGGCAGACTGTTCCAGGCCTCCCGAAGAGCTTTCTCATCGTCGGAACCAACTGCCCGATCGAGGATTCCCAGGAAAGTTTGCTGTTCCAGCGTTTTCAGATCCTCTTCGGTGAATATATGGCGACGACGAAGGACGGGTAGTAGTTCACGCAGCTTGTCCCACCGTTCCAAATCCCGATAAACCTGCGCCAAAAGAGCGAGGACGCGAGGATGCTTCGGTGCGACCTCCTTGAGATAGGCTAGAGTTTTCTGTGCTTGCTCGGGATTACCTTCAGCCAGCTGCAGTTCGGCTTGGGTTAGTTGCACTGCGAGGGCAGCCTTCTTGTCTTCTTTGTATGCCAATTGCAAATATTGATCCCGTCTTTCGATCGCTCCCTGTTGCTGGGCGGCCTGAGCTGCACCCAAGTAGTTGAGCAGGGGTGTGTCGCTGTGTTGCACATGTTTCAGCAGGTGCTTCTCGGCCGCTTGCCACTGTCCCTCCGCCAACTCCACATGGCCTTTGACGATGTTGCTGAGATTCTTTTTCTTGCGCCGTTCGACACTCCATTTGGCGGTGGTACGAGGTACCTGCCAAAGCCGGATCAATGCGCGTACCGCCAAGTAGGCTATCGCAAATAGCACCAACAGAAGCAGAATGAATAGAGCGAGGGAAGTCTCGATAGTCCATTCTCCCCATGTCAGCATTACATAGCCGGTCTCATCCTTCAACAGTACCGAGATGCCGACGGCCGCCAACAACGCCGCTACCAGGATGCTCAGCCATTTCATGATGAACCTCCTTCTGCCTCTGCGTCAGGGGTCGTTTCTTGCTGATCCCCTTCGTCCGTTTGCTGCTCTTCGTTTGCCTCGGGTTGCTTCGCGGGCTCCGGCTGAGGCATTGCTGATGGAGGCGGTGCGGCATCCGGGACGCTACGATTGCGTAACTTGCGTAGTTGCTGAAGCGGGGATGAAATGTCAGGTAAAGCCTGTGGGAATTCCATCTTCTGCAGCTTCTCCAGGCTTTCCAGCATGGCCTGGGTCACTTTCGCCCCGGTATCGAAGTGATTCTCTATCCATTCACGAGCGGTTTGCAGATCCTCTTTGAAGAGCTTGTGGTCGTTTCGCAGCAGAGCGTAACGGGCTCCTTCCAGTTTGAGGTGCAGATTCTGTCGCAGAAAGAGTGCCTGATCCGGTGGCAACAAAGCAACGGTGGCTGGTTTGTCTCCACGACGAATAACCACCAACTTGCTAACCGCATCCCAAACCTTGGCTCCCCAGTTCTCGAGATCCTTCGCTTGTTTTAGCTCAGAGGTATCCAACGAGGTGGACTGAAGATGACGTTCGGGCTGGGGAAGCGGTAGTTCATCCACCTTTTTCTCCAGTGCCGAGAGGGTGAGTGCGCCTCCCTCGATATCGGGTTTCGGCAATGTTCCAAGCTTTTCCACCGCGTCGGCAATAGCTTTTCGCACCGGAAGCCAGCGCGGATCCTGGGTCTCCGCCAGGTTTTCGTCAGCAGCTTTCAGTGCGGCCGCTGCGCCACTGATATCCTGCTCGAGGGAGAGCCGTCGGGTGGCTATCTTCAGCAGATATTCCGCCTCAGTCAGCTTCCAGGTATCGAGCTCCTGCTCCGCCTGTTCCCGGACTGCCTTTAGCATGGCCAGCAGTTCCTGTTGACGATCCGCAGCTTCCTGCACCTTCTGGTTGAGCTCTCCAATGGCTTTATCGACGGAGGAAAGTTTTTCGAGAATGGCGTTGGCCTCCTCAATGCGGCCACTGATGAGCTCCTGCTGGGATTGCAGTTCGGACAGCCGCTGCTGAGCATTCTCCATGCTGCTATTGATGGCAGTTATCTTTTCATTGAGAGCGGCCATCTCCTGCAGGGTTGTATCGTGCTGGAGGGTTCTCAGCTCTTCCTGTTTCTTTTCCAGGTTGCCAACCTCTGCCTTGAGAGCGGCGATCTCCTTCTCTACGCTGGTCAATTTTTGCTGGTTTTCCTGCAGAGTGCTCCCTACCTGCCCCACTTGACTGCTTACCGCCTGCTGGATGCTTTGGGTGGTCTGCTCTCTCTCAGCTTGAAGCTGTTGCCAGCCATAATATCCAGCGCCTCCCACGCCCAGAGAGAGAAGCAAGGCAAGCAAGGAAAGGCTGGTGGCAGCGCATCCTCCGCCTCCACTTTTTCCAGGTTCGTTCTGCGGCGTTGATGGCGGAGCTGAAGGGGGGGTAGATGCAGGGCTCTTTTCTGTCACAGAGGGTGGTTTCTTGCCCTCTTTTTCTCCGTCTCCACTTTCCTGGGGTGGCAGGTCCTCTTTTTTGCTTTTCTCCGCCGCCTCTTCCGGTGGTTTTTTTTCCTCTGTGGCAGGCTGTGTCTCGGTGGTGGCCTTCTCCTCCGCGTTCAGTTCGGCCGTATTTTCGCTGTCGGTTGTGGCGGGCCGTCTCTTGCCCCGGCCCGGTCTGTTTCTCTCTCTCATCCTTTAATCCCCATGCCTCAAGAAGTTGTCTGTTGGGTTGCCCATCTTTCAATGGCGTCGATCATGGCGCTGTCACTGGCTTCCTTGGCAATCAACAGCGATGACTGGAATCCTAGCTCCCGTGCAATCGCCTCAAGCCGGCGGTTGATCAAGACCAGAGGAGTATCCAGCAGCCAACGCAACGTGATCGAACCAGCGAGACGGCGCAGGTTTTGCAATCCCTCTCCACTGGTAACGATGATAATCTCAATCTTCCCTTCTTCCCGTGCCCGGGTCAGCGTGGCTGGTTCGATCTTGGGGCAGGCCCGCCGATAGACTTCGCAATAAGTTATCTTTGCCCCACGGTGTCGCAAGGTCTCAGCCAGCAATTCACGACCGCCATTGCCGCGAAATATGATTATATTCCTGCCGGATAGGTTCTGCATACCGCTATTTGTCAATAGTGCTTCACTATTGAATGGGGGAGGGGCGCAGATGTCGGGCTTGCGTCCCAGATGTCGCTCCAGTGCGGAGGCGCTTCCCCTTCCTACCGTCACCAGCTCGAGATTTGCCGGCATCCCGCCTCGCTCCTTGGCGAGTGAAACAGCCTTTTCCACCGCGTTGGGACTGATGAAGATGGCCATGTCGAATGTTTCCAGCCGATCCAGCGCTTGCGGTGGCTGCTCGGGCGGCAGGATCTCCAGCAGCGGCAGCCGGAACGGGTGCCCACCAGCCGCCTCGATGAGTCTGCACAGCGGCTCCGCCTGGTGGGCCGGGCGGGTGACCATCACCCCCAGCCCGCGCAGATCAGCGGTAGAGCTCATCCAGAATCGCCCTCGCCCCCCTTTCCAGCAGGTCATCGGCCAGCGCAGTTCCAAGCTCTTCGGCCCGGGAGGCGTCACCCCGAATCTCGCCCTCGATCAGCTCGCTGCCGTCGGGACGGCCGACCCTTCCCCGCAACCAGATCTCCCCTCCCTCCAGCTCTGCATAACCTGCAATGGGAACCTGGCAGCCGCCTTCCAGACGGTCGTTCATCGCCCTTTCTGCCATGACCCGAATGTGCGTACCCTCGTCGTTGAGAGGAGTCAGCAATCGGTGGATACGCGCGTCGTCGATGCGGCACTCGATGCCCACGGCGCCCTGTCCGATGGCCGGGAGGCTCACCTCGGGGGAGATGAATTCACGAATCCGCTCCCGGAACCCGAGCCGGATCAGCCCGGCGGCCGCGAGTATGATGGCGTCATACTGTCCGTCATCCAGCTTCTGTAGCCGGGTGTTGACGTTGCCGCGCAGATCCAGGATCTGCAGATCGGGCCGCAATCGGCGCAGCTGGCACTGGCGGCGCAGGCTGGAGGTGCCCACCCGCGCTCCCGCCGGCAGGAGGTCAAGGGAGGGATAACGGTTGGAGACGAAGGCATCCCGGGGATCTTCCCGTGGACAGATGACTGCCAGGTGCAATCCCTCCGGAAATTCCACCGGCACATCTTTCATGGAATGTACGGCGACGTCTGCCTCGCCTCGCAGCATTCCCTGTTCCAACTCCTTGACGAACAACCCTTTTCCTCCCACCTTGGCCAGGGGTGTGTCTAGGATCTTGTCTCCTTGAGTCACCATCTTGACCAGTTCCACCCGGAGCCCTGGATGGGCCTCTTCCAGCGCGGACTTGACATACTCTGCCTGCCAGAGGGCGAGCGGGCTGCGGCGGGTGGCGATGCGAACGAGGTTTTTCTGCATGGTCGGGAACCTTTCCAATATCAACCTCTATGCTAAGCGGTGCGGCAGAAACAGGCAAACCCTTGTTATACTGTAGGGCATTTCTCAGCGGCAGAAACAGCATGAGCGACGACCATACCCAAGAGAAACCCTGGACCGGGCGTTTCACCGAGCCCACCGATGCCTTCGTGGAGGCTTTCACTGCGTCCGTGACGTTCGACCGGCGCATGTATCGGCAGGACATCGCAGGCTCCATCGCCCATGCCCGGATGCTGGCCCATGTGGGCGTGCTCACCGAAGCGGAGCGGGATGCCATCATCGGCGGCTTGGAGGCGATCCGCGGGGAGATCGAGCGCGGCGAATTTCCCTGGTCCATCGCTCTCGAGGATCTGCACATGAACATCGAGGCGCGTCTGACCGAGCGGATCGGGCCGGCCGGGAAGAAACTGCATACCGGCCGCTCCCGCAACGACCAGGTGGCCACCGACATCCGGCTCTACCTGCGCGACGAGATCGATGCCATCTGTCACGAATTGCGCCGTTTGCAACGGGGGTTGCTGGAGCTGGCCGAGCGGGAGGCGGAGACCATCATGCCCGGTTTCACCCATCTGCAGACCGCTCAACCGGTCACCTTCGGCCACCACATGATGGCCTGGTTCGAGATGGCGGAGCGGGACCACCAGCGCCTGCAGGAGTGCCGGCGGCGGGTCAACGTGATGCCGCTGGGGGCGGCGGCGCTGGCCGGCACCAGCTATCCCATCGACCGGGAATTCACCGCCCGCGAACTGGGTTTCGACGCCATCGCCGAAAACTCCCTGGATGCGGTCTCGGATCGGGACTTTGCCATCGAATTCACGGCAGCGGCGGCGTTGCTGATGACCCATCTCTCCCGCTGGTCCGAGGAGCTGGTGCTGTGGAGCTCCGCCCAGTTCGGCTTCGTGGATTTGGGGGACAGCTTCTGCACCGGATCCAGCATCATGCCACAGAAGAAGAATCCCGATGTCCCGGAGCTGGTGCGCGGCAAGAGCGGACGGGTCAACGGCCACCTGACGGCGCTGCTCACCCTGATGAAGGCCCAGCCGCTGGCCTACAACAAGGACAACCAGGAGGACAAGGAGCCCCTGTTCGACACCATCGATACGCTCAAGGGGTGCCTCAAGGTCTAT
>Ga0256914_1000721_pt1 | contig 31942 bp, 26 predicted proteins | sample HulkmetaG_FD_191571 | JGI IMG/M metagenome (GOLD analysis project Ga0256914, IMG submission 191571) | Hydrothermal chimney microbial communities from Main Endeavour vent field at the Juan de Fuca Ridge, Pacific Ocean - Hulk | ecosystem: Environmental > Aquatic > Marine > Hydrothermal vents ... | reverse complement strand
GGCACCGGCGCTCTTTTCCCCCCTTCCTTTTTCTTTTTTCATTTTTCCTTTTTCATCTTGCTCTGTGCAGATCAGTGGCCGGGGAAAGTTGAATGGTTTATTGGTTGAATCGTTGAATGGTGTTTTCGGTGCTTCTTTGGTGGGGCTCGGTGGCTGGATTAAGTTAAAGGTTAAGGGTGTAAGGGTTAAGGGTTAATGGTACAAAATAGTGCCGACTTATGAGCAAGTTCGGTAGTTCGCGGCGGTGTTTACCCCCTGTGGCCCCCCTCAAAGGGGGGCGCTTTGATTGTGGCGGTTTGCGGCCCTGCGGGGAGAAGCCGGTTGCCGAGTAGTTCCGATTCATCGGGACGTATCGAGGCACCGGCGCTCTTTTCCCCCCTTCCTTTTTCTTTTTTCATTTTTCCTTTTTCATCTTGCTCTGTGCAGATCAGTGGCCGGGGAAAGTTGAATGGTTTATTGGTTGAATTGTTGAATGGTGTTTACGGTGCTTCTTCGGTGGGGTTCGGTGGCCAGGGTGGGAAAGGGTTAAGAGTTAAGGGTTAAGGGTTAAGGGTTAAGGGTTAAGGGCTAAGAGTTAAGGGTTACTCCTTGATGCTTGTAAAAATTATTTTTAGCTAAAAAAAATTAATTTTTGGCCGAACTAATATACGGGTAAATTTATTAGGGGCTGCCATGCAAAATAAACCGGGCTTTAATGAAGAGGAGCTTGCCATCCTGAACAAAATACATCTTGATGTTCAGGAATATCAGGATTTATATGATAAAGGGTTAGAGCTAATTGAAAAAGAACCGGAAAGCAAGCAACTTTTAACTTCGATTTTAGACGACTACCTTAAACGGCTTGACGCATTACCTCCTACCGATATTTCCTTACAAAAATTGGAAAGCTACGACGAAGAAATTCAAGAAAAGATAAAATCGCTTATTCTGTTTGGAACACAGGCCGTTTTAATTCGACAGAACTCTTTAATGCAAAAACAACTTTCCGAAACCAATCAAAAATATCGGGATTTGCTTAGTGTAGTTACGCATGAATTCAAAAACTCCTTAACGTCCATTTACGGATATAATCGAATCATAAAAAAACGCATCGAACAAAATCGTACCGAAGGTCTACTACCTTTGGCCGAAAATATCGATCGTTTAACCAAAAATTTATTTGCCATGGTCGATACTTTACTTAATATGTTTTTAATTGAAAACGGTAAGTTAAATATCGATCGTCAGCTTTTTGATTTTGTGCAGGATGTTATTCAACCCATTATTGAAGAAGTAAAAATACAATTGGAACACCGAAAACAAAGCGTTAAAATAAACGCACCAAATGAAAAGAATATTTTCTTTGGTGATTTGCACCTTATGCAAGTTGTTTGCCGTAATTTATTTTTAAATGCCATCCAGTACGGAAAGGAGGGAAGTGATATTGAAATTAATATTATTAATAAAGATAAAGAGATGGAAATCCATTTTCTGAATTACGGCAATGAAGTTCCCGAAGAGCAATTACCAAAAATATTCAACAAATTTTCCCGCTTTCATAAACGGAAAGGTCACAGCAATGTGGGGCTGGGATTGTACACGGTAAAGAGTATTATCGAAATGCACGGCGGAAGTATTCGGGTTGAGGCCAAAACCAACGAATGGATTAAATTTATCATTTCCTTACCTAATTATTATCAAACCGCCTGAGGTTTTAATGAGCGATATTGTACGATTTCATGTTCCTTGCAAACTGGAATACACACGCATGGTAGAAGATTTTGCCGAATTGATCGCTTCATACCTTCACGTTCCTCAAGTACACAAAAATCAATTGGCGCAAAATTTACGCGCGGTAATGAACGAAGTATTTATGAATATTGTAAAGCACTCCAATACGGCCGCTATTGATGAAATGGTCCGTTTTCAGTTTGAAATGGGTATGAAATTTATCATCATTTCCATATTCGATCACGGTCCGGGTTTTCAGGCGGAATCGTATTATCCGCCTTATCCGCAATATTTGTTTGGTAGAAAATTTTTACTCAATAAAGTGCTGGACGGCTGGGTTTATTACACCATTCTCGATCCCTTTACAGTTTCGTTTACTTTTGAGCAGGGGGAATTTCGGGATAAAGCGGATATTTTGGATACCGGTGTTTTGCAGGATCATGGTTTGGGATTATCCATCATCACCAAACTGATGGATTATGTGACTTACACTTACATTGGTGAGGGAAAGTTTGACTGGAAAATTGTTAAAAATTTGGCCCCTCAAGAAAGGAAGAACAACAACTCGTTTTAATCGGTTCATCGATTTTAATTTGATACAACCCTACAAAAAAATTATTTTTTAAGTGATTCTTTGGATTAAAATAATTATATTAGTGATTGATATTCCGTCCGTTCCCAAAACCGATTAAACGGGATATGGATTGGTGCCAAAACGGAGCCGTATTGTTTGGCAGACAATCGATATTTGCCAAACGCAAAAAGCGATAAATTAACAAAACATATTAACGCCTGAATGAAAAGGGGGAGTTATGAACCAGGAATCTGTTCAAGCGCTGACAACCTTATCCGAAGATGAGCAAATGTTTTACGATTCGGTACGTTCGTTTGCCGAAGATCAAATTAAACCCTATTCCCGCGAAATGGATGAAGCCGCTAAAATGAAACCGGAAATTATTAAAGATTTTTTTGAAATGGGTTTAATGGGCATTGAAGTGCCGGAGAGTTATGGCGGAGCGGAGACCAATTTTTTCATGGCTATTTTGGCTATTGAAGCCCTGAGCTATGTGGATCCTTCGGCGGCGATTGTGGTGGATGTGCAAAATACGCTGGTTAACAATGCCTTTTTACGCTGGGGCAGTGAAGCGCTTAAAAAGAAATATTTACCGCAACTCACCTCGGAAAAAGTGGCTTCGTATGCACTGTCGGAGGCCGGTTCGGGCAGCGATGCCTTTGCTTTGCGTTGCCGTGCCACGGACAAGGGCGATTATTGGGAATTGAACGGTCAGAAGTTGTGGATTACCAACGGCGGTGAAGCAGAAATTTTTATCGTTTTTGCCAATGTCAATCCGGAATTGGGTTACAAGGGCATCACCGCATTTGTCGTGGAAAAAGGTTTCGAAGGCTTTACGGTGGGTAAAAAGGAAGACAAATTGGGAATACGCGCCTCGTCCACTTGCGAGCTAATTTTAGATGGCTGCAAAGTGCCCAAAGAAAATGTCCTTGGCGAAATTGGCAAAGGCTACAAAGTGGCTATCGAAACGTTAAACGAAGGCCGTATAGGTATTGGTGCCCAAATGGTGGGACTTTCGCAAGGCGCATTGGATGCTACGATTAAATACGTTAATGAGCGCGAGCAATTCGGTAAACCTATTGCCAAATTTCAAGGAGTACAATTCCAATTGGCAGAGGTAGCCACAGAGTTGGAAGCAGCTCGTTTACTGGTGTACAATGCGGCTCGTATGAAAATGGCCGGGCAAAAGTTTATTAAAGAAGCAGCCATGGCTAAATATTTTTCGTCTCAGGTAGCACAAAAAATAACCTCGCTGGCTATCGATTTATTTGGCGGATACGGTTTTACCAAGGAATATCCGGTGGAAAAATATTTTCGTGATGCTAAAATCGGTACCATTTATGAAGGAACATCCAATATGCAATTGGCGACCATTGCTAAACAAATTCTTGCCTGATTTCAACATATTCAGCGCGGAAATGAGCATTTCATTTCCGCGTTTTATTCTTTTGCGAATCACATGAGAACGTAAGGCCGCATAGGTAAAAAGCCGCTGTAAAATTGACATTTATTTTTCTTGGTTATACATCCGAGAAAATCTGCCGTTTTTTGTAAAAATTAGCGCACGTCATTAATATAATATTTTTCTTTTTTAATAATAATTCTTATTTTGCCGATCGAAAGCAAACCGATAAGGAAATAGGACAAGGGAATTTGGCGTTTTTTTTTGTATGTTAAAGCCCAAAACCACCTTTTGTTTAAATGCCGGTGCGGATTTGCGTGTTAAAAATTGGATTTTAGTATTTAAATTTGTTAGTTTTTTTAACTCTTCAAGGAAGAAAAGAACAAATAAAACCGAAAATGAGAAGACAACCAATATTTTAATTTACAGGTTTAAAATTTATGTTAGATTGTGATAAAGTAAGGATAAATTTACAAACATCCATATTTGGTCGCACGTTGTATTGTTTTCAAGTAATCGATTCTACCAATGCGTATTTACTTAGTTTGGCCCGTGATGGGGCAGCCGAAGGAACGGTGGTCCAAGCAGATTACCAAACCAGCGGTCGCGGTCGCAAAGAACGCAAATGGTTTGCAGCTCCAGGAAAAAATTTACTTTTTAGCATATTGCTCAAGCCGGAGTTAGAGATCGATTATTCCAAGAAAATCGTTTTGGCCGCTGCTATTATTTTGGCCGAAACAATTAAACAATATCTTGAAATCCATAATTTGCCCTCCGTAAAAATTTCATTTAAATGGCCTAATGATTTAATGGTAAACGGGCGAAAACTAAGTGGAATTCTTGCGGAATCCATACTTCGGGATAAAAAAATTGTAGCCATGGTATTGGGCATCGGAATCAATTTGAATGAAGCGATTGATGAAATGGATTCTTCGATTCAACAAACCGCAACCTCGCTATTTCAATTAACCGGACAACAAATTAATCGGGAAGAGTTCCTGACAATTTTTCTTCGTCAGTTCGAAAAGGATTACGAACGTTTTGAACGCAATTTTTACAATCAGGTAGTGGAAGAATGGAAAGCTCATTGCGATCAGATTGGCCAAAAGGTTTTAATTAGTACACCATTTGGCGAAGAAGAAGGTGTGGTGAAAGATATTAACGAATCGGGTTATCTGATTTACGAGGATCAAAAAGGGGTGCGCAAAGCATTAATAGCCGGTGAAATTAAGAAGGGCAGAAATGCTGTTAACTTTTGATATTGGCAATACGCATACGGTTGTTGGCTGCTTTTCCGGTCGAACGTTAATTAACCATTGGCGCATTACATCCGAACGGGTGCGTACCGAAGACGAGTTAGGTGTTCTGCTCGAGTATTTTTTTTCCATGGAACGGTTAACATTCAAAGAAGTGCGCGGTATTTGTATTTCTTCGGTTGTGCCCGACTTGACGGAAATTTATCAATATTTAAGCCGTCGCTATTTTAAGAAAGAACCTTTGGTTGTAGATGCCACGCTTGATTTGGGCATGGAAATAAAGTACAAAAATCCGGCCTCAGTGGGGGCCGACCGGCTGTGCAATGCAGTGGCAGGGGTGACAAAATACGGCGCTCCGTTATTGATTATCGATTTCGGTACGGCAACCACTATCGATTGCATTGATGCTAACGGCGATTATTTGGGCGGTGTGATTGCTCCGGGTATTATTACATCCATCGAATCGTTACATTTAAAAGCAGCCAAATTACCCAGAGTGGGGTTTAGTTTCCCTAAAAATTTTATTGGCCGAACAACAGAAGAAAGTATTCAAAGCGGTATTTTTTGGGGTACGGTTTTTTTAATAGAAGGTTTGGTGGATAAAATTAAAAAGGAGTTAGGTGCCAAGGCAAAAGTTGTGGCTACTGGCGGATTAGCAAATAAAATTATTGAACATACTCGTTGCATCCATACAATAGATCCTTATCTCAGTTTAGAAGGAATGGCAACGATATATGAGCGTAACAGGGGGAAGAAAAACAGTTAAGCAAACGAAAATATCGGCAAATCGTGTACATTAAAATTGGTTATGTATTTAATTAAAATCACCGATAATTGTGGTAGAGAAAAACTTGACTCGTATTGGAGCTTTTAGGTGACGGATTCTGTACGAAAATATTAACAGGTAAGAGCAATGAATGAACGCAAAAAAATATTAATCATCCATCGGAACAACGTTATTCAAGAGCGGCTGGCCCGTTATTTGCGTGATATCGGCTTTTCCGTAATTGTAGCCCCAAATATTCAAGAAGTATTGAATTTAACGCGTAGCATGAAGCCCGATCTTATTTTATGGGGTACTTCGCTTACGGCGCCTTCCAAAGAATTAATTCGTAAAATAAAATCCAGTAAGCAGGGAGCATTAATACCGATTATCGTTATGATTCCGGATATTGAGCTGTTTGAGCGTCTGGAAATAAAACAGTTGGGTATTGATGATACCATTGATCTTACGCCCAATTTTAGTGAACTTAAAATTAAGATTTTGATTTTGCTGGAACAGCGTGATCGCATATTGACCTACGAACGGAAAATGTGGGATTTGCAAAAAATTGTCGAATTGCAGCACAATATTTTACGCCAACATGATGTACTGCATCTCGGCGAGACGGTAAACGATTTTGTGCATTCCGTGGTGGAACCCGATTATTTGATCCATTTTATTTATGATATGAAACGCAAAGAATATCTTTTTAGCAGCGTTCTTTCCAAAAACCGCATTCGCAATAAAATTAAAGATGAGATTTTGGATTTACCTTTTTGGCAGCAATACTTTTTGAGCCATCCCAAAATCGAGCCGGATTTACTGAGCGATAGCTATGTGTTAGAATTTTTACGCACCATTGGTTTGGATGCTCGAACCTATTACCAATTTCCGTTAAAGGTAAATTCCAAAGTTCGCGGATTGATTTTGCTGGGCTTTCGGCAAAACGACTATCAGTTTTCGCGGGATCGTTTTAATGAGCTGTTATTTGTCTTTAACACGTTGGAAAATAGGGTGGGGGAACTCATTCGGGAACCCTCGCAGGCCCCATCTCAGGAGCGCAGCGACGATTCAACGGAAATCCGTTATTTGTTCAAACGTTTGAATGAAGATAAAATTGCTAAACATCTTAACCAACAGTTGCTCGAATATTTAAAAGGTGATGTTAGCATTTATTTTAATTTTCATGAAGGATTTCGTTTTTTGTATCCCCAATATTATTTCCAATCTAACGGTAACACGACCCTGTTTGAAAAAGAGAAACCACCGGTCCTTTTGCTTAAGGATTATCCGACACTGGAAAAGTTTTTAGAATCGGATATCACCAGTATCATTCTGGATTTTGATCAGAATGAAGCTGCGGATGTGCAACAAATTTTGTCATTAACGGAAAAAGAATTTAAAGTCGGCGTAATTTTTAATATTCGTATCGGTACGGAAAAAAAGGGGCTGATGGTTGTCGCTTCACAAAATAAAAGCCATGTCTTTTCGCCCGACCGCATTATGGAGGCCGAGCAGCTTATTTCTAAAGCTACCGCTATTTTGGAAGAAAGCCGCGTGGTAAAACAGGCGCAAAAAACGCTAAAACAGTTAGATCGGATTTTCGAACTGGGTAAAGAGCTGACGCTTGAAAGCGATATTACCGAGTTGCTGGATAAAATCGCAACTGCGATTCGCCGTACATTGGGCTGGAATATTGTCATTTTGGATCGGATTGATCCCTATACCGGAAGCATTAAAAATGTGTGTTATTACGGGTTAACCTCCGCAACTTACAAGCGTTTGCGATCCAAATACAAAAAATCGCTATTTCATTCTTTGGTCGATTTTTCGTTTAAAATAAGCCATTCCTATTTTTTTGATAACGTGTTAAGCAAAGAACGTATTACTCCTGAAGATCAGTTGCAGTTTCAGCTTTCTTTGGGGCGCGAGTGGAATGACGACGATTGGCTTTTGGTACCCATTCGCAGCCGCGGACGTGATTTGGGATACATTGCGGTAAATGATCCGGTAGATCGGGTGCGTCCTTCCGAGGAAAAGGTTCGCAGTTTGGAATATTTTGCCAATCAGGCCGCCGTTGTTCTGGAAAATGCCAAACTGTATCAAGATTTGAAAAATTCGGAAGAGAAATATCGTTTATTGGCCGAAACCATGACCATGGGGCTGGTGACGTGCGACTTTAAAGGAAATATAATTTATGCTAATCAAAGTTTGGTTTCTCTGCTAAAATACAAAGAACGCGATAGCCTGTTGAATCATATTTTTTACGAGCTTTGTTCTTTAAAAACGCGTGGCGAGTTGGAAAATCATATTTTGAAGCTTTCGCAAAACGAAGTTTCCCATGAAGAATTAGAGAAGCTCTCCAGAGAAGGTCTGGAAATTGAGCTGATGAGTAACGATAACGAATACATTCCGTTCAAAATTTTTCTGACCCCGTATTATGAAAACGTAAAAAAGGCTGGATTCATCGGGGTCCTTTCCGATTTGCGTCCGCAACGCCGTTTGGAACAATTGAAGGCCGACTTTAATTCCATGATCGTTCATGATTTGCGCTCGCCTTTGAATATTATTCAGGGCTATATTGATATTGTACGTAATCAGGTTGTGGGCAATGTGTCGGAAGAGCAGGCCGAACTGTTAACCATTGCTAAAGAAAATGTGGACAAGGTTCTTAAGCTGATTGATAATTTTATGATTGCTTCTAAATTGGAAGCAGGTCGCTTTGAACTTAATATTGAGATTCATTCCATTAATGCTTTAATTGAAACGGTTTTTAAACATTACCAGGTTTTGGCCAAAAAGAAAAACATAACCATGGAACTTAATTTGGATGACAAAATTTCGTTTATGCAGTTTGATCGTATGCGTATTGAACAGGTTTTAAATAATTATTTAAGCAATGCGTTAAAATTTACGGAACCGGGTGGTAAAATTACAATTAGCAGTAAGTTGGTTAAGGAGAAAAATGAATTAACCGATGAAGAAATTATGGCTGTCCATGTGGCGGTTAAGGATACAGGAGTCGGTATTCCTAAAGAAGAACAGGTTAAAGTTTTTAGTAAATATGAACAAACCGAAGCGGGAAAAGACGCTTCCTTAAAAGGAACCGGTTTGGGATTGGCAATTAGCAAAGAAATTATTACCCTACACAAAGGCCGTGTGTGGCTGGAAAGCGAGCCGGGCAAAGGCAGCACCTTTTATTTTAGCTTACCCATAATACCCATAAAAATTTAATCATTACTATGGCCAAAAAGAAGAGTTCAAGCAATACAACGCCCTTAATGGAGCAATATTTAAAAATAAAAGCCGATTACAAGGACGTATTATTGCTTTACAGAATGGGCGATTTTTACGAAACGTTTTATGAAGATGCCAAAACGTTAGCCAAAACGTTAGGTATTGCTTTAACCAAGCGTTCGCATGGTAAAACAGGCGATGTACCCCTAGCCGGCTTCCCGTTCCATGCGTTGGATAATTACCTGCCGAAACTGTTAAGCGCAGGTATGCGTGTGGCTATTTGCGAGCAAGTGGAAGATCCCAAATTAGCCAAAGGTGTGGTTAAAAGGGAGGTGGTAGAAATCGCTTCGCCCGGGGTAACCCTTTCGGACAAATTATTGGATAGCCGGTCTAATAATTTTTTGGTAGCGATTTATTGTCAAAACGATGTATGCGGATTGGCCGTTGCGGATGTTTCTACCGGTAGTTTTCAGGTGACCGAATTTGCGCAAACGCATCTTCTGGACGAACTGATGCGTTACCAACCCCGTGAAATTTTGGTTGCGGCCAAGGAACAGGAAAAAATTCGCAGGCTTATTGCCAACCGGTTACCTGCGGTGGTAACCAAACGGGACGATTGGCTTTTTGATCGCGATTATGCTTACCGACTTTTGGTCGAACATTTTAAGACACATTCATTAAAAGGTTTTGGCGTGGAAGATATGCATGTCGGGGTTATTGCCGCCGGAGTGATAATCCATTATCTGCAAGAAAATTACAAGACGCGATTGGAACATTTTATAAGCCTGCAACGGGTTAATCTTTCCAATTATATGATTTTGGATGAAAGCACGCGACGTAACCTTGAAATATCCGAATCGATGTCTGGAAACGGCGTCCGGAGTACATTGCTGCATTATCTGGATTTTACTGTTACGGCCATGGGCGCTCGAATGTTCAAACAATGGTTGCAGCGACCCCTGTTGGATAAGAAAGCCATTAACAAACGATTGGAAATCGTTAACGAGCTATTCGATCATTTTGATATCCACGATGCGCTTAAAGAAGAATTGAAAAGGGTTTTTGATACGGAGCGCTTGTTGGGTAAAATTGTTACCGGAAGAGCCAATGCACGTGATATTCTAAATATGGGGCAATCGCTCAAGCAAATTGTTCCCGTAACGGAAATTTTGGAAAATGCGCAATTGTCGGAGCTAAATGCCTATTTTAAAGATTTTGCCCCATTACAAGATTTAACCGATTTAATTGATCGGGCAATTGCCGAGAATCCTCCTTTGACCATACAGGAGGGGGGAATTATCCGTCCGGGTTTTAATCGGGAATTAGATGAACTGCGTTCCGTTTCGGAGCACGGTAAGGACTGGCTTCTTCGCTATCAGGAGCAAGAGCGGCAGCGCACAGGAATTCCCAATTTAAAAGTAAATTACAACAAGGTTTTCGGTTATTATATTGAGGTAACCCACACACACAAAGAAAAAATTCCTCCCGAATATATTCGCAAACAAACATTGGTTAATGCGGAACGCTTTATTACGCAAGAGCTAAAAGAATGGGAAGACAAAATTCTGGGAGCCGAAGAAAAAATCAATCAACTGGAATACCAACTTTTTCAGGAACTGCGGCAAGAAATTGGCAATTATGTGGAACCGATTCAGCTAAACAGCCGTCTTTTGGCCGAACTGGATTGTTTTTTGAGCTTAGCCGAAGCCGCCCGCGAAAATAACTATGTCCGGCCGGAGGTAAACGATTCAAATCGTTTGGATATTGAGGAAGGTCGCCATCCCGTGGTGGAAAAAAATTTGCCCCCTGGTGAAGATTTTATTGCCAATGATACGCATCTTGATCCCGAAACCGAGCAAATTTGGATTATCACCGGTCCTAACATGGCAGGAAAATCTACGTTTTTAAGGCAAGTGGGGCTTATTGTGCTCATGGCGCAAATCGGTTCGTTTGTTCCGGCAAAAAAGGCATCTGTAGGTATTGTGGATCGCATTTTTACCAGGGTCGGAGCTTCCGATAATTTAGCTCTGGGCGAAAGCACTTTTTTAGTAGAGATGAACGAAACGGCCAATATTTTGCACAATGCCACGCCAAAAAGCTTAATTTTACTGGACGAAATCGGGCGCGGTACCAGTACTTTTGACGGTTTGTCCATTGCCTGGGCCGTAGCCGAATATATTTACCGCGAACCTCAATTACGCTGTAAAACCCTGTTTGCCACGCATTACCACGAATTAACCGAGCTGGCCATGATGTACCCGCGCATCAAAAACTACAATGTAGCGGTGGAAGAATGGCAGGATCAGGTGGTGTTTTTGCGGAAAATTGTACCAGGCGGTACGGATAACTCATACGGAATTTATGTGGCGCAAATGGCCGGACTGCCGGCAGCACTTATCTCGCGGGCCAAAGAAATTTTAAGCAATTTGGAAGCAAACGAACTTTCGCCGACTACACGCAAACCGCGGTTAGCCATGCGTAGGCCGGGCCGCAGTGTGGATGCAAACCAATTAAGCCTGTTCGATCTGGAGGAGCGAAAAGTAAAAGAGATGGGTAAAAAGGTAAAGCAAGAGTTGGAAAAAGTGGATGTGAATAATATGACCCCTTTGCAAGCCCTGCAAAAATTGGATGAATTAAAGCGCCTAATCGATAAACAGAAATAACCATTTGAAGTAATCGGATTAATTGTTGTAAAAGTAAGAATTTTCGAGGAAAGAATGATGAAAATTTCATTGATCCTTGGAGGGATTTTTGTCCTTGTATTGGCAAGCTGTGCGCCTCAGGCCCGAATTTTAAAGCCCGATTCCGATTGCAAGACTACGGTGGAAGGATTTTACCACGTACAGATGCATACGGAGTGGACCGGAGATGTTCCGGTATTGCTCTGGAAAGAAAAGGGAAGAGTCCACGGAGTTTCCGGAAAAATTCTGGAAATAAAAAAAGGATGGGGTTTGGTTCGATCCCCGACGCGAAGGCCCTTTTTACGATCCGGAACCCAAGTTGTATCCTAAGGATAAAATCGTCGCGTTGATCGATTCGTCTCGTCGGGTGATTTTGGGGCAAATTCCTGAAAAATACATCGATGGCTGGCAGTTGATTCTTTGGGTTAAAAATATTTATTTGAAAAATACGGTTCCTATCCGATTGATTCTGCATCCGAATAAGCGTTTTGGTTTTTGCATGGTTCCTGGGCTTTATCATATCGAAAAGATTCAATTCACAAATAAAAAGGGCATAATTGACGAGGGTATGGAAATTCCCAACATGTTTTTTAACGTGGAAAAAGGCAAGGCAAATTATATCGGAGATTTGTATTTGGACCCCAAGGAATTCAATCAAGACGTGATCGGTATTTCGTACAAAAATGTGTACAGGCCCAAAGAAGTATTTTGGGTTGGCGTTGCAGGAGGGCTAGTGGGGAGTGCATTTTATAGCGCGTACAAGGCTGCCAAAGGGGCCGACGGCGTGCATTTTTTACTGATTAAGAACAGGGAACAATTTAGGCCGTTGGTCAAACGCGAGCTAAAACCGAATTTAATTAAATACAAAAAATTTTTTAAAGATGAATTGGAGAGAACGGAAAAAAATCATTCGTTCGAGCGAAATTGACCAGGCCCTTTACCGTGTGCTGAAAAGAAGAAAAACGAACGCCAATAATTTAATTCCATAATTATTAAGATATTGGGCTTGATTTGCAAAAGAATTAATTGTATTTTCAAAATAATTAATAGCTAATAGTCATAAAGTAAAATGGGTATTTGGAGGGTAGCTTTATGAAAACGGTAACGAAAAAAGATGTTGCCAAACGTACTGCTCAGGAATTAGGTGAAAAAATTTACACGGCTGAGAAATTTGTTGATGCTGTTTTTACGGTATTACGTAAAATTCTAAGCGAAGCGGATCCGGAAGTCCGTATTGAGATCAGAGATTTTGGCGTATTTGAAGTTAAAAAGACCAAACCAAAACCCAAGGCTCGCAATCCGCGTACCGGTGAAATTATTTATGTGGAGGCGCGGAGAAAAACGCATTTTAAACCGGGTAAACTTTTAAAAGAAGTTTTAAAACAACCTTTGCCTCAGGATGCAGAAAAATAAGTTTGATTTAATTTCAGATCTCCGGAAAAGCAAACCGTTTATTTCGGAATCGATAAAACGCTTTTTAATAGTACATGGGAAAAATATTAGCCTTAGATATTGGTGAAAAGCGTATTGGCGTTGCCATAAGTGACGAACTACTCTTTTTAGCCCATCCTTTAACCACTTTGCAATGGAACGGATTTAAAACATTCTATGCAGAGCTGGAGCATCTTATTAATGAACACAACATAAGCGAATTGCTTATTGGCGTACCTTATACTTTAAACGGGAATATTTCGCGCAAGACCAGCGATATATTAAATATTATTAAAAAATTAAAAAATCGCATAAGCATCCCGATAATGGAATGGGACGAAAGCTTAAGTACCAAGCAAGCCCACGGTATTTTACATCGGGTGGGTAAAAAGCCAAGCAAGCAAAAGCAAAAAATCGATCAAATTGCTGCTGTCATTATTTTGCAGGAATATTTGGACAGCAAATGAAAGCACGGTTTAATTTAATAAACGGAGCAGGGAAGGAGATTTTAATATGGTCATTATGATGGAGAAAGAGGCCAACGAAAGCCAGATTGAGCATGTTATAAAATTTTTGGATGAACGAGGTCTTTCCGTACATAAATCTACTGGTGCAGAACATACGGTTTTGGGGGTGATTGGCGATGTGAGTAAGGTGGATATTCGTGATTTGCAAGTTTTGCCCGGTGTTGCCGATGCTTATCGTATTTCTGTGCCTTATAAATTAACCAGCCGGGAATTTCAACATGAAAATACGATAATTAAAATCGGTGGTGTTACTATTGGTGGTGATGAAGTAGTGGTTATGGCTGGTCCGTGTTCGGTAGAATCCGAAGAGCAAACCATGATTATTGCGGAACGAGTGGCCAAAGCCGGGGCAAAAATATTGCGAGGCGGCGCCTTTAAACCACGAACTTCACCTTATTCCTTTCAAGGCTTGGGAGAGGAAGGACTGAAAATTTTACGCAAAGCTGCCGACAAATTCGGTTTGCTGGTAATTACCGAGGTTATGGACAAAGATCAAATAGATCTGGTTAGCGAATATGCAGATATTTTGCAAGTAGGTGCGCGGAACATGCAAAATTTTAGTTTTATTCGCGCATTGGGCAAGGCCAGCAAGCCTATTTTTCTTAAACGTGGCATTGCCGCAACCATTGAAGAGTGGTTAATGTCTGCGGAATACATATTATCGGGTGGTAACGAAGACATAATGCTTTGTGAACGCGGAATACGCACATTTGAAACATACACACGCAACACATTAGATCTTTCGGCCATTCCCGTGGTAAAAAAATTGAGCCATTTGCCGGTATTTGCCGATCCTTCGCACGGAACCGGATTACGTAATAAGGTTATTCCCATGGCACGTGCGGCCATTGCGGCCGGAGCGGACGGAATAATGATTGAGGTTCATCATGATCCGGAACATGCACTTTCCGACGGTGCCCAGTCGTTGTATCCCAATCAATTTGACGAGCTAATGGACCAGATTCGAGTAATTGCCAAGGTGGTCGGACGTAAAATTGCGGATCGAAAATATTAAAATATTTGAATTGCGATCCACTTCGGACTAACCTTTGTATGGATCGCATTGTTGTTAAACCATTTTCGTCGGATTGAGTATGAAAATCGTAATTTCCGGTTTGGGACTAATGGGTGCCTCGTTGGCTTTGGCTCTTAAAACCAAAAAAGCGGAAGCTAAAATTTGGGGCTATGATTTCCCCGCAGTATGTGAAAAAGCCCTATCGCTTCAACTGATTGACAAAGCGGTTCAACATTGGCCCGAGGACTGCAGCGATGCCGATATCGTTTTTTTGGCAACCCCTATTCAAATCATAGAAAAGCAAATACGCGATTTAAATACCATTGTTTCGGCGCAAACGATCGTTACCGATTTGGGTAGTACCAAAGGCAATGTGCACCGTCTTGTGAAACAGATTGATTTTTCCGGTATATTCATTGGTGGACATCCCATGACCGGCGGCGAAAAAAGTGGCTTAGATGCCGCCGATCCGTTGCTTTACGAAAACGCCGTTTACATTTTAACGGGCGTGGAAGGGGAAAAAAGATCAATTGCCGAGGCCAAATTGTTTCCTATTTTGGAAACATTAAAAGCGCGTCTCTTATTACTGGATGCGGAAGTACACGACCAAATCATGGCCCGAATTAGCCATTTGCCGCAATTATTGGCTATCGGGCTTGTGGAGATGATCGGTGCCAAAAACGCTCCGGAAGAACCCTATTTCGAATTGGCGGCCGGTGGATTCCGCGATTTGACGCGCATTGCTTCGAGCAATTTTGCCATTTGGAAGGATATTTTACAACGCAATAAACAAAACGTAAAAGAAGCCTTGCGCGAATTGATCGATTTGTTGGAGCACGAATATCGGCACATTGATGATCTTTCTGAAGATTTTCATCTGGCTAATTATTATCGCAGTCAAATTCCGAAATCGACGAAGGGTTTTTTGCATCCGTTGAGCGAGGTGCTGATTTACGTAGACGATAAGCCCGGAGTAATTGCGCGTATGTCTAATGCGTTGGCTTCGGAGAAAATAGATATTCGTGATATCGAATTACTTAAAGTACGCGAAAAGGAAGGCGGGGTTTTTCGCATTTCATTTTCGAATAGGGAAGAAGCAGAAAAAGCCATCGGTATTTTGGAAAAACAGGGCTTTCGCGCATTTGTCAGCGATTGAAAGGTTTTTAACATACTTGCAAGCATTTGGCCAACAGCATAGGGGGAAACGGTGAAAAAAATAAGAACAGCCGTTGTCGGTGTGGGCAAAATAGCTCAAATAGCTCACTTGCCAGTTCTTAAAAAGATGGATTCGGTAGAGCTGGTAGCAGTTTGTGATGTGGATGAGAAAAAGATGGCCCATATCATAAAAAAATTTGAGGTGCCCCATTGGTACAATTTAGTTGATGAGATGCTTGAGCACGAAAAAATTGATGCGTTACATATTTGTACGGCCAATTATTATCATTATCCTATGGCACTGATGGCTTTGCGAAAAGGTATTCATGTGTTTGTAGAAAAACCGTTGGCTTTGGATGTGGTGCATGCTCAAAAGATTGCGCAAACTGCCAAGGATACCGATTGCGTGGTTATGGTGGGCATGCAACATCGTTTTCGGGACGATGTACAAATTTTAAAAGAGTTTTTAAGCAATAATGAATTGGGAGAATTGTTCTTTTTTAAGAGCGGTTGGCTAAAAAAGTGGTCGAAAGAATTGCAGTTGGGTTGGGAGCTACAAAAGCAATATTCCGGTGGCGGCGTTTTGATGGATTTTGGAATTCATTTGATCGATATGCTTTTATATTTGACAGGGATGCCCAAAATTCGTACGGCTAGGCTTTTACCCTATCGGTTACGAGAAGAATTGGAGGTGGAAGATTCGGCTCTGGCGATTTTACAAACCGAATCGGGGTTGGGTGTAACTATCGAAACAAGTTGGAATTTGCATTTAGATCATGATATTCAATACACTCATATTTTTGGTAAAAAGGGTTCGGCCTACTTAAATCCTTTGCGCATTCAAAAAGAGATGCACGGAAATTTGGTTACCGTTACGCCTATTCAGGATGAAAAATCGAGTGATCGTTATTTGCGTGCTTATGAAACGGAAATTTGCCATTTTTACAATGTTATTGCCGGTAAAGAGGCAAATATGTCTCCGGCTGACGACGCAGTAAGAGTTCTGAGAATTATCGAGGCTTTGTACGCTTCCGCACGGGAGGGGCGAGAAATCGTTGTAAACGATTAGCGTTTTTGGGGTTGAATGAACGCCCTATTTTCGTTTTAGATTTGCATACCCACGAAAAAAAACGGTGCAAAAAATATTTTTAATTTACCGCTTAATTTTTTACTTGGCTTTCTCATCGAATGCTTTTAAATTCATTTCTATTTTAAACGATACATCCAAACATGGAGCAAAAGCAATGATTAAGCATGCTTTGGCAGTATTTGTGTTCACCGTTTTAATGGTATTGATGCTCTTTTTTGGCTCTTGTAATAATATGAAACCGCATAAAGATCCGTTGGCCGATTCGGTTAGGACCGAATTTTTGCATGCCTGGCAAGCTTACAAAACCTATGCCTGGGGGCAGGATTATTTGAAACCTTTAAGTAAACAAGGCCAAAATTGGTACGATTCGTCTTTTGTAATTACCCCGGTTGACGCTTACGATACCATGATTCTTATGGGGCTTAACCGGCAGGCGCAGGAGGCCAAACAGTTAATAATGGCCAAACTTTCTTTTGACCGTAATATTTCGGTTAAGGTTTTCGAATTTAATATTCGCCTATTAGGCGGTTTGCTGGCGGCTTACCAATTGGATCATGACAAACGGTTTTTACAATTGGCCGAAGATTTGGGAAAACGTCTGTTACCCGCTTTTGCGTCACCAACCGGGATGCCTTACCGATACGTTAATTTGAAAACCGGTGCCGTGTCCGGTACTGTAAGTAATCCGGCTGAGATTGGTACTTATATCGTGGAATTCGGTATGCTAACGCATTTTAGCGGAGATTCTGTTTATTACAAAGCGGCCAAAAAAGCAATTAGCGCGGTTTATCGGCGACGTTCCGCCATCGGTTTGGTGGGCACTACCATAAATGTAGATACCGGAACTTGGATGGATAAATCGTCTCACATTGGCGGAATGATCGATTCCTATTACGAATATTTGTTAAAAGGCTTTGTTTTGTTCAAAGATCCCGATTTCGGCGAAATGTGGAAACACAGTGTTAATGCGATAAATACCTATTTGGCAGATGAATACGAGGATAATTTGTGGTACGGCCGGGCCGATATGGAAAGTGGCAAGTTGCGCAAACCTTGGTTTGGGGCCTTAGATGCTTTTTTCCCGGCGGTACTTTCGTTAGACGGGCAAATGGATCGGGCCCGAGCTTTGTTGAATTCTTGTTTTACGATGTGGCAGTTGGAAGGTATCGAACCGGAACTGATTAATTACCGGACTATGCGCATTTTATCACCGGAATATCCTTTACGTCCGGAAATTATCGAATCTACCTATTATTTGTATTATTTTACGGGGAATAAACGTTACCGCGATATGGGACGTGCGTATTTTAAGGCGCTAAAACGCTATTGTCGTACCGGCTCCGGATATGCCGAATTAAAAAGCGTAATTAGTAAAGAGAAGGTTGATCGGATGGATAGTTACTTTTTGGCGGAAACGTTGAAATATCTCTATCTGTTATTTTCGGATCGCCGAAAAATAAATTTGAGCAAAACGGTTTTCAATACCGAAGCTCATCCGATGTTTATGCAAACTTATTGGAAAGTAAAATAAAGTTTGCAGGTAACGATTGGGAGACAATGTAAAAGGCAATTGTAAGTAATAGTTGCCGTTTTGTCTCAGTGTTTTTATAAAAATTCCGTTCGAATAAACGTAAAGAATGGTTAATATGTTTGTTATTTATCTCCGTTTCAAAGGATTTGCAGGATGCCGGAACTGATCCGTTTAAATATACCGTTTATTGTCGTACTATTGCTTGCCGCTTTGGCTTTTGGCATCGTTTATTTTTTTTACAGGCAAACCAATCCGCAAATTCAACCTTTTTGGAAATGGATTTTAATTGCACTTCGTACTGCGGTTTTGTTTTTAATTTTTTTGCTTTTTGGGGCACCTGTCGTACATCTGATTTATTTTCAGGAGCAATACCCTTCGATTGCCATTTTTGTAGACAATTCACAGTCGATGAATATTAAGGAAAATCAGATCGATCGTTGGCAAAAGGTAAAGCAAATTACGTATATTCTAAAAAATGAATTGCCGAAAACGGATCGCATACATTGGTATACGTTTAACTCACGCGTGTCTCCGTTATTGAGGATAGATAGTCTTAGCCCGTCACAAGGCGGAACAAACTTTATTCCTGTTTTAACGCACATCCAAAAAGAGAATCCGGATTATGCGTTTATTATTAGTGATGGCGTTATTACCGAGGGCGGGTTGCCCGGCGAGTTGTCTTCTGCTACCCGTACAAAAATTTATTGTATTCCGGTAGGCAGGGTGCATAGTGAAAGCGATGTGTTTGTACAGGATGTTCGGTTTTCGCCTATTGCTTACAAAGGACAGGCACAAACAATAACCGCCATTATCGGTAGCACTCATTGGCCTCAAAAGCAGACGGCTCTGGTACAACTGATTGGCAATCGGAGAGTTTTGGCCCAAAAAACGGTTACAATTGTTCCGGGATCGGGATTGATGCAAGTTGGTTTGACTTATGTTCCGATGCGAAAGGGGTTGCAAAATTTGAAGCTTAAAATTTCCGGTTTGAAAGATGATGCCAATCGTGATAACAATATAATGCGTTTTGTGCAACAGATACTAAAAAGTCGTATTCATGTTGCTTTATTGGCATCGGCTCCCAATTATGATATTAAATTTTTACATTTTCTTTTAAAGCAAAATTCAAGGTTTTCCGTTACTTGGTTTGTGGAAGATAACCGTGGACGCTTTTTGCAAAAATCGAATTTGCGCGGGCTGGATAGCAGCGATGTTTTGTTTTTAATAAATTATCCGGGGCCACGTAGTTCCAACGAATTATTACAACGTTTACAAACCTTATGGCATAAACGGCATCCCTCATTGGCATTAATGATAAACAAAGAAATGAATTGGCAAACATTGGAGCGGGTAATTCCCGATTTGCCGTGCAAACCTGTTTGGGGGTCTGGCAAAGAAAAACAGGTGACCGCTATTCCGGACCAAAATGCCGCGGCCAATAGTTTTGTTCGATTGTTTGCCGAACAACATTTAAATCAAACATTTTGGAATCGGATACCTCCGATAGAGAATTATTTTCAACAATTTGAATTTAGCAAAACGCATACTACGTTACTTTTTGCTGCTTATGGCGGAAAGATTTTTCCGTTAGTTTTTACACAGGAATTACCCGTGTATAAATTGTTGGTTTTAAATGGCAATGGTTTTTGGCAGTGGCATTTTTTAATGCAATCCGAGGCACAAATTTCCGATGGTTATAGTATTTTTATGAATAAGCTCATTAATTGGTTGGCTTATAAACAAGTATTTAAACCCGTACGGATTATCACCACTCAAAAAAGCGGACATATCGGCCAAACTTTTGAAATGACGGTCCGTTTGGTTGATGCGCGTTTTAAGCCCGTTCAAAATGGATCGGTAATATTAAAAGCCCAATTGGGTCAGCAACATTTTGATCTCGGATTGAATGAAATATCTCCCGGAACATTTAAAGCCCAATTTGTACCGCCAACTGCCGGAACGTATAAATTACAAGCGATCGGGTTTCAACAAGATCAGATTTTAGGGAAAGATTCTTTGCAAATTGCGGTTGTGCCTGTGGATAAGGAGCTTGTTCATTTATCGCCGGATACTTTGTTTTTGCAACGATTAAGCCGTAATAGCGAAGGGCAAATAATTCATGCCAAGCAATTGGGAAAATTTTTGCGAAACCATATAGTTAAGCCTAAAAAAGTATTGGAAGAAAGAAGCATTGCCTTATGGTATCATCCAGTTTTACTTATTTTGCTGATTCTTTTAATTAGCTTTGAATGGGCGCTACGCAAAAAATTGAATTTGGTTTGACCTTGCTGCACTTTAGATGGCATAAAAAAAGCAACGGAAGGTACGGAAATGAACATCATCGACTTGTCGCATCCCATCGCAGAAGAAATGCCTTTGTATCCGGGAACACCGGTTGTGCGGATTCGTAAGTTGCATGGTTTTGCTCAGGATGGTTATCGTGAAAAACAGATAACGCTAACCACGCATACCGGCACCCATGTGGATGCCCCGGCCCATATGTTGGAGAGCGGTAAGACATTGGATCGTTTTCCGTTGGAGCAATTTTTCGGAGAAGGCGTTGCGCTGGATGTTAGTGCCTTGAAGGGCAAAAAAATAAGCAAGTCGTTTTTAGTGGCTCACAAAACAGTTTGGCAAAAGGCAGATTTTATTTTGTTTTTTACGGGACACGACCGAAATTGGGGAAGCGAAGCGTATTTTTCCGATTTTTCCGTTTTAACGATTGAGGCGGTTGAATTTCTACTTAGATCACAAAAGTTAAAGGGGATTGGATTCGATACGATTTCTGCGGATGCTATGGAAAGCACCGAGTATCCCATTCACCGCAGGCTTATGGGAGCCGACTGTCTTATTATCGAAAACTTAACCAACTTGGCGCAAGTGGCCGGACAACGTTTTACTTTTAGCATTTTTCCGCTTGCGGTTACCGATGCCGACGGGTTTCCTGTTCGGGCTGCTGCGATCATGAATTTTTAAACCTTCGCGTGGCGGGTTTGTCGATTTCCTTCGCTTTTTGAATTCTGACCTGATTTTTATTTTAGTAATTGGTTGCTTTTTTCATCCAAATAAAACAAAGGCTGAATTGCATTCTACTAATTAATTATTTAATTTCTATGATTTATGATGAATATGATACAGAAAAACTTAAGAGACATTGAGACACGTATTGCCAAAGCATGTGAGCGATCCGGACGCAGAAGAGATGATATTACGTTAATTGCGGTTAGCAAGACTTTTTCGGCGGAGGTAGTGCGGCAGGCTTACGCTGTAGGGCTGCGAATTTTCGGTGAAAACCGTCCGCAGGAATTGCGTGACAAAAGCAGGGTTTTACCTGCAGATATCGAATGGCATTTTATCGGTCATTTACAGACGAACAAAATCAAATATGTGGTACCTGTGGCACGGTTAATTCATTCGCTGGATTCATTGCCTCTCGCGCGTGCGGTGTCCGAATATGCGATTAAGACAGACAAGCGGGTTTCTGTTTTACTGGAAGTAAATACCAGTGGGGAGGCAAGTAAATTCGGCTTTCGCCCGGAGGAAGTTTTTAATTCTTTTGAACAGATAGCCCGAATGCCCAATTTAGACGTAAGGGGCTTAATGACCATTGGCCCTTTGACCGATGATCGGGGACGTATTCGTGCGGCCTTTAAAGAGCTTAGCTCCTTAAAAGAGGCTTTGCGTGAACAGTGGGGTGAACAAAAGACGGCTGTTCTTTCTATGGGTATGAGCGGCGATTTTGAGATTGCCATTGAAGAAGGAAGTACCCATATTCGTTTGGGAACGGCTATTTTCGGACAACGAGGGAGGTAAATTGAAATTAACGCCTATTGATATCAAAAAACAGGAATTCAAAAAGGCCTTACGTGGGCTGGATCCTGTAGAAGTTAAGGCTTATTTGGACTTTGTAGCGGACGAGTACGAACAGTTGCTCCAACATAATCAGCAATTGGAAAAGCAACTGGCCTCGTATCAAACTGAGTTACGCCATTACAAAGACGTTGAAAAAACGCTCAAACAAACTTTGTACGAAGTAAAACAAACTTCGCAGCTTTCCAAGCAGACTTCGTTAAAGGAAGCCGAACTGATTAAACGGGAAGCGGAAATTCGGGCTACAAAAATTTTGGAAGAGGCCAAAGCCAAGGCCGAGCGTATTCGAAAAGAAGTTGAAACGTTAAAGCAACAAAAAGATTCCTTTGTTACGCGGCTTAAATATTTACTTTCTTCGCAGTTGGAATTGATTGAAATGTTACAGGTGGATGATGATCAATTAAACGTGATTAAGGAGAAGACGCCTTCTGCGTTTAAAGGTTCAAAACGTAATGTGAATGCTAATCGTACCTCTAAAGGGGCCAAAACAATGGAATCCGTTAAAAACGGATCGCCTTCGGTGCAGCCGACGAAATCGACCGGAGCGAATGAAGAACCGGAGATTCGGATGCCTAAAAACCAAACGGTGAAAAAGACTACTTCAGAAAAGAGGCCGGGTAATAAGAGCGATCATAAAAGCAAAGATTTTTTTAAAGATATTTTTGGTGAAGATTTGGATGTGGACGATATTTTTAAAGAAAGCAAATAAACATAAAGGATTTTATTTTAAGGCCGGTGCAATGGTTGGATAAATTGAGGATATGACGAGAACCGGTTGGAGAAAGGATGGGGGACAATTTTAATAAAGGCATGTTTAATCGACCGGTAAAACAGAGATTTTTGCCTGTTTTAATTAGGTAAAGAAACCCTGTACTTTACGGGTTTTGTAATTACTAAAGGATGGATTTGTTTTAGCGAATCTTAAAACCATAAATATGTTGGCAAACAGGGTATGTCATTAAATGGGAGGTTAAACATGCGCTTAACCAAGATTTTACGTATTATCGTATTTGGGATTTTTACCGCATCTCTTTTCAGTTGTTCCGGAGCCCGGTACATGTCCACAAAAAATCCGATTAGTCAGGCTTCGGTTCGTTTGAATTTGAAAGACGGCACGCATCGGGAAGGCATAATTGTTACCGGTGATTCGACCGATTTGGTTTACGTTGATGCGGGAACGCATCAAAAGACGACGCTTAAACTCAAAGATATCGAGAGTATTGAGCGTATTAGCAAATATTTTGACTTTGAGGGGAACCCGATTCCGGTTGACGAAATTAAAGCCAACAAAACCCCCAAAAACATGCTTTTGTACGGAGGAGCGGGGTTGGTGCTGGGGGCAGCCGTGGGAACGGGTGTTGGAATCGGTTTGTATGCTGCGGATCAGCCGCTATTAGCCAATGTCAGTATTCTTGTTTTCGGCGGATTGGGTGCCTGGTATTTTGGTAAAAAAGGTGTGCAGAAAGATTACGACGATGCTGCGTTTAAGGCACGACAAATACGCTATCAGGAATACAAAGAAATTCGGGCGGAGAAACGTCGGCTTGAAGAATTAAAAAGGAAGAAAGCAGAATTATTAAAAAAGTTACAAGAGAAGAAGAGAAAAGAAAAGGAAAAACAACAAAATGTTCGATAGGGAAACATATCGCAAGCAAATCGGCGAGACATACGATTACATAGCGGCTAAACTTCCGGCCAAACCTGAGGTAGGAATTATTTTAGGAACGGGTTTGGGCGGATTAGCCAAAGAAATTGATGTGCAAGCGGAACTTCCGTATCAGGAAATTCCGAATTTTCCGGTTTCGACTGTGGAGAGTCATGAAGGAAAGTTGATTGTCGGGACATTGGGTGGCAAAAACGTTTTGGCCATGCAAGGCCGTTTTCATTACTACGAAGGATATTCCATGCAACAAATTACTTTTCCTTTGCGTGTAATGAAAAAGTTAGGTATTAATGTTTTGCTCATTTCCAATGCCAGCGGTGGTATGAATCCGTTGTTTCGGAAAGGCGATTTAATGCTTATCGACGATCATATTAATTTATTGGGTACGAATCCTTTGATCGGACAAAACTTGGATGAATTCGGTCCGCGTTTTCCTGACATGTCCGAACCGTATTCGAAGCGATTAATTGCATTAGCAGAAGAAATAGCTTTGGAGAATAGAATTAAAGTACAAAGAGGGGTTTTTGTTGCCGTGCCGGGCCCCAGTTTGGAAACACGAGCCGAATACCGTTTTTTGCGGGCTACCGGAGCCGATGTGGTTGGCATGTCTACGGTTCCGGAGGTAATCGTAGCGGTTCACCAGGGAATGGAAGTTTTGGGAATTTCGGTGATAACGGACGAGTGTTTTCCCGAAGCGTTACAGCCGGTTAACGTGGAAGAAATTATTCGCGTGGCGGCGGAAACCGAGCCCAAATTAACTTTAATAATGCGCGAGGTGGTAAAGCGCCTTTAAAAAGGCGCTTTACCAACATCTGCGGGTATGGATTTCCGTTGCCCGAAAAACGGAAAGATTGTTCCGATGCGGAATTGACAAACCGTTGAAACGGTTCAACAAAACAAATTTACAAAAAATCAGATACAACGATAGATTCGAAAAAGGAGTTGAGGAAACGATGTTTAAGGAAGTGAATAAGAATCTTAGCATCCCCGAAATCGAAAAACGCGTTCTTGATTTTTGGAAAAAAAACGATGTGTTTAAGCAGTCGGTAAAAAATCGTGAAGGCGCTCCGCGCTACGTTTTTTATGAAGGCCCGCCCACGGCCAACGGAAAACCGGGCATTCATCATGTGATGGCCCGGACAGTAAAAGACATTATTTGCCGCTTTAAAACCATGGAAGGGTATCAGGTACCGCGCAAGGCCGGTTGGGACACCCACGGGTTACCGGTTGAAATTGCCGTGGAAAAACAAATGGGGCTGACCAATAAAAAAGAAATCGAAAAAATAGGTATCGATAAATTTAACAAAGCTTGCAAAGAACTGGTTAACAAGCACATCGAAATGGAAGAAGGTTGGCGCACATTAACCGACCGCATGGGGTATTGGATCGATTTGGATGACGCTTACATTACTTACAAAAACGAATACATCGAATCGGTTTGGTGGGCCATTAAGCAAATTTTCGATAAGGGATTGATTTACAGAGATTTCAAAATCGTACCCCAATCTCCGACCATCGAAACACCGTTAAGTTCACACGAACTATCCTTGGGGTATCGCGAAGTAAAAGACCCAAACTGTTTTATTAAAGTAAAAGTCGTTTCCCCTTCAATTCAAGAGATTGAGGGGGCGCAACTCTTGGTTTGGACCACGACGCCGTGGACGTTAATTTCCAACGTGGCCATGGCCGTGGGGGCAGACATCGACTACGTTTTGGTAGAAAATACCCGTATCGTCAAACGTAAAGAAGGGAAAGAAACCGTAACCGACAAGCTGGTTTTGGCAGAAGCGCGTTTACAGGTTTTAGACGGCGAATACAAAATTTTGGCACGTTTTAAAGGCAAAAAACTATTCGGTACCGTTTACGAACAAATTTTCGATTACCTGAAAATAGACCGCGAAAAATATCCCAATGCCTTAACCGTGCTAATCGGTGACTTTGTTTCCACCGAAGACGGTTCCGGTATTGTGCATTTGGCACCGGCCTTCGGGCAGGACGACTACGACATGTCCAAGAAATACAATTTACCCTTTTTGCAGCCGGTTACCCCAGGCGGACGTTTTACGGACGAAGTGGGTGAGTTCTCCGGCCGCACGGTCAAAACCTTCCAGTACACCGATCACGTGGAAGAAGGAGCGGACAAAGACATCGTTAAAAAGCTTAAGCAGATGGGCAAATTGTATCGCAATACTTTTGACTACGTGCACAGCTATCCCCATTGCTGGCGAACAGATAATCCCATTATCTATTACGCTCGCGAATCGTGGTTTATCGATTCGCCGCGTTACAAAGAACAAATGGTGGAACTGAACAAAACCATTAATTGGAATCCCCCCGAAATCGGCACGGGCCGTTTTGGCAATTGGTTAGAAGATGTCAAAGAATGGTCGCTTTCGCGCGATCGTTACTGGGGGACTCCTTTGCCCTTGTGGGTTAGCGAAGACAAACAAGACATCATTGCCATCGGCTCCATTGAAGAACTGAAGCAGGGCCTTTACGAAAAAGAAGACGGTACGCGGGTACCTGTAAGCGAGCTGGCAGATCAAATCGATTTGCATCGGCCGTTTGTAGACCGGATTATTTTCGAAAAAGACGGCAAAACATACCGCCGTACACCGGAAATTATCGATGTGTGGTTCGATAGCGGTTCCATGCCGTTTGCCCAGTTTCATTATCCTTTCGAAAACAAAGAATTGTTTCAAAAGAGCTTCCCGGCCGATTTTATTGCCGAAGGTATCGACCAAACGCGAGGTTGGTTTTACACCTTGCACAATATTTCCACCGTATTGTTTAATAAACCGGCGTTCAAAAATATCATCGTAAACGAATTGATTTTGGACAAAGACGGACAAAAAATGAGTAAATCCAAAGGAAACGTTGTCTTTCCCATGGAAATGATGGATCAATACGGAGCCGATCCCTTACGCTGGTATTTTATGGCCATCAGCCCGCCTTGGATTCCCAAAAAGTTCGATGAAGCGGGTTTGCAGGAAACGGTGCGTAAGTTCTTTTCCACTTTAATGAACGTCTACTCCTTTTTTGTTCTGTACGCCAATTTGGACGGATATAACGGAAAAGAAAAAAAAGTACCGTATGCAGAGCGTCCCGAAATCGATCGGTGGATTATTTCCAGATTGAATACGGTTATCGAGCGCGTGAATTACAGTTTGGATCATTACGACATTACCAAAGCCGTACGGGCGTTGTCCGATTTTATGATCGACGATGTTTCCAACTGGTACGTGCGCCGCAATCGGCGTCGTTTTTGGAAATCGGAATCGGGTAGGGACAAATTGGCGGCCTACCAAACGCTGCACGAAGTACTGGTAACCTTTGCCCGTCTTATGGCTCCCGTGGCGCCCTTTACGGCCGAAGAAATTTATTTGAATTTAAAGGGCGACAATGAACCTTTCAGTGTCCATTTGACGGATTATCCAAAGTTGGATGATGCGCGGAAGCAAAATCAGGATAGCGCTTTGGAAAAAGCCATGGCATTGGCACAAAAAATTGTTACCGGAATTCGTGCTTTACGCAATGAAAAACAAATACGTGTACGCCAACCCTTAAGCCGCGTTGTTCTTTTTACACGCAATGCCGACGATCGTAAAAATGTTGAAAGGATGGCCGCAATTATTGCCGAAGAAGTAAACGTTAAAGTGGTGGAATTTACAGATAATGATGAAGCATTGGTCGAACGTAAAGCCAAACCAAATTTTAAAATACTGGGTGCGAAAGTTGGCAAACTGATGGGGCCGTTGAGCAATGTTATCAAAAACTTTAGCGGCGAACAAATTCGCGAATTGGAAAAAAACGGCTTTATTCATGTAAATGTCGAAAACAGGGAAATAAAACTGGAAAAAGAAGACGTTCTTATTACATCGGAGGCAAAAGGTAATTTTGCGGTGTATTCCGACGAATATTTGACGATTGCTTTGGATTTGAAACTCACTCCCGAATTAAAGGAAGAAGGCTTTGCTCGTGAATTTGTAAATCGTGTGCAAAATTTACGTAAGGAAGCCGGATTCGAGGTAACCGATCACATTGTGATTCAAGTACAAGGAATCGATAGCGAAAAAGCCAAAGCTTTACAAAACCGTGACGAATATATTCGTACCGAAACGTTGGCGGATGCCATCGAATTCGGCACGATCTCGGCGCCGTTTAAAAAAGAAGTAAAAATTGATGATTTGAAATTTACAATCGGATTAGTGAAATCAACCAAGGGAGTATAAATTAATGGATCAAAAACAACTTGAACACATCAAGGAAATCATCCTGAAAAAAAGGGAAGAAGTCCAAAAAAATCTGGATTATTTGCGTTCTACGGTTCTTGATTCCACTACCAAAGAGGCCACGGGCGACCATTCCGCTTATTCCTACCACATGGCCGATTTAGGTACCGACAATATGGAACGTGAAAAGGCATTTATGTTTGCCGCCAGAGATGAAAAATATCTCAAGCAGTTAAACGATGCCTTGCAACGCATCGAAAACGGTACGTACGGTATTTGTCGCGTGTGCGGAAACGAAATTTCTTTTAAACGTTTGGAAGCCGTACCGACAACGACCATTTGTTTTGATTGTAAAGTTAAAGAACAACGCTAACCGGAATAAAAATATGCGCAAAAGCCTTTCCTATATTTCCATGTCGGCGATTATTCTCGGAACGTTGCTACTGGATCAGATAACAAAATACATCATTAAAACCAATATGCATCTGGGCGAGTCGATACCCGTTTTGGGTAATTTTTTTCGTATTACGTATGTGGAAAATCCCGGAATGGCCTTCGGAGTTCGCATTCAAAACGGGACGTTGTTTTCTGCGCTTTCCGTTTTTGCGGCCATCTTGGTTTTTTACTATTTAATCCGCTTACGCAAAGGTGGATGGGTATTGCAAACCGCCTTGAGCTTGATTGCGGCCGGAGCTATCGGTAATTTGATGGATCGTTTTTTGTACGGAAAGGTTGTGGATTTTTTGGATTTCGAGTTTTTTGATATTTCAATTCCCGCATTTAACCTGCTGGGAGTGCATTTTAACGGTTACAGCATGACACGCTGGCCTGTTTTTAACGTGGCCGATTCTGCCGTGACCATAGGTATGTTGTTTTTGATTGCTTATATTGCTTTTATTGGAGATCCGCTAAAAAATTTGACGTACGGATCGTCCGCAAATGAAAATAGTCCCTCCGAAAAATCGGAGGCTTAAAAAGGAAATCCTGCTTCGAATCCGTTCGGTCTAAAATGGGTTTTTCGGAGGATTGTAAGAAAAACAAGATTTAATTTGTAGGTAAGATAGAGGGCTAATTAATTTTTGACGGAATATTCGCAAGACGAAAAACAAATTTTAACAATCTCAAAAAATGATATTGGCATCCGTCTGGATGTTTTTCTTTCCGCACAGTTTCCCGATTATACACGCTCCTATTTTAATAAATTAATAAAGAACGGCTTGGTACGTGTTAACAACCATAAAAGCAAAAGCGGCTATCTACTGCGTTTGGGAGATCGGGTGAGCGTTACGTATGTTTCGACGGAAATTGACATGGAACCCGCCGATATTCCCATTGATATTATTTACGAAGACCAAGATATTATTGTGGTCAACAAGCCCGTGGGTATGGTTGTGCATCCGGGGAAGGGAAACGAAACCAATACGCTGGTAAACGCCCTGTTGAATTATACGAACGATTTGGCCGATACCGGCAGTTATTTTCGTCCCGGAATCGTACACAGATTGGATAAAGATACATCGGGCTTGCTGGTTGTTGCCAAGAACGAAAAAGCGCTTTGGCGTTTACGCAAACAGTTCGATAGCAAACAAATTCATCGCATTTATTGGGCATTGGTTTGGGGCGATATTAACGATGAACAGGGAACCGTACACGAACCGATCGCTCGCAGCCGTAAAAATCCCATTAAATTTGTAGTGGATGCCCGCGGCAAGGATGCGGTTACCCATTACAAAGTTTTACGGCGTTTTGAGTACATTACTTTGCTTGAATTCCGGTTGGAAACCGGCCGCACCCACCAAATACGCGTTCATGCCAATTATTTAAAGCATCCGGTTGTTGGCGACCAATTGTACAACGGGCGCGAAAATCAGCTTTTACGCTTACCGGAGAATTTGCGTAAACGCGGTGCGCATTTGCTGAAAATGATGAAACGTCAAGCTTTGCATGCCAAAGAATTGACTTTTATCCATCCCGTTCGTGGCGAACGTTTGCGTTTTGAAGCGCCTTTGCCGCAGGATATGCAAGAAGTAATGGAAAAATTACCGGATCTTTTTTTGCTTGAGCGATAAAAACCGACGGAGCAAAAAGTGCATACGCGAGTGTATTATTGGATCGGAATTTTATTTTATTCTTTTGCGGTTATCGGGATTGGCTTTTATGTTTGGTTACGCGATAAAAAGCAGGGCAAAGAACAGGATAATACCGCCTATTGGGAAGCAAGTCGCAATCTTTCGTCCTGGTCGGTAGGGCTCTCCATTTCTGCCAGTATGATGTCGGTTAGCTGGTCCAGCGTGTACGGAGTGCAGCTTTTTTATTGGTACGGTTTGGGTGGCGGATGGTTGCTAATTGTGCCGTGGTTGTTGACCATGGCCGGATTTTTTGTTTTGGCGCCCTTATTCCGGAAATTCAAGGTATTTTCCCAACCACAGTTATTGGAAAAACGATTCGGTACGCGAACTCGTCAATTGCTGGCTCCTACATTAATTTTGGTTTTTACCATTTGGGCCGGCGCCGAAATTTTTGCGGCAGGAACGTTAATTGCACCGTTTTTGGGTATTTCGGTCCCGCAAGCACTTTTTCTGATAGCCTTAATTGTGGCCATTTATAGCTACAGCGGTGGTTTTGAAGCCGTTGTTTCCACGGATAAAATTCAATTTGTATTGGTTGCCATTTTTATTACGGCCATTGCGTTTTTGGGAGTAACTGCTTTGCCGCCCGAAGCTTCGCTATTTAATACGCCACTACCACCCAAAACCCAACAAATGCCGCTTTTACTTTCCCCTGGATGGGCCTTGATTTTACTGACGTTTATTGCCTATATGCCCGGTTGGATCGTGGAAACGGATGTCTGGATTCGTTTACAGGCTGCGCGTTCGGATGGTGAAGCGCGTAAGGGTATTTTAATTGCCGGGGTAAATTCGGCTTTATTTGTTGGTTTGTTGCCCTTTCTTATCGGTGCTTCGGCTTTGATTTTATTTCCGCCGGTTCACGGTCGGGCCCCGGCCGAAATTCAGGATGGAGCGTTGATTTTTACCGTGATGATGCAAAAATATGCGCCATTGTGGTTGAATTTAGCCTTGTCCGTCGGTTTGATTGCCGCGGCCATGTCGACCATAGATACTTGCGGCAATGTGGTCGCTTTATCGTTTTCGCATGATTTGATGGAACCAATGCTTGCTAAACGCTGGTCAAAAAAAAGGTTGAATTTGTTCGCGCGTATTTCATCGGTCGGCGCTATTTTGGCCGCTTTTGTCTACGCTCTGTTTACCGAAAGTTTGTGGGATATTTTTTATCTTTCATCAGGATTGTTAACTACTACCGTTTTCATTCCAGTAATCAGCAGTTTTTTTAAATCGACCCGTAAACACGAAGTTAATCTTTCCATTATTTTGGGCTTTTGGGGCACAATCGTATTCTATTTTTTGGAGTCGCGCGGAGTTTTACACGGTATTGAACCCGCATTTGTCGCGCAAACCGGTTTGGGGTATATTTTGTGGGGATTTGTCCTTGCTGCCGCGGGATTCGGATTGGGTAAAATATTCGGGCGTGGGGGGGTGAAAAAGTTGAATGGTTGATTGGTTGAATTGTTGAATGGTTATTCGTTATTCGGTGGTTTTTCGGTGTGGTTTGGTGGTTGCATTAAGTTAAGGGTTAAGGGTGTAAGGGTTATCAGTGCCGATCTGTGTGGATCAGTGGCCGGGAAAGTTGAATAGTTGATTGGTTGAATTGTTGAATGGTGTATTTGTGCCCAGGGCTTCCCTTGGGTATTATTCAGGGTAGCGCGGTAATTTGTTGCAATGTTTAC
>Ga0256914_1000720_pt1 | contig 31943 bp, 44 predicted proteins | sample HulkmetaG_FD_191571 | JGI IMG/M metagenome (GOLD analysis project Ga0256914, IMG submission 191571) | Hydrothermal chimney microbial communities from Main Endeavour vent field at the Juan de Fuca Ridge, Pacific Ocean - Hulk | ecosystem: Environmental > Aquatic > Marine > Hydrothermal vents ... | reverse complement strand
TATTCTCTTCATAAGTTTTAGAATGTAGATATTTATTTACTTCGTTTGCTTCTTTTTTAGCTTCATTCGAATTTAAAAGTTTTAGTTTTACGCTTGTGTTTTTATCTGTTTTTATCTTAAACGATGAAGTTGAGTTTTTAAGCTTTTCTATTATTTGACTCTGATTAAGCTCTTTTTGGTAGGTTTTTACATTTGAGAGGTATTTTTTCGCAAACTCTTCGTTAATCTCCCCCGCAAAAAGCGAGGTTAAGACTAAAAGCAAGAGTGAAAATCTCACTATTTATCCTTTTTAGAGATTATATTTTTAAAAGTAAAAATCACATTGTCTTTGAGTTCCGTTTCGCTCACAAGCCCGGCTTTTATTCTAACCCAAATCCCCTCTCCTTTTTTGTTTTTATAAACATAAAAGTTATCAGGAAGAGTTTTTATATTGAATTTTTTAACTAAGTCGGGTCTTTTTGTAACATCAATCCAGACGATATCGTAATTCGGATACTCTTTTTTAAAACTATTATATATCCATCTTTGCCTAACATTTGACATCTTATCAGCAGGATTGTAAAAGACTACAAACCCTATATCTTCCGAATGTTTTTTAAAAAATGCTTTTTGAGTTTTTTGTTTTTCGTAAAATTGAGTAGTTCTTGCAAATGTGGAGGATTGTATACCCGGGTATTCGAGTTCGGGATTTTGAATGGTTTCTAAATACCAAACCCGTGCGAATTTATCGGCTTGGTCGGTCATAAATTTCTGCATTCTTTTTACGATATAAACATTTTGCCTTGTAGGCTTCATCACAGCAATTCCTCTTGCTCTTTGAAACACCTTTTTAAAATCTTGTGCCGAATACAAATCAAGATTATCAAGAGGAATTGAAGCCATAAACTCTTTATCGGGTAGCTTCATCATCTTTTTAACATCAAACGGATTGATTTTTTGAGGTTTTGTCTTGTTAGTTTCGTTTGTTTCGTTAGTCTCTCCAAAAAACCAGCCTCTGTGAGCGGTATTAAAAAACTGATTGTTTACTTCCGCAAAAAGCAATATCGGAAGAAGAAAAAACATCATTCTCATACTGCGTCCTTCGGAATAAGTGAACTTGGTCTTTTTTTGCCTCTTGGATTATGTAAAAACTTATCAGGATTATTGTTATATTCTTTTATCTTTTCGTTTAAGTTTTCTTTATTTCCGTAAAGTCTTTCATTTGTTTGGTTGCCAAGCCAATTCTCAGCTCCGTTAAACATTTTTTGATGAAAAGTATTAATGCCGCTTTCATTAACTTTTGGAGTAGAATTCATACTCGTTTGTTGAGGTATTTGTTGAGATGGAATATTAACTTCTTTATCATTTTTATCATTGTTTCGATTTTTGTCAATCTCAGTAGATGAATGACTAAATGCTTCTTTTACAAGATTATCATTTATTGAAATATTGTTCTTTGAAGCGGTTGATGTTTTTTCTTGATTAGTAATTTCTCCTTCCACTTTTTTTGTTGGCGTATTTTGTTTAATGCTTGAGAAAGCAATTTGAGTTAAAGCTTTATCTAATTCTTTAGGAGTTGAAGAATTAGATATTTTTTCTCTTTCTTTATCACTTAGAGGCGTATTCCTTTTACTTAAAGATGTAAATACTTCTTCCATATGTTGAGAATTGGAATTTACGTAATTATTCCACTCATTATAATCAACATCAGTTTCTATTTTTACATCTCGCTTGTAATTTAATTCATCTTGGTATACACCCGTTCCGTTAAATACTAATTGCACTTCGTTATTAAACCAATCACCATCTTTTTCGTAACCTTTATAAGAAATTGCCTGTTCTTTATACTCTCCGCCCGTAAAAGTAGGATTAAAAGCCGTTCCGTCTATAAATGCGGATATTGCATATTTGGCGCTGTTTAAAAGAGTTGTAGGTTTCACATCTTTAACTGAAGATATTTTTTCCTTAATAGTTTCAAACACTCCTTTTTCATTTACTTTTTTTGCGACTTCCGGCTTAGTAAGTTCATTTTTAACACTTTTAATCGTTTTATCGTCATACCCCGCATTTTTAAGCACTTCTTCAACCTCATTAGGATTTATTCCCGTGTGTTTAATTTTTAAACTTCCATCTTTGTTAAATTGCACTCCCTCTTTTTGTAATTGTTTTAACAATTCAGGGTCGTGTTGTTTTAAAAAGCCTTTTACATCTCCGTTTTCTTTTACAACTTTCTCAAACTCCGCTAATTCGTTTAGAGCTTCTTTTGGAGATGAGTTTATTTTGTTTTTAAAATGTTTCGCAAGTTTTTCAAACCCTTTTTTACCTAAAATACTTCCGCCAAGCCCCGCAAATCCGGCTAACGCAAGATAACTTAACTCTCTTGAATGATTATCTAAAAATCTACTCATTAAACCTTTTTGATTTTCGCTATCTACTTTACCCTCCACACCTGCTTTTTTCTCTCTAACATCATTTGCACCGGCATTGATTGAGCCATTTATATTGTCTTGATATTTGCCAACCTGATGAAATGTTTTGTGTGCGCCTTCATCTACTTTTTTGCCCTGTGCGTTTACTAATCCTTGTCCCTGTTGGACTTCTTCTTTTGTGTGTGAGTTTGCGTCTTTTACTCTCTCTTGTATCTCTTTTCCATCTTCAATCTTGCTATTGATTTCATCTTCTCTTTGAGCTTTTAAAATCTCAAATGCTCTCTCTTGCGATTTGATATTATCTAAATATCCTCCATCTTCAAGAGTTTTTAAAAGCTCTCCCCTTTGAGCTAAATCATCTATCTCGCTTACGACTAATTCAACCGCCTCCGTATTTGAAATACCCGGGTGTTTAGACTTAATCTCTTCAACTTTATCTTTTAAAAGACTTGATAATGCATTAGAGCTAACCTGTGCGCCGTGTTCGTTAAGAAATTGCATAACATTTTTAGCACTTTGCATTCTTTGATATGCCTCTTGATATGCAACCGCATCTTTTGCGCTTTGTGAGAAATATTTAGAATTATCCGCTCCGATTGCTTTATTAAAGGCTTCTCTAAATGCCGATGATTGTGCATAATCGGCACTAATGTTTTTAGAAAACCTTTTATTAAACTCTTCCGCTTCACTTGCCGAAGCGGTAATTGTGTATTTCTCTCCGTTAGAACCCATAAATGTATAAGTAAAACTTCCGTTTGCAAGTTTCGCTACGCTTACGCTTAAACCTCCATCTGCCACAAGTCGTTCTATATCATCCGCATATTTAGCGTAATCTCTATTATTTCTAAACGCTTCACTTGCACTTTTAGAAATTGCGCTTGATACAGTCTGTTTAAATAAAGCGTTTGTTGAATTGCTTGTATCGATACTAAATGTAGATTTTTCACTAACCGCATTTTTAATCCCGGATTGCAAATCCATCGAAACTTGATTTGAAAGACTCTCCGTTTGAGATTTAGCCTCTTCAAGAGAATTGCTATATTGAGCCTTTAAACCTTGCGATACATTTGCGGCATAATTCTTCGCATTAACCATTGAGCTAACCACATTTCCGGAATTGTCAAATGTAACACTCGCACTCGTTCCACTCCCTTGTGCGGTAGTCTGTATTGTATCACTCCCGTCTTTACCTTTAATATCCGAAGTTTTAAATTGCTCTCCGCTAGTTATGTGTATTGCCTCGGTTTTAACAGCCCCCGCCATATCGGTAGCAACCTCATCGCTTACCCTAATAGACGGGTTGGTTTGTTGTCCTAATCCTGTTACCGCTCTTGCTCCTTCACTTGAAGCCTGTGAAGCCGTATTTGCAATAGATGACGCAAACGATACAAATCCACGTTCTGATGCTTTTACTATTGCAAATGCAAGAGGCGGCACAAGCCATACTAAATATCCAAGCCAAGCAAGGGCGTTACCGGCGGTAGAGTTTACCTTGCTTGATGTAAATAATGTCAAGTCTTGACCTGTTGTTGAAGTAATTTGAGAGAATATTTTTGAGAGAAAAATATCGCCTATATAGTTTATTATTACCAAAAGAGGCGCCCACATAAATATCCAAAACAAAAGCGTAAAATACATCTGGATATATCTAAAATTCATAAACATAACCGCAAGTAGTGCTACAATCCAGCTTATTCCAACTATAATAGTAAGTAACACGCCTTTAATGATAGGCAGATATTGCCCGGCTAAAATACCGCTTTGTGCGAATTGATTAAGAGAGAATTGTTTAGTAATTGCATTTGCATATGCAAGTTGATTTGCGTCAATTCCGTTTGCGGTAGCAATTGAGTTAAATGCTTTTTTAGTTATATTAATTACGAAGTTTTGTTGCAGGTAATCTCTTGCGTTTCTTGCCGTATTAAAAAATAGTTGCGATATTGCGTCGGTTCTATCTAAAAAGGCAGTTGGAGAAGTTTGTAAAAGAGCGGACACAAGATTTACCTGTCTGTTTATCTCCGTATTTTTTATATAATTTGCTATATCTTGATATGCGTCTTTACAGGCTTTAACCTCTCCGTCAGGGTTGGCGGGAGAGTAAACTTTTGTAAGTCTCGTGTCTCCGTTAGGGTCTAATGCCGCAAGTAAATCGTTTGCACTTGCAATTTGCGTTATGTCTTTTTCTCCCTCTTCAATTTCATACAGGGTGCAGTTCTGAATAAAGTCGGTAAAAGTTCTTTGAAAATATATATCGGGTGTTATTATTTGCGCTAATGCTATTTGGTCTCTTAACGGAAATCCAAATCCGCTGTTTCTATATGTTAGACTATCAGGCAATGAAAAGGTCTTTTCAAGTGCGGCTATAATTTTATCCTCTAAATTCGAAATAAGACTTAACGGCTCACCTATCCCTGTCGGGACTTGTTCGACCGCATATGTGTCGCCCGTTACTTTATCTATAATCAAATATCTATGTTTTGTGTCGTTTGGCGCATTTAAAAACAGATACCACACGGCAGTCGCAAGTAACATCATCTTACCGAATTCAAATACGGGAGAGCTTCTTCCATCGGTTACCTTTTTAAAGGTAAATAACAAGAACGCAATTGCAAGTGCGGCTTTAAAGATTGTAGCAAGTCCATTATCTTGCACCAGCATTCTAATGCTATCTAACACATTTTTAATTAAATCTCCATATCCCCAAGTATATATCTCGCCTTGATAACTTGTTGCAAATGCAAAAGAGGAAAAAAGAATTATTAAAAGTAATCTCATCGTGTGCCTTTTGTGGGATTGTTAGTAAGTAATTTAATTATAAATATCAAAATATATATTACCTGATTTGTAAAAATATCTTGGGTTTGTAATATGCTCCACACTGCAAGGCGGTCTTTCTCCAAAGAGAAAAGCACCTATAATGAAGTAGATAGTTAAAAATATTGCGACTTCTTTTGTTACTTCGTCAAAAAAGACATAATATACCCCCCATAAGAATACAAACGGAAGTCCTATTAGCCATAATTTAGAAATGAGTCTGATTAGTCCTTTCATCGCTATCTCCTTGAACTTGTTTAGTGTTATTGATTTGTTCTATTACACTTTTAAAATATTCTAAATTTTTCTCATCAAACAGCCCTTCTGCTTCAAGAGCCTCTTCAACTATTTCGCTTTTTGTCTTACCCGTTGCAAGAGAGATTATTTCAAGCGCTTCAATATGGTCTTCTCTTAATTTAAGAGTTATATTTTTTGTTTTAGGTTTATGTTTGTTTATTTCTTTTTTTAGTTTTTCAACAAGTTTAGCCATTATCTTTCCTTTTACCTTTTTTTGCAAAAATTATAGCATATTTGCGTATATATTGATTTATTTTGAAAGTTCTATATAAAACGGGAGAATTTATATTTGCTATATATATCTATTAATCTATCAATTTCACTATACTATCTTATCTATAAAACATATTTAATATCTCAATTTCTATATACTATATACAATATCGACTAAAATTATATATAATTTAATACCCAAATTTCCATATAAAATCGCAAAAAGGGAAAATATGCAAGAAAACGAACAAAATTGGCTAAAAAATGTAATAAAAACTCTCTTGATAAGAAACTTTTATAAAAAATTTATCACCTGCGGTAAGCACAGAATTTATTTAAAAAACCTATACGAATTTTTAAGAAAAGATTTACAGGCAAGTTGGATAAAAGAAAAGCCGTTTATCGCACAAGCAAAAAAAATGTATAACCAGATAATAGTTAAATACTATTCGTATAAAAACAACGAAAGATTAAAAGAACTTCAAAAGAAATATCCGAAATTACAAATAATCGAAACATATTATTACCTCAACCTGCACGAAAAGTTTAAGCTAAAAGATGAGGACATCGAGCTATTTGAAGAGAGTCTTGAAATACTTTTAGCTCCTCTAAAACAGAGAAAGTCATAAAAGTTTATTAATTTTTGTGAGTTTAAAGAGAAATTTGTTATAATTTTAAGCTACCTAAAAAATAAAAAGGAGGTAAGATGGGAAGAATAGCAACATTTTTTCTAACACTTTTTATGCCGTTAATTGTATTTGCGTCAACAAGAGACGCACTGGGTGTTAAGGGCGTTTGGACTAAAATTAGCGCTTGGCTACAAGATGGTTATATTCAAAAAATTATTGCGGCGGTGTTTTTTATTATCGGCGTAATGAGAGCAACTCAAAGTATCTTACAATTTTTCATTATGCTTGGATTTGCCGTATTAATCTTCAACGCTTCAACTATTATCAACAAACTTGCGGGAGCTACTTTTTAATTTCTCCCTCTTTTTTTCACAAAACTTTCAAGGAAGAGAAAATGAGTTTTGATGATGTTTATGTAAAGAACTATGAATTTTTAGACAGTAAACCTTATTTTGCGAGTGTGGAAATAGATGTTTTTATTGTATTTTCAACCTTTTTAGGACTTGGATTAATGCTAACAAATAGTCCGCTTCCGTTTTTAACTTTTTTTATTTCAGGCATTGTTTTTGCGGGGATATACAATAAAATAAAAAATTCAAAAGCAAAAGGATTTTTTTGGCAACTCATTTATTTGATAGGACTTAAACAACCAAAAACACTTCCTCCAAGTTATATGAGAATATTTGTAGGCGGATAAAAAAATCTTTATAAAATCTTTACAAAAATAAAAATTTTCTCTTCAAATTTCTTCTCCTTTTTTGATAAAATCAAAATAAAAAAGGAAGCCGATGTTATGGAAAAAATACAAATTCAAGCTTGATAAATATGTTTATGAAAATTGGACTTTTAGAATAGTTACGATAGTTTTAGCGGGTATTATTGTGTTTGAAGGATACCTTTTAAGTGAGAAGGTAAACAGCGAAAGAGTTGTGGTATTGCCGCCGAAAGTTTCAAAACCTTTTTGGGTAGCCAGTAATATAGTCAGCAAAAGTTATTTAGAACAGATGGGACAATTTATAGCATTCTACCTATTCAACGTGGATAGCGATACCGCAAAAATTTCAGTTGAGAATATCCTAACATATGTAGAGCCTGAATTTTATCATAAAGTTAAAAAAATGTTATACGAACAGGTAAGATACATTACCGAAAACGATATTTCGAGAGTTTTTTACCCAAGTAAAATTGAAGTTCAAAAAGGCTTAATTAAAGTAATCGGGATTTTAAGAGGTATCATAGGAGATAAAGTTGTCTCATCAAAACAAGTTGAGCTTGATATCGGTTATAGGATTAAACAAGGCAGATTTTGGATAGTAAGTTTAGTAGTTAAGGAGAAAGAATGATAAGAACTTTATTACTGATGACAATCTTTTTTATTAACGCTTTTGCCGTTGTAATAATTAATAATCCCAACGGACTTATTAGAGTAAATATTTCAAAAACTTCGGTTAATCGTGTAGTATTGCCGAGTAAAATTTTAGATGTGGCTTATTCAAAAGAAAAAGGGCTTTTGATAAAAATTGTAGAAAATCAAGCTTTTTTAAAATATGAAGTCGTAAAAAAACAGCAATACGAACAACTTTCAGGAGAGGTAAATTCAAACTCTTTAAAGCCGGTTGGAAAACCGAAATTAGTCTATAAAGCAAAGCCGACAGAAGTTTACTTTATTACAAAAAATAAAACCTACTCTTTTATCTTCTATCCAAAAGATATAAAACCTCAAACGATTATTGTAAATGATTTCGGAACTAAAACAGATGAGGTTATTAAATATGAAACGGAAGATAGTTATGTAAAAACTCTCTCTAAAATCACTAAAAGTATTTTAAACAATCAAGCTCCGTTCGGATACAAAATGAAAAAAATAAACCGAGTAGTATATAGCGACAAAATATTCACTACAACGCTAAAAAATGTATATAAAGGCGTAATTTATAAAGCAAGTTTATATGAGATTGAAAATAAATCTAATAAGCCTTATAAGTTAGATGCAAAAGTTTTATATAACCTTGCGAAAACTCCGCCTGTTGCAATCTCAATATTTTATAACAACGATGTAAATTATCTTTTGCCTTATTCCAAAGCAAAAGTCGTAATAATCGAAAGGAATTGAGATGGAGTTTTTAGAAAAGATTTTAAAGTTTTTTAGCACCGAAAACAAAGACCCGGCAAGTGCGGAAAAATCGCAAAAGATGAATATTATCGTAATAGGAGTGGGATTATTTGCGATTTTAATGTTTTTAATGCTTCTTTTAGGAGATGATAATCAAAAGAAAAAAAACCAAATAGGACAATTTAAAATAGTAAATGAAAATGAAGCGGTAAAAACAAAATGGATCGGAGAAGTGGCACCCGAAATTCAAATATCCTCTCAAAAAGTTAGAGAAGTTTTAGAAGATAATAAAAAGCTTCAAAAAGAACTGTATGAAATGAAAAAAATGATTTTAGAGCTTAAAAAAAATCAAAACAAACCTACCGAAAACACAAATAACATAATCCCTAAAAAAGAGGAAAAGCCTCAATCAAATCTTTATAAGAATTATCCCCTACCCCCAAATATTAAACCAAAAGAGGTGGGATTAGTCGAATTTGGGAAAGTTCCGGTTTTAAAAAAGAAAATAATCGTAAAAGAAGAGCCTATAACTAACGCTCTTGTTTATACAAAAGTATCCGAACCTCAAAAAGAAAAACCAAAACCAAAAGAGATAAAACCTGTAAATATTCTTCCAAGCGGAAGTATTTCAAGGGTGATTTTGCTTGGAGGAATGGATGCTCCAACGATGGCGAGAGCTAAAAACAATCCTTTACCTGTTTTGATGAAAGTTACCGACTTGGCGTTCTTGCCAAACGATTGGAGAGAAGATGTTAGAGGCTGTTTTTTTCTCGGAGAAGGTTATGGAGATTTAAGTAGCGAAAGAGCGTATATTAGGGTAACTACTTTAAGCTGTATTACAAAAGACGGATATCATATCGATACACCTTTTAAGGGTGCGGTGTATGGAGAAGACGGAAAAGTCGGGCTTCGAGGAAGAGTTGTTACAAAGCAAGGTGCGCTTCTTGCAAGAACCTTACTTGCCGGATATTTACAAGGTATTGCGGAGGCGTTTAAACAAAACAATACGGTTGTAAGTGTATCACCAACAGGGACTACTCAAACAATAGACCCTAAAAAAGCTTTTCAAGCGGGAATTTATTCAGGTGCGAGTAAAGCAGCTGAAAAATTGGCTGATTTTTATCTAAAAATGGCAGACCAAGTTGCACCTGTAATTGAAATTAGTGCAGGAAGACGGGTTGATGTAATTACACTTGAACCTGTGGAGCTTAAACCTATCGAATTTCTCAAAAAAGGGAAAAAATGATTAGAAAAATAGCGTTAGCGGGAGTTATAACGGCATTTTCGTTTGCTTCGCTTGTTAGTGATATTGAAAAAGATTTAATCCAAGCAATTATTCCTAAAACAAAAATAGAAAAAATAAAACACACTCAAATAGACGGACTTTATGAGGTGTTTTTAGCAAACGGAAATGTATTTTATGTCTATCCTTATAAAAGACTAATTGTTTTTGGAGAGATTTATACGAATACCGGGATTAATCTAACTAACAAAGACAGACAAAAATGGAAAGAAGAAGTTAATAAAAAAAGATTAAAAGGTTTAGGGGCTAAAAAGCTTATAGAAGACAGCTTTAAAATAAACTATAACAAAGGTTCTAAAAGATATGCGCTTGTAATGTTTACCGACCCTGAATGCCCTTTTTGCAGAAAAGTAGATAAGTTTTTAAAATTCAAAAACGCAAGTGTTTATGTTAATTATATGCCTTTATCTTTTCACCCTCACGCTAAAAAGTGGGCTTTACAAATCTTATCAAGCAAAAATAAGAAAAAAGCTATTGAAGCGATTGAAAAGCACAATAAAGACTTAAATGTAACAATTACGGATGAAGCTAAAAAAACTCTTTTAGCTACTCAAAAACTTGCAAAAGAGTTACAAATCAACGGAACTCCGACTATTTTTGTAATAGACACTAAAACTAACAAAGTAATAGACAGGATTGACGGAGCTAACATACCTAAAATAAATTCTTGGCTAAAAAAGGATGAAAATGAAAAGTAAACTTTTAATAACTGCGGGAGCTTTATTGTTTTTAGGCTGTTCAATGATGCCATATCACGAAGATTTCAAATGTCAAGGCGGAAGCGATATAGCTATATGCCAAAGGGTTAGCGATGTGTATCTAAAATCCGATGAAATAAATCAGCCTAAACCTAAAAAAACAGCGCTTAAAACTGATAATAACTGCACTACTCTAAAAAAAGAAAACCGCCTATTAAAAGATATGGTTGAGGCGGTTAAATATAATGAACTGAAAAACCCGGTTGAAATAGTAATTATAAAAGAGTGTCAAAAAACCTCATCGCCTAAAAAAATTCTAAACAAAACTATGAAAGTATGCGTATTAAACGCAAATGTAAGAGAATTGCCAAATTGTAAATCTAAAATTCTAAAAATAGTTAAAAAAGGAGAAAAAGTATTTGCATATTACGAAAAAGACGGATGGATAAAAATAAAAGGCGGGTATATACATAAAAGCCTATTATGTGGAGAATGTAAACAAAAAGAAGCGAGGGCATCTTTATGATGGTCGAGCGACGAATTAAGCGGAGTAGTTTTTTGATTGAGTAAAAAACTGCGAAGCGTTTACAATTCCCCACAGCGGAGCTTTAAGCTCCAAGAGAGGAGGAATATTATAAAAAAAGGAGACAGCAATGAAGAAGATAATTATTTTAGCAGTAACAACATTTCTATTTGCAAATGGATTAAATGCAGACCTAAATACAAGAGTAAAACTTTTAGAAAAGGCGGTAGTTAAACTGATAGATGAGAATAATAAACTAAACAATAAAATCCAAAACTTAAAAAAAGAGCTAAATTCAAAAATCGATGAGGTTAGAACATCATCTGAAATTAACACTCAGATGATATTTCAAAAAGGTAACCCGAAGTTTTTAGCCCGTGTAAAAGTTAATCTCTTAAACGTAAGAGAAAAACCAAATAGAAATAGCAAAATAGTAGCACTTTTAAAAAAGGATGACAAAGTAGAAATAAAAAAAAGCATAGATGTTAATGAAACAATCTGGTATCAGATTGATAGAGGTTACATTTCAGCTAAATATACAGAACTTGTAAAAGGAGTAGATAAATGAAAAAAGTAATTATATTTATAGGAGCTTTATTGTTTTTAGGCTGTGCTTCCAAAACTTCCGCACCTAAGCTAATCAATACAACTAACGATATTAAAAAAATTGAGGAATTTGTAAAGGGAGTAAAAATAGATTCTACAAAAATAGCAAGATATACCAACAACGTAGAGAATGTAAAAGAGGTTAAGAAAATTTTACTAAAAAATAACCCTGTTTTTGCCAAAAAACATAAAAAAGAGGCTTTAAAAGAGAAAGTCAGACTTCCTCTAAACGCACCTTTATACATTCCGCCGAGATTTGCGGAAATGACGATTTTTCCGTATGTGAGTGATGATGGAATTTATCACGATTTACAAATCGTCTGGGTAAAAATTAAAGATGGAGAATTTGTATTAGGAAATCAAAAAGTCAAAAACCAAAGAGTTTATACAATTAATGGAGGATATAGATGAAAAATCCCGTAAAAGAGATAAAAGATAACATAAACGAGCCTTTAAAAGGCTTAGTCTCTTTACCTGTCAGCATTTGGAATAGCGTTTTTAAGAGATACAGGCTTGGAGACTTTTTGCCGTGGGCTTTTTGGGACGATGAGGATAGAGTTTATATCAATAACGATAATACTTACGGTGCGGTGTTTGAGTGTGCGCCGAGAATTAGAATGGGAGTCCAAACGGCAGAAGCGATTGAAGAGATGCTTCACAAACTCCCGGATGATACATATATTCAATTTATGCTATATGGAAGTCCTAATATAGTCAATTTAGTAGAAAAATGGAAAAATTCTCACTTGGTAAGAGAGGAAGAACTTTTAAATGAGCTTATTAAAGCAACAGCCGAAATGTATTACAAAAAAACGAAAGAGCCTATCACTAAATCTTTTACACCAAAATTAAAAAATTACCGCTTTTTTATCTCTATAAAAGGTAAAGATAAAGACGAAGTGATTAATTACAAAAACACATTGGAGGGGATTTTAGAAGCAAACAGATTTGCGCCATTTGAAATGAGCCCAAAAGAGCTTAAACCTCTTTTATACGAAATATTTAACATCAATCACGATATTAAAAATATACCGGGATATGACGATACAATGCCACTTAATAGACAAATAATCGCTCCGAACACCGCATTTATAGTAAAAGACGGACATATTGAAAGCGATAATAAATATTGGATTAGTTTAGTCCCGCAAAAGCTTCAAGAGTATGCCTCAATTATCGATTTTAGCGAAAAATTAGGAGACTACACAACTAAAAATCCCGAAACTTCACAATTTCAAGATAATTTTTTTATAACGCTATCGGTTAGAAAACTACCTAAAAAACAGACCGATTTGGTAAAAGGTTATCATACGACAATAGTCCAGCAAAAGTGGAACAGAGTCGTATTTAGAAAATTTGCGGCGGTGCAGGATGAGAGTATCGAAATATTAGATAGAATTGATAAAAATAAAGAGACCCTGTATGCAATGGATTTGAATATATTAGTTGCGGGAGATACTCTAAAAGAAGCAAAAAAACACGCACAGGTAGTAAAAAGCTTTTGGAGTAAAGGGGGGAAGAAAAAAGGAATTCATCTTGAAGAAGCATTAGGTATTCATCATTTAAACTTCATTGCCTCTTTACCTATTGGAATAAATGATGAGTATGTGTTTGAAGTTACTAAAAAATACCGCTCAATGTTTTTAAAAAATATATGCCAATATGTTCCAGCAGAAGCTGATTATCAAGGAGAAGGAGATAACTTCTTATTAATTACCCGTAGAGCGCAACTTGCGGCATATGACCTTTTTAAATCTCCCGCCTCATTTAACGCATATGTAGTTGCTGGGTCAGGTGCAGGCAAATCCGTATTTTTACAAACAATAGCGCTAAATTCATACGCAAGAGGCGATAGAATATTCGTATTAGATTATGACAACTCCTTTTTCGGACTATGCCAAGCAATAGACGCTCAATATATCGCTTTAAATCCGAATAAGCCTATAAGTTTTAATCCGTTTAGTGAAATCAAAAGCGAAGAACAACTTCAAGAAGATTTAGCATATTTATCCGAATTTATCTATATGCTCGGAGCTTCAAAAAGTGAAATTAAAAGCCTTGAAGAAGAAAAGTTAATTAAATCAATTATTCAAAAAACAATTGTCGAATTGTATAAACAATACGGAGAAAAACTTGAAATAACTCATATCCACAACAAATTAAACCAATTAAAAGACCCGAGATTTCAAGATTTTGCAATGCAATTAAGTCCTTTTTGCCGAAGCGGATTATATGGTAAGTTTTTTGAAGGACCTAATCAATTCAATATTAAAAAAGAATTTATTGCAGTTGAATTTAAAGAGATGTCCGAACATCCCGATATTCGTGACCCGATAGTAATGATGCTCGTATATCATATTAACCAAATGATGTATAGTGCAAAAGACAGGAGAAGCAGAATTCAAATAATTCTTGATGAAGCTCACAGGTTTTTGGGAAAAAATCCAAGAATGGATGATTTTATCGAACAGGCTTATAGGCGGGCAAGGAAATATAACGGAAGTATTATTCTTGCAACGCAAGGATTTGACGACATTTACGACCCGAATTCCGGAGGATTAAGCCCGGCGGGTAAAGTAATTATTGCAAATAGCCCGTGGAAATTCTTCCTAAAACAAGAAGATACATCAATTAATATGTTAATTAAATCGGGAGTGTTTAATTTTGACAAAATAGACGAAAAGATAATCAGAACCATTCACACCAAAAAGGGAGAGTATTCGGAGATATTTGTTATGACACCGGAAGGCTTTAAAATTCCAAACAGACTTATTATGAATAGATTTTTCTACTACATAACCACAACCGACCCGAAAGACAAAGAAAAAATCAAAAAATATACCGATTTAGGATATGACTATATTGAAGCTATTAAAAAGGTTATAGAGGAGGAAGAATGAAAAAAATAATGCTCTCTTTATTTTTTTCTTTAAGTTTATTTGCAAAATGTATCCAAGACCCAAGCGCACTTGCTACGGCTTTATTTAAACTTGATTATTCGGCAATACTACCTATATCAATAGGAGGCATTCCCGTAGCAAAAGGAAGAATGCCCGATAGCATAAATAGAGTCGTTAAGCCTATATGTATATGTCCGTTCCCTCCGCCAATTTTTATCAGAATAGGAATACCGATAGGCTATTTTAATCCGGACAGAATGATAGACGCCGTAAAAGCCCCTTATTGTTTTGCTTCTCTTGGTATCTCAATAGACGGAGTTTACGGCAATGCGGGAGTCCAAGGAGATAAAGAGGGAGAGCATACATTTTTTCAGGCTCATATGCTTTTTTTTGCGCCGTTTGAAATGCTTGGAATTTTAACCGATAGCGTATGCTTCCAAGCACCAAATGAGCTTGATATAGGGTATATGACCGAAATTGACCCTATGTGGAACGATGATACTCTTGCGGCGTTAATTCAACCAGAAGCTCTATTGTTTGGAAATCCCGTAACTAATTTAGCCTGTATGGCGGATAGTATATCCGCACAGGCTGATTATGCAAACCCTGCTTTATTTTGGTGTAAGGGAAGCTGGGGGAATGCGTATCCTATGACGGGAAGAGTTGTTGCAAACGATTTAGTCCAATCAAGCGCCTCTGTTGCGGCGGAGCTTATATATAAACTGCACCGCCAAATGCAAATGTGGGCGACTTGGGGAGAGGCGGCGTTATGTTCTAAATACCCTGCTCCTATCTGGCAAAAAGACGCTTATCGTATGCAACTTTTAACTCCTATACCTCATCCTGCCGCTATGGCAATAGGAAAAACGGGGATTTTATGGAGTTTTTCTAAAAACCCACCCTTTAAGGGCGATAATTTCGGCTATATAATTTTTAGAAAAAAGGATTGCTGTGCGTTTTAGTCTAATCCTGCTTGTGTTTACTTTAAGCTACGCAAAAATAGTTGAGGTTGTAAGGGTAGGAAAAACCTACCCTTTTGCCGAAAAAGACTTTTTAGAAGAAATCAATACTTATCTTAAAAACCATAAAGGTGAAATAGTAAAAAAATCCCTCAAATTAAGAGAAAAAGCAAAAGAGAAAATACTCGCATTCAAACCCGATACCGCAACATTGACTCCTGCGGAGGTAAACTCTACAAGAATAATTGACCTCACCTACACTCTTCCGTTTGATATAAAAGACGCAAACGGCAAGATAATTTATCCAAAAGGCTTTACATTCAATCCCGCAAAATATGTCCGCCTAAATTACGAAATAGTTGTATTAAACGCAAATAGAAAAGAAGAAGTCGAATGGTTTTTCAAATCAAAATACTCAAAAAATCCTCTAATGTATAGAGTGTTTTTAACTGATGGAAGCTGGTATGAATTTGCAAAAAGATATAAACACCAAGTCTATTATTGTCTTCCTCAAATTCAAAAAAGATTTAAACTCCGCCATACTATCTCTATAATCAAACAAATAGGCGATAAATTCCAAATAAAAGAGATTGCCGTAAAATAGTTATATATTCATTCGTTCTATATTATATTTATTACTATTAATAGTGTTATTGTTTATAGTTATCATTTAGTTTATATAAACAAATATGTTATATATACGTATTGTTAATTGACTAATAAATATATAATTCAGTATAATATAAATCGTAAATATATATAAAGGATGTAAAATGAAAAAAGCAAATTCAAGGGATATGCGAATAAAAGAACTCTTCAAACAGGGATGTTCTCCCCAAGACATATCAAATAAATTAAATATTGAAATAAATAGAGTGCTTAAAACTCTAAAAAACACATATAAAGTAAATAAAGAAAGAGATATCGAGCTGTTTATAAAAGCAAAAGAAAAATTAAGACAAGAAATAATTAAAATACACAGAGCTAAAGGCTTTTTTGACAGCCTCGGACTTTTACAAGAAAGATTTTAGCCTCTCAAAGGAGGCGTGATGGCAAAAAATTATAACAAAAAAACACTATAAAAGGAGATTGAATGATAAAAAAAGATGAATTTTTAAATTATGTAATCCCGAAGCGGCAAAAGCACTAAATTCCGTTTTAACAACCATAGAATAGAAAAAGCCGAAAGACAGGTAAGAAATCCGAAAACGGGAGAGATAACAACAGTTCCCGCTCATAAAAGCGTAAAATTTAAAGCGGGAAGCAAACTTAAAGAAACTGTAAACGCCTAAAACGGAAGTTCCTCTTCGTCGATACCTATTGGCGAAGTTGGATGTTGTTGAGTTGGCGACAGGGTTTGTATTTGATTCTCTTCCGTCTTTTTAGTATTATCTTTTGTCTCTATAAATTGCACTTTTTCAGCAACTATCGAATGTTTACTGCGCTTTTGTCCGCTACTATCAACCCATTGGTCTAATACAAGTCTTCCTTCAATTAAGACACGTATACCTTTTCTAAGATATTGATTTGCTATTTCGGCACTTCTTCCGAATACCGTAATATCGATAAACATAGTTTCCTGTTTATTTTCACCGGTTACGTTATCTTTATACGTTCTATTCGTTGCAAGTCCGAATTTTGCAATAGCCGTTCCCGTAGGAGTATATTTAAGCTCTACATCACGAGAAAGATTTCCTATAAGGAAAACTTTATTATACATAGTTATTCCTTTAAAAAGCTTCAATATAAAATGAAAGTAGCATTAAATTTAAAATAGTTCCTAAAATAGCAACCGAGCTTTCTTTGTCCGGGTCTCTTAACTCAAAATATACATATCCTTTTATTAACACATACACAGTTGATAAAACAAGAGCTATTATGCCTTTTGGTAAAGCAAACAAAATAACAATAGGCATAACTGCGTGGAAAATATCCTTTATAATTTGTAGTGTCTGAGATTTGGTTCTGATTGCCATCACGCCTCCTTTTGATAATCTCACTAAAATTATACCACCTCTATATACTATTGTCAATAATTTGTATATAGTCATTTGATAAAAAATAGCCTTTTTACCATTAATACTCTTTACTTCTTTATATAGATATAGTATAATTCTTTTCGAGGAAATATCTAAAACAAAGGAGCTAAAATGGTTGCGTCACTAAATAAACCTAACAAAACTATCACTATACATAAACCTGATTGTAGTATCATCAAGAATAAATTTGAAAACTTGGAAATTCTAAATAAACATCCAAATGGATATAAAGAAAGTCAAAATCAGCTATGGTTCAGTGAAGAAAATCTTTCAATAGATAAAATTAAAGACTTTTTCGGAGATTTAGACTACGGGAAGGTCTTTTGTAGTAAATGTTTTAAAAAATAAAAGCCACGCCCAAGGCTGTGGCTATTTATATATATTTCTTAACCTTATTAAAATGTTCGATGTTTCCGTAAACGCAACTTTCACACCCGGAATTTTCTTTCGCAAGGGCAAAAACAATACCATTATCACCATTATCAGTTAACACAAACACATATTCATAATTGACATTTTCATATATTTTTTTTACTTTCTTAAAATTTTTTAATATATATCTTTTTAATCTCATCCTATTTCCTTTTTAATCTTTTCTAAAACAGCTTCTACAACTTTTCCTGCTTCTTTAAGAGCTTTTTCAAATTCTCTATCGTCAAGTTTCTTTCCCCAAGAAACAAGATAACCTGCGTGTCTATCTACCGGATAGTCTATATTGAAAATATTGCATAAAATAGCCGCACTCGTCTCCGCAACTACCTCATCAAAAGCATAATTGTCTTTTGATAAATCCATAAGACCTATTTTCCAATGAGTATAGTGCGAAAATTCGTGAAATAATGCGGCTATAAAGGCGTCTTGATTTTTAAAATCCGCCACCTTTGGCATTAATATTTTACTCTCTCCTACTACCCACGCAGGATTTCCGTATGTAATTGTTACTTCATTGTTAATCTTTTCAAAAATTTGTCTTTTAGAGATTTCTAATTTTTGTTCGCTTGGAATTTCTATTCCCTCAACGTCTTCAATATTAAAGATAACATATTTTTTAAGTAAAGGAATTGTCTTTTTAACTTCTATAACTTCAATAATATTTCCGTTCTCATCTTCTCTTTCTATCTCTTCTTCTTTTTTAATTTCATATGGCTTATAAAAATAAATAGGGTAACCTTTTGAGCCTTTTTTTATCTTTGCCCCAGCCTCTTTTATTTGTTTAAATGTGGCAAAATAAGGCTCTTTATGCTCCCCTCTGATAGCCATAAGCATTGATAAATTAAGTTGATTAAAAACGGAATATGAGGTTTTGCTAAAAAAGTTTCTAATTCCAATCCTCCAATCTTTTACCCATCTTGGATTTTTTAACATTTCTTCTTTTAATGTTTTAATTGTTTTTAAATACTCTTTTCTAACCTCTTTTAATCTACTCATTGCAATCTCCTTTTAAAATTTCTTTTAATCTTTTTTAATCTCTGTCACTTTATTTTTAATATATCCCAAGCCCAAGGCTTTGGGATTAAGCGGGTTTTACCCAAGATTTTAGCTCTGAATTCCATCTAAATCCCGCTTTTTTTAATAGCTCTTTGTTTTTGTAAATAGCGCCTTTTTTGCTTTCTGTGACAACTATTCCTTGCTCTGTTTTTTGAAAGCTAATACCTAATTGTTCCCAGCTTTTATTTTCATCTGTATTGTTTTTTGTTTTTTTCTCATTATTGTTTTGTTGAGGTTGATTTTTTTGTGGTTGTGCGTCTGTATCTTCTTCACTTGCTATTGCAAACAGATTTGCTATTGAATATCTGCGGAGATAAGTTGTTCCAGCTCCTACAACTTGAAAACTATTCATTCCTTTTAAGTTTTCAAATGGAGCGGAAGCAGTAACTTCTATCCATTCTCCGCTTGTATGAGTGAGTAGAGTTTTTACTACTATTTCACCTTCTTTTATCTCTTGGCTTTGCAATATTGCAAGTCCGTTTTTTGCAAGTAATGGTCTTAACATCTTTAAGATGTTATCCAAACTTGCGTATTTATATCCAAAACCTTCTTCTGTTTTTGCCACATCTCTAACCTCAGCGATAACTTTGTTAAGTGCTACACTAATGTTTTTAATTTCATTTGACATTCTCATATTATTCTCCTTTCTTTTAATTTCTTTTAATCTTTTTAATCTTTTTAAAATCTTTCTAAATTTTTTATAGCTTGTTTAGTTTTAAATATTCCATAAAGCATCATTAATGTTCCTATTAATGCTAATTCCATTGTAATCTCCTTTTAATCTCTTTTAATTTATTTAATTTTCAGGCTCCCTTTTCTTTTGATTTGTTTCCCGTATTTTTTGATAAGTTCATCAAATAACTCAGGAGCTTCTTTTTTTAATTTTGTAGTGTCTATTGTTACATAAGAACTATCAGCACTTATTGAAACTACAAAATCTCCAACCTTTGCTTTATTAATTCCTTTCTCTTTAAAAAAGGCTTCAAGGTCGTTTTTAATAACTTTTATTTGTGCTTCAATTTCTTTTTTTTGTGCTTCAAGTTCTTTGAGTAGCTCTATGTTAGAAAGAATTTCTTTATTTTTAATCTCTTCATCTACTTTGTTAAAAAGAGGACATTTGCTTTTAAAAGGGCAACTACTACAATACAATTGCTCCTCAGGCTCCGGTAACTCATCCGTAAGCATTGCGTTAGCAAGTGCTTCTGCTTTTTGAAGAGCTACATTAAATAACCCTTCATCAAATTCAACGGAAAACTCCATTAAACTACCGCTATTAAGGTCTAATGCAAGAATATAGCCTCTTACATTTTTCCCGGTAGTTTTTTTAAGAAGTCCCATTTGAAATTGGATTTGTAAGAGCCAAGAGGAGTAAGGTGTTTCAAGTGTCCTGTTTGTTGTTTTTACTTCTAAAACTATAAGCTCTTTTTTTGTCTCGATAACAAAATCCAAATGAGCTTTTACAGGAACACCCAACACCTCATCTATTACCTCATATTGAGAAATATAATTAAGCCCTTTATTTTTAAGAGCTTTTTCTATTATTCTCTCTGCAATATGCCCTCTTTCAAAAATTAGAAGTTTTTCCAAATCGTATTCAATATTTTCTTTTTTACTCAAAAAAGAATTTAGAAGACAACCCGCAATATCACTTGCACCGATATAATCGGCTCTATTACCAAGTGTATTTTCGGTTTCTTCTTTTGAAATTTTTTTTAACTCATTTTCTAAAAATTCTTTAAATGCCATCTTGCCTCCTTTGAAAGATTTTCCGGAACAAACAAGTTCCGTCGGAGGCTACGATGGCACTCCACTCCCGCAGGGAGCTACGAGTGCAAATGAGGTATGTAACCTCAACATCGTAGCCCCCTGCGGAGCTTGTTTTAAGCTATTTTAATTCCGTCATAAGGTTCGCTATTAATAATTACCAAATCTCCATCAATATATTCTCTAATAAGTTCGGCTGGGATACCTTTTTGTTCTGCAATATACGCAACTTGAATTTTCCAATCCAACTCATTATCAATACCATTATTTGTAATTTCTCTATCAATTTGTTCTAAGATTGTTAAATATTTTTTCCATTCTTTTTTAATTTTAATAGCCATTTTAACTCCTTTTAAACTATTTTTTCAACTTAACCTAATGCAGTAGGGTTTTCTTTTAAGAATTTTTCAATCTCTTCTTCTTTTATACCTTCCATTATAGCTCTTTGATAGAAAATATCTTTTAATTCTTCATCTGGCATAGCAACTATTTCTCCATTATATTCCATCTCATTGATTATACTCCACAATTTTTCCATAATATCCTCCTTTTTTTAATCTAACAACTTTTTTAATCGATTTTAATTTATTGTAGATTTTTGTAGAATATTTTGTAGTTTTAATCTTTTGTAATCTCTTGCAACCGCCTCGGAGAAGTAGTGTAAGGGCACACTACTCCCGTTTACTATTCTCACCGCTTTTTGCGGTGGAATAGCTTCCTCGGTAAATCTCCGAGGCTCTTTTTAATGCCCACTTGCTTTACAGGGGTTTTGCCCCTGAGGCAGTAGGACGGCGTGGGTCGCCGCTACCCTACTACCTTTCGCCCTCATAAGAGGGTCACACGCAACTATGGCGTGAAAATGTAAGTTATTATAGCATATTTAAACTTATTTTTTTAAAAGACTATTTAAGATATTTAAACCTACTTTCGTAGTAAAAGGTGAATTAAAAATCAAGTATTATAATCACCTTTAGTATTAAAACACTCACCTTTTATCTTTTCTAAAAATCTATAAAAAGTTCGATTTTATGGTGGTTTTAGAGGTATTTTTTGAAGCAAAATTCCATGCGACAATATATAATATAATATTTACAATATATTACAATAATTACACTCTCTACAATGGCATATTAAAAAAGTCACTTTTAAGAGAAAGAGAAAAAAGAAAGAAAGAAACTCTCTCCAAGCTCTGCACCGCTTTTATTTCTCGTGTTTTGGGTGTTTGTCTTTATGTGTTATCCAATAAGCAAATATTAAAGCTCCTGTGGCAAATAAAGCCCAAAATATATAAATACTCATAGTTCATCTCCTTTTTTAATCAGTATATTTCCCGCGATATACAATGCTACAAATGTATAAAAAATCATTGCCATTTCGAGGATTGAAATCTCTTTATTTCCAAAAAGTCCGTTAATTACCGATAATCCGCCTATTAAATTTGCAAGTGCTATAAATCCTTTTCCTGTTTCGATATATTGATTTTTTGTCATATTATCCCTTCCTCTTTCAGTCTAATAATATCCTCTCTTAACTCCAACCACAATTCTTTATTATTTTTTGTCAACTCTTTTAAACTAACTCCCTCAATAACCAAATACTGATATAAAGAACTATTTTGTGCTATTTTTAACCATAAGTCATAAAGCTTTGCACTTTCTATTGCATTAAAATCTTTTATCTCTTTACCATTTGTTGCATACACTAATCCATTGTTATCCAATCCAAGCCAATAATTTTCTCCATCAATTGACTTAAATCCCCAAAACTTTCCATTTCCGCTATAATTTCGTCTAAGTAAAGCTACAAATGCTTTACGGCTTTTAAAGTATTTTTCTTGTGTTATGTTTTCAGTTTGGATTTTAGCGGGATTTGGTCTAATTAACAATTTAAGATGGGTAACCTTTCTACCCGTCTTTATTTCTTCATAATCGAAAATTATGTCTGTGTGTTTTTCAAACTCGGCTTTGGCTTTTTCAAGTATTCTTTGTTTTATTCCGCTTGAATATTGATAACTTTTTGGTATTTCCAATATTTCTCTGAACTCATCTAAACTAACGATTTTTTCAGCTTTAGTTCCATATCTAGAATACATTTCAAACCAATCCTTTAATATCTCATACAAGCGGATTACGTAGGAGCTTTTAAGTGGTAAAATGTTTTCTAACTTGTATTTTAAAAATTTTTCTTTTGCCTCTAAAAGATAAGGTCTTAATTTATTGCTTATTTCAAATTCTACTATTCCCTCGCCCTCTTTATATTCGGCACTTGCAACCCAATTAAGCATTAAAAAGCTATTATCATTTACATCTTTTCCCTTTGGAATATAAATAGGCTTTTCCAAAAGTTCTTTTAATGCTTCTTTTATAGCCCAATATAAATCTTTTCTTTTAAGTTTTGTAAGCTCTTGAAATTCTTTTACTCTAAACTTATAGACTTCATTTATATTGTCACTTCTTTTAAGTCCCGCTATAAGCGTAGTGATAAACTTTAAACTTAGCGGATTTAATTTATACCTTGCTCTAACAATTACATCGGCTTTTTTAACTTCTAAATTTCCGTTAACCTCAATAAGTTTTGCCATTTGATAGCCTTTTTTGTGTAATTATAACTAAAACATTTACAGAATACAATATTAATATTTATGTATTTTTTTACCCTGAAAATGTATTTTTTGTAACCCTGAAAATGTATTTTTTTACCCTGAAAATGTATTTTTTTATTCTGAAAATGTATTTTTTAAACTCCAAAAAGTCCGAAATTTCGGGATTTTTGCCCCCCTATATTTAACATATTACAAGAATAAATATTAAAGACACTATCTAAGAGCCAACGGGAAAAAATTCGAAAATTCTCAAAAAATAATCCAACTTCTAAAAATTTATTCCAACAACTTTTCATCAAATAATCCAACAAAAAATACCTTAAAATTAGCTTCTATTAAGCCCGTAGAGAAAAGAAAAGAAAAAATATATGCTCTTATACTTAAAAGGAAAGAAAATTGATTTAAGACAGGTTATTGAATGTTTCTAATTCGTTTTTATTTTTTTGAGGTATCTCGATATTTCCTTAATCATAAAATTTTGTTATTGCCTCTTTAAATTTATTGTAAATATCCTCATTATATGAATGAAATTCATCTATTATAATATATGAACCTTGCCTCATTTTTCTTTTTTTTGAAATTTTTGGGTTTTCTCGAAGTATTATTTTTTTCTTTTTATTTTTTGTTATCAAAATAAATCTTCTCTTTTCTTTAACAATTTTATTTTTACTTCTCATTTCATCTCCTTGCTTTTTTAAAATTCTTAATTCACTTAAAGTTTTCAAAATATCCAACAACTTCCCCGACCTCATCGGCAAGGGATTTTAATTCTTTGGCGTAATCGCTATCGCATTCGGTTTCAACTAAACTTGCAAGAGCTTTGATTTTTTTAATTTTTTCAAATACATTATTTTCCCTTAAAAGAAAATATCCCATAACCGCCTCATATTGAAGCGGTTTTTGCCTTTTCCAATTGTATATATTTTGCGGAGTTATACCCAAATTCTCCGCTATTTTTTTATCAGTTATTTTTTTCATTTTGTTCCTTTTTTTCAAAAATATTGCCTATTATGTTTCAAAATTTTTAACATAATATCCGCCTTTTTCAAAAACGACTTCACCAACTCCGCCCATATATTTGATTATATAACCCGTATATATTCTTTTCTCCTCTACATCATCTTTCATTGTATCTTCCATAATTTCCACCTCATCAAACTTTCTTACTATTGCTAAATCATCGTCTAATAATTCCGGAGCTTCCAACCAAACTTCTTTTTTTAAATAATTAATTATTAAAACATTTCGTATTTTTTTTGTTTTTTTGTCATATGCTTTGTATTTTTTCATCTTACCTCCTTATTGTTTATAATTAATTTCGCATTATTTTTAATGGCAATTCTTTTTAGTTGAGCCATTGCGAAGTCTTTATTTCCATCGCAATTATCAACCACAACCCTTGCAAAATATTCAATCCCACCATTAAAATAAATGTTGGCAGGAATGCTTAAATTAACTCCCGCTTTGTTTCCGTTTATTTTTATAATTTTTTCTTTCATCCTGTCTCCTTTGTTAGTTTTCTATGTTGATATTATATAAAAATATTTTTATTTTGTAAACAAAAATATAAATATAATTGATTTTTTAATCAAAAAATACTAAAATACTTTAATTTTTTTAAACTTAAAAAAAGGAGACAAGATGAGTAAACAACCAACCCTTTTTTCTTTTATGGAGAAAAGCGAAATAAGTCTGATTGATAGAATAAAAGGATATATTGAAAATGAGAATATCAAATTCGTTTCACTACAAGTTGATTATAAAGAACAAGTTGATTATAAAGATTTTGAAATAATGGATATGACCCAGCTTTATTCTTGGTGGCAAAAATTCGGCTATTTCAGATATTCCGCCAAATTTATCTTGAAAGGCTTTAATTATAATATTTGGAATATAGCAAACAATTCATCTGATTTAAAAGAATTTTTTAAAAAAGTAGAAAAAATTTATCCCGATAAAATTAGACACATTAAATATGTAGCAAATATACGCAATGTATCTACGCTTAAAGAATTTAAAGACAAACTCATATATAAACCAAGAAAAATATCTCTTATAGAAGCCGACAGCGTTGAAGAAATTAAAAAAATAGCTAATGATTGTCATATATTCCAAACACAATTAAAAAATCACCCGGAAATGCTAAAAAAAAGAGCGATAAAAAAGATTTGCAATCTATTAGATACAGACGAGACAATAGGCATCGAATTAGGAGAGAGTTTAACTTAAAAGCTCTCTCATCATTTTAATACTTAAAGGCTCGTTAAACTCTAAATCGTATTTGTTAGCAACTTTTTTGAATGTATCGGATAAATTGATAACCAGCTTCCTATAAGAATTTAAAATTTTTGCTTTTTCTTCTTCATCAAGGTCTGAATGCTTAACCTGTTTTAAAAAATTATCTATCTCCGCCAATAAATCAAACAGCGGCTCACTTGCGGGAGTTTTGAGCTTGATGTATTTGACATCTTTCTTTTTAAAATCAATCTTTTTCATTTTTAACCTTTTCGATTATATACATCCTAATAGCGCTTGAAGCATTAAGCCCCTTTTGAAAAGAGATTTTCTTAAATTCTTCCCAAATCTCTTTTTCTATCCAAAAATTAACAAGCTTTTTATCTTTAAACATTTTTTTTCTGCCTTTCATCTAAACTCCTTGAGTATCCACCAGCCAATTACCGCTAAAAAGAAAAATAACATCATATGCCAAAAATCCCCCTCAAAATAACCAACATTCTTTGCTAAAAAAAACGCCGCCACAAGCCACATTAAAGGCGCTATTCCTATAAAAAAACCCGTAAATTTATTCGTATAAGCCTTAACACTCCCAAAAGTCCAATAAATAACTCCGTTATACTCCACTTTTTTAGGGATTAAATAAAGCCCCTGCGGTTTTCCTCCTAAAATTAAAGCAAACAAATAGTGCGCCAATTCGTGTAAAAAAGTGGTAAAAAATCCCATTAAAAACACTAAAAAGCTATCTTTATGACTTGTTGTTTTATGTTTTAAATTATTTAGAAGTATAGTCATAAGTATTCCTAAAAACAATTCTATATTCATAATATGGCCTCTATATTTATATCCAAATTTAATTTAACATATAGATATAAATCAATTATATATAAAATAGATATAAGTATCCATTCCGTTATTGAGTTAGTGTAAAAAGCAAGATTTTTCGGTAATAATCTAAATGTCTTATCCTTACAGCAAGGATATAAAAATCCCTTAATACCTCCACGAGTTAGCATATCTCCCACATCGTGCATTAAAATTCCAAACGCTAACCCAAACGCCGCTATATTTAACGGATGAGGTAAAAAGAGTCCTATTATTGCTACGATAAGAGGAAAAATTAAATAATGCGTAAAGGTTCTGTGTTTTATTCCAAATAGTTTTAGCGGAATTGATAAAAAAGCCAACTTTCTTCCTATATAGCTTCCCGGCTCATCAATATCCGGCAATATTGAGCCTACCCCGACGCTTGATAAAAAAATCGTCTGCTCTTGCGGCGGAAGGGCTTTTGAGATGAAAAGTGCGGGTAGTAAAGCTAATGCCAAATGTCCCTTTGCGGTCATTTAATCACCTTTAATTTGTAAAGTATCCTTTTATAAAAGGGCATTAAAGAGATTAAATCTATTTCGGATAAAGAGCTATATTCTTCCGATTTACCTTTGCCGTAAAGTTCGAATGTATGTTTATATTTCCACTCTATCCACTCCCCGTTTTTATCTTCTTTTACAGATGCTTCTATCTTATTGATTTGTAGCGTATATCCTGATTTTTCAGTTTCTTCTTTTAAATAAAGAAACTTATTCATCATCTCATAATCTATATAATAAGTTGTCTTAACAACACCGTAAATAGTGGTATAGCTTTTATCATATGCCCTTATAACTTTTGCAATTGCGGTTCTATGGTTGCCGTCTCCGTCCACAAATGCGATTTTATCCCCCCCGGGCAAATTGAAACAAGCGTAATAAATAGCGGGATTTTTGCGGTTTTTATCGTAATAATATTCGGGATTTTGTAAAAAAAGAGGGATATTTATATCCATTTTCAATCCAAAATCTAACATCTCTAAATATGTATATCCTATGTATTTCAAATGGTCTGTTCCTACAACCTCATCGATATCAACGCTTGAATTCAGCTCTAACCTCTTTTTTGCGATAAAATCCTCCACATTTCTTAAAAATTCGTTAAGCGAGGCTATCTTTTTTTCTAAAAGAGAAAAATCATCAAACTCATCTTTTTTACTTTCGATAAATTTTCTAAACTCTTTTCCTATTTTTCTTTTATCTTTACAACTAAACTTTTCAATCAGTCTTTTAATTTTCATTCCGCCACCTCCACCTCATTGCATTCGGCTTCTATTCCAAGAGCTTCTTGCTTAATCGCAAATGTTTTTAATTTGTAATCTTTATTATCTACTTTTAACTCAATAGTCGTAAAACACCCCTCTTTTTTACTTTTAGCCGCTTTTATAAACTCGTCTTTATCCTCTAAAACCTCATCAAGTAGTATTATTGATACATATATCTTCTTATTTTTAGCCACCACAAAATTATCCAGATTAATTCCGAATTTGCCTTTTTCTACTCTGCATATATTATCGCCTATTGCGCTAATTAATCTTTTTTTCTCATCATCATAATCGTAAAATGTATTTTCAATACTCAACTCATCTTCATCATCTCCGAAAATATTTTCATAATCTATATCTAAAACCTCCTCCGTTTCGTCATTTTCGGCTTGTATATTTTTATCGTCTACATTCTCCTGTTCTATATTGTTACTATCATCTGTTTTATTGTTATCAGTTTTATTTTTATCTGTATTATTGTCTTGTTTCATTTCTTCTTTCTCTATGTTTTCCTGTTTTATATTATCCTGTTCTATATTTTCCTTATCACTATTATCTTTTTTATATTTAGCTAAATATTGCGCTATCTCTTCTTCTCTTGCTAACTTATCCGCTTCAAGCAAGACTTTTAGCGTATAGTTGCTTTTATTCTTAACTGCTCCGTGGTGCTGTTCTACGGCTTCGATTATCTCTTTTGAAATTTCCGGGTATTTTTCTCTTAAAATTAATGCGCTGATTACATTGTGCGGAGCTTTTTCGTAAAGTTCTTTCGGCACATTTTGTAGGTTTTTGATTTTTCCTATGTCGTGGGCTAAACTTGCAATTAAAACTCTTTGCAAATAAAGTCCGCCCTCTTCGTTTTCTTCAAGCAATTCTATTGCTTTATTCGCTACATTTAAAGAGTGGTCGTATAAAGTAACCTCGCTTAAAATATCGTAGCTTGTTTTATCGGGCAATATTAATTTTTTATAATCGGTGTAGTTAGGGTCTTTTTTAAATTTACTTGCTACACTGCTTGTCGGGTGATTATTTTCAAGAAGTTTTAAAATATCCGCAATAATTTCAATTCCCTCTTTATTAAAAAACTCTTTTTTATTTTTTATCTTCTCAAACAGATTATAACTTTTCGCAAATTTAAAGCTCGGAGTAATAATAGTGTATTCCTCTTTTACCTCAACTTCCTCAAACTCCTCTTTTATTTCCTCTTTTACTAAATTTTTATATGCCTCGTTTTCAAGCCATATTTTTGCAATCTCTTTTAATTCCACTTCCGTTACGGCACAATTTTTTCTTTTTTTGATTTTATTTTGAAGGTAAAAGTATAGAGCCATAAAGAATATAGTTGTAAATATCCCAAATAATGCAATCTCTTTTTTATAGTAAATCGCAATATATCCTATAAATTCTTTGCTAAATGCTTTAAATCCGAATGAGCCTGTTATTTTCATATAGCTATATTCTAAAAATCCCGCAATAAAAAGAATAAATAAAAAAAAGTAAATAAACACCCTGCTTCTTAAAAGAAAATTACTAATCGCTTCTACTATACTAAACATCTTTATCCTTTATCTACCGCAAGAGCATTTGGCATTTTTATAACTATCTCGGTAGGATTTACCCTTGCCGTCTTACCCTTAAATTCCCCCTCAAATCCGAAATAAAAAAACTCTCTTTTTTTTAGCCTTAAAACATCTTCGGGCTTAATTGCATACTCTTCAACTTCCCTTGTCATCACTCCCCCGCTTGTGTTTAAAACACTGCTAAAAGTCTTCCTCCTGCCTCCATACGCACTAATAATTCTTGCACTCTCTTCTTCATTTAGTCTCATAATCAATTTAGTAGAAGTTAAATCCATAAGTCTCCTTGCGCTGTCTTCTCCGATTTGAGCTATCATATCTGCGGGAGATTGTGTAATAAAATGAACCGCCACATTCGCACCCCTACCCTGTGCGGGTATGGTCTCAATTCCTCTATATACCGCACTTGCCGCTTCATCGATAAATATATTTAACCTGTGTTTATATTTGTTTCCACTGCTATATACCCTACCGATTGAAGATTGTATCATCGATAAGGTTACTTTATTTAAAATTGGCGCACTCTCACGGCTTAATAAGCTACCCGTCATTACATACAAAATTATCGGCTCATCTCTTTCAAGTTTGTCGATGAAAATATTGCTTTTTACATTACCGATAATTTTGCCTATGTTTCCACTTGTCATAATAGTTAGAGTAGTCCTTAAAGTTGAGGTAACTTTACTGAAATAATCCTGCGGAGATGAGAGGATTTTATCAAGTAGATTAAGTATAAAGTCTCTTTCTTCTTTTAAATCGTTATCAGCCGTGTTTATATTTTCTATATCACTTTTTAATGTTTGCAACCCTTCATAATAACAATACTTGCTTATCTCCATAAATGTTAGCGGCTCTTTTTTTTTCGTAATTTCTCTAATTAAAACTCTCCCTCTTACGATAGCCGTTGCGGTTTCTTTCGCAACATTGTAGAAGAATTCGTCTTTTGCCGGGACACCTGCCATTATATGGTCGATGATTTCATCTACCATATAATAATGCGCTAACGGATTGATTTTAATTGAATATTCCGGATAAATATTCGTTAAAAACATTAAATCTTTCGTTCTTTTCGTTTGCAGGGCTACTTGATATACTTTGCTAAAAAGGTCAATGTCGCCTTTTGGGTCGATTATTACTACGCTATGTCCTCTTGGAATGTCCTGTTCGATTATATTTTCAAGCGTCCTTGTTTTTCCTACGCCGGGTGCGCCGAAAATAAACATATGATTTACTCTGTTACTCTCGGCTATCTTTATATCAACTAATTCTTCGTGTTTTACATCATCAAGCCTAAATCCCTTGCCTAAAAAGGTATAATCCTCTTTTTTTCTAAAAAATATATTAAAAAGCTTTTCAATACACTTTTTGAATATCATCTTGCCACCTTAATACATTAAAAGCATTTCTTCGTAAAATTCAATTAACACATTCTTTATTTTCTCCACATCCTCTCTTGGTATTGCTAATCCGTCCGAATAAGGCTTTAATGTGATGTCAAGAGCCTCCTGTAATGTAAACGGAGGCTTATAACTCTTCGGTGTTATCACTCCCTCGAAAGTGTCGGCTATATTAATACTTTTCATACTCTTGAAGAGCTTTTGTTTTTTTAGCTTTTAACATTAAACCTTTAAGGAAAATAGTAATAAACGGCAATAAAGCAAAAAAGACCATAGTAATTAACATTTCTCTTGAAGTCTGTTTAATAGCGGGAGCAATAAATTTATAATAATATTGATATATAACATCAAGATTAATGTCATAAGGAAGAAAAAATCCGAATATAAATTTGAAAAAGTCTAAAACTCCGTAAACTTTTTCAGGGTATATATAACTAATTTCATATAAGTATTTAAGCAAAAAGAACGCTAATACACTTTTTAATAAAAAAGCGATTGAACGCCCAAAAAAGAGTGAAAATATTGCTCTTTTAGTTACACTCCCTTTATAATATTTAGCAAGATATATTAAAAACAATGTAGAAATTATCATCGGTAAAAACGATATAAACTCTAAAACAAATTTTTCTATTGAAGTTAGAGTTTCACCCAAAAAATAAAATTTGAAGCTCGGATAAATAGTTTGAAAAAACGGAAGTAAAGTAATAAAAAGTAAACTTTCTATAAACCCGTTTTTAAATCCTACTTTTACAAAATCCACTATCTGTTCGAATGTAAAATAATCTTCGGGTAAATCTTCAACTGAATTTTGCTCGATTACATAATATCTTTGTATAACCGACAATGCGGATAATAATGAGGTAGGTTTTTTATAACCTTCGCTTTCAATAGGCGTAGCACTATTAAGATTATTTTCATTTATATTTTCGGGATTGTCCCAATATTTACTCATTTTTTTCTCCTTAATTCCTAATTAATAACTTTTTTATTAAAAATCAATTCTACTTTTTTCTTATCGTTATCAGATAGCTTTGGATAGGATTTTATAATTATTTTATCTTTGAGAAAGATTATTTTTTTAAAAAAATAGGAAAAATTATTTTTAATTATGTATTCATCAATTTTAATCGAATAATCGTTTAGTAAGATTCTTGGAACATTATCATCTAAAATTACTTTTTCAATATAAAAAAGCCCTTTATCACCGATACTCCATTTTTTTTTCATATGTTTTTTGCTTTTATATA
>Ga0256914_1000719_pt1 | contig 31952 bp, 40 predicted proteins | sample HulkmetaG_FD_191571 | JGI IMG/M metagenome (GOLD analysis project Ga0256914, IMG submission 191571) | Hydrothermal chimney microbial communities from Main Endeavour vent field at the Juan de Fuca Ridge, Pacific Ocean - Hulk | ecosystem: Environmental > Aquatic > Marine > Hydrothermal vents ... | reverse complement strand
CGTTCATGCCGATACCTCCTCGAGCAACCTATCCACTTCCTCCCTATCCACGCCTCTGAGGAACTCCACGTCGCTCACTATAAGATACCTCCCTCCCCTCGTCCCCTTCACCTTCAGATACCTGCCCAAAAGCCTTCCCTTGAGCTCCGAAAGTACAGCGTTTCTGTCGAGCCTTTCGGTGGCTATCCTCTTGGCCTTCTCAAGATCGATTCCCGTAAGCTTTTTTATGTTCTCCTCGTTTAAAATTATCTCGTAAACGTTCTCACCGTCGTCAACAACGCCCTTTATCCTGAGATCCTCGAAGCCCTCCACCTTCCCGTGGATAGGGCATATACCCTTCGTCATAACCCTCCTGCATATCCCGCACCTCGTTATCAATCCGCTGTTCTGCTGAATCGCCACCAGAGCTCCTACGACCTCTATCTCCCTCGGGGGTAGAGGTATGTCCTCGTCGAGCTCTATTATCTCGCTCGTCCTCGTCACGTTAATCTGCATCCTACCCTGAAACGAGTCCGTCACGACGTTCCTGAAGAGGTAGCTTTTGCCCTCCTCCACCTCCCCCTTTCCCGACTTCGCCCATATGACGAACTTTATTATCCCCGTCTCGTCCCCTATCAGGCCGACCTGAGAGACGCTCGGACTCGAGGAGTCCCAAAGCTGAACGACCTTCGCCTTAACGCTTATCCATTGACCGGGTTTGGTTATATCCGCAATCTTGACGAGAGGAGCTTCGGCTATCAGCTTTTCCCTCGGTATCTCGTACTCCTTCATCAACCAGTTCCTTATGGTTCTAACCGCCTCGCTTTCGGGAACCTTGAACTCGTGAATGAGCAGCTTGAGCCTCTTGTACACCTCATCAGCGTTCACGTCGTAACCCAAACGTTTGAACTGCCCCACTATCTGATCCGTCAGCGTTCGAATCCTTTCATCCATCATACTATCACCCTAAACTGGACGACAATAAATAACTTGTCCCGTAGCAATCCTTTTATCCTTCCGAGGACTACTCGTTTCATGGACATCAAAGGCTGGCTCGTCGAGGAGGGCATATTCAAGAGCGAGGTGCCCGATGAGAACGCGGATTGGCATTACGTCGTCGAATTTCCCGCCGGTTCTGGGCAGATCTCGGACATAATAAAGTTGAAGGGGAAGGACATAGTCGTCGTGGTTAGCGGGATAATTCTCGCGGACGAACACTACAGAGCCCTGCACTCTTTGCCACCGGAAAAGAAGAAGAAGCTAATATTCAAGTGGAAGATGGATCTACTATTCAGAAAGGCCGAATTCAGAATGCTACCCGACGCCGAAAATCTTAGACAGATAGAGTTCCAGATTCCGATATACTTGGAAGAGCTAACCAAACCGAAGCTAATGGACGCCTTGAGGGAGATATTCAAGTGCAAGCTCTACATAATCTGGAGCGTAAATCACGAATTCGAGAAACCCGAAAAGGGTGATTACATGTATCTATAAAAAATTTAGGCCTGTTGTTTGGCCTTCTTCGTCTTCAGCTTCTTGAGCCTTATTATGTTTTCCCTGTCCATCTCCTCAAGCTTGAACGATATGAACTTACAGGCCTCCTCCATAGCCGGAATAACCCTGTACTCCAGAGCGTTAACCCTCCTCTTCGTCTTTTCGATCTCCTCTATCAACCTTCTTATCGTGGTCTCTATCTCCGCCACTTCCAAGATGGCATCGACCAACTGCTCGAAAGCCTCCACGGCCTCATCTATCCTCGCGGTAGTTCCCAAGACACCGTACTCCCTCTCCACAACGCACTTTATTATCTTCTCCTCCCTCTTTATTACCGGAACGACGACGCCCATTATGTTCTTCCTCTTCATCACGAACCTCGGCTCGCACTGCCTCGCAAGGGCTATCGACTTAACGGCTATGACTCCATCGACCGCCATAGCCAACGCCAACTTCTGCTGAGCCTTCTCATACTTCTCCGCCATCCCTCCTATGACCTTCTTGGCCTCCTCCAAGAGCTCCCTGAACTCCATTATAAGCCCGTCTCTCTTCATCTTAAGCAGAGAGTGCCCTCTCTTGGCCATCTTGATTCTTCTTCTGAGCTTTATCAGTTCCATTCTCGTCGGCTGAACCTTAACTACCGACATGGAGACACCTCAAAAAAAGAAGGGGGTTAAGAAGCCTCCCCTTCCGCCTTCTTCTTCCTGTACTTCGGATGGTACTTCTCGATGTACTCCCTCCTGATCTTCGTGAGCTCCTCCTCGGGCAAGATGGCGAGGAGCTCCCAACCCAAGTCGAGGGTGTACTCGATGTCCCTGTCCTCGTACTTGCCCTGATTGACGAACCTCCTCTCGAACTCGTCCGCGAACTTCAGGTACCTCCTGTCCCTCTCCGACAACGCCTCCTCACCGACGATGGCGACGAGACCTCTCAGGTCGACACCCTCAGCGTAAGCTGCGTACATCTGGTCGTTCCACTCCTTGTGATCCTCTCTCGTCATGCCCTTACCGATACCCTCCTTCATCAACCTGCTCAGCGATGGCAGGACGTCGATGGGCGGGTAGATACCCTTAGCGTGGAGCTCTCTGCTCAGAACGATCTGCCCCTCCGTTATATATCCGGTAAGATCCGGAATCGGGTGCGTGATGTCGTCACCGGGCATCGTCAGGATGGGCATCTGAGTGATCGTTCCCTTCCTACCCCTAATTCTCCCAGCCCTCTCGTAGATCGTAGCGAGGTCGGTGTACATGTAACCCGGATAACCTCTCCTACCCGGAACCTCTTCTCTCGCAGCGGAGATCTCTCTCAAAGCTTCGCAGTAGTTGGTCATGTCCGTAAGGATGACCAGTATGTGGTAGTCGTATTCGTATGCGAGGAACTCAGCAGCCGTCAGAGCCATTCTCGGTGTGATCAACCTCTCGATAGCCGGATCGCTTGCAAGGTTCAGGAAAACGACCGCTCTCTCCAAAGCACCGGTCCTCTCGAACTCCTTCATGAACTGGTGAGCCTCCTCGTAGGTGATACCCATAGCGGCGAAGACTATGGCGAATTCCTCTTCTGTTCCTCTAACCTTTGCCTGCCTCGCTATCTGCAGGGCGATGTCGTTGTGCGGCAAACCCGAACCGCTAAAGATTGGCAACTTCTGACCCCTAACCAGCGTGTTCATCCCGTCTATGGCTGATATACCGGTCTGTATGAACTCTCTCGGATACTGCCTCGCGTATGGGTTGATAGCAGCACCGATGATCTCTCTCCTCTCCTCAGGTACTATCTTCGGACCACCGTCAATGGGATCTCCAGAACCGCTGAGGATTCTACCGAGCATGTCCTTCGAACAGTTCAGCTTGACGACATCTCCGGTGAACCTCACCGAGCACGACTTGTCCAAACCTCTCGTTCCCTCGAAAACCTGAACTACGACGAAGTCCTTGGCGGTGTCCAGAACCTGCCCCCTTCTGACCGTTCCGTCCGGAAGCGTAATCGTAACCAACTCACCGTAAGCCACGGGCTCGGTCTTCTCCAAAAAAACTAAAGGACCGGCGATATCCGTAATCGTCTTATACTCCTTCCCCATAACCCATCACTCTCCCAAGAGGTTCTTCCTAATCTCCTCCAACGCCTCCTCAAGGACGGGCTTGTAGTTCTCCTCGAACTTCGCTCTCGCGAACTTCTCCTTTCCGGGAACCGCTATGATCTCCTCCACGGGCTTGCCCATCTCCAAGGCCTTGTACATCCAGTCGTTTATCATCTTTATACCCTTCAGGATGTCGTACTGCTTCTCGAGCGGGCAGTAGGTGTCGACGGGATCGTATGCGTACTGGATCAGGAAGACCTCTCTGATCATCCTCGCAACCTCCAACAGAATTCTCTGCGCATCCGGCAATGCGTCGCTACCTACCAGCTGAACGATCTCCTGCAGGTTAGCTTCCTCCTGCAGAACCTCCATAGCCCAGTTCCTCAACTCACCCCAGTCCGGTGCAACGTTCTTCTCGAACCACGGCCTAAGAACTTCCGCGTACAGGCTGTAGCTCTGGAGCCAGTTGATGGCCGGGAAGTGCCTCCTCGCAGCGAGCTTCGCATCGAGCGCCCAGAAGACCTTTACGATTCTCAACGTGTTCTGCGTAACTGGCTCTGAGAAGTCTCCACCCGGCGGTGAAACCGCACCAACGACCGTAACACTTCCAATGTGCCCGCTGAGCGTCTTAACTCTACCAGCTCTCTCGTAGAACTCTGCCAATCTCGATGCTAAGTAAGCGGGATAACCTTCCTCACCGGGCATCTCCTCAAGCCTACCCGATATCTCCCTCATCGCCTCCGCCCATCTGCTCGTTGAATCAGCCTGAATAGCAACATCGTAACCCATGTCCCTGAAGTATTCGGCGATCGTAATGCCCGTGTAAACCGAAGCTTCCCTCGCAGCTACCGGCATGTTCGAAGTGTTGGCGATGAGAACAGTTCTCTCCATCAACGGCCTTCCGGTTCTTGGGTCTTTCAGCTCCGGGAACTCTTCAAGAACCTCTGTCATCTCGTTGCCCCTCTCACCGCAACCGATGTATACGATGATCTGCGCGTCAGCCCACTTGGCAAGCTGGTGCTGAGTTACGGTCTTTCCACTACCGAACGGCCCGGGAATTGCAGCTGTTCCACCCTTGGCAACTGGGAAGAACGTGTCCAAGATCCTCTGACCGGTGATGAGCGGGATCTCCGGCGGAAGCTTCTCAACGTACGGCCTCGGAATTCTTACCGGCCACTTGTGATACATCTTCAACTCCATTCCGTTGTCCAAAACCGCGATGGTGTCCTCGACGGTGAAGTCTCCCTCGTAGATTTCGGTGATCGTTCCACTAACGTTTGGCGGAACCAAGATCCTGTGCTCGGCGATAAGCTCCGTCTCCTTAACAACACCGATTATGTCTCCGCCCTTGACCTTGTCTCCCTTCTTGACCGTCGGCTTGAACGTCCACTTCTTCTTCCTGTCCAAACCCGGAGCCTCGATACCCCTACCTATGAAGTCACCACTCGCCTCCTTCAGGGCGGGAAGCGGTCTCTGGACACCATCGTAGATCGTTCCGAGCATTCCCGGCCCGAGCTCGACGCTCAGTGGCATTCCGGTATTGACGACCTTCTCACCCGGCCTAACTCCGGAAGTGTCCTCGTAAACCTGAATCAGAACTTTGTCTCCTCTTATACCTACTACTTCACCCATCAATCCGTCTTCTCCGACCTTACAGACGTCGTACATCTTTGCCTTCAATCCCTCAGCCACTACGAGTGGCCCTGATATCCTATATATCTCCCCAACCGAACCAGACGTCCTCACTTCCATAGGTCAACACCTATCGCCTTTCTTATCTTCTCCCTCAACTCCTCAACACTACCCATCCCGCCCACCGCAACGAAGGTGGGCTCAACCCTCTCGTCGATCTCCCTCCTCAACATTACGGGCAACTTCTTAAGATCGTCATACCTTATGACAACAATACCGATGTCATCCCTATTCAAAACTTCCTTAACGGCGTTAACCAACTCCTCATCGTTCGTAACGTCGTAGACATCCCTAATTCCAACGAGCCTAAAACCGATGTTGAAATCCGGATCACCGATTACGGCAACCTTCTTCATAATATCACCAACTGCTCCTCGATTTCCTCATTCGGTATCCCCTGCCACTTGCCCCAGCCCAACGTCCTGAGGTTGTCCACCTCTATCTTCTTCAACACCATGTACTGCAACACTGGTAATATAGATAACGGGTAGTTGCTCGCCCTCTTCGCAACGATCTCCATCCAAGCCTTGTCGAACTTGATCTCGATTCTCGAAATGCTCTTGTCCGTGATTCCTTCAATGCCCTTCCAGAACCAGTAGCCTTCTAAGGCTTTAACGAGCTCGTCCCAAGCCATCGCAGCCAGCTTCGCCGCCTCCTCCTCCGTTATCTCAAACCCGCCGGGTATTATCCTCTTCATTATCTCGTCCGTCGACACGTCCTCCCTCTTCAACCTGAGTATCGTCTTTATGTTCTTTATATCGATTTCCATTTTTATGAAGTCGACGAACAGTTTGAGGGCGAAGTCGCTCGGCCTCTCCCTCAATATCTGGTGGTAGTAGATCTTGTAGAGCTCGTCCTCCACGACGCTGAGCGGTTCGCTACCTATCTTCGAAAGCGCCGCATAGTAGGGGGTTCCCTCGAACGTCTTGACTATCTCGTCGATCTCCTTTGGAATCAGGGACTTGTAGAAGTCGAGCGTGTACTCACCAACGGGGACGAGGGATTCCTCGATCTCTTCGGGCGATACTCCGGCCATCTTCCCTCTGATTATGTTTATTATGTTCCAGATGTCCCACCTTCTCAAGTACTCCGTTATTAGATCCTTAGCGACTCCGAAGGACACGTCCTGTATCTTCTTGTAAGTCCTGCCGAGGTTGAGGGTAAGGGCGTAGTCCAAGAGCCTCGGCCCGCTGTACTTGTATCCCAACTCGTCTATCTCCCTCTTGTATTCGGTCTCCTCCAAGTACCTAACTATCTCGTTGAAGTCCATGTTGAGGAGCTTTCTGTACTCCTCACTCGGTATGAGCCTTCTCTTCATCACCTTTACTCTCGCAACTATATACGCCCAAGACGATCTCTTACTCTTGAGTATCATTGTGGATCACCCGAACAACATCTTAGACAACTCGCTCATCTTCTGCTCGTAGAGTTGATTCAGGAGCTCTTCAAACGTGAGGTTTATCCTAACCTCCCCATCGGAACTCTCTATCACAACACCTCCCAAGCATTCGATGTTTCCACCGTACTTTGCGTTCAGCCCGAGCTCCTGAATGAGCGACTTTATTAGATCTTCATCCTCCTTGTTCGAATACACGACCATGTTGTCTATCGCGTACTGTTTCAACAGGGCGGAGTAGATCTTCTTCTTTGTCTCGAGATCCATCTCCTTAACCCTTTCCTCCACGGCCTTGAACACAGCCTCGAGCACTTCTCTCTGCTTGTTCAGCAACTCCCTCTTCATCTCAAGCCTGACGCTCGATATCTCCTGCCTTCTGAGAGCTTCAGCTTCCTTCTCGCCCTCCCTCCTCGCCTTCTCGAGTATCTCTTTCGCCTTCTCCTCCGCCTCCTTGATTATCCTCTCCGCCTCGCTCTTGGCCTCGTTGATTATCGCTTGAGCTTGCTCCTCCCCCTTCTTATAAATCTCCTGGACTATGCCCTCCAGTGGCATTTCTGTTCACCCTTTCCGAAATTTTTAGTGGAATGCGAACATCAGTATGAATGCGATGACGAGTCCGAAGATGACGATCGTTTCTGGAATAACTGTGAACAGTATACCCAGTCCAAAGAATCCCCTGTCCTCTGCAGTCGCTCCTACCGCAGCAGCTCCAATCCCGCTCTCACCAAGCCCAGCTCCAATTCCAGCCAACCCTACAGCTAAACCAGCTCCAACCGCAATCAATCCCCTCGCAATCGCTTCCTCCGCCATTCACACCACCTCCAAATAAATTTAGTGTGGGACGAGGTCCCACAGTCTATACCCGAACACCAATATCAACACCATCAGGCTGAACCCTACCACCAGCCTGAACGTCGAAACTATCCAGTAATACTTCACCAGCCTCTCTATGTTCCTATCTGTCAGCACCTTCTCCTCAATGAACCTCCTCAGCCTGTCCTCCCACGTCATGTCAGTGGAATGCGAACATCAGTATGAATGCGATGACGAGTCCGAAGATGACGATCGTTTCTGGAATAACTGTGAACAGTATACCCAGTCCAAAGAATCCCCTGTCCTCTGCAGTCGCTCCTACCGCAGCAGCTCCAATCCCGCTCTCACCAAGCCCAGCTCCAATTCCAGCCAACCCTACAGCTAAACCAGCTCCAACCGCAATCAATCCCCTCGCAATCGCTTCCTCCGCCATTCACACCACCTCCTTTACTCCAAAAACTTCTTTATTCTACCAAACGGCTTATACAACACGCCACCACCCTCGAGGAACTTCGTGAAGAACTCTACGTAGTGCAATCTCAAGGACTGTAATCCGGGATCGAGGACACCGAGTATCAGGTTTATTAGGTGTCCTATGAACAGCACGAAGATGCCCAGCGGGAGTATGGCCATCCCCGGAGGTAGAGCCATCTTTATACCCAAGTAGTTGAACACGAACGCGAAGTAGACCGAAGACAATCCTATGGCCAGCAATCGAGCGTAGCTCACTATCTGACCGAACCACGTCAGTAGCTCCACTGCCAGTATGACTCCCATCGCACCCATCTTGGGCACTTCGCCCATGACGAACAGCACGAACCATATCAGCAGCAGCGGTAGAGCGGCCAAGTAGAACGGATTGAGCCCCTTCTGCCATCCCTTAACGACCCCCGGCAACGGCAGCGGCGGCAGTCCGCCCGGCGGGCCTATGTGGAACATGTAGTTCATTACGCCCAGATTGTAGGAGAATCCGAATATTATGCACGCGAGTCCGAGAACTCCGAGTATCCAGCACCCCTTCTCCAGCATAGCCTCCTTGAAACCGTGCTCCTTGAGCACCGTGTAGAAGCCCAACGCGAAGCCCCAGAGGATCTTGAAGATACCGATCAACAGCGTTATGAACAACAGAACCTTGATGCCCATCGGAGAAACTCTATCGAACACGGGCTCGAACTCTTTGATGCCCAAGGCGTGGAGAATAGGCCAGCAGAAGTGCTGGAATATCTCTACTTTGCCCTCCTCCACCGATACGAACGGCCCGAAACACTCGCCATAGATGAAACCGAAGATCACGGATACCACACCGGAGTAGAAACCTATGTTCAGCAACTTCTGGATGCTCTCCCCTCTGAGCACCCTCTTAAGGAGCAGGCACAACACAGCGATTATGGCACCGTAACCAACGTCTCCGAGCATCATTCCGAAGAATATCGGATAGAATATCGCCATTATGGCCGTTGGGTCGATCTCGTGGTACTTGGGAGTCGTGTAGGTTAAGGTCAGGAGCTCGTAGTCCCTAACGACGGGCGGGTTGCTGAGCTTCGTGGGAGGCTCGAACTCCTTGTCCTCCAATAGCTCAACCGCCACCCTGCCCGATGTCTCCGCCTCCACCCTGCTCTTGAACTCGTCGAACTTCTTGGCGGGGATGTAACCGACAATTATGAACGCGTATTTGGATACGAGGGATCTCAGAGGCAACTCCGACTTCTCGAGCTCCATGCTAAGGTATTCCTCTATGGCGAGCATCAACTCCGCCTCTCTCTCCTTGAGATCCTCGATCTCCCTCTCCAACCTCTCTATTTCACTCTTGAGTTGCGAGATCTGAGAGTTTATTTCCGCTATTCTCGAATCGTAGTCCTCTATGTCGGGAATCGGCACTTCCCTGAATCCGAGCTCTTGAAGAACCTTGTAAACGTCATCCCCGTATTCCGCTTTAACGAAAACAGCAACGACGTACTCCCTGCCGTAGTCCTTAAGGAAGACCTCGTAATCGGACGTTATGCTCTGGATCTTGGGCGAGGGATCCGCCCTTATGAACCCGACGAACGCCCTTATGGTCTTGTAACCCTTCAAGAGCTTTGGCGGAATTCCCAAAGCCTTCAAAGGCTCTATGACCTTGAGCTCGTCCTCCAAAGCCTTTATCTTCTCCTGAAGCTCCTTGATCTTGTCTATCTTCGCACCTATCTGCGTTCGGTACTCCTCAAGCTTTCTGTCGAGCTCCGCCTTTATCTCCTCTTCCCTATACTTCCTCCTCGGAACGAACTTCTCTGGATCGAGCTTAAGGTGGGCGAGGATGCTCCTAAGCTGGACTAAGCTCTTCGATATTATTCCCGCCTTTTCGAACGGTTCTCCTAGCTTGAAGTACTCATCTTCCACCGGATCCTCTATGTGAAGGAGGTTAAGGCCGTAGAGAATGTCAGATACCCTTTCGAAATCCTCTCTGGGCCCCACTACCGAAACCTTAACCATCTTTTCCGGCTTAAGCATACTCGATCATCCCTATAAATTCTTTATATAGAAATTCTACGGCATTTTGCAAATTCGCCTTACCCTTAGACTCCACCTCGGAAACCTCCTTACTGAGCTCGCTCCTTATCTGCTGTTTCTCCTTCTCTATCTCCGCTTTAGCCTTTTCGATTATTTCCGCCTTTATCTTCTCCGCCTCCTTCTCAGCATCTTCGATTATCTGCCTCGCCTTCATCTTAGCCTCGTTTATGATCTTCTTTTTCTCCTCCTCTGCGTTTCTGATCTTCTCTTCAACCTCCAATTCCGCCTTCTTAATCCTTTCAAGAATCTCTGTTCTCTCCATGTCCATCACCTTTGATTTTATTGCTGTTAATAATAATCAACGATGCAATTGCTACAAAATATTTAAAATTTGCTATTTTTGTTTTTTCAACGATTTAAAATTTTGATTCATCCTCCGCTGAATGGAGGAAACACGGCGACCTCATCTTCCTCGGAGAGTTCGATCGAAAGGTCTTCAACAATCCTACCGTTCACGGCAACCCTCACGTAATCTTTGACGGTATCCCCTTCGAATACGAGATCCCTCAGCGTCGGATAACTTTCTACGAGTTTTTTCAACAACTCCCTTACGTTCTTAGCTTCCAAGAATACCTCTCCTTTCCCAACCCTCTCCCTGAAGTTTGCAAACAGCCTGACCCTCACCATAGCTCCAAGTACCTAACCACCATTCCTTCCCTAATCAGCGCGCCCCCGTCGCAGAGCTTGAAAACGTTACTCAGATCGATCGAGTCTCCGTTCAGATATATACGATCTTCGGTGGCGACGACGAGGCGATCCTCCACTACTCTCAAGTCAACGACGTTCTCTTCGAAAACTATCTCTTCCACCTTCCCTCCATCCGCCTCAAAAGTCCAGACCCTCCTCCCACTCGCCACCGCTACGATTTTTGAGCTCGCCGAAACCTTCGGACTCTCCGCCTCAAAGCTCCAACCGAGGGTGCTGACGATTCCGTCTCGCTTCACGAAAACCGCCCAGTCATCAACCACAACGACATCCTTGGACGGGAAGTCCAACCTCCTGAGCTTTCCGTCGTGCACGTATGATCCGTCGTCCCCACCCAAAGCTATTATTTCGCCAAGATCCATGCACCTAATGAAAGTTCCAAGCCCCTCAACGGATTCTATCTCCCCGTCCACACCCATGATGTAGAGTCTGTCCTCCATGAACCCCGCAACGGCCGCTATCCTATCGTCGTCGATCCTAACGAACTTAACGTCCTCCGGTCTCTCCCAGCATCCCAAATAGCTCATTAGCTGTCTTTCCCAAACCCTACCGCCATCTAAGCGAAACAGGTGAACCTTTCCGTCGGCGAAGTCCGTTCCCGCGACGACGAATTCGTCGGAAACGTCAACGGAAAGAACGTTGACGTCCGTAAAGGGGCCTCTGTAGTACGTGCTTATCAGCTTCTTAGACCACAAGAGCCCGCAAGAATCGAAGAGGTAGATCCAACCGTCTTCGCATCCGAAGGCGGTCTTGTTGCGGTGGGAAGAGATACTAAGAATCCTCCTATCGAACGCGTGCGACCACATAGGAGATCAAAAAAATAGGGATTAGACTCTTGGAGCCCACAGCGGAAGCTTCTGCCAAGCAATCGGGCCGAACACGTAAACGCTCAGTATGAATCCGAGTATAACGACTATTATCGCTCCTATGAAGAACGCCGCCCACGGCCTCGCTCCGAACTTCATGAACTCCCTGAAACGCGTGGTCATGCCTATGCTGAAGAACGTGAATATGAACGTCCAAGTCCTCATCGTCTTTATCGGCCCTATGAGGTTTGGCTTCATCACGTGCATGTAGGTGTAGGTGTCGACGCTCGCGGTTATGATGGTCATCACGAGCGATGCGAGGAGGAATCCTATGACGAACTTGGGGAACCTCCACCAGATCTCCATCGGCGAAGGCCTTGCTCCGGTCTCCTCCGCCTCCCAACGCGTCGTCGCCACAATGGCCATTACGAACGCCCATAGACCTATCCAGATGTCCCTACCTATGACCTTCATCAGCGTATAGGCCCATATCGTCAGTTCGTGAGCGTCAGCAGTAACGCCGGCTATTGTTATCGTCGGGGATACGTGGGTGGCGTACCACTCACCGTACCACTCCGCAGCGGCGAATCCCGCAGCGTCGGCGAACTCCGAAGTTCCTATCCAAGCTCCAGCCTCACCGGGATGCATCTGAATGGACATCGCTATCGCTGGCAGCAGGAATATCGCCACTATCGCCGCCACTATGACCGCCGCTATTCCGAAGACGTAGTCCTCCTTCTTAGCCCTAACCGCAGCAGCCATAGCTATGGACGCCGAAACTCCACAGACCGCACATCCCGCTCCCAGAACTGCGGAAGTCCTCTTGTCTATTCCCAACGCCTGACCAGCGAAGTAAACCACCAAGAAGGCGGTTATGGCGACAGTTGCGGCTTGGGCTATGACGTAAGGCCCGGCCATGTATATGAGGGTGAACGGTAGCGTAGCTCCGAGCAGCACGATACCCGTCTTTATGTAGTATTCAACTCTGAAACCGTCGTCCATCCACTTCGGAAATCTGAACACGTTGCTGAGTATCAGCCCGAGTATGACGGCAAGTATCGGGGGCTCCAAGTTGTAGTTGTGAACCCACTTGTTGGCGGCGACTACGAAAATTATCACCGACACAACGTAAACGAACGTAAAGGAAGGCAGGAATGTCTTAACCCTGAATCCCAAGATCTTGCTGCTTATCGTGAACACTATCGCCCAAAAGAGATAGTTCACGATGTATCCCACGCCGTTCTTGGAGAAGTAGTCCACAACCTGACTCCAAGAAGTCCATTTACCCGGTGCGGAGACAGCCAAGGTCTTTAGGGCTTTCACGTTGCCCGTGTAGTAGCAGTAGAGGGCTATGCCGATCACTATGAAGGCCATCCAAACGGCCCACCAGTCCTCGGTCTTCCACAGCGTTTGCCAACCCCTGACTACCTCTACCCTCTCCTCGTTGTCGGACATACCCAACACCCCTTGCCCTTATTATCAATTGAAGTTCAATCTCGTATTTATAACTTTTGAAAAACCAACGACGCAGTTCAATTGTGTGCTACTTCGAAAAAATCTATAGTTCAAAAAATTCGAAAACGTCGTAGGGTTTTCGAATTTTTCAAATCGAGTAGGCCTTGTAGCAAGTTCTGCAGATTTCGGGAAGGGGTGGGAGGGAGGTGAGGAGGGGTATGTGGGATATCCTTCTCTGAAATACGCTCATAAATTCGGAGAACTTCTTCCAAGCCTTCCCGAAGTCCCAAACGTCACCGAAGTAAAGTTTTTTGATCTCGCATCTCCTGCCCTTAAAGTATCTGACCAAGCGATCGGATACCGTAGGAAGGTGGGCGTAAACGCACGGACTAAGCCTTCCGTCGAAGGTTATGAGGCAACTTCCGAACTCCGCACACGCTAAGGCCTCTTCCATTTCCAATGGCCTAACGTGAACCTTCACACCCAACCTCCTTCCGAGCTCCGTCGCCTCGTGCACGTATTCGAGCCCGTATTTTGTTAGGAAAACAGCCTCCCCTTCGAGCTCCTTCGACGGAACGTAATCGAGGTTGTTGAGTATGAGCTCCCTTACGCCATGTCTCCCGCAGAACTCGACCATGGCCGGAAGATCCTCCACGTTGCTCCTCATCATAACTACGGCCACGCTCGCCCCGTACTTCTCTATTCCCTCAACGATGTCCTCCAATCTCCCTCCCCTCAGCTTCCTGTTCTTCTCCTCGAAGGGGCTCGCCAAGGAAACCACCACCCTGTCGAGCCTTAGATCGAACTCCTTGAGCAGTATGCCGTTCGTAGTCAATCCAACCTTACATCCCCTCCCCCTGACGAACTCGACCATGTCCTCGATGAGGGGATTCAGGAGGGGTTCGCCCCATCCCTGAAGGTGAACGTAATCGAACCTCTCGAAGGGAATTCTCCTGAATGTATCAAAGTCCATGTCCGCCTTAACCCACTCGTCGCGAAAAACCCTCTTCGGACATATCGTGCATTCAAGCTGACACCTCGTCGAAACCTCCACCTGAACTATCATACTACCGCTAAATCTCTAAACCCTATCAACCTTACCGTCACCATGCTGGAGTTACTCGAGCTCATCGTCGGGATGGCGATCGTGTTCTTGGCTTCTATGCTCTTCGTAAACGCCATAGAGTACGCCGGATTCATGCTCGAACTCGGCACATCCTTCGTGGGAGCGATACTTTCCCCGCTCTTCACCTCCCTCCCCGAAATGATAGTGTTTCTCGTAGCCGTTTTCGTGGCCAAGGCCGAAGGCGTTGGCGTGGGAACCATATTCGGTCAGCCCTTCATGGCTTCGAGCCTTTCCTACGGGCTCGTTGGATTGGCGGTTCTGCTTGGATACAGGGCGGGGAAGAGGGGAAATCTAAGTCTCAAGGTGGACAGATCTCTCGCCGTCCCTTTCGCCTTCGTCACCTTCCTATTCCCCCTAACCTTAGTCCCCGCCTTCTTGGGTCATCACGAGATCTTCGGCCTTTTCTTTCTCGTTTCCTACGTGATTTACGTCGCCATTATGGTTAAAAGGGAGGGGGAAGCGATGGAGGAGCCCAACGATCTCTACGTGTGCCCCAACAGTCCAAAGTTCGGCGTAGCGATCCAAATCGTTTGTGCTGTTGTATTGCTGTACTTGGGATCGGAATGGCTCGTAGAGGCGGTAAAGAGGATCGCTTTGGAAATAGGTATAAGCGAGTTAGGATTGGCTCTCGTAATAGTTCCCATGGCCACCGCAATCCCGGAAACCGCGAGCGCGATAATATGGGGGTACAGGGGAAAGGACACGATGAGCTTGGGATCTCTCGTGGGGGAGAAGATCCTATACTCCACCTTCTACCCCGGCGTCGGTCTGCTGACGACCTCTTGGAAGCTCGACGATCACGCCTTCATGAGCGTCGTCGCAACGACCGCGGTGTCGCTGGTGCTCCTGAAATACATATCGAAGGAGGAAGTTCCCATCCATGTCCTCTTCATGGGATTGTTATTCTTCGTCGCCTACGTCTTCCTCGTCTTCGTTCTCCACACCTAACACCCTTCCAAAACCCCTCTCCACGAGGATCTCGCCATCGTCGAGAACCTTAACACCTCTAACGTAAACGGTCTTCGGAAATATAGCCTCGAATCCCTCGTAGGGCGTCCATCCGGCTTTAGAGTGCAGATCCTCAGCCCTAATCCTTCTAACGTCCGATAGATCGAATATCGCCAAGTTAGCGTAGTTTCCGATTTCGATGCCGGAATAGCCCTTAAATCCGAATATCTTCGCGGGATTAACGACGATCCTCTCGACGAGATCGGTAAGAGAAATTACACCCTTCCTGACCAAGTTGAGCATGAGAGGATAAATGGTCTCAACCCCCGGAAACCCCGGAGCTCCCTCCCTCTTATCTTCGATCGTGTGCGGTGCATGATCCGAGGCTACGACGTCCGCTTTGCCAAAGTTCTTCAAAAGTTCGATCCTGTCGTTCTCAGACCTTAGCGGCGGATTCACCCTTTCGAACTCGACCTTGCCGGCGGAAAGCAGAAGATGGTGTGGTGTAACCTCCGCAAACGAGTTCGAGCGATGTATCGTTTCGAGGGCTTCGGGAGTTGAGATGTGACAGAAGTAGAAGTTCCCAAGCTCTATGCACCTCCTAACCGCCACTATCTCTGCCTCCTTAGGCCTCACAGCCTCTTCGGGAATCAAGCTTGCATCTTCCGCGTGGACGGTAATGAGCTTGTCGATCTCGTTTCGAACCGCCTTCAGCGTTTCGTAGCTCACCTGCATCGTTCCGTGCTGTAGGAACACCTCACCAATAGCCGGAACCCTCGCCTCTATTCTGCTCAGGATTTCGGATATCTTGCGGGCGTTCTCTTCAGTTAGGCCTAAGTTCAGGGAGTAATCGATGAAGGTCGTTTTCTCAGCCTTCTCGATCCTCTCAACGTAGGTCTTATCGTCAACTACGGGCGGTTTGGTGTTCGGCTGATCCACGACCAAGCAGATTCCGCCATAAAGGGCAGAGAGGGAGCCGGATTCGATTGTTTCCTTGTAGCTTTCCTCAAAATCCCTGAAGTGGACGTGGACGTCTATCCCCGCGGGAAGTATCAACCCTCTCGGAAAGTTCACTGCTCCGTCGACGCTCTTACGAACGTCAACGATGACGCCGTCTTCGACCACGATACAACCTTCAAAAATTTTATTTTTATAAAAAATTTTTCCGGAAACGATCATTCTTCGACTCTCTTCTTAACGAGCTCTATTTTGCCCTCCTCCGGTATCACCTCGAGGTAGAGGGTGTGTTCCCTGCTTATCTCGATCTTACCATCTTTCTCCACGAACTCCACAACAGCTTCGACATCTCCGGGCTTTATGTCCGGATCCTCGATCAGCTTCTCCGTCGGGGTGAACATCTCATCTAAGCTCTTGTACGCTACGTCGTGGAACTTAGAAGACTGCATCGCCCCCTTCGTGCAAGTTTCGACGCAGAAGTGGCAGAATATGCATTTGGCGTAATCGACGCACGGATAGTATTTTCCGTTCGGGGCGAGCTTGAATTGGATCGCATTTGCCGGACATACGAAGGCGCACTGGAAACAGCTGATGCACTTCGTCGGATCGAACCTTATCATTCCCCTAAACCTTTCCGGATATCTCCTCCTCTCCCTCGGATATTCGATCGTCATCCTGTTGGGAGCGAATATCTCCTCGACTCCGGTCTTTATGGCCGAAAGATGACCCTTTATCTGATCCCATATGCCCGTTCCGGGCTTTTCAACCTTAAACGGCATTAGAACAACACCCCCCTGAGAACGATACCCAAAGCAAGAGAGGCTATGGCCACGGACAGCAGGTGGCTCCAGCTGAACTTCAAAGCCTGATCGAGCCTTATTCTCGGATAGACAGATCTGAAGAACACGAAGATCATCATCAGAACTATCGTTTTAACGAAGAGGTAGATCACGGGCATTACATCTCCCAAAGCGGGAACCATCGGCCCGTTCCAGCCACCTAAGAACAGCAGTGAGAACAGCAGACACAGCAGATACAGCTTCTCGTACGCCAACGTCATCACTATACCGAACATTATACCGCTGTACTCGACGAAAGGCCCGAATGCGATCTCCTGATCCGCCTCGGGAATCTCGAACGGGAACCTCGACGTAGCCATGGCCACAGCGATGAAGAACACCAAGCAAGCCAACGGGTTCAGAATCGCTCCGGGAACGGTCTGCTTCTGAACTATCGTGTAGAAGTCAGTCGATCCGTACATGATGACCATCGCGAGAACGGCGATTATGAACGGGATCTCGTACGCGAAGTACATGAACGCCTCTCTGACCGTTCCGATGTAAGCGAACCTGCTGTTCGTAGCCCAACCGATGCCCAAGATTATGACGGGTATCAAGGCTATGACCGCAACAACAAACGGAATAGCGTAGGGCGTTCTGATGGCAACGATGGCACCGGCCGGAATCACGAGTATGGGCAACAGAGCGGGGATGAAGGACAGAATGGGGAACTGGATGAAGTACGCCTTGTGGGCGTCTCTGTGAATTATGACCTCCTGAAAGAAGTACCTCATACCGTCCGCGAGGGGCTGGATTATACCTCCAACCGGTCTCGAAACCTCAAGCGGCCCGTACCTCCACTGAACCTTGGCCGTTAGCTTCCTCTCGAACCATATAATGATCAGAAGGGATAGCATCAATCCGACCAACCCGGGGAAGATCAGTATCGCGAAGCCGGGCTTCCATAGAATCAAGGCGACTACGTATTTTATCACCGGAATTTGAAGGAGTTTCGCTATTATCGGTTGAAGAATCGGTATGTTGACGAGATCTCTCGTAAATATGCTGAAGACGGTGTTTAGCAAACTCATAAGGGTTTGTCGTAATAAAATATTTTTAAACTTTGCTATTTATCACGTTCGATTAAAACAGTTCGTCCAACCTCCTTTGCCTAACGGTTCCGTCGATGTTCAAAATCCTCGACGCAGCTCTCCTAACCTTCTCAACGTGCTCCTTCTCCGTATACACCCCCAACCTCCACACTTCTCTCTCCGCCTCCTTCAGAGCTCTGACGAGAGACGAAACCTCGTCCAGCCTTTTTATTTCGTCTTCAACCCTCACGAGCGCCTTGAACTCCTTCGCCTCCTCGAGCGGCGGGACGTCGACTATCACAACCTCCACGCTCACGCCTGCAGTCTCAGCTATCTCCTCCTCTATCCTCTCCACGTTCATCCTCTGCACCTCGGAGTAATTCACCCTGTCCAAACCAACGTAAAGCGCTCTCTTGAAAAGCCTTCTCGAATCTATCCTCCCCATCATTTCGGACGGATATCCCCCGTAGGATCTTAGGAACGTCACGATGTCGTAGTCGTCCATTCTCAACATATCCTTTGGATCGAGCCCCCCGTCCTCCACGCAGAACTCCACCGCCCTCTCGAACATCTTCCTCGCTATCCTACAGACGTGGTGAAAGTAAACGGTGGGATACATCATGTATCTCGAAACGAGCAGCGATTCGGCGGCCTTCAACCCCCCGTACTCTATGATCATCCTCCTACCCTCGAAGCTTATCTTGTTTATTAGACGGGATATGTCGAATACACCGTATGCAACCCCTGTGTAGTAGGAATCCCTGACGAGGTAGTCCATTCTGTCCGCATCTATATCCCCGCTGACTACGTTACATTCCGATTCCCCCTTAACGAGCGAAACTATTCTGCCTACTCTAAATCCGAGCTCCTTCAAAACGTCACCGAGCGTTCCGGACTTCAGAATCCTGCCAATATCCTCGTGAACGATCCTAAGATACTTGCTTAATATGCTCTCACCGCAGTGAGAAAAGGGCGCGTGGCCTATGTCGTGAAGCAGGGCGGAGGCGATTATTTCCCTCCGTTCCGAATCGTCGACATCCATCCTCTTCGTCAAGATGTCCGCTATGTGCATCGTTCCCAAAGAGTGTTCGAACCTCGTATGGTTGGCACCGGGATAAACGAGGTTTGCAAAACCTATCTGGCTTATCCTCCTAAGCCTCTGAAACTCGGGCGTATCTATTATGGCTATTTGCCAGTCTTCAAGCCTTAACTGGCCGTGGATCGGATCTTGAATGTACTTCATCGACGAAGGGCTTTGAACTTAACAATATTTATCGATAGCTTTTTTAAGCCCCCGGAGCTAAATCGATCGGGGGGCCGTAGGGTAGCCTGGTTATCCTCCCGGCTTTGGGAGCCGGTGACCCGAGTTCAAATCTCGGCGGCCCCATCATTCTTTGAGGAATATGATGTTCCCCCTGCCCTTCCTGACCTTCTCAACTATCCCCCTTCTCTCCAAGTCCGCTATCATCAGGCTCACCTTCGCCTCCGAATATCCAAGCCTCTTCCTGAGCTCTTTTTGGGTTATCCTACCGCCCTCCTTTCTTATTATTTCCACTACCTCCTTAAGATCCTCCGGAAGCTCTTCCTCAATCTCCTTCTCCTCCTCAACCCCCTTACGCCTTCTCACCAGTAAGAAGATTGCGAAGAGAAAAACGGCGGGAAGAAAAACGAACACGGGTGGAAATTGATTCTCCGATTCCAAGTTCAACTGAACGTTCGGAATCGATTCGTTGTAGTTCAGGTTAGGAAAGAGGATCAGATCGAGAACGTAGCTACCGTTTCCCCTGACCTTCACTACCTCCTCATCGTAGAGTTCGAGTTCGCCGTGATCGTAGTAGTATGCCTTTATGACGTACGTGCCCGGAGGGACTACGAAGGAATACGTGCCGTTTTCCGTTACCTCCCTCTGCTCGAGAGTGGTGTTTATCGTCACCACCGCTTTGGGCAGGGGTTTCAGGTTGTCCCAAGAGTAAACGGTTCCGTGAATTATCGCCCCGCTGACGGGGACTACGAGCAACAGCAACGCAACGAGGAATCTCATCGAACTGAATTTAACCGTAAGAATTTAAATTTAAGGGAGTGGGGCCGGTGGGATTTGAACCCACGACCAGCGGGTCTCTCCGGTCAGAGCTCCAACGGGTCATCACACCCTCAGCAGACCCATTGCTCATCACACCGCTGGAGCCCGCCGCGCTACCTGGCTACGCCACGACCCCACTCGTAAGGATTTGAACCTTACTTGAATATAACGCTTACGCTGATTCACTCCTCCTCGGGAATCTCTATCTTACCTTCCTCAATCTCCCTTATGACCTCCTTGGGATGCTTGCCTTCAACGGTCACGCCCATCGAAACGCAGGTGCCTAAGACCTCCTTAACCGCCGCCTTAAGCGTGTAGGAGAGCATCTGCTGTCTCTTCATCTTGGCTATCTTTATCACCTGATCCATAGTGAGGTTTCCCACAACCTCGTGCTTGGGCTTGTGGGCACCCTTTTCGATTCCCAACTCCCTCTTCACGAGCGCAGAAACCGGCGGAACACCCACCTCGATCTCGAAACTTCTGTCCTCCTTTACTATTATCTTCACTGGAACGGCCAATCCCTCGAAATCCTTCGTCTTCCTGTTTATCTCGTCAACGACCTGCTTGACGTTCAGACCCAAAGGCCCGATCGCTGGCCCTAACGGAGGCCCGGGAGTCGCTTTTCCACCCGTAACGAGAACCTCTACAACCTGCTCCGGCATATCAACCCTCCTCCTTCTTCTCTATCACCCTAACGTGATCCGCCTTAACCGTAACTGGAATGGGAACCACCGCATCGAGCAGTTCCACCGTAATCTCGTTCTTGGCGGTATCGACCCTCTTAACTATCGCCATCTCACCCTTGAACGGCCCAGAAACTATCTCCACGGTATAACCTTCCTTTATCTGCTCCACCGCCCTCTTGGGCGTTAGGAAGTGTTCTATCTCCCTAAAATCTATCTCACCCTTAACGACACCTTTAACGTGGGGAAGACCCCTTATCGCCCTCAAAACGTTTTGCATGTCCTCCGCCTCAACTATTATGTATCCCCTAAGCTCCTTCGGGGCGAGTATGGAGTAAACTCCCAAGTCGTGCTTCCTGACCGCCAACTCCATCAAGTTCGCAACCAACCTCTCCTGATTGGCGGTGGTCTTGACCGCGAAGAACTTGCTCATTTCTTTAACACCTCGGGAACTATCTGCATCAGTATGTATATTATAAACCCTATGAGACCGACGATGAACATCACCGCAACCGATATCTTGGTCGTCATGAGGAACTCTTCCTTATCGGGCTTCCTCGCCATCTTGAGGACGTTTATGTACTCCTTAAGCTTGGCCTGAAGCTCCTCCTTGGTTGGAATTCGCATGATCCAACTCATCTCTATCCGATATATTAACCTTACCTCACGAAGTCTATTCCGAACCTCTTGGAGAGATGGGGCGTCTTCTTGCCCAATATCTGCGGAGATCTAACACCCGTAACTATGACGAGAGTTCTCATCGTGTTCTCGAGCTCGGGATCCACCATCGCACCCCAAATTATCCTCGCCTCCGGATCTATCTTGCTGTATATCTCCTCCACGACGCTCTCGGCCTCCTCTATAGTCATGTCGGGGCCACCCGTGACGTTTACGAGCGCCGCCTTTGCCCCGGTTATATCGACGTCGAGTAAGGGCGACTTGAGAGCCTTCCTAACAGATTCCGCCGCCTTGTCCTCTCCGCTCGCCTCTCCGAGCCCGATCATAGCAACTCCGCCCTTCTCCATTATGGTCTTAACGTCCGCAAAGTCCAAGTTTACGAGAGCGGGTTTAGTTATTAGCTCGGTTATTCCCTTGACCGCCCTCATCAGTATCTCGTCCGCGACCTTGAAAGCCACCTCGAGGGGGTAGTTGGGAACGACTTCAAGCAACTTATCGTTCGGAATGACTATGACCGTGTCGGCAGTTTCCCTCAGCCTCTCCAATCCCGCCTCGGCGTTCGCCCTCCTAACCGCACCTTCGGCGGAGAAGGGGAACGTTACCACTGCGATGGTAAGAGCTCCGGCCTCCTGCGCTGCCTCCGCTATGACGGGTGCCGCTCCGGTTCCCGTTCCACCGCCGAGCCCACACGTTATGAAAACCATGTCCGCCCCTTCCACTATCCTCTTTATCTCCTCCTCGCTCTCCCTCGCAGCTTCCTCTCCAACCTGAGGCAGGCTCCCCGCTCCCAACCCTCTCGTTCTCCTCTTTCCTATCAGCAACCTCTTGTGAGCCTTCGTGTAGCAGAGATGTTGCGCGTCCGTGTTTACAGCTATCAGTTCCGCCCCCTCTATCCCCTCCTCGAACATCCTCGTTATCGTGTTACAACCGCTCCCGCCAACACCTATGACCTTGATTACCGTTCTGAGCTCCTCCAAAGCCTGAAGTATATCCTCCTCAAGATCCTCTACGGGCATTCTTCTCTCCCTTTCCGCCCTCGCAAGAGCTTCTCTAACCAAAGACTCCATAGGAATCCCTCCGGCTACTTGCATCATCGACTCTATAGTATATAAAACTGTTGGGGAATACGACAGATCATGATATCCCTGAAGTTCACGCCCGCGAAGGTGGGAGTCAACGCCACGAGGGACGTAGGTGTCGTGGCGAGGAAGTTCGAGCCCAAGAAGATTCTGGTGGTTACGGGAAGGAGGGTGGGAAGGAGCGAGGTATGTAAGAGGGTAGAGGAAGCGCTCGAGGGGTTGGAGTACGAGGTTTGGGACGGAGCGAAGCCAGAACCCGATTTGGAGTGCGTTTTGGAAGGGGCGAGGGTTGCGAGGGGATTCGATCTGATAATCGGCCTCGGAGGAGGTAGCGCCTTGGACGTTGCGAAGCTCGTGAACCTCTACTCCTCCCATCCCCCGACCGATCCTACGGACTACCTTCCAAAACCCTTCGGTAAGGGAAAGACGGTCGAAGGATCTTTAAAGCCCATGATCGCCATACCGACCACCGCGGGAACGGGAAGCGAGACTACATGCGCCGCTGTGGTGAGGGTCGGGGAAGTTAAGGTGGGAATCGTTCAGGAGTGCCTCCTTCCCGACTACGCCATAATAGATCCCCTAAACGTAACCCCTCCCCCAAACGTCGTCGCGTCTTCCGGATTGGACGCATTGATGCACGCCGTGGAGGCTTACACCGTAAAGCCGGCGAGAGTTTATCCGTACGACACGCCATACTCCGGCTCAAACCCATTCACGGATTCCCTCGCGTTGAAGGCCATGGAGATGATAGCGGAGAACTTAGTCAAGGCGTACAGTTGGGGGGATCTCGAGTCCCAACTAAACATGGCCTTGGCCTCATACATGGCCGGGGTGGCGTTCGGAAACGCGGGGGTGCATTTGGGTCACGCCTTGGGACACGCGATAGGAGGGGCGAAGGATATTCCGCACGGGATATGCGTTGCGATCGTGGGAGATGCGGTGCTCGAATACGTCGAAGCTGTGATTCCGGATAGGGTGGAGGAGGTCAGAAGGAGGATAGGTGGTCTGAAGGAGCTAATGGAGAAGCTCGACATCCCCACCGGGCTGAGGGATTTGGGCATCGACGAGGACGACGTTCCAAAGCTTGCCGAAAACGCGTTCAAGCTCAAGAGACTCATAGACCTATGCCCGAGGAGAACCGAAGTGGGCGATCTCGAATCTATTCTTCTGCGATCCTTCTAACTACCACCTTTTCGGCGACGGATTCCGAAAGCCCCACCCTCTCCCCCTCCACCTCGACTGCGCACCTCCCTACAACCCTTATCCTCGCGTTCGGTCTTATTCCCAAGCTCTTTAGAGCCAGAGGAGACGCCAAAACTTCGTACAATCCCTCCTCAGCCTCTTTAAGCGTTAAAGCTTCGAAATCGCATTTGTCACATACGTCGCATTCGCTCGCGATTATCTCGCATACCCGCCTAACGATGTCATCGTTGACGTGATGTTCGAGCTCGCAACTTAGCCTATGGGCTTCATCCTCCTCTATCCCCAAAAAGTCCCTGAAGAACTTCTCGAATATCCTATGATACCTCTTTATCCTCTCCGCAACTTCTCTACCCTTCTCAGTAAGCACCGCCCCGTAATAGGGCTGATATTCGACGTATCCCTTTTTGCTTAGCTTGAGCAACATTTCCGTAACGCTCGAAGGCTTGACGTTAAGCTTTTTGGCGAGATCGCTCGTCTTAACTACCCTCCCCTTCTCCCTCTGTATGTCGAGCATGGCCTCGAGATACTCCTCGACCCTCTCCACGAAACTACTTGGCCGTGGAAATTTAAGAAGGCTTCGCTATTAGAGATCGAAGAATGCGGAAAGCGTTTGCGATTTTGACTTCGTCGCGAGTTCGTGCGCCAATCTCACGGGTTCGGGAAGCTTGTGTCCCTTAACGCAAGCGATCACTATCTCCAAAGCGGTCTTGGGGGTCAAGTAGCTACCGGGGGAGACGAAGATTGGTTTACAGTTCTTGCAAGTCTTTAAGGCGTAACCTATCACCTCTCCCCTATCGTAAATAGGTCTCGCCTCCATCTCCCTTTCAGGAAGCTCCACCTCGCCGTAAAGTTTTCTCTTAGTTATTCCAACCGTGGGAACGTTCAGCCTGAGAGCTACGTAGGTGGCGAGTCCGCACCTTCTCGGATGCGCGATCCCGCTCCCATCTACGAGCACTACCGCCTTATCACGATCGATTCTGTCGAGAACGGGCTTAACCGCTCTGACGGCGGGATCGCCCTCCCTAAACATGAGAAACGTGGGGATGTAAGGAAAATCGACTTCCTCAACCCTCACGTTCTTTTCGACCACTTCGAGCTCGGGAAAGTTCAAAGCTACGCACGCGGAGATTACCTTCTCCCTCTTCCTCCCCACGAAGGATTGATCCACCCCGAGAACGAACTCCAAGTCCTTCAGGCCAATCCTGTCCTCCAGAACAACCTTTTTCGCGAGCTCCTCCTGAAACCTCTTTAGCCTTTCGAGATCCATAGCCCAAACTACTCTGGGTGGATTTAATAGTTTAGGGAACCCTCTCTCCCCCGCTCCACTCCATCTCGAAATCGAGTTCAGTCTTTAGTCCGAGCTCGTGCAACCTTTCGTTTGCATCGAACACGCTCTCGCTACCCTTAACCGCCTTGGGAAGGGGGGTGAAATCGAGAAGGGTTTTGACGTCCACGTAGAAGGTCAAGGCGTTGAGTACGGAAACCTCAACTTCGTAACGACCCCAAACGTTTCTCCTCCCCCTAAAACCCATACCGGCCATGATAGGAATCCGAGACGCCTCCGTGTGCACATTTTTGACGAATTCGAAGAGCTCCTCCGCCCTATCCTTCATTATCATGCTAACGCCCAACACTCCCCCTCTCCCGGCGATCTCGCTCAGATAAGTTTCGAGCTCCTCCCTGCTGAGTTCCCCGTCGCTCCCGAATCCCGTCACTGCCAAGATCGATTCCAAATCTCCAAGAGCGGAAAGCATTATTGAGTCCGCGAGAGGACTACAGAGGTTCTCCTCCTTACCCCTCGCCAGCGAATCCCCTCCCGCGTCGACACCAACAACGAGATCTATCCCCTCCTCCTCGACGAACTCCCTGAGGCTTTCCCTAACCCCCCTCTCCCCCTTGGTTATGTCGACGGCCACCACTTCTCTCCCCAAGAACTCCGAGACCTGAGCCACTATGGGCTTAAGCCCGTTTATCCTACTATTCCCGTTCACCCATCCCAAGCAATCGTTTATCCTTCTGCAGTTGGATATCTCATCTATAGCCCGTGGACCGGGTTTCGGATCCCTCGTCACCCTCTCCCAAACCACCCCGCCGTGAACGCACTCCACGTCGAACAGTTCGAAGAAGTCAGCGACCGTTATGGTGCTGACCACATCCCCACCCCCACCGATGCCTATCAGAAGGGCTCTATCGATCTCCCGCAGGATTTCGATTACCCTCATGGCTTTCGGAAGGGCGGGAGGTGATTTAACCTTTTCAAAGTTCGGCGGCTGCGGATATGAGAACGACCGCGATCACTATCAATCCCGCCCCGACGTATTGGAGGAAAGTTAGGCTTTCCCCGAGCATGAAAACTGAGAATACGTGGGAGAAAACACCCTCCATGGACATTATCACCGACGCGTCCGTAGGCTTAGTCCACCTCTGAAGGTGGTTCTGCATGAGTTTGGCCACGAAAGTAGCGAGCACAGCCGTAATTATCAATGCAACTACGACGTCCTCGTTCAAAACGAATCTATCCGTTATCAGTGCGAACGGCGTGGAAAGGACGGCGACGGCGAAGATCTGCCAGAACGCGAGTTGCGTTGGATCGGTTTCCCTCGAATAGTGGGATATCATGGCGATCTCCAACGCGAAGGCGAAGGCGCATGCGAGCATCAGCAGGTCTCCGATGTTGAACCCCTCGTATCTGGTGAGGAGGAACAGTCCAGTCAGTGCTAAGAACGTGCTGAGCACATCCACCCCCCTCATCCTAACCCCGTATAGAACGAACGCTATGATCGGAGCCAAAACTACGTAGAGGGACGTTATGAATCCGGCGTTGGTTGCGGTCGTGTACTGCAAACCTACGGTTTGAAAGGAGTAACCCAAGAACGTCGCCACCCCTATCTTGAACCCCTCTCCGAACCCCTCCAAGCGAACGAACGGCAAAAACAGGATGCAAGCTATGAAGAAACGTACTGCGTTGAATGTAAAGGGAGATACGCTCTCCACGGCAACCTTAACGACTGGGAAGGTGATTCCCCATATTAAGGCGACGAGCAAAAGTCCCAAGTCCGCGTAGAGTCTTTTCACAGAGCCTCGCGATCGGAATAAAATAAAAGCTTTTTGAGAAAGCGTTTTGTGAAGCTAAAGCCAAGCATACAACATGAAGTTCGGAACGGCAGGTGTTCCAAACAGTTCGAAGGATCGCTCCACGTTGGGTGGGATAAGGACGATAAGGGATCTCGGGCTCGATGCGATGGAGGTTCAGTTCGTCAGAGGGGTTAAGATGAAGAGGGAGATGGCCGAGAAGGTCAGGGATCTCGCGAGGTCTTTGAACGTTGAGCTTTCCGTTCACGCTCCGTACTACATAAACCTGAACGCCGAGGAGGAGAGGAAGGTCGAGGACAGCATAAGGAGGCTCGTGGAGACGGCGAAGATAGGTGGGATATTCGCGAGAAACGTGGTTTTCCACCCCGGATACTACCTCAAGGCTTCGAAGGAGTCGGCGTTCAGGAGGATAAGGGACAACCTCAAGAGGGTTTTGGAGGAGATAGAGGGAACGAAAGTGGAGTTGAGACCGGAAACTACCGGCAAGCCCACGCAGTTTGGAGAGTTGGAGGAGACCCTTGAGCTGTGCCAAGATCTCGGCTTAAAACCTTGCATAGACTTCAGCCACATCCACGCGAGGATGAGAGGGGCTATGAACAGTTACGAAGAGTTTTCGTCGATTCTCGAAACCGTGGAGAGGGTGCTGGGTAGGGAGGCGTTGAAGGATCTTCACGTGCACGTGAGCGGGATCGAATACGGACTGAAGGGGGAAAAGAGGCATTTAAACCTGAAGGAATCGGATTTCAAGTTCGAAGATTTGCTCAAAGCTCTAAAGGACTTCAAAGCCAAGGGAACGATCATAGTGGAAAGTCCGAATCTGGAGGAGGACGCGATCATGCTCAAAAGGCTCTGGCAAAAGATTTAAGGCTTCCGGGTCGGTGCTCGGATCATGGTCGTGATAAAGCTCCTGACTTCACCGACGTGCCCCATGTGCCCGAAGGCGAAGGAGGTCGTGGAAAGGCTCGTTAAGGAGGAAAAGGACGTAATAGCCATAGAACTCCCTGTGAACACGGAGGAGGGTTACAAAACTGCACTGAAGTTCGGAATAAGATACGTTCCCGCCATAATAATAAACGACGAGTACGTGATAGTCGGAGTGCCGACGTTGGAGGAACTTAGGAGGGCGATAAAGTATAAAAATTAGGGGAACTCGATCTTCTGAGCCTGCTTCCTCGGCGTGGGTACGAACTCCACGCCCTGCCTCTGCAACATGGGCTGCGGATAGAGCTCCATGAGTTCGTAAACTTCCTCGGGAACGTCCGTGGACACGTTCAAGCCCAACCGTTTCGCCACCTCTACGGTTATCGGATAGTCGTGCGTCCACCTTCCCTCCGTCAGGATCCTCGCCACCTCCTTGGCCTTCTCCTCTCCCATCTTGTCCTTCAGCAACTCGTACACGAACTCCCTAACCTGCTTTATCGCCTTTTCTGCTATGTCCGCCATTATTAGCGTTTGGTCGTCCACCTCGTTCGGATCCTTCTTCTTAACGGCGTTTATTATCGACGGCGCCGGCAGGTTCATCAGCTGAGGATCCACCGGCCCCAAAACCGCGTGGGGATCCATTATTATTTCGTCGGCAGCCAAAGCTATGAGCGTTCCACCGCTCATGGCGTAGTGGGGCACAATGACGGTGGTCTTGGCGGGGTGATCCTTTATAGCCTTCGCTATCTGCGTCGCGGCCAAAACGAGTCCGCCGGGCGTGTGCAGTATTAGGTCTATGGGCTTGTCCTTGGGCGTCCTCCTTATAGCCCTAAGTATTTGCTCGGAATCCTCTATGCTTATGAACCTGTAGAACGGGATACCGAACAGTCCTATGCTCTCCTGTCTGTGTATCATAGCTATGACGTTAGTTCCCCTCTTCTCCCCCATCTTTTTCATTAGCGACTGTCTCATCAGCATTAGACGACGGTACTGCAGCTGAGGGCCGACGATAAGCCAGAACAGCAGAATCCACCAGATCATCGACCCCAAGAACGAAAACGGGTCGTAGTAGTAGGTTGCGCTCATAATTGTAATAATTATCAAAGGAATATAAGCTTAATGGTCGAGTCGAATATTTGAAGTAGAGTTAATAAAGTTATCGATATATTATACTGAAATAAATATCATAAAAACTCGAAATATTTTACTTTAAATCCTCCTCACTCAACTTCCTGTAAAAACACGTATAGTTTCCCGTATGACATGCGACACCTTTTTGCTCCACCAAATATAGAACTGCGTCGTTATCGCAATCTATTCTAACCTCAACGACCTTCTGAACGTTTCCCGACGTCTCGCCCTTCATCCAAAGCTTATTTCTGCTTCTACTCCAATAGTGCGCGTATCCGGTTTCGAAGGTCTTTCTCAAAGCCTCCTCGTTCGCGTAGGCGAGCATTAAAACCTCCTTCGTCCTTACATCCTGCACGACGACCGGAACGAGCCCCCTCTCGTCGAACCTTATCATGTGACGGCGTTATGTAAAAAGTTTTATAAAGTCTCCGAGCGTATTCTTTACACCATGAAAAAGTTCAGCACGGGCATAACTCCTCTCGATGCACAGCTCGGCGGCGGTTTTCCATCTGGAAGCTTGATCCTCCTTCTCGAAGAGCCGGGAGCCGGTGCGGACGTGTTTTCTTTTCACTTCGCGGTCGCGGGACTGAAGGAGAACGAAAAAACCCTTTACATATCCACGAACGATACGAGGGAGCAGATTATCGAAAACATCAAACTTTACTTCTCGATCGATCCCGAGGGAATAGAGATCGTGGATCTCGTTGCGGCGAGGATGATAGAAAGGCACGCCGAACACTCGGACGTCAGGGCGTTTCTCAAACAGATAAGGCACGATCCACTCAAACACGTTAAGACGGTGGTCAAGGGAGAGTACGACAGGTTGATACTAAACAGCTTGGCGTATTTCGTACTCAACTACGGAGAGGAGGACGTGGTGGATCTAATAAACGACATATCCCTTGCGGTAAAGAAGAACGATGCTGTGGCGCTTTTGCTTATGACCAAGGGAATAGCGGACGAGAAGCTCGAGAACACGATCAAGTTCATGGCGGACGGGATAATAGAGATGACCATAAACGAGTCCGGAAACGAGATTCAGAGGTTGTTGAAGATATTGAAGCTGAAGAGGGTGCTCGTTCCAAAGTCGATTTTGAGATACGACCTGACCGACAAGGGAATTAAGATGGAGTCGGTGATGAGGGTGCTATGAGGATCTTGGAAGGGGTAATAGAGGTCGATTCGGTTCAAGAGACTCTGAACAGGCTTAAGGGCTGCACGGTCACGTTCGTCGATGCCAATTACGTGGCCGATAAGGAGCACGTGAGGTTCGCGGCGGAGAAGGCTTTGAAGGCGTGGAAAGAGGGAAGGAGGGTTGCAAAAACGCTCGTAATGGAGATACTCCTCTACTGCGCCGCGAGAAGGCAGATCTCCGACGCGATCGAGATGGGGCTTAAGGAGGGAAGGAACGAGGTAGTGGTGGTCGTTTTGGAGGAAGAGTGCTTGGAGAGGCTGAAAGATTTGGGATTCGAGGAGAAACCCGTTTTAAAGCTCGACGAGGAGAAGGTCGAGAGGATCAAAAGGTTCTTCGGAATAGGCGACGAGGAACTCGAGATCGTGGGTGTGAGCAAGCTTCCCCTGCTCGTAAGGGAGAGGATTGCCCTATTCGATGTCTTCAAGTCATAGGAACTTTGAGGCGAACGTCGAGGGTTCGGATCGACACGCATCCCTGTACTCGCACCTCTCGCAAAACTTCCCCTCCCTCCCTTCGGGAAGAAAACCTTTCTTCAACCTTATCACCCTCTCGACGAGCTTTAAAACGTAGTATTTGTCTCTTCTTCCGACTTTTACGTTCCTGAGCTCCCCATCGAAGCAGTGATAAACGAATCCGGCATTCACGTTGAGGAGCATGCAGAACGCCGTAAGCTTAATTCTATCCTTGAACCAAACCCCCTCTTCCGGGCTTTTGAGAGAAAGGACGAGCGGCAAGCTCCTCCCGTTGAAGCTAACGAGCTCGTCTAAAATTCCCCTCAGCCTCATCCTCTCGGATACCAAACGGATCTCCCAGTCCAAGGGTCGGAGTTGGTTAAGGGAGGGGGAAAGCTTGAAAGATTCCAAAGCCCTCTTAAACTTCTCTTCTTCTCCGAAAGCCTGTTTGTACCTTTCGAAAGCCCATTCTTCGTCGAATCCCTTTCTCAAACTGAGGTAGATTTCCTTAACAGCGTGAAGTTCGTTCGGTTTTACCTTGTCCATCATTCTAAAGTAGCAAAGTCTCGGACAGACGACGTAAGACGTAATCTCACCGACGGTGGCGAACATTCGAAAACTTGGGAACGTAAATTTTAAAGTTTTTCGATAGAATTCGAGCATGTGATAACGGAGATCGTTATTTCGTGGCGTCTTAGGGAACTCGAAAAACACGAAAGAGACGGAATATGGGTTACCGATCTGATAAGGTGTCCGATGAAAAGGGAATTCGAGGAGAAGTATCCGGAACTTTACAAAGCCTCCGTATTTACCCCCAGCACGATCCTCGGAGCCCTCGTTCATTTGGGTCTCGAAAACCTTCTTAAGTCCGAACTGAACGCAGAAACGGAGGTAAAGGCTGAAAAGCAGATAGGAGAATACAAGATAGTCGGAAGGATAGATGCGGTTATAGGGAAGGTGGGGATAGAGGTAAAGACTTCGAGAGCCGACTTCGAAATACCATACGACCATCACGTCCTTCAGGCCAAGATATACAACTGGCTTTACGATCTCGAGAAGACCGTCCTCGTTTACGTTACGCCCGACAGGTTCGCGGAGTACAGGGTCGAGGATAGGTTGAGCGAAGAAGAGATATTAAAGCTCATAGTGGACAGGAGGGCGCCGAGATACGATTGGGAGTGCAGATACTGTCATTTCTCGGTCATATGCCCGAACAGAAGGAGGAGATGACCTCGGATTGGCGGCTTTTCATCACCCCTCAGCGACCCCTCCAATCCTCATCGGCGTTAAAAAGTCCATCGTTGCTGATATAAATCAGTATTCTCGCGCGTCCTCATCACCGCTCCGAAGGGGAGTGTGTCATCACGCCTCAGCTTAGGGCACGCTCTTCACGGCGGCTCGGTCCCCGTAGGCTTCATCACCGAATCAACGATTCAGCAATCGTTTTATAAGGATTGCCGGAGCCTTAGATTGGATGAAGGGGAGGGTGATCAGGGTCATCGACCACGGCGAGTTCGAGGCGGAGGTGGAAGACGTTTCGGTGGGAGACGTAGTTTTGTGCGGAGATCTGATCGC
>Ga0256914_1000718_pt1 | contig 32011 bp, 36 predicted proteins | sample HulkmetaG_FD_191571 | JGI IMG/M metagenome (GOLD analysis project Ga0256914, IMG submission 191571) | Hydrothermal chimney microbial communities from Main Endeavour vent field at the Juan de Fuca Ridge, Pacific Ocean - Hulk | ecosystem: Environmental > Aquatic > Marine > Hydrothermal vents ... | reverse complement strand
GAAGGGGATTATTAGAATTTAAAATTAAAGAAATATTATGTCAAACAAAGAGGTAGAAGTTGTTTATACGGATATTAATATAAAGGATATTGAAAATAGATTGCGGAAGATTGGCGAAAATCGGAGTTTGGGAGCAGTCCCTAAAAAGCACGCCTCACGCTTTTTGAATGTAAACTATTTAAGTTGATCAAGAATTTTATCGACAAGGACCGTAACTCGTTCATCCGTGGTAACATTTATTTGTATCCCCGGTATATTTCCGTAATTACATTTTGTATTCATTAAAAAATCGCCTCGTTCAGCGTCGTGGTGTGCATGGTGTCTCTGTCTGTTGTTTATGCGGGTAATTCTTGTTTTGTCATCTATCGAGCAAATTATACTGTATAAATCAAGATTATATTTCCTTTGCCAGTGTTTAAATATTCTATAATCATCAGAAAAATTAAAAGGTGCCTCAATTATTAAATTTATACCTTGAGTCAATTGCTCTTCGGACAGATTAAATAAAAGTTTAATAGATTTTTCCCCTATATTTTTGCTATCTTCCAATGTTTTCATTTCGAAAATATCATATAAAGCTTCTTTGATTGAATCTTTGCGTAAGCAGACAATTTTTGTTCGTTTTGATAGTTCTTTAGATAAGGTAGTTTTCCCAGAGCCGGGGAGGCCACATACTACAATTAATTTAGTTTTCTTTTTTAGAGCCATTTTTTTTCTTTTAATTTATTATAAACGGTTTCAAACTGAGCTTTGATTCTTTTTTTATCATCAACAAGAACTCCATCAAAGTCAACTATAAATCCAACATTGTTGTGTTGCAGGATTGTATTTATTGCAGGTAAAACATCTTTAATTTTAGTAACTTGTTTTATGTTTTTAATTTTTTTATGTTCAAATGTATCTTCGTTTTTATCATGGAGCCAGATGGGGTAGATGCGTATATTTTGTATGTATTTTGATTCTTCTATTGCATTTATAATATTATCAATGTTATTATCTAATAATATGGCAATTTCTATTTTTTGATTTTTAAATTCCCTTAGTATTTCTTTTATAAATGGCAGTTTATCCTCGGCAGCTTTTAATGTTAAAATATCTTTTCTATTTTTTCCAGACTGAAGGGCTATCCTATTTCTCAATTTGCCCAATCCGGCAGTAGCTACTTTTTTTATCTGTTCAGCGCTTCCTGGTTGGCCGTTAATTCCATAGACATCGCCTTTGGTCCAGATGCGAATTGGTCCATATTGAGCCATTTGTTCTATTGTTGGTATTGCGTCAGGATATAGGTTTTTTGAGTAATCTATATCTGAAGTTAAAGCTCTTACGACAACGAGCGTAAATTCTTCTACACTCGGAATATTTTTTTGGGGCGATTTTATATCTTGTGTTAAAATAGCTTTTCTGTCAAAACCAATCCTTTCGGTTATTTCATTATCTGCAATAGTAGTTGGTGCATATAAGCTTTTATACAGTATCCGTGATAGAGAATGATTATTTGGCGTATCAAATTGATCGCGAACACTTCCCCATGACGCAAATAATTTTTCTTTTAAAAGTTTTGCTGTCTTTGAATTTATTGGCACATTGTCTATTTTCATTTTTTTGTAACATTATCATATAGATGAATATATTAAAATACATTCTTCATAATTATTTCATATGTCTTTATGATAATGTATTTTAATATTGGTCTTATGCATCTTTTAAAACAAGATGAATAAGAATTTATTAAAAATTAACTGATTAGTTCATTAAAATTTGAATGATTTTTTCAACCGATTTATCATAATTCAATTTTCTGTTATTATACCTAAATTCCATTTCTTATCCAATTCTTTTTCTTAATTCCATTCTAACAGCTTTTCTTTTATTGATAAACCTTCCTCCGTAAAAAGATTCATTCACTTCAAATGTACCTTTCCATTTTTCAAAATTTATCTCACTGTCCGAAACTATTTTTTCTCTAATAATTTGATAAGCTTTAAAAACCGTCCGATAACTGTTTGTTTGTAAAAATTTGTAAGCTTTGTTCGCTGATAATCCTAAAGCGAAACAATTGATTATCTCATACCATTCTCTTAAAGATATTCTCAGTTTTGCCAGTTTGATTTTGGTTGTTAGATTAAACTGATAACGGCATTTTTTACAAAAATATCTTTTGTTTTTTCTGTAAACATGATATGATTTACACTGTATACAATATGCTCTTTTGGGGAATTTGTGCAAAAAATTTAAAAATTACAACTTAAATTACCCGAAAACCTTTTATTTATCATATGATCTTAGTATATCATTGTTTTAAAAGTTTACTAAGGCCCATGTTTGTTATACGCTCTTAAGGCATTATTGTTTTAAAGTTTACTAAGATTTTAAATAAAAAAGTAAAAATGGCTAAGGATATTTTTTTAACGAATTGTATATATTGGAAGGGACGAACGCCTTGTGTAATACAAAAAACAACCAAACAAAAAAAATGTCGCAATTGTTTAGCATATAAACCTTGTCACAAGAACATATTAATTATTAAAACAGGAGGACTTGGTAGTATTATAAGGAGTATTGTTGTGGCACAAGAATTCCAATATAAATTTAAAGAAGATAATTGCAAAATACAATATCTTACACATAAAAAAGGTGTAGATTTATTAAAACATGTGTCAGCAGTTGACGATGCCTTGGATATAGACGACTGGAAATCTTTAGATTTTCTAACCATTCAAAAATTTGACATCGTTGTTAATTTTGAATGTTCCAAAATGGCTTTGGTCGCAGCTGGTAAAATTATAGCAGATTCAAAATTTGGATTCTTACCTGATTTTAAGGGATCTCCATATGTAGAAGAATCAAATAATATGGAAATTGTAAAATTACAAACAGATGATTTTTTCAGAAAAAATATTAATAAAAAATGTATGCAACAAATATTTTTAGAAACAGCTGGACTTACTTGGAAAAAGCAACGCTATCAACTTTGCATCAATGAATCTGATAATGCATATGCCAAAAAAATATTTTCTAAAATTAATATTATTCAAAAAAATAAAATTATAGGTTTAAATATAGGTAGCAGTCGAAAGCAGAGAAAAAAGCGTTGGGATATTAAAAGATTTATGGCGCTCATTAATATTATAAGTTCCAATCATCCAGATTGGAAAATTGTGATACTCGCTGGGCCGGAAGAAGTAGATCTTTATGAAAAGGTGTATTCTTTTTGCAGAGAAAATTTTTTTACAAATGTTATTTTTCCGGGATGCCATAATACTATTGGTCAATTTATTGCTATTGTAAACCATGTTGATTTAGTTGTTTCATGTGATACATTTGGGATGCATGTTGCAATTGCTTTAGGCAAAAAAGTTATTACACTTAATGGTCCGCAACCAATCCAAGAAACCGAAATATATGAATTAGGAGAGAAATTGAAGAATCAGGTTTTTTGCTCACCGTGCTTTTTGGTTCAAGATAATTGTTCTGGAGAGTGTATGAAAATAGATGAAAATATTGTTTATCGGGCAATATTAAGGGCTTTAAGTTTGTTAAAGTAATCAATTTTAATTTCAAATTGATAAGAAATATTTATAGATTTATATTTCGGGGCTGCTTCCAAACCCCGATTTTCGCTAATTCAGTATTTTTAAGATAGCAAGCCAGGATAGTAGTTTTGCCGTCGCTTCGTCACAAGTTCGGATTTGGGGGTATCGGCTTGGGGGTGTCAAGTATTTGTCAGCTAAGATAGTATTTGTCGGTTAAAAACTAGGAAAAATGATTTATAATAAAAAAAGCAGTTCGTTAGAGTATGACAGTTTTTCAAGAAAATTAATTATAAGGATTTTGTTAATCTTGCATATTTTATTATTTGTGGCTAATTATTTTATATAAAATCTATTTTTTAGAATTACCGGTTATTATTATGCATTGGAAAAATCCACCGAAAATTAAAATTTACGAAGCGTTGGGGGCGTTGGCGGACGGACGGTTACGAGAAGAAGAAAATGAGCGAGGCGAAAAAGAATGGCGAGTTTATTCATCTTCCGGAAATAAATTTTATTTGATAAAATACGACGCCAAAAAAAATGCCATTATGACAAATGACAATGGTTCTTACTGGCAGGGTTATTTGGGTTATCCCGCCATCGCTTTTTTAATGTCCATCGGCAAAATTAAGTTCCAACAAAAATTCAGTCGGGCTCTAAAAAACATCAAATGGAAAGATTTAAACACCGAGTTTAAAAATAACTACGACAAAACCATTGAATATTGTCATAAGCTATTGTCAGAACGAGAGTATAATTTGAAAGAGTTTTTAAAAGAAATTGAAAATATTGAAAAACAAATCAGAAATTTGAAAATCAAAAAACTCAATCCGAAAATCAAACCACCGAAGGGGTATTAGAATAATCTAAAACAACTTAATTCCTCCCAATAACAAAAAAGAATAAATCCCCACGACGAAGAAGACCAATTTTAAAAAGACGGTAAAAAATAAAAGTGATGCCGGTGTGGAAGTGGTTGTTGGGGAAATAAAGTTTTGATCAGGAAGGTGGTTGGTGTATAGAATGAAAACAAGAGAACAAACCGAAAAATATCATTTAATAATAATTTTGCTTTATGAAATTTTTAGTGGGAACCAATAACAAAAATAAATTTGAGCAATTTAAATTTATTTTTGCCTATTATGGGGCGGACAATATTCAACTTGTCTCTTTGGCTGAGCTGGGAATTACGGACGATGTGGAAGAAGATAAAAATACTTTGTTGGGTAACGCTCGTAAAAAAGCGAAATTTTTTGCGGAAAAATCCGGTTTAACGACTATCGCCGATGATACCGGCTTTTTTGTGGAGGCATTGGATGGTTTTCCGGGCATTAAAGCCAAACGGTGGTTAAAGGGAACGGAGCGAGATAGAAATTTGGCTATTTTGGAGAAAATGGAGGGAGTGCCGGAAGAAAAAAGAGGTTGCCGGTATCGTGGAGTAGTAGCGGTTTACAACCCCCAAAGTAAGAAATTTTGGCAAGCGGAAAATGACTGTGAGGGAGTGATAACGAAAGAGTTATACCCGGGCGGTTTTGGATATGATGGTATTTTCTATATTCCTCATTTTCGTAAAACTTACGGGCAATTAACGGAAGAAGAAAAAATCAGTATCAATTTTCGTGGACGGGGGGTGAAAGAATTTTTGGATTTTTTACAAAAAGGTGGTACACTATAACAAGAAATTGCTTCTGTAAAAATAAAATTAACACATTAAATTATGTTACAAGAAAACGAAAATAGTCAACAGTTGGCGGAAAAATTATTTAACCGTTGGAATAAATTATTGCAAAGCAAAAGTCCATCAACGGTGGCAAAAATGTACAGTGAAAAAGCTTCGTTTTTACCAACTCTAAATGGAGAATTGAAAAGAGGGAGAAAAGGTGCGGAAGAATACTTTGAACATTTTTTACAAAAAAATCCTTTTGGTGTGATAAAAGAAAGTGTGGCTCAATTTATGGATAACAATAAGGAAACTTTGTTGTTCGCCGGGCTTTATGATTTTGAAGTGGATAGTGAAAAGGGGGAGAGAACGATTGCTTCCGCTCGTTTTACTTTTATTTTTCAAAAAGAAGTTGCTGATGAAAGTGATGATGTAGAGCAAAACGATGAAAATGGTGGTGATACTGATTTGTCCGTTTGGAAAATAATCCACCACCATTCATCTTTAAAACCGGAATAAATAAAATAATAAAATATAGTATGAAAACAAAGAAAAACAAAATATTATTAAAGCGAATGGTATTCGGCTCAGGTTTGGGACTGGTTGCCGGCTTGCTTTGTTTTGCCGGTTTTTCTTCACAACCAAATATTCCGACCGAATATGCTCAGTATCAAGTTTGGAGTTGGAGCAATGTTTGGCTGTGGAGGACTCTCTTGAATAGGTTAGTATTGGGAAGTATGGTTGCCATTGCCGGATTTATTACCGTTCACCCTCTGTTGGGATTTAAAATTTCCGCTTGGATGCGGGGAGCGAAGATTGGTTTTTTGATTTCCTTGCCGATGGCGGTGAGTTCTTTGATGAATTCCAATCCGGAAATGGCCAAAAGCGGTTTTTGGATGGTGCTTATCGCCGGAACAATTATTGGGTTGATAATTGATGTTATTATTACCAAATTTTCCGGAGAGGGGGAAGAACTGTGCGTGTAAATTAAACAAGAAAATGTTTAGTTTACTAAAATGATTAGGCGAGACAACAAAACAATGAAAGTCAAAACATTATTAAAAGAAGCGAGAAAAATTTGGGGAGAGGAAAGATTATCCTTGGGAGAAATTATTGTGCGAATGGGAAAAGTCTTTGGAGATTTGTGTCGCTGGGAAAGGGATGCTATAAAAGATAAAAATACTCACACCGACGAGGAGCTAAAAAAAGAATTGGGAAATATAATTTTTTCCACTATTCGTTGGTGTGATGATTTAGGTTACGACCCGGAAGAGTGTATTGAAATTGCCAAAAAAGCTCAAGAAAAGTTTAGAAAAGAAGAATAAATCAAAAAAAGAAATAAGGTTGTAATTTTAGATTTTTAAAAATGACAGTAGAGAGAAAGGTATTTAAACCGGAATTGCCAGATAGGTTGAAAAAAATAAAGAGGCGTCATGATATTAGCGGGGAAATCATTGTGAATAAGAAAAGGAAAACCTATCGTATTAATCTTAAAGATGATAAAATAGATTGTGTGGTAGCTACCGCTAAAATAGAATGGGAGAATATTCCATTTGGTCATTTATATATAACACAACTAAAATTAACCAATCCGGAAAAATATAGCGGTAAGGGTTATGGTGGTATTTTGATTCGGGAGATAAACAAATTTATTTTAGAGAATAATCAAGTTGGTGTTTTAGAGAATAATGCCTTTTCTTCAAAAGATATCTATGATATAGTCACACATGAAAAAATAGCCATAAGAGATTTTTATTCCAAGTACGGGTGGGAATATGTTGATAGATGGTCAAATTGTATGATGTTTAACGGAAATCAAAATTTAAAGGCACAGTACGCGGAATATTTAAAAGGTTCATATAATTAAAATCAAAAAACTATGAAAAAAGTGATTTTGGGGGTGATAAGTTTCTCAGTCTTGTTGGTTGTTTTGGTAGGAGTTTATAAATTTGATTATTTTAATGACAAAAGAGAGGTTGATGTTGATGGAAGAAGGGAGATTGAAACAAATGATTTTATCAATAATCAAAACAAAGATGAGCAGGTGGAGTATTATCAAGAACTGGAAAAAAACTGCCTTGCCAAAGAAAATAAAAAGTGTTGCTTGTTATCTCTTCGTGTTATGAAAAAGAAGAAAGCTAAGTTGCTGTCGGCGGGAAAAGAGAATTGTCAAGAAGGATTTAAAAAAAATACATTGAAGTGTCCCGGTTCGTATATTTGGTGCGAAAAAATTGATAAGATAGAAAAGAATAATAAAAAAGAGTTTCCGGAGGAAAAAAATGATGGCAGAGTTGTTTGTACCAAAGAAGTTAAAGAGTGTCCCGATGGTAGTTTTGTGGGAAGAGTTGGTCCACATTGTGAATTTGCTCCCTGCCCGACAGAATAATCTGTATTCTCTGAATAAAGTTACTCCACAAGCAAGGCTTGTGGAGTAAGTGTAATAATTAAAATAGAATAATGAAAAAAGTAATTTTAGGAATTTTAGGAGTGGTGGGCACTTTAATTTTAGTGGGTGTTCTAGTAGGGATGTACAAATTTAATTATCTTACCAACAAAGATGGTTATGATGTTGATGGAAACAAAATAAATAAGTTGGCAAATGAAACCGGTAGCAACAACAAATCAAGCGACTTATCAGACCGTCAAAAACAAGCGCTACAAGAAAAAAAGGCAATAAGCGATGTTCATCATCTTATTTCCCCGGCGGAGTTTAAAAAAAAGATTGATAGCGGTGAGTATGTTCTAGTGGACATTAGAACGCCGGAAGAGTACCAAACTGAAAGAATTCCAAAAACCGAATTGAATTTGGATTTTTACGCCGATGATTTTGCGGAGCAAGTAAATAAATTGGATAAAACGAAAAAATATTTATACTATTGTCGTACCGGACATCGCAGTGGACAGGCCGGACATTACGCGGAAGATCTCGGTTTTAGAGAAGTTTATGAGCTGGATGGTGGAATAGTGGCCTGGAAAAAAGCCGGTTATAAAACGGAAAGTGGTAAGATAAATTGGTATAAACCGAAGCCGGGTATTTCTTGGCAATGGCAACTGGCTGGTCCGATTAATACCGGGTATAAAGTTGATTTATATGATATTGATTTGGTTGATGCTCCTCAGGGAGTAATAAACAAATTGCATCAACAAGGCAAGAAGGTTATTTGCTATTTCTCCGCCGGCAGTTGGGAGAATTGGCGACCGGATGCTAAACAATTTCCCAAAGATGTTCTCGGTAAAAAAATGGAAGATTGGGATGATGAGAGGTGGTTGGATATCTCCCGATATCAAAAATTTGCCGGAATAATGCAGGCGAGATTGGATTTGGCTGTTAAAAAGAAGTGTGATGGAGTGGAGCCGGACAATATTGACGGATATAGCAATAAGACCGGCTTCAAAATAACCGCCCAAGATCAATTGAGATATAATAAATGGCTTGCAAGAGAGACACACAAACGAGGGTTGGCCATAGCTTTAAAAAATGACATTAAACAAGTGGAGCAATTGGTTAATGATTTTGATTTTGCTATCAATGAACAGTGTTTTGAATATAATGAATGTGCACCACTACAAGCATTTATCAAACAAGGCAAAGCGGTTTTGGGAGTGGAGTACGAATTGAAAAAGAAAAAATTCTGTCCGCAAGCCAAAGCAATGAATTTTAGTTGGTTGAAAATGGACTATGATCTCAACGGCGGAAGAGACGGGTGCGAATGATTTATTAACGCGGTTATTATTTTATAAATCAATTTATACATTTATGAAAAAAGTAATTTGTCGTGATAATGATAACAATAAAAAAGAAGTGGAAGTTAGTGCATTGCAATTTAGACCGTCGGTGTATGGTATAATTTTTAATGATGATAGGACAAAAATACTATTATCCAAACAATGGGACGGGTATGATTATCCCGGTGGCGGTGTAGAAAAGGGTGAGCGACTAACAGAAGCTTTAAAAAGAGAAGTGTATGAGGAGGTAGGTGTTACAATTGATAGTAGCGACGCTAAACTTATTGATTGTACAGATGATTTTTATCTATCCAAAAATGAACGGACTTTACATTCAATTTTAATATTTTATGTAGTTAATAAATTTACCGGTGAGCCAAATATTAAAAATATTGACCAAACAGAAATAGATTATATCAGTGGATTTGAATGGGTTGAAATTAAAAATATAAGAAAAATAAAATTTTATAATTCGGTGGATAACATAGGGTTAATTCAAAAAGCAATGGAATTAATTAAAAAATAAAAAACATGCAAAAAATTTTGATTTTGGGGGCGAAAGGAATGCTGGGATCTGAATTAACAAAACTTTATCAAAAAGCACAGAAAAATAATCCCAAAGAATACGAAGTGATAGCTTGGGATATTGATGATATTGATGTTCGTGATTTTGAAAATTTGAAAAAGAAAATTAATGAAGTGTGGCCGGATGTGATTTACAATGCCGTTGCTTACAACGCCGTAGATTCTTGTGAGGAGGATGACGAAGAATATGAAAAGGCAAAAATACTAAACACCGAATTGCCGGGTGAGTTGGCGAAAATCGCCAAAAACTTAGAGGCCGTCTTGGTGCATTATTCCACCGATTATGTTTTTGACGGGAAAAGACCGATTTATAAAAATGGAGAACAAGCTCCCCATTGTTGCGGTAGCGGTTGTGACGGTTGTCAGTATTTAGGCAAGGAAGAAACTGTTCCTTATTGGCAATACATGGAAGATGATCAACCAAATCCTTTGAATCGCTATGGCTGGACAAAGTACAAAGGAGAGCAGGCGGTGGAAAAAGAGAGAGGAAAATTTTATATTATCCGCTTGTCAAAATTATTTGGAGGAGTCGGGAAAAACGCATTGGGTAAAAAAAGCTTTTTTGAAATTATGCTGGAAAAAGGAAGAACGGAAAAAGAGGTGAAAGTGGTTGATGATGAGCTTAGTAAATTTACCTATGCTCCGGATTTAGCCCGGGAAAGTAAAAACATTGTAGAGGAAAATGAACCATTTGGAATTTACCATATTGTTAATGAGGGAGCGGTTACTTGGTATGAAGGGTTAAAAACTTTATATAAAACAGCCGGCTTATCAACCAAGATTGTTCCGATTAGCTCAGAAGAGTTTCTTCGCCCTGCTAAACGACCTGCGGTTTCCATGTTAAAAAATACCAAGCGAAAGCCATTGCGCAATTATGAAGAGTGTTTAACAGAGTGGTTCTTGCTTATCAGATGAAAAAATAAAGTTTGCAAAAAGAAATAATTATTTTTTAATCTTTTTTCTTTTGCCCGTATAATCACTGTAACGATATTTGGTAACGGAGAGTTCGCCGGGTCGGTAAGTACACCATGGGTTTGGGTATTCATCAGGGTCCAAACAACATTCCATATCCAGATGAATGTATCCTTTGTTCTTCTTTTTGCTTTTACCGACATAATCATGTTTTTTGGCGCAAACATATTTACCGTTAACAACTTTTGCTCCCCCCGGAATTTTTGCTTTTGGTTTAGGTGGTTTTGGAGGAGCCGGCTTTACAGTGTAGTTTATATTTTTAACAAGAATCAATTTTTCGTTGGGCAATTTTTTAAAAAATTTTAAATAACTGCCGGTTGTTATCAACAGTAAATCATTAACTGTCAAAAAATGTAATCCGTTTAACCAAGTTTCATCGCAGTCGTTTTGACAATAGTCATGAATGTTTTGTGTAAATTTTGAAAAGTTGATTATTTGTTTTAGAGATAAAGAATTTTTATTGTCAATAGCCAATAAATACAAATTTCCTTTTTGTGTTTTTTGGTTGATAATCGGAACACTAACCAAAAAATTACCAAAGAAAAGAAGAGACTTTATTTCTTCAGTTAATACAAAATCATTATCTTTTAGGCGATTTGCAATAACAAAAGATTTGGAAGCTTTTTGCTTGTTTAAATCAATAACTTGTATCGTTAATTCGTTCGTCGTCTTAAAAAATAAAGCCGTTTTTTCGTTGGATAGATTGTGTACAGTTAAAAGGGGTTTATTTGCTATGTTGACAGTTTGTGTTTGGAGATTTTTATCCAAGAAAGTGAAAAAATGTGTTTTTTTATCAATAACGGCCGGTAATCCACTCTTTAACACAAAAATTTCTTTATTTTTTGTTTCCCGGAATTCTTCTGATAAGTAACGGTATTTATTTTTTTGCAAGAAAGATTGTCCTTCTTGCGAAAAGTCGTTGAATTTAATAGTTGTTTTAAGCAACCCTCCCTTCTCTTTGACTAGCGCAGTTAACCCAGTCTCATTTTTTTGCAAAAAAACATCAGATCCCCTCAAAGATAACATTTTCCAGTTTAAATCTTTTGCAGAGAATAGAAAAAGATGAGAGATCAGTGTTTTCTTGGTTGGTAGTTCCGTTATCGGCGTCCAGAGATAAAGATGGTTACCGATGAAATATTTTTTACCCAAATTTTGAGTAATTAAATTCGTTTGCCGACAATTTTTTAATGAAGAGGTGTTTATTTGACAAGTCGTAACTGTGTGCAGTACATTTTTTCTAAAAGTAGGTGATTTTGTAGTAAAAATTCCCCCCCCTTCATTTTGAAAGTGAACCGTCTTAAATAAACTTTTTTGAAAATCCCAGAGACGAATGGTGTTTAAAGAGTTGAAATTTGTTTTTGCAAGACTATTGGCGGTGTAAAAAATAATCTCATTTGTTGGTGAGAAATGTACATCATAACAAATATCTGCCGGCAAGACATAAACATTTTTTCTTGAAAAAGCGCCGTTTGATTGCAGGGTGAAAGTGCTGATTTCCAGGGATTGAGTTTCAATTCGTTTACCAACAACAAAAACAGTCTTGTCTTTGATGAAAAACCCGTCATATTCAATGGTGTTTTCTTCCCATTTCGGAACGGGAGAAATTTCTGTTCGGGAAAGATATTTTTTTGTGTTTAAGTCACTCAGAAACAACTTGCCACGCTTTAAAATCACCAAATATCTGTCATCAATAGTTCCGATAGTCTTTTTGGTTGTCAAACAGCTCCCGATTGGTTTTTGAACATTTGACACAGCAGTCGCTTTAACGGTCTCGAAAGCACTTTCGGAAAGAATTGATTGTAAAAAAGTCGTTTTTGTGGAATAAGAGGAATGCTTTTTAACGGAAGAGTGTTTTTCGTTTTTTATAATCACAAAAACCAGCGATAAAGATATCACCCAAACAAAACTTAAGAAAATAGTTAAGTATTTTCTTCTTAAATCATCTTTCCTTAAGTGCTTCCCGGTTATTCCTTTGATTAAAGGTTTAAAAAAATATTTTTTTAAAGGCCCGGTGCTTTTTTTGAGAAAACTATTTTTGTGAGTATTTTCTTTGTTTTCTCCCTTTCTTCTTTTTCTGCTCATTAAAATCGATGAAGACTTAAATTTAAAATCTATTACTTATCGGATTCTCCCAGTAAAATTTTTTTTAGGGTTTGAAAATCGTCGCTACAGGTCCTAAAATTTGATATGCCCATATCAAAGAGTTTTACTCCGGCTTTAAAACTTCTGGTGGTATCGGAGTCGTAAAGGAGAATGGTGTGGGTGGGCATCCCCCCTTTGTTTTTTTCCAGTGTTTCCAGTGGCATACTGAAACTTCCCTTAATGTGATCTTTTTGGTATAAGGCTACCGGTCGTGTATCAACAAAAGAAAAAATTTTTCCTTTCATCATCTCTTCTTTTACTTTTTTGGCGGAAATAAAATTAGCCTTTATTTTATCGGCAGTGTTATGGATATTTCCGTCGGTAATCAAAGGGTAATTCTCTTGGGCAAATTTCAAAATTCCACCTTCCAAATAATAAATATCCAATCCTTGTTTTTGAAAATGATCAACCAAAATTTTTCCTTTTTTTGAGTTGTCGTTATCAATAATGATAATTTTTTTGTCTTTTTTGATATCCGCCACTCGCTCATTGATTGTACTGATTGGAATGTTTATTGATGATTCAATGTGTTTCGCTTGAAATTCAGCCGAGGAGCGTAGATCAATCAATTGGTAAGAGTCATTGTTGATTGCTTTAAAAACATCAAGAGGAGAAACCATTTTAATGTCAAATTGTTCCGCGTTCTTCTTTTTTTCAATTAGTTGTCGTTCCAATCTTTCCAGTTCATGTTTGGTGTGTATTGATTTTAGAAGGAAGTAACCAACAACAGCCAGAATTAAAAAGAGACCCAACCAAAGAGGGTTTTTAAAAAGGGATAGATTTTTGAGAATATTTTTTTTCACAGTTAAGAAAAAACATTTAAATCAATTCCAGTATAACAAGTTTGAAGCCTCTTGACAACCAAGAATAATTTTTTGTTGCTCTGTTGTTGATTTGAATAATGACCTCTTTTTATTCCGGAAAAAACGTTTTTGTCTGATGAGTTTGTTTTTTGACTTGTCTTTCAGTGTTCCAGTTGCTATACTGAAAATAGTCTTAATGTTATTGATTATTTTAAATAATATGTTAAAAATCATAACTTATCCCAACGAAATTTTAACCACTCCTTCCAGGCCGATAGAAAATCCTCTCGATCCGCAAATTCGGAATTTGGTTAAAGAAATGATACAAGTAATGCGCGAGCATAAAGGGTTGGGATTGGCTGCGCCACAGGTTGGAAAAAATATAAATCTTTTTATTACGGAGATAGAGGATGAGTTGCTGGTTTATATTAACCCGGTAATTCAAAAAGTATCCGGAAAGGAAGTTGTGGCAGAGGAAGGGTGTTTGTCTTTTCCGGGCAAATATTTGCCGGTCGTGCGTCAAAATAAAGTAAAAATTAAATTTACCGATATTGATGGGAAAAAGCAAATCTTAAAAGCATCCGGACTATTGGCGCGAGCAATTCAACATGAATTTGATCATCTACAAGGAGTTTTATTTACTGAAAGAGCAGAGGAGGATTTTTAACAATAAATTTTTTGGCAACAAAGTTTTTAAATTTATGACTAAATCAGATTTAAAAATCGTTTTTTTTGGCGCTCCTTATTTTTCTGCAGAAATTCTAAAGAGTCTTTTAAATGGTGGTTTTAGTGTTGATGCGGTTGTTACTCATCCCGATCAACCGGTTGGTCGCAAAAAGAAATTAACACCGACCGACGTTAAATTGCTGGCAAAAAGCAAAAATATTCCGGTGCGGGAATTTGCACTGTTAAATGAAACAGCTTACAAAATTTGCCAAGAACTAAAACCGGATTTATTTGTAGTGGCTTCCTATGGACTGATTATTCCGGAAAAATTTTTGACCATTCCCACTTTGGGATCTTTAAATGTTCACCCATCTCTTCTGCCTAAATTAAGAGGAGCAACTCCTATTCAAACTGCCTTACAACAGGGTTTAAAAATTACCGGTTCCAGTATAATATTAATGGACGCCGGTATGGATTCCGGAAATATTATTCGTCAAGAAAAGTTAGACATCGGTACGAAAGATACATATCCTATTTTGGAAAAAAAATTATTAAAAATCTCCAAGCGTTTATTAGTTGATGTTTTGCGGACTATTGAGAAGACGGGAAGAGCACCGAAAGGTATAAATCAAAACCACTCTCAAGCGACTTTTACCCGGATGCTCTCCAAAAAAGATGGTTTGGTGAATTGGAGAGAAACAGCGGAAACAATCTACAACAAATGGCGAGCGTTCTACAATTGGCCGGAAACTTACACTTTTTATAAAAAACAAAAGCTGATTTTAAAGGAAATTTCTCCGGTTAAGTTAGCAACAAAAAATCCTCTTCAAGAAGGAAGTGTTTTTCAACTTAATAAAAAAAGAGGAGAAATTTTTGTACAAACAGGGAAAGGTATTTTGCAAATTGATAAATTGCAACTGGCAGGAAAAAAAATTCTTTCTGCTAAAGATTTTTTGAATGGGCAAGCGGATTTTATTGGAAGTGTTCTGGGAGAAGATTGACAAGAAATATTCCAAATCAAATGAACTAAGAAAAAACAGACGAGGAGTTTCCGCGCTTAAATATTTGTTTTTATTCGGGGATATTTTACAGTTTGCAATTTTTATTCACTTTACTCCGATGAAGTATTCTCTTGTCCATCGTACCGGCTAAGCAATCCTTCCTTTATCGCACTCAAGTCATTAATTTGCGTCTCGGTGTATTTGTTTAGTTTTTTGAGAAATGGTTCTAAGATATCTTTGTAAAATAATTCTATCCTCTGTAAAACTTCCTTATGTGCCTCATCAATAATTTTATGAGCCGCCTTTTGCGAGAGTTCATTCTTATCTATTGTTTCTTGTAACATGCTCAAAAATATACTTTGAAAAGAAGGGGTGTTATATTTAACTAGATCCCCCAAATTATTTATAAAGCGTTCCCGCTCCTCACCATTCTTAAAAAGCACCTTTTTCCATAAAGTTTCGGAAAGATTGTTGTCGGCAGGTATTATGCCTTCTTTCTCTAGTCTTGGTATAATATCTTCTTCCAAACGTTTCAGTCGTGTAACTAAGCGTCTGAAATAATTAGGGGTTCCAAAAAATTTTTCAGGAGAAACATCAGTTATCATTGTTGCCAGTTTTTGAATTGTTTCCTCGTCATTAATAGTTCCGTTTTCTAAAATTCTGGTGAGAAATAAGATTTGCGCAAAAGATGAACGTTTCAATTGTTGCATCTGAGATATGGCATACATCTTATCAAATCGTCTTTTTACTTCAGTAATTAATTTTCGTAATTGTCCGGTAAGATCTGATAGTTTGTTTTCCGGTGAAGGTGGTTGGTTGTAAATCTGTTTATTGTCCATAGTTCAATGTTATCTGTTTAAACTTTTAAACATTTATCTTTTAGTCGCCCATTGTAATAAATTATTTCAGATCTGTCAACTCTTTCTTTTTTTGCTATTATCGGTTATTCTATAAACAAACCGATAAAAGAAGATAGGGTGACAAATGGCAGATTGTCTTATAAAAATTATAAACCGACTATGTCTAATAGAATGATTAAATCTAAAAAAGAGATTGCCATCTTGCGAGAGGGAGGGAAGATTTTGCGGGAAGCTTTGCAGATAGCCAAAGAAATGGCTATGGAAGCCGAAAAGAAGGACTTGCCTTCCTTGGAGTTGAACAAAGTTGTTATTAAGATTATTGAAAAATACGGTGGCCGACCATCTTTTTTGGATTACGAAGTTGGCGGTGGAGTTAAATATCCCGCAGCTATTTGTGTTTCCGTAAATAATGAAATTGTTCATGGCATTCCCCGTGCCGATAAAATCATTAAAAATGGAGATTTGGTCAAGCTTGATTTGGGTGTTTGGTACAAAGGTCTTTGCACGGATTCCGCTTTGACGGTTGCCGTAGGTAGTGTGCCGGCTGTTGGTAGAGACTTATTGAAGGTTACCAAAAAAGCTTTAAAATTGGGACTTAAAGAAATTAGAGCCGGTAAAAGACTTGGCGACTATGGTTATGTGGTGAATAAATTCGTTGAAAAAAATAGTTTTTTTACTGTTAAAAGATTGGTGGGGCACGGAGTTGGCTATGAAGTGCATGAACCTCCGCAAATCCCAAATTATGGTCAAAAGGGTGAAGGGTTGGTGCTTGAAGAAGGGATGGTTTTGGCATTAGAACCGATGGTTAACGAATTAAGTGAGGATATTCAACTGGATAAGGAGTGTGACGGTTTTGCTTATACAACGGTTGATGGTGGTTTGGCCGCTCACTTTGAACATACTGTTGTTGTTGGCAAACATTACCCCGAGATTCTGACTTGATTAATCTTTTGGCGTATCGACAGAATTTATGATGAGGAGAGGAGGTTCTTGATTTTGAGAAAGGGTGGAAAAGATAGATGGTTTTGTTTAGGTCTTGACTTTGGTTTGAAATTAGGATATTATTTCTTACATAGGGATTAGTTCTAGTCCCGAGATGTGTTTTATTATTTCAAATAGTAGAAATTGTGGTCGGAGTATAGAGGTGAAAAAAATTTAATTTAAAAATTTTGCAATTTTCACCGAAATATTTCGAAGTGAAATTTAATAAGTAATAAACAGTTCTTTGGTGTAGGTCCAAAAATTTGCTTCAAAGTTTTTGGTAATTATCAAAGAACTCCGGTTATTTTAAGCCACCATTTCACTCTTAAAATAACGAGCAATAATCATATGACAACAGAGCAAAATACCATCACGAAAAAAAGCAAAAAGACTTCTGTAAAACAAGAAGGAAAGTCAAAAAAGGTATCAAAAATGGCTTCTTTACTGGAAAATGCGCCAGTTCCGGTTATTAAAGAAGGAGAAAAGTTAAGTGGAAAGATAATTGATATTACCAATTACGCCGCTTTTGTAGATCTTGGTAGCGTTGGAACAGGTATAATTTACGGCAAGGAAGTGAAAGACGGTTTCGGGTTGAGCAGAAAAAAATTGGGAATTGGTGATGAAATTTCTGCGGTAGTTGTGGATGTTGAAAATGAAGAGGGGTATGTGGAATTATCAATCACGGAAGCCATCAGGGAAGAAGTTTGGAGAGATTTGGTGGAAAAACAAGAAAACAAAGAACCTATTCCGGTACGGATTTTGGGTGCTAATAAAGGTGGTTTGATGGTTGAAATTAACGGTGTTAGAGGATTTATGCCGGTTAGCCAGTTGACACCGGAACATTATCCGCGAGTAGAAGACGGAGATAAAAATAAAATTTTGGAAATTTTAAAGGGTTTTGTGGATACGGAAATGACCGTGTGTGTTTTGGTGGCAGATGAAAGTGAGGACAAGTTAATCGTTTCCGAGAAAGAAGCTTATAAGGATAAGGAGAAAGAATTTGTAGCTGAATTTAAAGTGGGCGATATCGTTGACGGTGAAGTCAGCGGAGTGGTTGATTTTGGCGCCTTTGTAAAGTTCCTACCTCCATCCAAGTTGGAAACGGGAAAAGAAGAGGACAAATTGGAAGGATTGGTTCATATTTCACAGTTGGATTGGCAGTTAATTGAAAATCCGCGAGAAGTTGTTAAAGTTGGTGACAAGGTAAAAGCCAAAATTATCTCCATTGATGGAACAAGAATTTCTTTGTCTATCAGAGAGTTGAAAAACGATCCTTGGATGTCTGTTGAGGAAAAATATAAAGTTGGAGAGGAGTACAAGGGTAGAATCAGTAAAATCAATCATTTTGGCGCCTTTGTGTATTTGGATGAAGATATTCACGGATTAGCTCATGTTAGTAGTTTTCCCGGTTATCCAAATAAAAATATTGACGAGGTGGTTGAGTTGGACAAAGAATACTTTTGGAAGATAATGTCTATGGATCCTAATTCTCACCGAATGGGATTGAAGTTTGTCGGCAGTAAACCAAGCCAAAAGAAAGACGACCAGACCACGAAGACAGGTGGTGAGGACAGTAAAAAAGAGAATAAAGAGTCCGAGAAACAAGAAAAAGGAGAAGTGACGGTTGACAACAAAGAAAAAGACAAAAACGAGACCAAAGAAAGTATTAAAACCGAGAAGAAAGAAGTTGTTCGGGAAACTACCGAAGGAGAAAAGAAAGACGATTTAACGAAAATTGAGGGAATTGGTCCAAAAATCGCCGAAACATTGACCGCCGGTGGTATTGATAGTTTTGCTAAGTTGGCTGATGCGAAATTGGAAGAAATTCAAGAAATAATAAAGGATGTTCGTGGTAATCACGATGCCGGAACATGGAGTAAACAAGCAGCTTTGGCTCGTGACGAAAAATGGGAAGAATTGACTAAATTACAAGACGAATTGGATGGAGGGGTTGCCAAATAATTTGAAAAAATTTGGCAAATTAAATTGAAGAAAGTGAAGAATTAAGAAGTAAAAATAATTAAAGAGCTTGCTCTTTTAGGATATATTTAAGGATATAAAGAGTAGTCCCAACAATTAGGTTTCATTGAGTGATGGTTTTGATCTTATAACTGTCAATCTCATCAAACCCCCACATTAATTCTATGAAAATTACTATTGGAGGCCCTCCCGGTACCGGAAAAAGTACTGCAGGTAGAAAATTAGCCAAAATATTGAACTATGAGTTTATTTCAGGTGGCGATATGTTTCGTAAGGTAGCCGCTCAGCATGGAATGACCATGGAGGAGTTTGACGCCTACACAAAGGAACATTCTGAGGCAAGAGTGGATGAAGAAATTGATTCTTATCAAGAACAATTGGGAAAGACAAAAGATAATTTTGTTTTGGAGTCAAGATTGGCCTGGTATTTTGTTCCGGATTCTATCAAAATCAAACTAACCGCCAGTGAAGATGTTAGGATACAGCGCATAGTTGACAGTAAAGGAGAAAAACGATTGGCTTACAAAAAAGATTCTTATGAAGAAACCAGAAGAAAGACCAAAGAAAGAGAGAAGGTTCATCAACAAAGAATATATGAAATATACGGTATCAAAGACATTGTTGCCGACGAACATTTTGATCTGGTAATAGACACAACCAATCTTAATAAAGAAGAGGTCGTTGATGCCATTCTTAAATATCTTGAGAAAGTTAAGGAGAAAAGTGGTAAATGACAAGTAGTTTACTAAAAAGTTTTAAAAACCATATTTTTCACGAAAAACTTTTTTCCGTCGGTGATAAAATTATTATTGGTATTTCCGGCGGAGCTGATTCCGTTGCCTTAACGAAACTTTTACTTGGTGTTCAAAAAAAATTTTCTCTAAAATTGTTTTTGGTACACATTAACTATCACCTGCGAGGAGAAATGTCTAACCAAGACGAAAAATTTGTCAGAGAATTTGCCAATAAACATCGTTTAGAGATAAAAGTTGTAGATTATTCAAAAAAAGAAAACGATTCAAGAAATTTAGAGGAAGCTTGTCGGGATTTTCGGTATAAAGTTTTTGAAAAAATTCGCCAAAAGCATAAATATAATTGGATAGCTGTCGCCCATCATCGCGATGACCAAGCGGAAACATTTTTAATGAACTTGTTTCGTGGCGCCGGCATTGATGGCTTGAAAGGCATGATTCGGAAAGATGATAAGCGAAAAATCATCAGACCGCTTTTAGGGTTTTCCAAAAAAGAACTTAAAACTTATCTGGAAAATTTGGGTCAAGACTGGGTTGAAGATAAAAGTAATCAGGATAAATCTTTTCTGAGAAACAGGATTCGTCAGGAATTGATACCGGAAATAGAAAAAAATTATAGCCCTCAATTTTCAAAAAGAATTAGCGATACTTCCAGCCAATTACAGGATTGTCAGGAGGTTTTGCGAAGAACTTTATCAAAAAAATATCATTCGGTTGTCACTCGGAGAGGAGCGAAAAGTGTTTTAAGTGTTGTTCATTATAAAAAACTTTCTTCTTCCGAACAGGCATTAATTTTCAGGGAGATTATCAAGGGTATCCAAGGTGATTTAAAAAATGTTTCAAGGGGGAACTTCTTGGAGTTCCAAAAAATAATCAAAAGCAGTAAAGGAAAAAATCAAATTTTGCGAATAGGGAAAGTTGCAATAAAAAGAGTTGGACAAAATGTGATTCTTGACAAAATTTCTCAAGAGTGAGAATATAAGAAAGATAATTCGATTAATTATTGCATCACAATGAATAAAAACATCACAATTAAAAATGTCATAACGGGATTTTTGGTAATTCTATTGGTTGTTAGTTTGATAGGGTTGTACAGAAGTGATATCAAACAAGCTGAGAAAGTGAGTTTGTCACAGCTAGCCCAGCAAATCAATGAAGGAAAAGTAGAGAGGGTGGATATTGAAAAAAACAAATTGTTTATCAAGCTTAAAGATGGAAAAAGAGAAACGGCGCAAAAAGAACTTGAATCTTCGCTTCTGGAATCATTCAATAATGTTGGCATTGATAAAGAAAAACTCAAAGAAGTAAAAATAGAAGTTGTTGATACCAGTGTTTATGATTTTTGGACACAAGGAGTCTTGTCGTTTATTTTTCCGTTTTTATTGATAGGTTTTTTTGTTTGGTTTTTGATGAGAAAAGCTCAACAGGGAAACAATCAAGCAATGATGTTTGGCAATAGCAAGGCAAGAATGTTGATTCCAACAAAAGACGGAAAAAACAAAATAACCTTTAAAGATGTTGCCGGATCAAAGGAGGCGAAAGAGGAGTTAAATGAAATAGTTGAATTTTTAAAAACACCGAAAAAATTCTTGGCTTTGGGGGCTAAAATTCCACGAGGTGTTTTATTGCTTGGTTCTCCCGGAACCGGAAAAACTCTTTTGGCGAAAGCTGTTGCCGGTGAAGCCAATGTTCCCTTTTTTACTATTTCCGGATCGGAATTTGTGGAAATGTTTGTTGGTGTCGGTGCGTCAAGGGTAAGAGATTTATTTAAGCAAGCCAAAAAACATGCTCCGGCTATAGTTTTTATCGATGAAATAGATGCCGTAGGTCGCCAAAGAGGTGCCGGTTTAGGCGGTGGACATGATGAGCGAGAGCAAACATTAAATCAAATTCTGGTGGAAATGGATGGTTTTGATACCGATACTAATGTTATAGTAATGGCTGCCACCAACAGACCGGATGTTCTTGATCCGGCCTTGTTGCGACCGGGAAGATTTGATCGCCGAATAACAATTGACAATCCGGACATCAAAGAAAGGGAAGCAATTTTAAAAATTCATGTCGCCAACAAACCACTTCAAGAAGATGTTGATTTACGCCAATTGGCAGAAAGGACTCCCGGATTTTCCGGTGCAGATTTGGCAAACTTAGTCAATGAAGCTGCTATTCTAGCTGCTAGACGCAACAAGAAAACTATCGGCATGCAAGAGATGAGAGAATCTATTGAAAAAGTTTTGTTGGGGTCGGAACGAAAAAGTCATATTTTATCAGACAAAGAAAAAAAGATTACCGCTTATCATGAGGGTGGACATGCATTAGTAGCTACCGTCTTGCCAAAAGCTGATCCGGTGCACAAAGTCTCTATTGTTTCACGAGGAAGGGCGGCCGGCTATACCCTAAATGTTCCCAACGAAGATAAAACTTTGCATTTTAAATCTTATTACACGGAAGAAATTGCAGTTTTATTGGCCGGTTACATTGCCGAAAAGAAAATTTTTGGTGAAGTTACAACCGGAGCTTCCAATGACTTGGAAAGGGCTACAACTATTGCTCGGAAATTGGTTACTCGCTTTGGAATGAGTAATCTCGGCACTATGACTTTCGGTAAAGATCAGAGTGAAGTATTTTTAGGCCGAGATTATCATGAACAAAGAAATTATTCAGAAGAAATTGCGCGAAAAATTGATGAGGAAGTTGCCAAATTCATTAAAGAAGCATATTCTGTTGCTGAAAAAATCCTTAACGAAAAAGAAGATATCTTGGAAAAGATAGCGCAAGAATTGTTGAAAAAAGAAACTATAGAAAAAGAAAGATTTGAAGAGATTGTTGGGATCAGTAAGGAGAAAAAAGTTGATGGTAGCACAACAAGTGAAAAAATAAAATCAAAAAAGAAAATCGCCCACATAGAACCGTTGTAATAGATTTTTTTACTGCCGAATGTTTTCAAAGTAAAGAATTATTAAACTTTAAAAAAAGATTTTCGGTTACCATTTTGAAACTAAATAAAAAATCGTTCCCGTTTGTCGGGAACGATTTTTTTTGAACCGATTTATTTTGTACTCCAAAGACCATGAAGATTGCAAAAAGCGCGAACAGTAAAAGTGTCTTGACGACAAATAAATTTTGTCTTTGGTTCACTTCCGGGTTCTAAATAACGACGATGAACAGTTGGTCCGGAAATCACCTCAACCCACTCAATATAATGATCGTTTTCCATAGGGTGTTCCGTTTCTCCGATTGTAATAGTCAGAATATCACCATTTTTTTCCACTATCGGAATATGTTTCTCGGTGGCAACATCATTTTGGACATTTTCCTTTATTTCTTGCATCGCCTTATCACAGCAGACCAACTCTCCGTCTCCAACGCGAACGGTAGCAATCATATTATCACATACCGTACACTTAAATATTTGATTTTTTTTAACCATATGACAAATATTAAAATTACTTGTTTTAGTTTTTTAATTATTCGCCGGTTCATAGTATGCTTTTGGGTGATCACAAGAAGGACAAGTTTCCGGTGGAGTTTTTCCTTTGTGAACATAACCGCACTCTCGGCAAATCCATTCTGTCTCCTCTTCTTTTTCAAAAAAGGAACCACTTTGCAATTCTTGAAGAATTTCTTTGTAGCGCTTTTCATGGTTTGTTTCCGCATTGGCGATAGCTCTTAATCGGTTGGCTATTTCCGGCAATCCTTCTTCATCGGCAATATCCGCAAATTCCGGATACATGGTTGTGTGTTCATAATTTTCTCCGTTAATTGCCGCTTGTAAATTTTCTTCTGTTGTTCCGAGTGTGGTAGGTACGCCAGCTTCCAATGTTATCGTTGTATTCGGATCGTCTTTTAAATCCTGAATCATTTTGAAAAGCCATTTCGCATGTTCTTTTTCTTGGTTGGCGGTTAATTCAAATAAAGAAGCAATTCTTTCGTAACCTTCTTCTTTGGCAATTTTGGCGTAAATGGTGTAACGATTTCTGGCTTGTGACTCTCCTGCAAAAGCGGCTGCCAAATTCTGTAATGTTTTTTGCATAAATTTTATTTTAAAAATTAAATATTACTCTTTCATTATATACTATAATATTAATTTAGGAAAATAGATTAATTGTTCATTGGATTATTTGTTTAATTGTAGAGCGGGTGAGTAGGGTGGTCCTTACTTGATAAATTGTAAGATGGCCGGAGCGAGATATAAGATTAATAAAGCCGGAAAAATAAAGAAAACCAAAGGAATGGAAATTTTTATGGAAGCTGTTCTACTTAACTCTTCCGCGCGTTGAATGCGATTGGTTAAGATTAATTGTGATTGAATTTCCAAGACATTTGTCAGTGGTGTACCAAGTTGTTTGGCTTGTTTTATTGCCGTTGTGAATCGCTTTAAATCCGAAGAGTCAATTCTTTTATTCATATTATTCAAGGAGTCATCCAGTGATCGTCCATAATTCATTTCATACTGAACAATTTTAAATTCTTCCCGCAAAACCCCGTGAAATTTATCAGTGGTGGAGAATAAAGCATTTTCAAAATTCATCCCGGCATTCACCGCCAAAGCAAGCATATCGATGAAGGTATTGAAACTATGGTCAAATTCTTGTCGGCGACGGGTAATCAACACTTTTAATAGGAAAATTGGTCCGTAAATCATTAAAATAAAGAAAAAGAATCCCAGCAACAATCCCTGAAAAAAATTATTTGCCAGAAGAGCTAAAATGATTGAAACAATGCCGGCAAGAATACCAAGCAAATTATGGAGAACCATGAATTCGGCTATGTTTAAACCGAAAGGGCGACCGGCTCGCCGTAATAATTTTTCCACTTGAGAATAGTTGAATATTTTGGCTAAAAATATGTTATTTTGCTTGCTTAATTTTCCGGCTAAAGTTTTTAAAACATTTTTTTTATTTTTTTGTTGTGATTCCAAAGAATCCAAAAAAGACTTTTTGGTGTAAACATAAGACAGCTCAGTGAAGATGAGAACAAAAACTGAAATAAAGATTAAAAAGCTGATTAGATCTATACTATTCATGGCGAAATTTAAATTCTTATTTTAATAATTCTCCATATCAAAGAAAAACCGATTAATTCCAAAATCAAAGACAAAAACAAAAGCATCTTTCCTATTGAAGTAACGAATAAAATGGAGATATAATCGGCGTTTAAAAAGTAAAAAACGCCGGCGGAAAATGGCCAAAGTAAAACTATGATAATTCCGGACAGTCTTCCTTGCGAAGTGAAGACCCGAATGTCTTTTTGCAGTTTGTTTTTTTGTCTAACCCAGGTAGCCATCCGTTTTAACATTTTAACAATATCTCCTCCCATTTGGTCTTGCATAATCAAGCCGTTAAGCACATTGCGAAGTTCTTCGTTGGTTGTTCTTTTTTGGATATTTTTAAAAATTATCGCCAAGGGGATATTATAATTCATTTCCGCCAATATTTGTTTAAATATCAGATTGAAAGGCACCGGAGCTTCTTTGGCGGTAAAATCTATTGCTTGCGGTAGAGATAATCCGGACTGGATTGAATTTGCCAGAGTTTCCAGGACAAACGGCAACTGTAAAGGAATTTTTTTCTGATTTTTTCCGGCCAGGAATTTAATGAAAAAAATATATAAATAAACAGCCAGAAAAGCAAACAAAAGAAATAATCCCGCTAATTGTAGAAGAAAACCAAAAAGTACTATTCCAATCCAAAGAAGAAAACAGGAAAAAAGAAAAAATTCATAAGTGAAGGACATGTCGGCCCATTCGTAGGTGGAATGAAATTTCACCAAAAAAGGATATTTCTGCCAAAAGGGTTCTTTCATTAACGGTTTTAAAGGTTTGTTTTTAATTTTATTTTGCTGGTAGAATATTCTTTTTCTTTCTTGCGGTAATAAAACCACACGCACAATTATCAGTATAATAAAAAAAATCATTCCACCGAAAAGCATCGCCAAAATTAGGTGATCGTAGTTTTGCCAAAAGAAATGGAATAAATCCTTCCCATAGATAATTGTTTTTACCCATTTTTCCGGTAAAAGTTTATCAACTTGCTGACCAAAAAATAAATTAATCATTTTCTGCAGTGGTTAATTCTTTTAAAATATACTTTCCATTCTCTCGACTTTCCGGATCAGCAATAAGGCGACAAATTTTTGAAATCTTTCGTTGCCCGTTGGAAAGTCTTTTTAATTGAATGACAATCTCTACCGCCCCGATAATTTGTTGACGAATGGCTTTCAATGGCAAATCAACGCTACCCATTAAAACCATAGTTTCCAAACGCAACAGAGCTTCCAGCGGAGCATTGGCATGTATGGTTGTGATTGATCCTTGGTGACCGGTATTCATAGCTTGTAGCATATCTATTGCTTCCGCTCCTCTGATTTCTCCAACAATAATTCTGTCCGGACGCATTCGTAAAGCGTTTTTAACCAAGTCACGAATGGAAATTTCTCCTTTTCCTTCCGTGTTTGCCGGACGACTTTCCAAAGAAATTAAATGGGGGTGTGGTAGTTGTAATTCCGCCGAGTCTTCAATGGTGATAATACGCTCTTTTTTGTTGATATGCTCCGCCATGGCATTCAAGAGGGAGGTTTTTCCCGTTCCTGTTCCCCCGGAAATAACGATATTCTTTTTTTCTCTAACAATAGTCATTAAAATTTCTTCCATTTCCGGAGTAATTGACCCGATTTGCCTTAAATCATTCAAGGTGAAAGGATGACGAGAAAATTTTCTTATTGTCAAAACCGGCCCGGTGATACTCAAAGGTGGTATGATGGCATTAACTCGCGAACCATCTTTTAAGCGAGCATCTACCATCGGACTGCTTTTATCAATTCGTCGCCCAACACGACTGACGATTCGGTTTATGGTGTTTAATAATTCATCTTCTGAATAAAAACTTTGATCTGTTTTTTTTAAAATCCCGTTTTTTTCTATATAAATCGTTTTATAACCATTAACCATAATTTCCGAAACTGAATCGTCATCCAAAAAATCCTGCAAAGGACCAAGTCCGTTTATCCGATTTATCACCTTTTTTATTAAAGTGGCAGTTATTTTTTCCGGAAAGATAAACTCTTCTTCTTTGATAATTCTTTGTAGTTGTTGTTTCAAGAAAGAGTTGTTTTTTAAAACCTTATCGTTTAACAAATAACGTTGTTCTAAAAAGTCAAACAACTTCTGCCAAATAATTTCTTCAACTTTTTGTAAATTGATTTTTTGTGACATAGAATTAACTTCTATTAAAAAGTTTATCAATTAACAAATAAACATGTCTTGAGTAACTCAGCTTTTTGTTAATCGTCATTGGCGCACCCAATAAAACATTATCCCAAGCGCCTTGAGTTTCTGTTGGTAGAACTCCAATCACTTCTTCTTCAAACAAATTCTCTAATTCTTCTTCGGAAAAAACTTCTCCTTGATTACAGACAATTTTAATCTTCTCAGCTAGCTCTTCGGTTGATAATTTTTTTAAAAAAGATTTTGTTTTATTTACCGACAAGTTGTCCATATTGGTAACGGCAATCAGAGAGTGAGCGTTTTTATGAGTTGCTTTTAGTAATGGCAAGTTGTTTTTTTCCGTGTCTATAACAATAAAATCGTACACCTTCAGTGCCCAGGGTAATATTCTTTTATAAAAAGAATTTAATTCTTTTAAGGAGTAATATTTTTGTGGTGACAATAAGATGTGCAAATCGTTTAAGTGATAAACGGTTTTTTCAAAAGCATCATTGAATTTTGAAAGATCTGGGGTATTTGAATTACTTATTATCTCTTTCAAAAACAAATCAAGATTAAAAATCGTTTTATTATGTTTCAGCCCAAATAGATGAGGTATATCGGAAGACTGGTTAGCGTCCAGAAACAAAGTTTTTTTATTGGGAAATTTTTTGCTTAATGCGTAAGCAAAATTAGTAGACAACAAACTTGTCCCAACTCCTCCCTTAGCGTGTAAAAAATGAAAAATTTTTCCTGACATAAATTTATTGTTGATGAATGATAACATTAAATAACACCTTTAAGGCCTTAGCGACCATTAAATTATTTGCTTGAGACTCATTAACTTCCAACACCAAATAGCCATCCTGATTATTTTTGGCACTTTTTTGAATATGTAATATTTTCACACCTCTCACCGGAAAAGTGGCCTGAGAAACCAATTGTTGGGAATTTTTCAGTCGTTGTTTATGGGCTTCACTGGCAATAATATCTATTACATCTCCCTCTTTAATCTCCGGGATGGGAGCGGTTAACCAATCAAAACCGATGGTCATAGCCGTTTTTCCGGTGGATATTTTAGCGCTAATGGAATCGGCGTTAACTGTTCTTTTGAAAAAATTCGGTGTAATTATTTGGTTCGCCGGAATGTCTAAAAAAGTTATTTGATCAATCGCTTCTTCGGTCTTAAGCAGGGCGTTTTCCGGTAACTGTTTTCGCGGAATTTTTTTTAAAGCAATATCTGTGTCGCTAATTTTTTGATAAGCGGAAATTTTTCTTGTTGTTACCACTACCGGAATTTGTTCAGAGTCGTATTTTATTTTGCTAAAAAATTTATGACTACCCAAAGCAACCAAAAGAGCCATAGCTAAAGCCATTGTTAGATATACTTTTCTGCGTCGCTCAAACTTTTGTGACCAATTTGTCGTGGTGGTTGGTAATCGTTTGTTCATATCTTTATTTAATTCTTAATTGTGATTCAGCCGTAATAAACACATCTTGTTTTTTACGGTTCGCTATAAACTCAATCGGAGAGGTGACTGTTAATTCTACACGGGCCTTTACAAAATCATCATGATCGTCATAGTGGTAGGGATAAATTATGCTTATATTTTTTATAGTATAGTTTTTACGCAAAGCCGTTCCGGCGTCCAAATTTTTCTGTAGATAATCATCAATGGCGTCTCTTACTTTTTCAATTATTTCCGAATCTGTTGTTAAATAAAGTCGATCCTCATCGGTTAAATTCTCCCAAATCGGTGTGGTAGCCTCAAAAGATGGATCATCCTCTTCTTTTTCCTTTACTAAATCAACTATCTCATCGCCCAGGACACTAATTCCTGAAGATGTTGCCGTATTAGTGAGGCTGGTGTAGATGGATTTGGCGTAATACAAACTACCGGCATTAATAATCAAGGCAAATATCCCCAAAGCGACAGGTAAAAAAATCGCCATTAAAATTATGATTGTACCTCTTTCTGATTTTCGTAAAATTTCCAAAAACATGGCCGTTTGAATATTTGTAAATAATAATTAGTCTTCATATTCAATCCTTGATAAAGCGGTGCTGATCAAAGAAATGGAATCTCTATCAAAAAAATCATTGGTGATGCCGAAGGGCATTTTGAAATGCACCGGCATGGGGTAAGAATATGTAATCGTCACTCTCAACTCATCTCCTCTTTCCCGGCTACTTTCGTTAGGTGGAGAAATTTGCACACTAACTCTCTCGGCTTGTCCCGGCAATGTTTGCAGGGATTCGTTGATTGCTCCTTGAATTTTTGAATTTTCATTAGTTAAAGCTCCGATTCTGGCCCCTTGGTGAGCGGCGTAAGCAATTTGCAGTTGAGCATGAATATACAAACCAATATTTATAATGGCAAAGAATATAAACAAAACAAAAGGCAAAAGAATGGCCATTTCCAGCGTTGATTGCCCTAAATTATTTTTCCAAACATTCTTCCTAAACATTTGCTCGGTAATTTAAGTTTCTTAAGTTTAACGATACATTATGGCATAAAATGATTGTTTTGTCAACTAAAAAGAGTGAATGACTATTGACAAAAAAACAAACATATGCTATAGTAACCAGTTAAATTGAAAATTAGGTTTATGAAAAGTAGTCATTATATTGTTTTTAATAACGGTTATAAAATATATTTATCATTCAAGAAAACATTTTGGCAGAGGTTGAAGGGTTTACTGGGAGAGAAAAAGTTGATGGGTTGGCAAGGAGTTGTTCTGGTTGGCAGTAAACAGATACATACTCTGGGGATGAAATTTCCGATTGACATTGTCGTCATGGATAAAGAAAATAGGGTTATTGATTTTGTCGGTAATTTTCAGCCAAACAGAATTAGTCGTTTTTATAGGAATGCTAAGTATATCATTGAACTGGGAGTGGGCGAGGAAAACAAGAAATTGTTTAAAATTGGCGAAAAAATAGTGTTTGCAAAGTTGATTTAATCCATTTTTTAAGATTAATTATTAAGATTCAGGTATGTTAAAAGGACTAAAAAAGGTTCTAAAAAACAACCAAGGGCAATCAGTGATTGAATATGCATTGATCATAGCTCTTATCGCCGTTGTAGCTATCGCCGCTATAACTGCTTTGGGAAGCAAGATTACTGCGGTATTTCAATCAATTACCGACGCATTGCCTAATTAATAGTTGTTTATTTGGTTGTTGAAAATTGGTTTGGTGTTTATTTGAGTGCAGAACGGTAAAAACCGGCTAAGCCGGTTTTTACCGTTTTTGTGGTTTTTTTGAAGTTAATGTGGTTCTTTTTGATGTGGGAATTTTTTGATAATTTGTAGAAATATGTTATACTAAATACAGTAAGTACGAGTTATTTTTTTATTGATAACAAAAAATAAGTAAAAATACTAAAATAAAATGATTTCCAAAGAAAATATATACGAAAACTCTTTGGTAACCAGGTGGATTTATTGGTTTGCTTGCGCTTTTTTTTGTGGTTTTTGTTTTTGAAGTTAATGTGGTTCTTTTTGATGTGGGAATTTTTTGATAATTTGTAGAAATATGTTATACTAAATACAGTAAGTACGAGTTATTTTTTTATTGATAATAAAAAATAAGTAAAAATACTAAAATAAAATGATTTCCAAAAAAAATATATACGAAAACCCTTTGGTAACCAGGTGGATTTATTGGTTTGCTTGCGCTTTGTTTTTTGTCTTATTGGGGAGTGGTTTTTTACTCCAAGCACAAGCCAAAGAAAGCCTGAAAGAAGTAGTTGTTAGTGCTAAAATTTTAAACAAGGAAAATCAGCCGGTTGCTGACGATTTATATGATTTCGTTTTCACTTTGTATAAAGTTGACACTAATCGTGATATTAAATCGCAACTGAACAGGTATCGAAATGATGGACTGTGGCGCACAAAAAAGCAGGTTTTTGTCGAAAAAGGAGAATTAAAAGTATCTCTGAAAGTGGTTGTACCGGAAGGGGATGGAACTTATTCGTTGGGAATAAAGATTGATGATGATCGGGAAATGCTACCACGAAAAATTATTTTTTCCGGTAAAACAGGAGCAAAAAAGGGAAGTCCCGGTGGGAGCAATATTAAAGATGATCAAAAAGGAAAAAATCTGACTACCAGCATCGTTAATAAAGATGAAAGTGGGCAGTCTGTGGTTGAGAGCAGTGCCTCCAAAACAAAAACGCACAATACCACCATAAACACCTCCACTACTAAATCGGTCGTAAAATCAGAATTTAAGGGTGCACAAATTGAGATTGGTACCGATCCGGGCATGGTGCCGGTTTTAAATAGTGAAGGGAAAATAGACCGTTCTTTGCTTGATTTGCCGGTCATGGCCGGTTCCGGAGGATTGAGCGCCATTACTATCAGTCTTGATGATGCTTTAAATACGGCGGAAATCAGATCAGCATTACTGGCAGACAAGGAGTTTGTCACCGGAGTCATTGATTTGATAACCGACGAAACTCCTGATGATGAGGAAATAATTATTTATGACGAAAAAAGTGGAAAATATACCGGAGCAACATTGTCATTTGATTTGTTGACAGATATTGCTTTGAATTCGTTGACGGACGGGGATCGCTTGGTTTACAACAAAAACGACAAAAAATGGAAAAATTTACCGGGGTATGTTGCCGGAACCGGCCTAGAATTAAGCAATTATACCTTCAATTTAAAAGCATCGCTCAACAACTTAACCGATGTTGACATCTCCGGCACTCCGTCGGGCGGTCAAGTTCTCACTTGGAGTGGTGGCAAATGGATTGCCGCCGGAATTTCACCAAGTGACACCATTTATACGGCAGACGGAGTTATTGGAGGAGACAGAAATGTTTCTTTGGGAGGAAATAATCTTAGTTTTGGTGGAAATGATTTGTTCATTGACGGAAACACCAATAATATCGGAGTCGGTACAACAACACCTTCTTACAAACTGGATGTGGCGGGGGAAGGAAGATTTAGCGGAGACCTAACCCTTTCTGCCGGACTTTTAGACAAAGATGGTGATATTGGCGGAAGTGGTCAAATTCTCACTTCTACCGGTTCAGCTACTGACTGGGTGGATGTTTCCACTGTGATAGCCGGAGCGATTGCCATAGATAATCTTACCGATGCTCAAAACGATGCCGTTAATAACAACCTTTTT
>Ga0256914_1000717_pt1 | contig 32012 bp, 21 predicted proteins | sample HulkmetaG_FD_191571 | JGI IMG/M metagenome (GOLD analysis project Ga0256914, IMG submission 191571) | Hydrothermal chimney microbial communities from Main Endeavour vent field at the Juan de Fuca Ridge, Pacific Ocean - Hulk | ecosystem: Environmental > Aquatic > Marine > Hydrothermal vents ... | reverse complement strand
ACTGATAGCGGCATTGTATCATGCCCAGGATCTCAGCCGTATTCCCGCAGTGGACGCCCACGGCCAGCCCCTGCCCAACAACGCCTACCCGCTGGGCGAGATCGTCATTCATTGAGCTCAGCGCCAGCATTGGCCAGCGGATGCAATACCGACCCCGCGTCGAGCCGCAAAACACCTCTTCTGCGCCTGGCGGAGCTGCGCCCCTACAAAAGACCCTCCATTTTTCGCAGCCTGCATCCTGTCCCATGAACCGTCCTTGCCCGGTCCTGGCGGAGCGATCATCCGATTCGATGTGATACAATGATCGGAAATCCCCACCTCCGATCGTCCCAGGAGAAATCCCCATGCCCGCACCCATCGATCTCCTCGTTCACGTCACCCACGAAGCCGGCGTCAAAGTGGGCGGCATCGGCGCGGTGCTCAACGGCCTGTTGGGGGCCGATGCTTATCAGCAATCGATCGCCCGCACCATCGTGGTGGGACCCTACAACGTAGACAACCCCGGCGAAATGGCCCGGCTTTTCGCCCCGGGCAATCGCCTGCGCCTGCTCTTCGCCCGCCATCGGGGCGTCGACTTGCTGCCCCCGCCCCTGACCGCCGCCTTTCGCAGCATCGAAGACGCGTTCAACGTGGAGATACTGTACGGGCTCAGACCCTTTGGCGAGGTGGAGCACGAAGTGTTGCTGCTCGACGTGACCCAGATCGATCAGGAGAAACTGGGGAACTTCAAGTACCTCCTGTGGGATCGATATGGTTTGGATGTGGCCCGCTACGAATATGACCCCGAATTCAAACGCTTCATCGAACTGGCCGAACCCGCGTACGCGGCCCTCCACCATCTGGCTCAGGATGCAGGCGACCATCGCATCATCCTGGCCCACGAATGGATGGGCATTCCTCTGGCTCTGGCCGCAATGCAGCGGGATGCAGCCATGTGGCGCACCTATTTCTACGCTCACGAAGTCGCCACCGCCCGTCTGCTCGTAGAGGAGCATCCCGGACACGACACCCGATTCTACAACGTACTGCGGCTGGCCCTGCCGGAAGACAAATCGGTGGGCGATCTGTTCGGTCCACAGGATTACTACTTCAAACACGCATTACTGGAACGGGCCGCCCTGTTCGACGGCATCCTGGCGGTGGGAAACCCCGTGGTGGCGGAGCTGCGCTTCCTGGGGAGCGCCTTTTCAAACCGCAAAATCGATCTGGTGTACAACGGCGCGCCCGCGGCCAAAATCACCCTGGAGGAGAAAAAACAAAGCAAAGCCTTGCTGCAGGAATACGCCCGCAACCTGCTGGATTTCTCTCCCGACTTCATCTTTAGCCATGTCACCCGTTTCGTGCTCAGCAAAGGACTGTGGCGAGACATCCGGGTGCTGGAGCATCTGGACCGCATCCTCCACCGCGCGGGCAAGACCGGCATCCTCTACATCCTCTCCAGCGCAGAACCAACAGGTCGCGCGCCCGAGCAGGTCTGCCATTGGGAGCGGGAATATGGCTGGCCTGTGGCTCATCGGGCGGACAATGGCGATCTCCTGGGCCTGGAAACAGACTTCTTCTTCCATGTGCTGGAGCCCTTCAACCAGCACAGCAAAGCCATCAAAGCCGTTCTGATCAACCAATTTGGCTGGAGTCAAGAACGTTGCGGCCAGCGTATGCCAGCAGCCATGAACTTCATGGACCTGCGCCGGGGCGCGGATGTAGAATTTGGACAAAGCATCTACGAGCCCTTTGGCATCGCTCAGATCGAACCCCTGAGCTTCGGCGCACTGTGCGTTCCCAGCAACGTGTGCGGCGCGGTGGGCTTTGTAGAACGGGCCGCCGCGGATTTTCCCGAATTCCCCAACGTCATCGTGGCCGACTACGTGACTCCGCCCGATGATTGGATTTTCCACAGCGCCCGCGAAGCTCTCAGCATCGATCAACACGCCCGAGACATCATCGAACGCCAGCGCAGCAAGCGGGTGGCCGAGACCATCGCCGCGCGACTGCCCCTGACCGACGAGGAAGCTCAGGCATTATTGACGTCGGGCCAGCTCGTCGCACACCGCATGAGCTGGGAGGTGGTGGTGACGGACCACCTCCTACCAGCACTCCTTTGAAAACAACTTGTGCACCCCCGGCAGGATTCGAACCTGCGACCATCGGATTAGAAGTCCGGCGCTCTAGCCACTGAGCTACGGGGGCGCAAAATGATCAGTCCGATTCACTCGTACGCGGCGGATTGTATCATGTCAGCGCATGCGGCGCAAAGAGCGCACATCCCTCGGGGCGCGTTTCACACCTCGCAAGCGGCCATCGTCCCTGCATCGGTATCGACGCGGGCAAACCCGCAGTAGGCCTGAGCCGTCAATCTACCTCTCGAATGGGAAGATGGGCGTCATCCCGCAGAAACAGGGGAATGTGAGATAATGGCGCGTCAGCGGTTATCCATTGTCCCCCCTCGAAAATCTGGTCCGACCAGGCATCGCGCCACGATGCACCCGAGGGGAGATAGACCTGGCGGCGGCGTTGCCCCCATTGGAGGATGGGAGCCACCAGCAGATCGGGCCCGAACAGATATGAATCCTCTATCCGCCATGCCGCCTCATCTTCGGGGAAATGGAAGAAGAGGGGACGCATGGGCGGCGCGCCCGTAGCGCTGGCGTCGGCCATCAAACGCATGATATATGGGCGTAATCGCTCTCGGAGGAAGAGCTGTTGGACGAGAAGGCCGTACACCTCATCGCCGAAAGACCAGACCTCATTCGCGCCGCCGCGCTCCCAAAAACGCTCGATATCGCCCGGTTTTCGGTAACCGTGCAAACGCAAGATGGGCGTGAAGACGCTGTACTGGAACCAACGCACCATCAATTCTCGAAAGACCGGATCCTGAGGATCGCCATCGTAAAAGCCGCCGATATCCGACGCCCACCAGGGGATGCCGCTCAGACCGATGCTCAGACCGGCGCGCACCTGCGTTTGTAGCGTCTCGAAAGTGGAGGGGATGTCTCCAGACCACACAGCCGCGCCGTAGCGCTGGCTTCCGGCCCAGGCGGAGCGATTGTATGTCAGGATTTCCTCCTCTCCCTCGCTGCGCAAGCCTTCATAAAATGCCCGGGCGTGCATCATGGGGTAGATGTTGGTGACCGCCAGACCGTTGCCCAGATGATAGCGCAGATTGTCGGGATCGTCTGGGATGAGTTCCGGCTCTCCCACATCCAACCAGAAAATCTTGATGCCATGCTGGTAATAACCCTCTCGAATCCGCTCCCACAGCCAGGCCCGAGCTTCGGGATTGGTGGCGTCGTAGTAGGCCAGCGGAATCGTGCTTCCGGGGGCGTTGGCGTCAGTCATCAGCCGGGTGGCAAGCACGCCTCGATTGGTTTCCACCAGCAGACCGCGTTCTCTCGCTTCCTGAAAATAAGCGCTATCGAAATTCATCGTAGGCCAGACGGACACCTTCACTTTGACCCCCATCTCATCCAGTTCCCGCACCAATCCGGCGGGATCCGGCCAATCCGCCGAATCGAACCGCCATTCGCCCATATGCGGCCAGTGGAAGAAATCGATGACGATGACAGAGAGGGGCAAGCCGCGTTTCTTATACTCGCGGGCAATAGCAAGCAATTCCTCCTGGGTTTCATAGCGCAATTTGCATTGCCAGAAGCCGGACGCCCATTCGGGCATCATGGGAGCATGTCCAGTCGCGTCCACATAGCGCTGGAGGATTTGCGCCGGCGATGCGCCCAACGTGATCCAGTAATCCAGCTTTTTGGTGGATTCTGCAATCCAACGCGTATGATTTCTCCCTAACTCCACTCTCCCCACCGCAGGATTATTCCACAAAAATCCATAGCCGCGGCTGGAAAAGAGAAAAGGAATGATCACCTCGCCGTTGCGCTGTAACAGATCGATCACGGCTCCTTTCTGGTCGAGAAGACCATGTTGCTGCTGTCCCAGACCATAAAACCGCTCCCCTTCATAGGCCTTGAAGCGCATCTGGACGCCGAAATGATCGCTATCCATGCTGGCGATGAATCGGCGGTGAGGATGCGGAAGGGGCGGGCGAAACTCCTCCAAAACCTCCTCGCCCGTCACCGTATTGACGAAGCGGATAAACCCCTTTTCATCGATTTCTGCCGCCAATGCGCCATTGCGGATGCGGGCTTTGCGTCGCCCTATGCTGATCTCGGGGGAAGCGGGCGGCGGGGTGAGCAAGGCGGACAGGGGATCATCATCGGATAGTTGTAAATTGAGCGCCCCTCGCACCCGCAGCGCGTCGGGACCCCATGCTTCGATCTGAATAAACGCCTGTCCCTTTCGCCAAATGATGCGATCTTGCTTCTTCTGCAATGTCATGCGTCGTCATATCCTCCATAATCCAGGCAGGCTTGGTACATAGCGGCCAGATTCTCCGCGGGCGCTGCTGGCGGCAGGTTGTTTGCATCGCGCAAGACGAATCGCCCGCCATCCTTGATGCCAGACAGTAGAATCTCCTTGGTGCGTTCATAGACCTGCGTGGGCGTGCCGTACAGCAATAACGCCACCTCGACCCCGCCGTAGATCAGCACATCCGGCCCCAGATCTTTTCGCAATTGGGTGAAGTCTACCGGAAAGCCAGTGTCGAATTCCATCACATTCAATTCTTCGTGAATGAGTTTGAAATGGCGGGTGGCGTCGCCGCACAGGTGCATTTTGCGGGGACGGTCTGGCGCCAGAGCGTCGTAGTAGCGATGGTGAAATGGCAATACGACGTCGCGATACATCTGAGTGCTGATGAGTTGAATGGAGTCATCTTGCATCAACTCGCCGATTTCCCAATCGTGCCAGTAAGCGCGAAAAGCCAGAGCCGCGTGAATGAGCGATTCCGTGATGAAAGACATGACTTTCGATGCGTGATCAGGATTCAGGATCAGGTCCATCATAAACTCGGCGCCGCACACATTCATCGCTACGGTGAGGGGGCCATCGCTCCAATACATCGAATAGGGCTTCACCTGTATGGGACGATCCATGAATGTCATTCTTTCGGCGATCTCGACCATGCGGGCATAGAATGCCAGTCTTTCGGCGTAGAATCCATGGGTGAGAGGGCGGGTTGTATCCACATCGAAAATCGCCATTTTGTTGTCGCCCGTGTAGCGCGCCCTGACATCGGGAACCTGGCCTTCCAGAAACACAATGGGCGCGCCCAAAAAGGCGGAAGCGCCCACATTTTGGTCATCGACATAGACCGTCCAGTAATCTGGCAGCCCCCTGGGACTGTCGCAGTAACAATTGATATGCTGCGCCACATGAAGATCGTACTGCAACTGCACCTCGATCATCGTGGCCGGATCGTTGAAGTACTGCTCGAAGGTGATGGATTTTTTGTTGAGACGTGGGTCGAGGAGATAGATGCGGGGGTTCGTATCCAACATCATCGGGACCCGAAAGGGCTTTCCATCATAAAAAGCCTGCCAAACGGCTTCCTTTGTCTGGTTCGATACATCGAATTGGCAATCATTCATAAGCTGTCACCTGCACCAGAAAGGCGCAATCGGATTACTGGCTCTGTGTTCAATAAAGCCGTTATGATTTGAGCGCGCCTCCGGTAAGTCCGGCAATGAAATGCTTTTGCATAAAGAAGAATAGGATGAGGATGGGAGCCTGCACCATCATAATGATGGCGAAGGATTGGCCATAATCGGGGCTCCACCCCACACTACCGGCCAGGATGTAGATTCCCATGGTGGCGGTCATCCCTTTGGCCGGGCCCAGGATGAAGTATGGTTGCAAGAAGTCGTTCCATAGAAACAGACTCAGGAAGATGATGACCGAAGCGGTGGCGGGCCGCACCAGGGGAAAAATGATCTGCCAGAACAAGCGCAGGTCGCTGGCGCCATCGATGATGGCTGCTTCATCCAGCTCTCTGGGGATGGTCTTGATAAAACCGCTGTAAATGAATACGGCGAAGGCGAGCAAACCGCCTCCGGACATCACCGTGATAAGCCCAGGATACGTCCCCAACAACCCGATCATGCCGTAAAATCGAATCATGGGGATCAAAGTGATCTGGATAGGCACCATCAGGCCAGCCAGAAAAAGCAACTGCATCAACTTGGACCGCCGATTGGAGTGCCGGGCCAGATAATAACCGGTCATGGAAGATAGTATGACGATAATGATGACCGAGATAGTTACGATGAAGATGCTATTCAGGACGCCGCGCTGCACCAAGCGATCGGGCCTGTTCAGCGCCTTCTTGAAATTCACGAAGATATCGGAAGAAAGATCGGGCAGCGCAAAAGGATGGTAGATGATCATTTCGTTTGGTTTGAAGGCGTTGATGATTGCCAACAACAGAGGCAACGCCAACAACAGCGTGACAATGATCATCAAAGGTGTTAACAGGGCATGTTTTCGTTTCATCAGAACTCCACTTCTCTGCTGCGCAGATAACGCGTGACGATGATGGAGGTGATCGCCATCATAACGAAAAGGATGACTGCAATGGCCGTGGCGTAGCCCGTCTGGTTGCCTGTCAGACCGATGCGGACGACATAGTAAGCCATGGTTTCTGTGGCGCCGCCCGGACCGCCCTTGGTTAGAACCAAGATTTGATCATAGAGCTTGAAAGCGCCGATGAGGATCAGCGTAACGGTAATGGTGACGGCCGGGCTGATCAACGGCCAGGTGACGTTGCGGAACCGCTGCCACCCATTGGCCCCATCCACTTTGGCCGCATCCAACAGCTCTTTGGGAATGCTTTGTAGCGCCGCCAGAAAGATGACCATGCAGAACCCCATCCATTGCCACACGACGACGAAGACAACTGTGGCGAAGGCGAAACGCGGCTCACCCAGCCACGGAATCCGTCTGGGGATAAGCCCTAACTGATCGTACAGTATCGTATTGACCAATCCGCGATCATTGAGATACATCGTCCACAATAGACCCACGACGATTGGAGCCAGCGCGTACGGAATGAACAGGATGGTGCGCATGGTGGCGTAAAGCGCGCCCCGACGATTCATGCCCAACGCCAGCAGCAGCCCTCCCACATTGGCGATAATCGTCAGCGCCACGGCAAATTGCACAGTGTTCACCAGCGATCTGCCAAACGAGCGATCGTCCAACAGATCGAAATAGTTGCTCAGGCCAATGAATTTGGTGTTCGCATAAAGTGGATTTAGATTGGTCAGACTGTAATAGAAACTGAAAATAAGTGGCAAAATCAGGACGACGGTATAGAAAAGCAGGGTGAGAGCCACCACCACTTCCAGAAACCCCACGCGAAAGCGCCTTTTGTGGGATATTGCCTTGGTTTTGCCAAAGGAAGTTTGCATTTCCACTTTTTCAATAAAGGTTGCCCTTACTTATGAATGGCGGTTTAGTTGGAAGATGCGCCGCACGGCGAAGGTGCGGCGCATCTTGAGAGTCTGGCATCTACCGGGATGCACCCAATGTGATTCGGTTGGCGAGCTCGCTACTGCGACAGACGCTTGGCGGTGTCTTCCCAGACTTTGTCCAGATGTTCCATCTCAGCTTTCACATCTGCGCCGCTGGCGATGTTCTGGTAGGAGCTGTAGATCTCGGCCTTCATGCCGGGCAGAGGCGAATTGACGTCGTTGGTCCAGCAGAAGGAGCTCACAGCTTTGCCTTTGTCATCGTTGAAGTAGGAGAGTCCTTCCAGGTAGAGGTCTGATACGTCAGCGTTGTAATCCTCAACGGACATGCCTTTGAGCATGGGGAAGACAGCGTCCGCTTCCATGAGCATCTTCATGTAAACCGGCGATGTCGTCATCCACTTGGCAATTTCCATGGAGAGATCGGGATGTTCGGAGCTGGCGAGCACGACGACGCTGCCCTGCACCACAGCAGGTACGATAGCTTCGCCGTCATCCCGCGGCATGAGGAAAATGCCCACATCGAAATTGGCCTCTTTGGAAGCCTGCTGGATGAACCAGCTGCCCATGGGATACATGGCAGCCTTGCCCTCGACAAAGGTGCGGTTGGCGTTGGCATAGTCCAATCCCAATGCACCCTGATCGATATAGCCTTTTTCGATCAGGCTTTGGAACTTGGAGACCGCCGCAACCATGTTGTCATCCGCAAATTTGACTTTGTCGGCCTTGCGCTGTTGCAGCCAATCAGGCACATCGCCGATCACATCGGCGGTGATGATGCCGGTGGGAATCTGGCTCGTGGACCAGCCATCGGTGCCCGGCATCAGGACAGGAACATAACCGGCGGCCTTGGCTTTTTCTGCAATGTCCAGGAATTCAGCCCAGGTGGTCGGAACATCTACGCCCAATTCCTTGAAGATGCTTTTGTTGTAGTAGACAAAGGGGACTGCCTTGCCCGCGTAGGGAGGCGCCAGGCTCACGCCATCGACCTCGGTGACGCGCGGGTAAAGGAAGTGTTCATCGAGCCAATCGTTGTCGTAGGGGATCAATATGTTGCCGGTGGCGAATTCGGAGGGCTGTGAGGCGTGGGCAATGTCAGGGGGCTGTCCCGATGCGATGAGCTGCTTCAGGAAGTCGTTGGAATCAGCCGTCGCAACGATGGGCACGATTTCGACATTCGGGAATTGCGCTTCGATGTTGGCAAAGTGCTTCTCCCAAAATTCTGGCGTGAGCGCAGGCGTCTCGAAATACATGTACTTGATCTTGATCTTTTCGGAAGATTCCGCCGGCGCCTGAGTGGGCTCCGCCGGCGCTGCGGTGGGTTCCGGCGCCTGAGTGGCTTCTGCTGGCGCTGCGGTGGGTTCCGGCGCCTGAGTGGGCTCCGCCGGCGCTTTGGCTCCGCCGCAGGCTGCAAGCAGAATGAGCATCAGCGTCAACGCGGCCAGGATGAGGATGGGTTTGCTTGTAAGCAATCTGGGCTTCATGTCTCTCTCCTTTTGGGAAATGGATGGAGGGTGGTGAAGATATAAGCAGTCAATGGTGATTGCCAGAGAAATGCCTGCTACCTTATAATATAAACTGATTCCTTTCCCATTGGGAGAGGAAATCGGCCATCCGTAGGACAACAAGAGGCCATCATGCCCCGATCACATCCCCACGAGACGTTCATCGAAGAAGTTGGTCGAGCATTGACGAATTTATACGACCCGGCTCGTTTGCGCAAGAGCTGGCTGCTGGACGTCTTGGATATCCAAGACAATCAGACGCCACAGTTTGCTTTGACCCAACTGCTTCGTAACGCCATCGAATCTTTCCGCCCCGATCCCGCTACGCCGCCAGAATCCAAAGCCTGGCAGGTGTATGATATTTTGACGCGGCGTTTTGTGGTGCAGCAAAAGCAAAAACAGGTGGCTGCGGAGGTTGGGTTCAGCATCCGGCAGATGCGGCGACGCGAGAAACAGGCCATTCGCGTGTTGGCCGATTATCTCTGGCACCGGCATGGCGTGCAGGAGCGTCTGGGCCAGATAACCGGGACGTCACCGACTCCGGAGGGGGCTCGGGAGACAACTCCCAGTCAGGAGCAGGAATTGGCCTGGCTGCAGGCATCTTTTCCCCGAGCTATCGCGGACATCGCTCAGATTATCAATCCGGCATTGCGGCATGTCGCTCCTTTGATGAAACAGTATCAAGTGCAGGTGCAGGTGGATCTCCCCGAGGATCGACCGCCCGTTACGGCGCAAATAACCTTGTTGCGCCAGGTCATGCTCAACTTTTTCAGCGCGGCCATTCGTTCAGCCCCCTCCGGACGCGTCTTGATCTCGGCCCGGGTCAGCCAGGATGGCATCGACGCCATCGTGACGAGTGAGACGCAGCGTCAGGTCTCACCCCAGGATCGGATCCAAATCCAGGAGGAGTTGGATATGACCCGCAAGCTTATCGAGCTGATGGATGCGCAACTGTTCATCGAGCGGGAGCAGCCTTTGTACGGCTGGATTTCCTTGCCCATAGTCGAGCAAACCGCGGTGTTGGTCGTCGATGACAACGAAGACACGCTACGACTATTGCAGCGTTATCTCACCGGCACGCGCTATCTCTTCATCGGCGCAACCAACGCGGCCCAGGCCCTGGCCTTGGCTGAAAAACATGCGCCCTCCATCATCGTGTTGGATGTGATGCTGCCTGGCGTGGATGGATGGGAGCTGCTGGCCCGCATGAGAGAGCATCCCCGCTTGCAAGATTCGTCCATCATCGTCAGCACCATCCTGCCTCAGGAACAGGTGGCGTTGACGCTGGGCGCGGCGGCGTTTCTGCGCAAGCCTGTCTCACATGAGGATTTGCTGGCGGTGCTGGATGAACAAAATCAGGAGACCTGATCTTTCATTCGCACGCTATCTCTCCCACCTCTTCGATGGGCAATCGGAAATAGAAGGTTGAGCCCTGGCCCGGCTCGCTTTCGAACCAGATGCGGCCGCCATGCAGTTCGACGAAGTTGCGGCTGATGCTCAATCCCAGCCCAGTGCCGCCGTAGCGTCGCCGAGTGGAGCCGTCCGCCTGCCGAAATGGCTCGAACACTTTGTCCCGGTCTTCGGCGGCGATGCCCGGCCCAGTATCCTTCACACTTACGATAATGTCATCTTCCGAGCGCCACGCTCGCAAAACCACCCCGCCCTCTTCGGTGAACCGTCCGGCATTGCTCAACAGGTTGATGATCACCTCCCGGATGCGCAGGGGGTCGGCGTAGATGAGAGGCAGATGAGGCGCTAAATCAATGTGGAGGGAGAGGGATTTGGAGGCGAAGAGGGGTTGAACCGCCACCGTTGCGGCATCGACAATCTGCGGAAGGGAGACATACTCCCGATTCAGCTTCATTTGTCCGCTTTCGATCTGGCTTAAATCCAGAACGTCGTTGATGAGATCGGCCAGATGGCGGCCATTGCGTTGAATCACTTCCAGATCATCCAACAGGGTTTTGGGGATGTCCCAGCCATAGGTGTCGGGATGTTGGGTGATCATGTCGCAAAAGCCGATGATCATGTTGATTGGCGTGCGCAATTCGTGGCTGACATTGGTGACGAACTGCTGTTTGGCCCGCTGGGCGTTCTCGGCAGCCAGCCGCAGGGTGCGCGCCTGCTTGTTGAGACGCTGTAATTGCAGATTAGCAACCTGCACCTCTTTCAACGTTTCTTGGAGCTGAAGCTGGTAGTCGCGGGCCTGATCCAAGAGCTCCTCGCTGCGGCGATAACTGGACCAGGCCCACCCTACTGCGGTGAGTGTGGGCCGCACCATCAACCAGAGCAGCCCGATCACCCCCCAGAGCCCCAGAATGGTCATCCAACGCAGTTCCGCGGAAAGAGGCAGCGCATCCGCGGGGGCGAAGAGAATCGCCAGCGAGAGGATGGCGCTGAGGATGGTGCCGGCAATGCGCCCGACGGCCAATCCCGCCAATCCGACGGGCAGGATAAGCAACCAGAGAGCGCTGTGCCAGGGGCTGTAAAGGGTGATGATAAGAATGATGACAATCAGGCCTCCGGACAACGTCCAGGCGGCGGCCAGAGGCCAGTATTTGTGCAACGCCCAAACCAGAAAGCCCAGGAATTCAAACAGGAGTCCCAGATAAATGTTGTCAATGAAGTCATGAAATATGAATCCCCCCATGGAAATGAACAGCCCCCATGCCACCAGGATGAGTGGCGAGAGGGAGAGCACTTCCCCGCGCAAAAGCTCGTAAATATCCCGAATTTGTTCTGAATAATCAGCGTCAGGAGTAGGAGACTGGCGGTTCATGGTTGACGGATTCTGCGATCTTCGCATGTGCTCTCGCACTGTCATGTCATCAGATCGACCATAGCTGTTTCCGGGGTCGATGATTCGATGTCTCAATGCAGTATAACAAAAATAGAGCCAGTTAAGAACTTCCCCATTGTTCTACGGGGCAATTTCAAATTTGGGGTAACTACTAACGTACCCGACTTCAATCACCACAAAGGCACAAAGACACTAAGAACACCAAGAATTTCAAAGCTTTTTCTTTTCTTCGTGCCTTTGTGGCTTCGTGTCTTCGTGGTTTCTAGCCGGGCTACCTTAGTAGTAACAATTTGGGATTGTTCTGAGCCCTGAGCTCCCAGCTCTCCCAGCGCCTCTGCTCGTCATCCCTCAATGCTGCTTTATCATGGGGCCAATATGCCTGATCCGGATGGGGCAGATCAACCTGTTTGGCATTCAGCCTCAGATCAACGTGCAGCAGCTGGAGGCATAGACGCTCAAAACCCGCCCGACGTGTATGATTCGGGCAATGAAAGCGCCCTCGCGTGATGGGCTTGCTTGGGGTGTCGAATCGTGCTAAACTTGATGTAAATACCCGCCGGAGACAACGTCGTCGCCCCTCCAGCGGGTTTTCTATGGCCTGAAATTTTCATTATCCCTATCATTAAAACCTGAGAGGCAAAAAATGACTGCAAGACAAAAAACATTGGCGGTTCTGACCGGCGGCGGCGATGTGCCGGGCCTGAATCCCACCATCAAAATGGTCGTGCGCAGGGCTGTGGATGAGGGTTGGCGCGTGCTGGGCTTCCGCCGCGGCTGGGCCGGCCCTTTGCGCTACAACCACGAAGATCCCGAAAGTTGGGGCAAGTGGGTGGTGGAATTGAACAAACAGATGGTGCGCAAGATCGATCGCACTGGCGGCACCTTCCTACACACATCCCGCACCAAGCCCAGCAAGGTGCGCCCCGAACATCTGCCCGCCTTTCTCAATCCTGACGACTATCCCGTCAACGAGGACGGCTCGCTGGACACTACCCAAAAAGTGCTGGAAACCCTGGGACAACTGGGCGTGGATGTGCTCATCCCCATCGGCGGCGATGACACGCTGAGCTATGGGGCCCGCATTCATCGCGAGGGGTTCCCTGTGGTCTCCATCCCCAAAACCATGGATAACGATGTCTATGGCACCGATTACTGCATCGGTTTCAGCACCGCGGTCACCCGCTCGGTGGAACTCATCACCAACCTGCGCACGGCGGTGGGCTCCCATGAGCGCATCGGCGTGGTGGAGCTGTTTGGCCGCAATTCGGGCGAGACGTCGCTGATTTCCGCATTTTGTGCGGATGTGGATCGGGCCATTATCTCGGAAGTGCCCTTCGATGTGGAAAAGCTGGCCGAGCTTTTGATGGAGGACAAGCGTCGCAATCCCAGCAATTACGCTATGATGACCATTTCTGAAGGCGCTTACCCCATTGGCGGTCAGGTGATGGAAACAGGCGAGGCGGATGCGTACGGACACAAAAAACTGGGCGGCGTCGGCCACCTGGTCTCTCAGCGGATCAAGGAGATCACCGGCCAGAATATCATCTACCAGCAGCTTGCCTATCTCATGCGCTCGGGGGCGCCCGACGCGCTGGATCGCATCGTGGCCGCCAATTTCGGCGCGCTGGCGGTGGATCTGGCCACCCGCGGCATCACAGGACGCATGGTGTCGCTGCGGGAGGGCCGCTACACCCATGTGGCCGCGGATTACAGCACTCGCGGGGTCAAACGCGTGGATGTGGCCGAGTTCTACGATGTGGACGAATATCGTCCTAAGATCGCCCACGTGCAAGGCAAACCCATGTTCCTGTACTAATTCTTTGTAGCATCGAGAGGGGGCCGGAAATCCCGCCCCCTCTTTTCATTCTGTCTCTATCCGGCGCGCTTGGCATCATCTTCGACGGGCAGGGCGGGGGTGTTGGGGCATCGCCTGGATATGGATTGACCCACTGGGCAACTTTTATGGCATATCAACGAGCCTATCAAATATCGTCGATTTTCGTCCTGTCACCCTGTCGTCTGTTTGCGGGACGGCGGAGCAAAGCGTCAACGCCCGCTTTTTAGAATAGAACAGGCGCATGCCAGGTTTGGACGCGTTGCCCCAAAATTGAAACGCACCCTTGTTCTGTTCCACGGGTTGGTCAGGGTTGTTGGGCGTTTGATATAATCATCCCATCGAGGTGCGCCGCGTGCGATGCGGTGGCATCGAGACCCTATCTTTTTCAGCCAATACGGAGGAACAATCCCATAATGAGTGCAATGAAGCGCCGATATAGCGCCTCGGATGTGGCTCTGGCCCAATTCGAGCGGGCCATCGCCCACATGAATCTGGACGAGGACCTGGTGGCGTATCTCGAAACGCCCAAGCGAGAACTCATCGTGCATTTTCCGGTGTACATGGACGATGGCAGCATGAAGATGTACACCGGCTACCGGGTGCATCACAGCACAGTGCGGGGGCCTACCAAGGGCGGCATTCGCTATCATCCCGATGTGAATCTGGATGAGGTGCGAGCGTTGGCCATGTGGATGACCTGGAAGAATGCGTTGATGAATCTGCCCTACGGCGGGGCCAAGGGCGGCGTGTCGGTGGATCCTCGCGAGCTCTCTCGCAACGAGCTCCGGCGTCTCACCCGGCGTTACGCCAACGAGATCAGTATTCTCATCTCGCCTGAAGGGGACATTCCCGCGCCCGACGTGGGCACCGACGCCCAGGTCATGGCCTGGATCATGGATACCTACTCGGTGGCTCGGGGCTACTCGACGCCCGCGGTGGTCACGGGCAAACCCCTCAGCATTGGCGGTTCGCTGGGCCGGGCCGAGGCCACGGGCATTGGCGTCACCATCACCGCCACCGCGATGATGAAAAAGCTGGAGATGCAGCCGGAGATGACTCGGGTGGCGGTGCAAGGATTCGGCAACGTGGGGTCGGTGGCCGCTCACAAGATGTGGGAGCAGGGCTGCAAGATCGTGGCGGTCAGCGATGTGAATGGCGGCATCTACAACCCCAACGGCCTGGACATCCCCGCGTTGCTGGCGCACATGGCGGAATCGGGCACGGTCATCGATTTTTCCGAGGGGGACCGCATCAGCAACCGCGAAACCCTGACCGCACCCGCGGATATCCTCATTCCCGCAGCGCTGGAGGGGCAGATCGATGAGCGAGTGGCGCCCGACATCAACGTGCGCATCGTGGCCGAGGGGGCGAACGGCCCCTGCACCCTGGAGGGCGAACGCATCCTGCTGGAGAAGGGCGTTCACTTTGTGCCCGACATCCTCTGCAACGCGGGCGGCGTCACTGTCTCCTATTTCGAATGGGTGCAGGGGATGCAGTCGTTCTTCTGGTCGGAGACGGAGATATTGGACCGACTCGAACGGCTGATGACCGAGGCCTTCGAGCATGTGTGGCAGGCGTCGCAAAGCAAGCATATCGATATGCGCACCGCCGCCTACACCATCGCCATTCAGCGGGTCGTCGAAGCCGTGGAGGCCCGGGGCATTTACCCTTGATTCGCCATCCAAACATGACGAAAATCATAGACGCGCGTCGCCTCTTCCCGCTAGAATGAGACATCTCCTTGAGTAATCTCCTTGTGTGTGGGAAAGGAAAGTAAGGCCCGGCAGCCTCAGGTTGTCGGGCCTGGCTTTTTGGAGCTTCAATGTTTTGGATTGTCGTGCTGTAAACAAAAATCCCCCGCAAATTCAGACGTCTGCGAGGGATTTCGGTGATGCGAAGGGGGGCGCTATTGCGCAGCGCCGGGATCGTACAGGAAGAACCAGCGGTTGTTCAGGAAGTCGAAGTAGCCATCTTCGTGCATAGAGGCGATGGCTTTGTTGAAGGGGGCAACCAGGTCGGAGCCGGGGGTGAAGATGAAGCCGAAGTCCTCGGAGGCGAGGGGCCCGCCCACGATCTTCAGTTTGTCGGGGTTGGCGCCGATGTAGCCTTTGCTGGATGCGGCGTCCATGAGCACCATGTCCACATCGCCGCTGAGCAGAGCCTGCACCGCCGCGCCAAAGGTCTCGAAGAGCTTGATGCGGGGATTCTGCTCGTCGCCGTCCAACACCTCGTACACTGCGGTGTAGAAGTTGGTGGTGCCCGCCTGGGAGCCAATGAGCAGGTCGGGGTTGGCGGCAAACTCCTCGGGCGTGGCGAAGCGGTCTTCATCCGCCCGCACCAGCATGAATTGCTGGGAGGTCATGTAGGGATCGGAAAAATCGACCTGCTGTTTGCGCTCGTCGGTGATGGTGATGCCGTCCATGCCCACGTCGAACTGCCCCTCGTGCACGGCGGAGATCATGGTGTCCCAGGCCGTGACATGCCAGTTGACGGTGCAGTTCAGGCGTTTGCAGATCTCTTCCACCGCGTCATATTCCCAGCCCATGGCCTTGCCGGTCTTGGGATCGACGAAGTTGAGGGGGACGTAGTCGTTGCCGGTGACGGCCTGGATGGTCTTGCCGCCCAGATCGGGCATGGCGTCGTAGATGTCGTCGCCATTGGGATTGGTGAGGAAGAACCACTTCTTGTTCAGATAATCCATGTATCCGTCCATCTTCATGGAGGCGATGGCTATGCGGAAGGGGTCGACCAGGTCGGAGCCGGGGGTGAAGATGAAGCCGAAGTCCTCGGAGGCGAGGGGGTCGCCCACGATCTTCAGTTTGTCGGGGTTGGCGCCGATGTAGCCCTGGCTGGATGCGGCGTCCATGAGCACCATGTCCACATCGCCGCTGAGCAGAGCCTGCACCGCCGCGCCAAAGGTCTCGAAGAGCTTGATGCGGGGATTCTGCTCGTCGCCGTCCAACACCTCGTACACCGCGGTGTAGAAGTTGGTGGTGCCCGCTTGGGAGCCAATGAGCAGGTCGGGGTTGGCGGCAAATTCCTCGGGCGTGGCGAAGCGGTCTTCATCGGCCCGCACCAGCATAAATTGCTCGGAGCGCATGTAGGGAATGGAGAAATCGACCTGCTGTTTGCGCTCGTCGGTGATGGTGATGCCGTCCATGCCCACGTCGAACTGCCCCTCGTGCACGGCGGAGATCATGGTGTCCCAGGCCGTGACATGCCACTCGATGACGCAGTTCAGGCGCTTGCAGATCTCTTCCATTGCGTCGTATTCCCAGCCCATGGCTTTGCCGGTCTTGGGATCGACGAAGTTGAGGGGGACGTAGTCGTTGCCGGTGACCGCGCGGATGGTGCGCCCGCCCAGGTCGGGCCAGTCCCAATAGGCTGTGGGCGAGATGATGTCGCCGCCGATGGGGGCCATGGTTGGCTCAGCTTCGGGCGCCTGGGTGGGTTCAGTAGTGGGCGCCTCTGTCGGTGCGGGGGCCTCGGTGGGTTCCGGCGCCTGGGTGGGGGCCTCGGTGGCTTGGGGCGCTTCGGTGGCGACAGGCTGCTCCGGCTTGGGAGCCTCGGTGGCCGCGGGAGCGCCGCAAGCGGCCAGCATTGCTGTCAGAATAGTGATGAGTGCGATAAGAGAAAGCAACTTCTTCACACGAAAATCTCCTTATTAAATGGGTGAAAAGTGATGGTGTGGCGATGTCTGGTTGAACAGGTATTGTGCCCCAATCTGGGGAGTTGCGCAAGGTGATAAGCGGTGCTGGTTCCCCATATCTCCTTTGAGGGCGGCGCATGTTGCCCTGCAGCCCGTAGGGTTCGATAGTGCGACTTCAGTCAGTGGTTTGGCGGCGCCGGCGACTGAAGTCAGGACTTTTGGGCCGCTCCACCTTTGCTTCCTCTGCTTCCTCCCCGCGCCGAGAGGGGCGGGGGGAGAGGGGTTGTGGAGGGTGTTCAGAAAGCGCTGACGATCGCCCTCCGGCGACCCGGGCCGCGGAGGCCTTTCCCTGGCCGCAGGCCTGAAGCGCCCGACTCGCGTCGGTCAGGAGCGCAAAAGGCCCCCATTCTGAACGCCCCGTCCGGGTTGGGGGATTTGACAGGGCCTTGGGCGCTATGGTATAAAGCGTAAGTCTGATGCAAACGTTTGCATGGTTACAGCCATTTCGTGGCGTTTCTTCGGTAAATTGTGGATAATCAACCCTTTTTTTGGAAACAAACGTATGTCTCAACGAGCCTCTATCAAGGATATCGCCCGCATTGCAGGCGTGGCCCCCTCCACCGTCAGCCGGGCCCTGGCCGACTCTCCCAAGGTGAGCCTGGCTACGCGAGAACGCATCCAGGCCATCGCCCGGGAGCTGGATTATTCACCCAGCCTGGCCGCGCGCAGCCTGGTTATGGGCTCCAGCCCGCTCATCGGCGTCATCTCCCCCACCCTCTCCGATCCTTACATCGCCTCGGTGATGAAGGGGTTGGAGGAAGCCAGTCATGGCGCAGGTTATCAACGGCTCGTCGCCAGCACCCAGGGCGAGGCGGAGCGGGAGATCGAGATGGTGAAGATGCTGTTGGGGCATAATGTGGCAGGGTTGATCATCCTCAGCTCGCGAGCGCAGGACGCGTATCGTCGCTTGCTTCCACAGATTGATGTTCCCATCGTTTTCGTCAACTCGCTGCACGCAGGCGAGCGGGTTTACAACGTGGCCACGGACAATGAGTACGGCGGCTGGCTGGCGACGCATCATCTGCTGGAGCAGGGACATCAGCAGATCGCTTATCTGGCGGGCCCCATGCGCGGGCGTTCGCACATGGCCCGGGCCGCGGGCTACCGCCGGGCGTTGGAGGAGGCGGGGCTGCGCTTCGATGAACGGCTGCTCATCCCTGGCGACGGCTCCATCCGCTCGGGCCGGGAGGCGTTACACTGGTGGCTGAATCGGCCGGTTGGGCAACGCCCCACCGCCTTCTTCTGCTACAACGATCTCTCAGCCCTGGGCCTTCTTTCCGAGGCTTACCAGCAGGGCGTCAGTATTCCCAAACAACTTTCGGTCATGGGCTTCGATAATGTGCCAGTGGCCGAGATCAGCATCCCGCCCCTGACCACGGTGGAGCAACGCACCTACGAGCTGGGCCGGCTGGCCGTCGCCTCCGTGCTGAATGCGCTGGAAGCGAAACCGGTCACCGACATTTTCCTGCGCGGCGAGCTCATCGTGCGGGCGAGCGTCAAGAAGATTGGGTCGGGCGCATAACATCCAAGCTCTCCCAGCGCCCGTCGTCCATCATCTTCAATCTCATCTGCAACAGCTTTACTTCCAACCTCTTTTTCACCCCCTCATTTTTTCAAGGAGACGACTCATGTCTGACAAAGTGCGTGTCGCTATCGTTGGCGTTGGCAACTGCGCTTCGGCTCTCATCCAGGGCGTTTATTTCTACCAGGACGCGCAGGATGATGATTTCATCCCCGGCCTGATGCACGTGAATCTGGGCGGCTATCATATCCGTGACGTGGAGTTTGTGGCCGCGTTCGATGTGGATGAAGAGAAGGTGGGCAAGGATCTTTCCGAGGCCATCTTTTCGGGCCAGAACAACACGTATGTTTTCCACGAGCCGCCTTTGATGGATGTAGAGGTGATGCGCGGGCCCACCATGGATGGGCTGGGCTATTATCTGAAACAGGTCATCACCGAATCGCCCGAGGAGCCGGTGGATGTGGCTCAGGTGCTGCGCGACAGCGGCGCGGATGTGCTGGTCAACTATCTGCCTGTGGGCAGCGAAGACGCGGTGCGCTGGTACATGGAGCAGGCTCTGGAGGCTGGCGTGGCTGTGGTCAACGCCATGCCCGTGTTCATCGCCAGCGACCCTGAGTGGCAACAGCGCTTCTACGACGCGGGCCTACCCATCATCGGCGATGACATCAAGAGCCAGGTGGGCTCCACCATCACCCATCGCATCCTCACCCGTCTCTTCGAGGATCGGGGCGTGCGCATCGATCGCACCTATCAGCTCAATTTCGGCGGCAACACCGACTTCCTGAACATGCTGGAGCGCTCCCGTCTGGTCAGCAAGAAGATATCCAAGACTCAGGCTGTCACCAGCCAGGTCAGCGAATCGGAACTGACCGACGAGAACATCCATGTGGGCCCCAGCGACTACATCGCCTGGCTGCAAGACCGCAAATGGGCGCACATTCGCATCGAAGGCACCACCTTTGGCAACGTGCCTTTGAACATGGAGCTGAAGTTGGAAGTGTGGGATAGTCCCAACAGCGCGGGCGTTATTATCGACGCGGTGCGCTGCGCCAAGCTGGGCCTGGATCGGGGCCTACAGGGCGCGCTCATAGCGCCCAGCGCCTACTTCAAGAAATCTCCGCCCATCCAGTTCACCGATGATGTAGCTCGCAAGAATCTGGAAGCATTCATCGCTGGCGAGAATAACGAGACGTTGCCGCCCATGCCCGTGGCCGCGGCCGAGGAGGAGCTGGAGCTGGCTTTCGCCTGATCCCTCGCGCCTTCTGCGTCCTGTTTCATCTTTGTGGGCGCACGGCCAGCCACAACCTTTTTGGGCTTGCAACCCCTGCTGGAAGTCTCCGGCGGGGGTTCTCTTTTGCGAAACCTGCATTCGTGCTATCATCTTCCCGAGGTCGATCTTCAAATCGTTGAACTGCGGACCTGCCAGCGTCGATGCTGGTGAACGCGGCGGGCGCAAGCGGCAGGACGCGGAGCTTATCGTCGATTTTTGGGAACGTCATGCAGCAGAAACATCTGGCTGCCTACCGATTGCCGAGTCCTTATCTGCCCATTTATGCGGCGCTGGCCATGGGGGCAGGGGTGGTCGCGGGAGAATGGTTGCACGTCCGGGGCGTTTTCATGTGCTCGGGCGAAGATCTGTCGCCCAAACCGATCTGGCTGCTGGCCCCGCTGATTCTGCTCGTTCCTGGGCTCTGGCTGGGCTGGCGCCGGCGGCGGACGCTGATTCCGATGACGATCATCATCTTTGTATTGCTGGGCGGTTGGCGCTATCTCTCGCATCCTTTCGAGCCCTGTTTCGGGCCCGACGCACTGGTCAACTTCCATGCTGTCCATCGTTTCGGCCGCCCGCGAGTGATGGAAGGCGTTGTGGTGGGATATCCGGTGTTGCGCGAGCGCTATGATCAGTATCAGGTGCGGGTGGACGCGCTGTGGGATGGGGAGCGAAAGCTGCCTGTATCGGGCATGGCTCTGATGCGGACGGATAGCGGGGCGGGCCTTTTCTATGGCGATCGCGTGCGCATTCGCGGCGTCCCCGAAACGCCGCCCAGCTTTCCTGATTTCGATTATCGTCGTTACCTGGCCCGCAAGAATATCCACACCCTCATTCGTCATGCGGACGCGCATCGAATGGCGGGGAGACAGGGCAATGCCCTGATAGCGGCGTTGTACGCGGTGCGGGCCCGGGCCAGCGCCCTCCTCGATGCGCTCATGCCTCAGCCCTACGCAGCCCTGGCCAACGGCATGATTCTGGGCATCGAGAGCGGCATCTCCCGCGATCTGTACGCCCAATTCAATCTCACCGGCACGTCCCACGTCATCGTCATCAGCGGCTCCAACATCGCCCTGGTCTCGGGCGTTTTGCTGCTGATCTTCACCTGGCTGCTGCGCGGGCGCAGACGACTGGCGGCGCTGCTCAGCCTCATCGGCGTCGGGCTTTACACGCTGCTGGTGGGCGCAGATGCGGCGGTGGTGCGGGCGGCCATCATGGGCGGCCTGTTTGTGCTGGCCATCGCGTTCAATCGTCAGAGCGCAGCCATCATCACGCTATTCGTTGCCGCGCTGAGCATGCTGCTGCTCAATCCCCTCACCCTGTGGGATGTGGGATTTCAGCTCAGCTTCATGGCGACGTTGGGGCTGATTCTGTTCAGTACGCCCCTGCAGCGAGGGTGGGACGCCCGGGTGGGCCAACGTCTGCCCCGTCTGGCCAACAGTCTGCTGGCCGAGGGCCTGCTCATCACCCTGGCGGCGCAGATCACAACCATGCCGCTGGTGGTTCATTACTTTGGCCGACTCTCCATCATCTCCTTCCTGGCCAACTTGCTTATCATCCCGGTGCAGCCGCCGATTATGATTGCAGGCGGACTGGCGATCATGTTGGCGGCGATTTTCTTTCCGCTGGGCCAGCTCATCGCACTCATGCCTCTGGCCAGCCTGTGGTGGACGGTGTTCGTGGTGGAGCGACTGGCCGCCATTCCGTGGGGCTCTATCGAGGTGGGCGCCTTGGGCAGGATGGTGGCCGGGTTGTATTATGCGGGCTTCGGCGCCGCGTTTTTGTGGTGGCTGCTGCGACGGGAGCAGCGCGCCCGGCATCTCATTCCGCCCCATCTGAGATCGACGCTGACGCGGGCGACGCTGGCCGCGGGCGTGGGCGTCATCATTCTGTGGGGGAGCGTCAGCATGCTGGAGGCCCGCCCCGATGGCAGCTTGCACATTCGTCTGTTGGGATTACGAGATGATGTGGCCTGGCTCATCACTACGCCCGGGGGCAACCGGATAGTGTTCTGGGATGGCCGGGAGAGCGCCATGCCCCTGGCCGATGTGTTGCAGACACAGTTGCGCGGGCGTCGGCCGCTGGACCTGCTTGTGGTTGCCGCCGCTTCCGAGCCCGCAACAGCTTTCCCCTCCACCATCCACGCGCAAGCCACTCTGACGCCCGATATGGCTCCCGGCGCGATCGTCAGGCTGGATGCGAGCGTCATCCTGACGCGTCTACCCACGCCCGCGAATGAGTCTCCCCTGTATCGCCTGGCGTATGGCGATTTTTCACTGCTATTGCCCCTGACTAACAGCCAGAAGACGCAAAGTGATCTGCTGACCAGCGACGCTCTGGCCCCGGTCACCCTGCTGGTGACGCCTTGGCCTGGCACGGGCGCGTGGCTGCATCCCCATCTTTTGGCGACGCTACATCCGCAGATAGTGCTGGAACCGGAAGGCGCGACCTATCCGCCGGGCGTGCAGGCCGTATTGGATGCGTACGCCGGCCGCGTACGCATTCCCAATGACGCCATGGTCGAGATCATCACAGACGGGCGGGCATTCCAGCTGTTGCAGCAAGCCTACTCAACGGATGTGCCGCGGCGGTGACAGAGGTCTGGAAATGCTAACGCAACGCTAATGCTTTTCATAGCGGAATCTAACTTTTGACAGGTATGCTGCATCTAAAAGCATGTTGTGCGATCTATTCGCCGCGCGCAATGTTGACGAAATCATCTGTCTGGCATAAGATAACATTTCTGAAATCGAATCCCTATACGGGGGAATGAAGCCATGCCTTTATACGAATACCACTGCAACCACTGCCACATCGACTTTGAAGTGCGTCGATCCTTTTCCGATACGGGCACGCCCGAATGCCCGGTTTGTCATGAGCATATCCATGTCACGCGCAAATTTTCCGCGCCTGCCATCGTTTTCAAGGGCTCTGGCTTTTATGTGACTGATTCTCGGGGCAAGAACGCAGCAGGAGCGCCCGCCAAGAACCACGCATCTTCCAATGGCAATGGCAAATCCGAAGCCAGCGAGAGCTCGCCTGCAGCCAAAAGTGAAACCAAGAGCGAGACAAAAGCCAAGGCCAAAAGCGACTGATCGCTCCTACCGCATTTCCCATCCTGCGGCGGTCTCCGATAGCGGAGGCCGTTTTTTTATCCTCCTGCTCGTAACATCCCCGGCAGCGCCCGCATGGCTGCAAAGATGGAAGTGTGCAACCCCAACTTCTTCCAGGCCAGCGTCGAAAGCCAGATATTCCAGAATGCCATGATCAACGCCGTCGCCACGGCTGCGCCTGTCAATCCCCAGAGAGTGATGCCCACATAGGCCACTACGATATAAAGGCCCGCGCTGACGCCATAAACTTTTGTGGCCGTGTTGTGATGGCCGGTGACGATGAGTAGCGAAACCACTACGCCCGTGCCTGCATTGAACAATTGCCCCACGCCCAAAATGATCATGGGGATGCGCGCGGCCACGAATGCTGGGCCGAAGAGCCCCAAGATGAAATGCGAAAAGAGCGCCAGCGCCCCGACGAAAAGCAGCGCTGGCCAGAAGCTGAGATGCACGGCCAGGTGGAGCAGACGTTGCAGGCCCGCTTTGTTCTCTTTTGCATACATCGAAGCCAGCATGGGCGCGATCACCGCGTTCACCGAAGTCAGCAAGAAGATGGTTTGACCAGTGGTTTTGAGTGCGGCGCCATAGATGCCTGCATCGGCCGGACTCATCAGCGCGCCCACCATCAACAAATCGGCCCGGCGTAGGATGATGCTGAACAGATCGAACAGCATCAGGGGCAGGCCCACGGCCAACCACAGACGCATGTCGAAGATGGGGGTGGAGCGGGAAGGGATGGGCAATCCGCCTCGTTTGAGCAGCCATGCCTGCCAGGATAGCACGAGCGCCCGGGCCAGTCCCGCAGCCGCGACCGCCATCAATGCCGCCGCCGGATAGCCAAGCAGTGTGAATCCAACCAGGAGCAACACCAGGAGGATGGGCATGATGACCTGGGGCGGACCGAAGGCCGTCACCACCCGCCGCAATGAGACAGCGATCGCCCAGGTCAATCGCAGCAGGGCGAAGAGGGGAAGCAGCCAGATGCCCAGGAGCCAAGCCGTCATGCCTGGGATGGCTACGGCGCGTCCAACCAGCAGCAAAGCGCCCGAACCAAGCGCAACGATGAGCGCGCCCAGCGCCAGCGTCACGCCTCCGCTGCCGTAGATGACGCCTCGTAACCGCGCACCATCCTCCGCGGCCATGTATTCGGGGATGAAGCGCACCACCGCGTGATGCAACCCCAGAGGCGCAAACAGCGCCGCCAGCGTGATCCAGGCGATGACGAGGCTATAAATGCCATACTCATCAGGCCCCAGCATTCGGGCCAGGATCACCTCCATTGTATAGCCCAGTCCCACGCCCAGCACGCGTATGCCCAAGGCCAGTCCTGTGCCCGTGACCACGGTCTTCAACAAGTTCGACGTGCGCCACTTGCGTGACAATCGGCTCAACGACACGCGTCAGCCTCACACCAGCAGGAATTCGGGCGATAATCCCAGCCCCGCGGCCATTTCCCTGATCTCCTTTTCGTAATTGCGGTTCATCAGAAGTATGACATCGGGCCGGTAGTTGCGTAAAAATTCGGGAGGAACGATGGTTTGCCCCGCGCCCGCCACAAACATCCCCTGCTTGCGGGGATTGATATCCACCACATATTCGATGAAATCGGACTGGGGCTGGAGCAGGTTGAGGAACATAACGCCTTTGGAGCCTGCGCCCCATACCACCGTCCGTCTGCCCGCCCGCGCCAGCGCGGCCAGCGCATCCCGCCATCGAGCCATGACCTCGCGCCCTTCGCGTCCAAACGCTCGCGCCCGCTCCGTCCTCTGCTCCCCGGCGTCAGATCTCGAAACTTGGGCCTTGGACGCCTCCGCCTCCAGGCACAGATACTGTCCCCCGAAAGTCGAGTAGAGCGCCGTCACCTCGAATCCCTCATCTTGGAACAACCGCTGCATAGAATCTCGTCCGAAGTAGGAAAAATGCTCGTAGATGACATCCCACAACGCGGTGTGCGCCAGCATATAATCCGCGTTGGGCGCTTCGATGAAAAGCGCGGCCCCGGTATGCTTGCTCATCGCCCGGTGCAGCATGGAGGCAAACGCCCGCGGCTGGGGTAAATGTTCGATGACGTGGCGAGAGCAGAAAAAATCCGCGGGGATGTGAGCGTATCGTTCTGAATAATAATCGGGAATGATGCGGATGTGCGGAGCCAGCTCGCCCTCATCTTCATAGCTGGGATCAAACCCAACGCCGCGGTTGTTCCCCAGCTCGCACAACAACCGCAGGAAGTCTCCCTGACCGCAGCCGATCTCGATAATGGCCTTGCCGCGCAGATCGTAGCTTTCGACCAGGCGTTGGGCCAGCGAGCGGGCGTAGCTTTGAAAGGTGGGAGAGAAATGCAGGGAGTTCTCGTAGGTCGGATCGTAGGCCGTCAGGCCTGCATCGAAGGCACGATTGAAGAGATGGCCGCAATCCTGGCAGAGCGCCAGTTCCATATCTCCGCGCGGCGCGGCGCGAGCCGCATCCTGTTCGGGCCAGAGCTGGTTGCAGAAAACCGGGATCTGCAGCCATGTCAGGATGGTTTCGATACGAGTTGCGCCACAAACCGGGCAGCTAGAAGAAGATGGTGATGGCGTCATGGGTGAAGGATCACTGGTAGCGTCCTTGGTAGTCGGGCGTGACGATGTGACGTCGGTCACGCATAAGCATAATCTGAACCACGCCCAAAAAACAAACTTCCGTCACATCATCCCGGGAACGCCCAAATGAAAAAGGCGCTGCCTGGGCAAAAGCAGCGCCTTTTGGGGGAATCGAATGGGGGTGTCGTCTAGAGGATGCCGAGCTCCTTCAGTTTGGATTCGGGCACGACGCCGTTCTCCCAGCCTCGGGCAGCGTAGTATTCTTCCAGCATCAGATCGAGCTCGCAAACATGCCCCTCGGAGCCGGGCACGGTGCTGGGTTCATTGAGGAAGCGCGGGGGCAACGTGTCGCTGCCTTCTCCCAGTCCCGCCAGGTTGTTGTAGTGGCGCTCCAGGTTGTAAACCCGTTCTCCCGCTTGCAGCAGCTCCTCGGCAGTGAGCGAAGCGCCGGTGAAGGTGTTGTATTGGGCCAGATACTCGTCCACGCCTTCGGCGAACGCGCTAAATTTGCAGATGTCGAAGCTATCGGAGATGGCGTGGATGTCTTGGAAGACCTTGACCAGCTCGCCCTTGCCCTTCCATTCCAACGGATCCACTTTGAGGGAGCCAAAGGGCATCACGCCCAGCTCGGCCGCGGGGGTGTAGGCTCGCAGATGGCAGGCGCCGCGGTTGCTGGTGGCGTAGGCGATGCCCATGCCCTTGAGTCCCCGGGGGTCGTAGGCGGGGATGGCCATGCCCTTGACGCTCATGGCCAGATCGGGGAAGCCCAGCTTCTTGGCTGCGGCTGCGGTGCCCAGCCCCAGGATCTTGCCGCGCTCAGTGCGGGCGTAGGCAATGTCCTCGATGGTCTGGATCATGGCATCCGTATCGCCCCAGGCCAGACCATCATCGACCGCGCCGCCCTTTTCCGTCACTTCCATGTACATGGCCAGGGTGTTGCCCAGCTCGATGGTGTCCATGCCGAAGCGATTGGCCTGATCGATCATGTAGGCCACCGCGTCGTGGTCATCGTTGCCGCACATTGCGCCCAAAGACCAGGCCGATTCGTACTCGATGCTTTCCATGTGCACCTTATATTTGCCGCTGGGCACTTCCACCTCGATCTTGCAGGCCACCGGGCAGGCGTGACAGGTGGGGTCTCCCACCAGAATGTCTTCGCGGATGCGCTCGCCCGAGATGTGTTCGTACAGGTCCTCGCCATCGTCGGTGATGAAGGAGGCTTTTTTGCCGTTCCAGGCGGGCAGGGCGCCGATGCTGCCGGTGATGTTCATCAGCACGTTGGTGCCATAGACGCTGAGGCCGCCCTTGCGGGGCGCGGTGATGTTGGCCTCGGCCATGATGGCGGAAAGGGTCTTCTTGTCCGCTTCCTTGAACGCAGCCCGATCCGCAGGCTTGGGCTGATTCTTTTTGTCGCCCACGAAGACGATGGCTTTCAGGTTCTTGCTGGCGCCCACCAGGCCGGTGCCGGTGCGGCCGCAAGCGCGATCGTCTTTGTTCAGCCAGCCAGCGAAATGCACGCCGTTTTCGGCTGCCGGGCCCACGGCCATCACATCCACATAACGTCCTGGATGGCGTTCCATCAGGATTTTGTGAGTTTCGTGGGTGGTCTTGCCCCACAGGTCGCTGGCGTCTTCGATGCTGACCTCGCCATCCTTGCACAGCAAGTAGACCGGATGCTCGGCCTTGCCCTTGATGAGCAGTGCATCGAAGCCCGACCATTTCATGTAGGCTGCAGCCCAACCGCCCATGTGGCTGTCGGTGATGGCTCCGGTGAGCGGGCTGCGGGTCACCGCGGCCAGGCGACCGCTCATCTTCACCTCGGTGCCGGTCAGCGGGCCGGTCATGATCGCCAGCAGATTCTCGGGGGAGAGGGGCTCAACAATGCCGTTGTCGAAGACGTATTTGACGCCCAAACCGCGGCCGCCCAGATATTTCCGGGCCAGTTCATCATCGACGCCTTCATAGCCGATGTTCCCCGTGGTCAGATCGATCTTGGCGATCCTGTTGTGAAAACCAGCTAACGTTGTATTCATGACTATGCCTCCTTTGGCAAAAAGATGGACTTCCGTCATGGAAGTTGAGAGGGTTTAGATGAAAGTATTCAATTGCGTAGAAAGAAAAAACGCCATGTCGAAATGACATAGCGCTTCACTCGATTTCAGGGGCGACTGCCAGGGGGCGTCGCCGCCATATTTTCTTTTTTCCTAGCCGCTTGCGGCGGGCAAGCACGAAATAATCTGGCAAATCCAGTTGACCGGAGACGCGATTAGGGGAGGTTGGTGGGAGAGCAAGCGTGCGTGTAGCAAATGCACTGCATCGACATTGTATTGCCTGATGTGCGACTTTTCTGTTCTAAAAAACGGACGTTCTTGCTTTGATCTGCCGTGCCACAAACAGACGAAGGGATGACAGGACGAAGCAAGATATAGGTTTCGTCCACTTTGGTCAATTTTCGTCCATGTTCGTCGGCTTGTTTAGCGGAAAATGTTTGCTAAGCCTGTTGATGAGCCATAAAAAGTTGCACATTGGGTATTTTATTGTAATTCGGTGGGGTTGTCAAACGTCCCCACGACGTTGGAAGCGTTTCTAAGCGGGGGCGCTTTTTCAGTTTTTTGGCGGACTCAAGTCGGGCGCTGCGGGCCTGCGGACGGCCTGCGCCGTCCAGGTCGCCGGAGGGCGACCGTTGGCGCGAAGCGCCCGTAGAGTTCGAGTACGCTCGGCCAGCACTCCGTCAGACGCATTGTCTCCAAATTGAAACGCACCCCACGACGCAGCACTTCCCGGCTAGGTCATCTTCATGACGACCTTGCCGATGACGTTCGCCGCCTGATCCGCCTGATCCGCTGCGTTGGAGATGTGCCGGTAGACTTCGCGAGTGCGCAGCATCATCATCACATGATGTACATCTTCCGGGCCTGCGAACAGATCCGCCACGGCTTGTCGATACAGCTTTTCCACCTGATTTTCCCGGTGCTTGGCCCGGCGTGAATGGTCCAGCGCCACCATGGGATTCTTCTCCAGACGTTGCATCGCCATCAGCAACTCGTCTGCGGCTTCGCGCACCCGGGTCACCATCTCGCGCAGATATTTGTCGCTGGTTACATCCAGCAGGTGCATTTCCAAGATGGTCGTATAGCAGTAGTCCAGCACATCGTCCAGATACAGAGAGAGTTCGAAGATGTCTTCCCGATCAAAGGGGGTGACGAAGGTTTTGTGCAATTCATCGATGAGGATGCGCCGGAGTTCATCCCCTTCTTTTTCGCTCAGCTCGACGATCTCGGCGTCTTGGGGGTTGCCATTTATGACGAAACGTTCCAACGCCTGTGCGCCGCGCTGCAAGACTTCCGCCTGCTCGCGCAAAAGGCGAATGAAGTTGTTTTCACGGTGTCTGGAGCCGAATAGAGGCATAGAAATCAGACCTCCTGATTTGAATAATGGAGAGTGGGGGGCCAGCACGTTCTCTGGGGCGAATCGCTGAGGCCGCCAGGCCGTCCAGGTCGAGAAGCGTGGTGATGCCCCATATCATGCTGGCGTTTTTCTTTGCAATGAGCTACGGCCCCAGGAATATCCGAAAGAGGGGATACAGGGCCGCTGCCAGGGCTGCGGTGATGGGTACGGTGATGATCCAGGCCACCAGGATGTCGGAGAGGTTATGCCACCTCACCTGACTCTTACGTTCGGCTGCGCCCACCCCCACGATGGTGGAACTGACGACGTGGGTGGTGCTGACAGGGCCGCCCAGATACGAGGCGCCCAGAATCACGATGGCGGATGCGAGCTGGGAGGTGAAGCTATGGATGGGGCGAATGCGGTAGAATTTTCCGCCCAGAGTGTGGATGATGCGCCAGCCGCCGCTGGCCGTGCCCAGTCCGATGGGGATGGCGCTGACGAGAATGACCCAGGTGGGCACATAAAACGAATCCTGGAAGCCCAGGATTACCAGTCCCATGACGATAATGCCCATTGCTTTCTGCGCATCATTGGCCCCGTGAGAGAGGGCCAGGGCGGTGGCTGTCAACAGTTGCGCCCGATTGAATGTTTTGTTGATCTTGGGTGTGGATCCTGACGCCAGCCAGTAGGTCAGCTTCAGCAAAATCCAGCCGAAAACGAAGCCGAGCACCGGGGAGAGGAAAAGGGCGATGGCGATTTTCATCAAACCATCCATATTGATGATGGCCGCGCCGCCGTAAATCAAAGCTGCGCCCACCATGCCGCCCGCCAGCGCATGGGAGGAACTGGAGGGAATCCCGAACCACCAGGTGGTGAAATTCCACAGGATGGCGGAAGCCAGAGCTGCAATGAGGGCGGTGGCGGTGATGGCGTTGGGATCGACAAAATCCCGGCCAATGGTCGTTGCAACAGCCACGCCAAAGAGCAACGGGCCTGCAAAGTTGGCTGCCGCAGCCAGCGTCAGCGCAGCCCGACCCGACATGGCTCGCGAGGCGATGATCGTGGCCACGACATTGGCTGCATCGTTGAAGCCATTGAGGAAGTTGTAGAGAAGCGCCAGGGCGAAGAGAATACCGAAGATGACGTAGGGATTCATGTATGGAATAATGAAGAAAACCTGATGTGCGATTTTCCCTTTCTGCAGAAGCGGGCGTTAATGCTTCGATCTGTCGCCCCGCAGGCAGAGGAGGGGACGGCAGATCGAAAATAGACAGAGAAAGATGCTGTTTTCGTCCATGTTCGTCGGCTTATGAAGCGAAAATGCTTGATAAGCCCGTTGATGTGCCAGAAAAGTTGCACATTGGGTTGGAGGAAGTACAGGGATGTGCGTCGCAATAGTGAGAGGCGAGCGAAGGCCCGAGAGCTGGCCGCTGCCCGGATGGAGAGCGATCAGCTGGGCGAATTGAGACGTGGTGAAGCAAGCCGCCACATTGCCATCCCACCATTGGCGGCGCATCATCAAGAGGAACCGCTAGGCTGGCAACGCTGCCAGAATCCGATTATTATGCCAAACATACCCCGATTTCTCCAAGCACGCCCGAGACCGAAATCATCGAGCTGCCGGCGCGAAGCCCTTGCATCGGACCATTGGAAAGCCGAAAATGCGCCCCCATTCTGAAACGCCCCTTTCGCCGCACACAGCCTGTTGATCATCCGAAGGCGCATCTGCTAAAATGTCCCCATGGAAATGCTGCGACTGTTCATCGCCATCAACCTGCCAGATGATCTGCTGGAGGCCCTGACTGCCACCCAGCGCCAGCTTCAACGCAAGTTGACCGCCTATCCCCTGCGCTGGACCCGGCCCGAAGGCATTCATCTCACCCTCAAATTCTTGGGAGACGTTGATCCTGCTCGCATTCCCGCCCTGACAGAGGCTTTGAACCGGGCCGCGGCCAAACATGCGTCCTTCATCCTGCCCGTGGGCGGTTTGGGCATGTTCCCCAATGCCCGACGCCCTAATGTGCTATGGGTGGGCGTCCACGATGGCGACCATCATCTGCGGCATCTGGCCGCGGATGTGGACAAGGCCATGGCCCGACTGGGCTGGCCCCGGGAAAAGCGCTCGTTCAACGGGCATCTCACCCTGGCCCGGGTGAAGAAACAGGCGGGAAACCGGGAACGCCGGATGTTGGGCGAGACGGTGGACGGGCTGGTGGGATACGCCCGGCTGGGGGCTTTGCCTGTGCAGACTATTCACATCATGCGCAGCCAGCTGCGCCCCAACGGCGCGGTGTACACAGCAGTGCAGGCGGTGCCGCTTGGCGGGCGAGGGGCGGCCAAAGCCAGCGAAACATGAATCTAGCGTAACTACTAAGGGGGCGTGCTTGACCGTAACTTTCGCCTTGAAATGAGTGTTTCTGAGTGCCAAGGCGTGAAGCGTGAAGGGAGGTGAGATGTTTTCACGCGCGGGGATGACGCATCAGCCCGCAAATGGGCGATCTACGTCGTCCCCACTACTTTCAGACCAGCTCCACCGCGGTCAGCAGATCCGCATTCTCCCAGGCCAACATCCCCCCTTCCAGTACGATGAGCTTCTGGAAACCCTGCTGCTGCAACACATAGGCTGCGCGACGGGCCCGGCGGGTCGTTTGCCCCACCAGCACAATCGTCTCATCCTTGGGCAGGTCGGGCGGGGCTTGCAGCAGCTTCGAGAGGGGGAGGTTGCGGGCCTGGGGAATGTGACTGCGCCGGAATTCCCGGGGTTCTCGCACATCCAACACCAGGGCGGGATTGGCCCCGCGCAGCGCCTGGTACAGCGCCTCGGGCGCGATCGTCGCCAGTTGCAGATGTGCGAGATTGGCCAGGGGCGGGATGTCCAGATGTTCGGCGGGGCGGGGCAGGTTCTGACATTCGGCAG